>JGI24025J20009_10000090_pt1 | contig 66235 bp, 59 predicted proteins | sample Cruoilmetagenom3_FD_20009 | JGI IMG/M metagenome (IMG submission 20009)
CTCGCAATGACAGGGCGCGATGCTTCAGCTAAATGTCATCGCGAGCGAAGCGTGGCGATCTGGGGTTGGATTGCCGCGTCGCTGCGCTCCTCGCAATGACAGGGCGCGATGCTTCAGCTAAATGTCATCGCGAGCGAAGCGTGGCGATCTGGGGTTGGATTGCCGCGTCGCTGCGCTCCTCGCAATGACAGGGCGTGATGCTTCAGCTAAATGTCATCGCGAGCGAAGCGTGGCGATCTGGGGTTGGAGTGCCGCGTCGCTGCGCTCCTCGCAATGACAGAGCGCGATGCTTCAGAATGACAGCGCCTCTTTAAGCAGTGCAGTTCAAATTGAGCCTTAGGTCGTAATCTGCTAGTCTGTCGACCCATCCTGGCGTGGCTTTCTGCCGTGCCTTCTGATCACGTTTCGACAGGTTATCCATGACACGATATATCTTCGTGACCGGCGGCGTTGTGTCCTCTCTTGGCAAGGGCATCGCCTCCGCCTCGCTGGCGGCGATTTTAGAGGCCCGCGGCCTTAAGGTCACCATGCTCAAGCTCGACCCGTACATCAACGTAGACCCGGGCACCATGAGTCCCTTCCAGCACGGTGAGGTGTTCGTCACAGAAGATGGCGCTGAAACCGATCTGGATCTCGGCCATTACGAGCGCTTTATTCGCACCAAAATGACCCAGCGCAATAATTTCACCACCGGCCGCGTTTACGAGCACGTACTGCGTAAAGAGCGTCGTGGAGATTACCTTGGCGGTACCGTTCAGGTCATTCCGCACATCACCGACGAAATTAAGCAGCGCGTTTACGCGGGCGGCGAAGGGTTCGATGTGGCGCTGGTCGAAATCGGCGGCACCGTCGGCGATATCGAATCACTGCCTTTCCTGGAATCGATCCGCCAGATTCGCAGTGAGCAGGGCGCCAACCGCGCACTGTTTATGCACCTGACCCTGGTGCCCTACATCAAGACGGCGGGTGAAACCAAAACCAAGCCGACTCAGCACAGTGTCAAAGAGCTTCGCTCTATCGGTATTCAGCCGGATATTCTGATTTGCCGCAGCGAAGTGGAGCTGGAAGAGAGCGAGCGTCGCAAAATCGCCCTGTTCACCAACGTCGAAGAGCGTGCCGTCGTGCCGTTGCAGGATGCCGATACGATCTATCGCATTCCGCTGATGCTGCACGAGCACGGCCTGGACGAGATCGTTTGCGACAAGCTGCGTTTGGAAGCTCCCGAGGCCGATCTCTCTGAGTGGGTGAAGGTACTGGACTCCAAGCTCAACCCGCTCAAATCCGTTAGCATCGCCATGGTCGGTAAATACATGGAGCTGCTGGATGCCTATAAGTCGCTCAATGAAGCGCTGATTCACGCTGGCATCCAAGGGCGCATCAAGGTCAACGTCGACTATATCGATTCTGAAGACATCGAGCGTCACGGTACCGAGCGCTTGGCGGGTAAAGATGCGATTCTTGTGCCCGGCGGTTTTGGCGAGCGCGGCGTAGAGGGCAAGATTATGACGGCCCAATTCGCGCGTGAAAATAACGTTCCCTATCTAGGCATCTGCCTGGGCATGCAGGTCGCCGTGATTGAGTTTGCCCGCAATGTGGCTGGCTGGAAGGACGCCAACTCCACTGAGTTCACTCACGATACCCAGCACCCGGTGGTGGGCTTGATTACCGAGTGGCTGAACCCGGAAGGCAAAATCGAGTTGCGTGACGCCGCGTCTGATTTGGGCGGCACCATGCGCTTGGGTGGGCAGGTTTGTCATCTGGCATCCGGCACCAAAGCGCGCGAAGCCTATGGGTCTGACGAGATTGTCGAGCGCCATCGCCACCGTTTCGAGGTCAATAACCAGTTCATCGATGAGCTTGAAAAAGCCGGGCTGGTGATTTCGGGTAAGAGCGTTGACCAATCTCTGGTCGAGGTTATCGAGTTGGCGGATCACCCGTGGTATGTGGCGTGTCAGTTCCATCCGGAATTCACTTCCACCCCGCGTGATGGTCACCCACTCTTCTCAGGGTTTGTGAACGCTGCGTTGGAGCATAAAACAGCGCGTAATCGCGCCCATGCGCATTCGCAGGAATAAGAGGGCAATAGCATGGCTTCTCAAGACCGTTCTCAAGAGCCGTCTCAAGATGGATCGCAAGAGCGTCATATCAACGTTGCCGGCTTAACCGCCGGCAATTCGTTACCGCTCATGCTGCTAGGCGGCATGAACGTGCTGGAGTCGGCTGAGCTGGCTGACGAAGTCGCGCAAGCCTACGTCACGGTAACGAAAAAACTGGGTATGCCGTACGTTTTCAAAGCCAGCTTTGATAAAGCCAACCGTAGCTCTATCCACTCCTATCGCGGCCCGGGTATCGAAAAGGGACTGCAGATCCTGGCCGATATCAAAGCCCGCCATAACGTGCCGATCATCACCGATGTGCACGAACCCTGGCAGGCCGAGGCGGCGGCGGAAGTGGCTGATATTATTCAGTTGCCGGCTTTTCTGGCCCGCCAAACCGACTTGGTGGTCGCCATGGCCAAAACCGGTGCGGTCATCAATATCAAGAAGCCGCAGTTTTTGGCACCCCACGAAATGCGCCATATCCTGAGCAAGTTCCAGGAAGCGGGTAACGACCAACTGATGCTCTGCGAGCGCGGCTCAAGCTTTGGCTATAACAATCTGATTGTTGATATGCTGGGCTTTGGTGACATGAAGCAAACCGGGTATCCGGTATTTTTCGATGTCACGCATGCGCTTCAGCGCCCTGGCGGCCGTGCCGACAGTGCAGATGGCCGTCGTGCCCAGGTAGTTGAGTTAGCACGTGCAGGCGTGGCCGTTGGCCTTGCAGGGCTGTTTTTAGAGGCTCACCCTGACCCTGATAACGCCAAGTGCGATGGCCCCTGTGCGCTACCGCTGGACCAGTTAGAGCCGTTTCTAACCCAGCTTGCCCAGTTGGATGCGCTGGTAAAAGGGTTTGAGCCGCTGACCATTCGTTAAAGGATGGCGTTCGCTGCCGTGGATGACTGATTAGGGCGTTATATTAATAATTTTATCTGACTTACCGTTAAGGAAACTGCCATGACCAAAATTGTTGCTATCAGTGCGTTGGAAGTGCTGGATTCACGTGGTAACCCGACCGTACAGGCAAACGTTCGCCTGGCCAGTGGTGCTGTTGGTGAAGCCTGTGCCCCAAGCGGCGCCTCTACCGGCTCACGTGAAGCGCTAGAGCTTCGCGACGGGGATAAGTCGCGTTACTTGGGTAAGGGCGTACTGAAAGCAGTCGAGGCGGTCAATGGCAAGATTCGTGACGCATTGTTGGGCGTGGATGCGCGTGATCAGCGCGGTTTAGACGATGCCATGCTGGCGCTGGACGGTACGGACAATAAAGCCAACCTGGGTGCCAACGCGATTCTGGCGGTTTCCCTGGCCGCCGCTAAAGCCGCTGCCAATGCCAAAGGCGTGCCGCTTTATGCGCACATTGCCGAACTCTACGGTCAGCCTGGCCAGTACAGCATGCCGGTACCGATGATGAACATCATCAACGGCGGCGAGCATGCGGATAACAATGTCGATATCCAAGAGTTTATGGTGCAGCCGGTAGGCGCGCCTAATTTCCGTGAAGGGCTACGCATGGGCGCGGAAATATTCCATTCGCTGAAGAAAGTGCTTTCAGCAAAAGGCCTTTCCACCTCTGTCGGTGACGAGGGCGGCTTTGCACCTGACTTGGCGTCTAACGCTGATGCACTGGCCGTTATTAAACAGGCCGTGGCAGATGCTGGTTACGTATTGGGTAAAGACGTTACGCTGGCCCTGGACTGTGCTTCTTCAGAGTTCTACAAAGACGGTCAATACAATCTTGCTGGCGAAGGTAAGAGCTACGATGCCGAAGGCTTTACCGATTATCTTGCAGGCCTGTGCGCTGAATATCCGATTGTCTCCATCGAAGACGGCATGGACGAATCCGATTGGGCGGGCTGGAAAGCGCTTACCGATAAGCTGGGCGATAAAGTACAGCTGGTGGGTGACGATCTATTCGTGACCAATACCAAGATTCTCAAGCGCGGTATCGATGAGCAGATCGGTAACTCCATCCTGATCAAGTTCAACCAGATTGGCTCGCTCTCCGAGACGCTGGACGCGATCAAGATGGCGCAGGATGCAGGCTTCACGGCGGTCATTTCTCACCGCTCAGGTGAAACCGAAGACACCACCATTGCCGATTTGGCGGTGGGTACCTGTGCTGGGCAGATCAAAACGGGGTCACTGTGTCGCTCTGATCGCGTCGCCAAGTACAATCGTTTATTGGTGATTGAGGCCGAGCTAGAAAACGTCACTTACCCGGGCTTAAAGGCCATCAAGGGGCAGTAAATGCCCAACGTTGGATTAGTTTTGTAAGAGATGTCTCAAGTTTTTGTAAGAGATCTCTTACAAATGCCGACAACAATCGCTAGGTTTGGGGTAAGAAAAAACGAAATTTTCCACTAATTTAACTTCAAGTTATTGTTTTTAAATAGAATGGTGGGGGAAAGGCGAGTCGCTAAGACTCGCCTTTTTGCATTTGGGGATTGTTGAGAAGCTGCCGTGTTCTGCGACAATGAACTCAGGACAAGGGGAGGCAAGGACGCTTCAGACAGGATGCAACGGGATGAAGGTCGAATGCGCCGGGTGATACAGTGAGGTGAGCCCCGGCAGGGAAGTCATTTGAGGAGGTTGAACCAGGGAGTGGTCAGAGGAAGTGCTTGGAGCGGGCGGCCTACGGGCCGCCTTTTTTTGTCTAACATTTACCATCGGCTTTTGTGCAGACATAAAAAAACCAGCGCCCGCTGTTCTAGTCAGAAGCGCTGGTTTTTAAGCGAAGCACCGATCAGCCAGCGCTTAGCGCTCTAGCTTCTCCAGCTTGCCTGGTTTGCCATCCCACTCTTCGGCGTCAGGCATCGGATCCTTTCTTTCGGCAATATTGGGCCACACTTCCGACATCTCAGCGTTGATCTCAATAAAGGCCTCTTGCCCATCCGGCAGCTCATCCTCGGAGAAGATCGCTTCGGCCGGGCACTCGGGTTCACATAACGCGCAGTCAATGCATTCGTCAGGGTGAATGACCAGGAAGTTTGGGCCTTCATAGAAACAGTCGACCGGGCACACTTCCACACAGTCGGTGTATTTGCACTGGATGCAGTTCTCGGTAACGACAAACGTCATCTTGCTATCCCTCTTGCAGGGCCGGGTAACTCCCGGCCATGGTCAATCGTGAATGGTTATAAATCAGCCGTTTTTTATAAGCTAAAAGTTTGAGCGACATTCTAGAGGTGTGCATACCTTGCGGCAAGCGCCATATGATTCCAGTTGGTAGCAATGCCAGTAGAGGTGTCCGCGGGAGCACTACTTTCGACATCTGACCGCCATGGATGGCGGAAATGCCGGAATTGTTGGGAACATTTTCCGGCCCTGTCGAAAGACCCTCGCTTCAACCTGTACTGGCACCTGAATCTCACGTATAGCCTTTCATTCTATAAGCACCATTAGATCAGGTCTCGCCACTGATACAACAGCGCTAGCGCTTCCCGCGGCGTTAAGTCATCCATATCGACATTTTCCAACGCTTCAACCACCGGGTGAGGCGCCGCCGCGAACAGGTCGTTTTGCTGGGGCGTGGTCCGCGGTGCCTGCGCTGTATTGTCCACGTCGCGCTGTTCAAGGCTCATTAGCTTCTCCCGGGCGCGCTTAATGACATGGCCCGGCACGCCCGCTAACTGCGCAACCTGCAAACCGTAGCTCTGGCTGGCGGGGCCTGCCTCAATGCGGTGCATGAACACGATCGTGTCGCCATGTTCGGTGGCGGTTAAATGGATGTTAGCCACGCCTTCCATATGATCAGGTAGGGCCGTCATTTCAAAATAGTGGGTGGCAAACAGGGTAAGCGCGCGCCCCTTGGCAAGATGTTCCGCACTTGCCCAGGCCAGCGACAAGCCATCGAATGTACTGGTACCGCGGCCAATTTCATCCATCAGGATCAAGCTTTGCTGGGTGGCATTGTGGAGAATATTCGCGGTTTCGGTCATCTCGACCATAAACGTGGAGCGCCCGCCCGCCAAATCATCTGAAGAGCCTATGCGGGTGAATATTCGATCCAGCGGGCCGATCTCAGCGGCATCGGCGGGAACAAAGCTACCGCAGTGGGCCAATAGGGCGATCAACGCTGTCTGGCGCATGTAGGTCGATTTACCGCCCATGTTAGGCCCGGTAATGATCAACATGTGCTGGTCAGGGTTGAGCGTTACATCGTTGGGTACAAAGGGCGTTTCGCTTACCTGTTCAACGACCGGATGACGCCCCGCGTCGATACGAATGCCAGTGGTTTCGCTAAGCGTTGGGCGTACCCAGCCGAGTGCCTCGGCCCGCTCGGCAAAGGCGCACAGTACATCCAGCTCCGCCAATGCTTGTGAGGTGCTCTGCAGCGCGTGAAGATTGGTGTTGAGCTCTCCCAGCAGGCGATCATACAGCCACTTTTCACGGGTCAGCGCGCGGGATTTGGCCGACAGCGCCTTGTCTTCAAACTCCTTGAGTTCAGGAATGATGAAGCGTTCAGCGTTTTTAAGCGTTTGACGGCGAATATAGTCAGCGGGCGCCTGCTGTGCCTGGGAGCGGGGCAGCTCGATAAAATAGCCATGTACCCGGTTGTAGCCCACCTTGAGATTGGCAAGCCCCGTACGCTCGCGTTCACGAATCTCTAGCTTAATCAGGTAGTCGCCAGCGTTCTCGGCCATGCCGCGGTGTTCGTCGAGTTCGGCATCAAAGCCATCGGCGATGACCCCGCCATCACGGATCACCACGGGCGGGTTCTCGACCAGGGCACGGCTCAGCGTGTCGGCGATTTCTGGGTAAGGGCGAATATGCGGGCGCAGGTTGTCCAGTGCGCTACCGCTCTCTACTTCGCTCAGTTGCTGCTCAAGGGCGGGGAGGGTCACCAAGGCGTCACGCAGGCGAGCCAGATCCCGCGGGCGAGCGCTATACAGTGCGACCCGGGCCAGAATGCGTTCGATGTCGCCCACATCGCTCAAGGTGTCGCGCAGCGACATGTAAGCGGCATCCAGGCTTAACAGCGCCACGCCCGCATGGCGGTTTTGAACGAGCTCACGCTGGCGCAACGGGCGATTGAGCCAGCGTTTGAGTAGCCGTGAGCCCATGGCGGTGGCGCAGGTGTCCAGCACGCTGGCCAGCGTATTGTCGGCGCTGCCGCCAAGATTGATATCGATTTCCAGATTGCGCCGGCTGGCCGCATCGATGACCACCGCATCGTCGCGATTCTCCACGCTAATAGCAGTCACGTGGGGCAGCCGCGAGCGCTGGGTATCCCGGGCGTAATCGATCAGTACACCGGCGGCGACCAGCGCGCTGGTAAGATGCGCGCAGCCAAAGCCCCGTAAGTCCTGGACTTCAAACTGGTCGCAGAGACTGCGGGTAGCGCTTTCCAGGTCGAATAGCCATTCGCCCTGGCGGCGCAGGCTGCGCTTTTGCGACCACGCATCGGGCAGCGTCAGGCTTTCGGGCACTAGCAGCTCAGCCGGGGAGAGGCGCGTCAACTCGGCGAGCATTTCGGCTTCGCTCTCCACTTCCAGTACATTGAAGCGGCCACTCGAGAGTTCCAGCCAAGCAAGGCCCCAGCTATCGTTACCCGGAGAGACGGCTACCAGTACATTGTCACGGCGTGCATCCAGCAGCGCTTCATCGTGCAGCGTGCCAGGGGTGACGATGCGCACGACCTGGCGATCGACGGGCCCCTTGCTGGTAGCGGGGTCACCAATCTGTTCGCAGATCGCGACCGATTCGCCACCCGCGACCAAGCGCGCCAAATAACCTTCGGCGCTATGGTAAGGTACGCCCGCCATCGGGATGGGTTTGCCTCCCGACTGACCACGCTGGGTGAGGGTAATGTCCAGCAGTGCCGCGGCGCGTTTGGCGTCATCAAAAAATAGCTCATAAAAATCCCCCATTCGGTAAAACAGTAGTACCTCGGGGTGCTCGCGTTTGATCTTTAAATACTGCGTGATCATTGGCGTGTTAGGGGGAATGGCCTGTGACATGGGCGTCCTGATTGAGCGTGGCGTAAGCCATCGCGGCTTACGGCCTGTTCGTTGGAGATATTCTTTATATATGTTCTTTATAGAAGTGCTTTACGACATTTCTTTGAGAAAGCTAAACACAGTATTCTACGCTGAACAGACGACTCACTTGAAGGAGCGACCCTAGTGCCTAGCGTATCTAGCCTGAAAAATCTTGATTTGACGCTGCTAGCGCAGCGCCTGGGCCGGCTTTGTCAGCAGTTAGACGTGGAGGTGACGGCGGCTGAGTCGTGTACGGGCGGTGGTATCGCCAGCGCGATTACCGGTGTGGCGGGTAGCTCTGCTTACTTTACAACCGGCTATGTCACCTATGCGAATGCGGCGAAGACTCGCCTGCTCGGCGTGCCAGAAGGCGTACTGGCCGAACATGGCGCGGTGAGTGAGGCAGTGGTGAAGGCAATGGTGCAGGGCGCCTGCCGGGAAAGTGGTGCCAGCTTGGGTGTTGCCGTTAGCGGTGTGGCCGGGCCGGATGGCGGTAGCGCTGAAAAACCTGTGGGAACCGTTTGGCTCGCTTGGGGAGCTGCAGGCGAACAGCAGGCCGAGTGTTTTCATTTCCCTGGTGACCGCCAGGCGGTGCGTGAGCAGGCCGTGCGTCAGGCGCTGGCAGGGCTGGTGGCACGCCTGGATGCGCAGGTAAAGGCAGGCAAGCAGGCGTAGGGTAGGAAAATAGTTAAGAGAAAGCGTGAACAAGGATTTGTTTACGGCGCAATCTTTGGCATACTACTGGGTAATTATACAGCTTGTTATGAGGAATCTCTGAATGGCTCAGGATGACAACCGCACTAAAGCGCTAAACGCTGCACTCACCCAGATCGACCGTCAGTTCGGCAAGGGCACCGTCATGCGCCTAGGCGACGCACCGCGTGTGGTCATGCCGTCGGTCTCTACGGGTTCGTTGGGGCTGGATATCGCACTCGGCATCGGCGGCCTGCCGTTTGGCCGTGTTTGCGAAATCTTTGGCCCAGAATCGTCGGGTAAAACGACGCTGACGCTTTCGGTGATTGCTCAGGCGCAAAAGCAGGGTAAAGTGTGCGCTTTCGTCGATGCCGAGCACGCCCTTGATCCAAGCTACGCAGAAAAACTGGGCGTAAACCTGGATGACCTGCTGGTGTCCCAGCCGGATACCGGTGAACAAGCGCTGGAAATCACCGACATGCTGGTTCGTTCCGGCGGCGTTGACGTGATCGTTATCGACTCGGTCGCGGCATTGACCCCTCGCGCTGAAATCGAAGGCGAAATGGGCGACTCCCACGTCGGTCTGCAGGCGCGTTTGATGTCACAAGCGCTGCGTAAGATCACCGGTAATATCAAAAACGCCAACTGTTTAGTGATCTTCATTAACCAGATCCGTATGAAGATCGGCGTCATGTTCGGCAGCCCGGAAACCACGACCGGCGGTAACGCACTCAAGTTCTACGCCAGTGTGCGCCTGGATATTCGCCGCACCGGCTCGGTGAAAGTGGGCGATGAAGTCACTGGTAACGAAACCCGCGTGAAAGTAGTCAAAAACAAGGTGGCGCCGCCGTTCCGTCAGGCTGAATTCCAGATCCTTTACGGTAAGGGTATTTACCATGCCGGTGAGGTGATCGACCTGGGTGTGCAGTGTAACTTGGTCGACAAAGCCGGTGCCTGGTACAGCTATAAAGGTAAGAAAATAGGTCAGGGCAAGGCGAATGCTGCTCAGTATCTTGAAGAGCATCCGGACATTATGGTCGAGATTGAAACGCAGATTCGTGAACAGCTGCTGGCCAAGCCTGACCCCAAAAAAGAAGAAGCACCTGCTGAAGCACCCGCTGACGCAGAGGCGGGTGATGATGATCTGCTGTAAGTCGATCTTCGCTAAGGCAAGCTGATGGCATTTGGCTTACAACGCGATGCGACGCCGCGTGACATCGCCATTGGCTTGCTGGCTCGGCGCGAGTACTCTCGCGCCGAGTTAGCCCAGCGCTTGAGGAAAAAAGCGTTTGATGAGGCGGCAATCGATGAGTGTTTAACTGCCCTGGTTGAGCAGGGACTTCAGTCCGATGCACGATTTGCGGCTAGTTTTGTGCGGTCACGCCTACTACGTGGCCAAGGGGTGATTCGCATTAAAGGTGAATTGCGTCAACGCGGTGTTGATCAGGAGACGCTGAATGTCGCTTTTGCCGAAGTGGAGGAGAGCGAGCAGGTCGACTGGTTTGAATTAGCGCGTGAGACGTTAGCAAGACGTTTTGATACGCCCGGCGACAACCCCAAAGAGCGCGCTAGGCGTGAACGTTTTCTCGCCAATCGTGGCTTCGATTTTGAACAAATCCGTTACGCACTCTCCTGTCTGTAATACGTTTTCCCCCGCCCGCTATGCTCTCCTTTCTGTTTGTTAAAATGACGCTGATGACGTTTCTGGTAGCGCTTTAATGGGCAACTTTCCCCGATTGTTTGCCTTTGTGCCACTAAGTGCGGCTTTAGTCGTTTGACAACTGCGCTATAATGGCCCCTTTGCGACCCCTGAGGGTAGCGTCGACAGCGCCCTGGGACATCACGCTTTCTTGTTACGGATACCCTATGAAAAGCGCAGAGATTAGACAGGCCTTTCTCACTTTCTTTGAAGAGCAGGAGCATACGATAGTACCTACCAGCTCTTTAGTGCCGGGTAATGACCCGACGCTGCTGTTTACCAATGCTGGCATGGTGCCGTTCAAAGATGTGTTTCTAGGTCGTGACCCTCGCCCTTACGTACGCGCAACCTCTGCGCAACGCTGCGTGCGTGCAGGTGGTAAGCACAACGACTTGGATAACGTTGGTTATACCGCCCGCCACCACACCTTCTTTGAAATGTTGGGCAACTTCAGCTTTGGGGATTACTTCAAGCGCGATGCCATTCGTTTTGCCTGGGTGTTTTTAACCGAAACCCTGGGGCTGCCCAAAGAGAAGCTGTGGGTAACGGTGCATATCAGCGATGATGAGGCCGAACGGATCTGGAAAGATGAGATTGGCATCGATCCTGAGCGCTTTTCCAAGCTGGACGAAGATAATTTCTGGCAGATGGGCGATACCGGGCCTTGTGGCCCCAGCTCGGAAATCTTCTTTGATCACGGCCCTGACGTATGGGGTGGCCCGCCAGGCAGCCCGGAAGAGGATGGCGATCGTTACATCGAAATCTGGAACTTGGTGTTTATGCAGTTTGACCGCGATGCGCAAGGCACGCTCAACCCGCTGCCCAAGCCCTCTATCGATACCGGCATGGGGCTAGAGCGTGTCGCCGCCGTGATGCAGGGCGTTCACTCTAACTACGAAATCGACTTGTTCCAGAATTTGCTGGCCGCCGCCGCCAAAGCCACTGGCCACCCGGACACCGCCACGCCATCGCTGCGTGTGATTGCCGACCATATCCGTTCCTGTGCCTTCCTGATTGCCGACGGTGTGCTGCCTTCCAATGAAGGGCGCGGCTACGTACTGCGGCGGATTATTCGCCGGGCCATACGCCACGGCCATAAGCTGGGCGCGGTAGAGCCGTTCTTCCACAAGCTGGTGGACGCGCTGGATGCAGAGATGGGCGACGCTTATCCGGAGCTGCGTGAAGCGCGCGCTCAAATAGCGCGAGTGCTGTTGAAGGAAGAAGAGCAGTTTGCACGCACGCTGGATCATGGCATGGGGCTGCTGAATGCAGCGCTAGCCGAGCTCGATGGCAAGGTCCTGTCAGGCGAAACGGTCTTCAAGCTTTACGATACCTACGGATTTCCGTTCGATCTCACTGCCGATGTGTGTCGCGAGCGCGGTGTGACGCTCGACGAAGCAGGCTTTCAGCAGGCATTGGAGGCCCAGCGCGAGCGTGCTCGGGCGGCTAGCCAATTTGGCGCCGACTACAGCGCTTCCATCGAATTGGAAGGTGAGACGGCTTTCACTGGCTATGATCGCCTGGAAGATCAAGCCAAAGTAGCCGCGCTGGTCGACAGCGAAGGCAACGAACTGGCTGCCTTGGAAGCCGGGCAGAAGGGCGTTGTGGTACTGAACCGTACGCCATTTTACGGTGAGTCCGGCGGCCAAGTGGGCGATACCGGCTACCTGTATGTGGACGGCGGTCGTTTCCAGGTGACGGATACCCAAAAGCAGAGCGGGCATCATCTACACCAAGGCATCATGGTAGAAGGCTCGCTCAGCGTGGGTGCCAGCGTGCGCGGCGAAGTAGATGCCAGCCTGCGTACCGCCACCATCCGCAATCACTCCGCCACGCACCTGCTGCATAAAGCGCTGCGCATGGTGCTGGGTGACCACGTTCAGCAGAAAGGCTCGCTGGTCAATGCTGAGCGTCTGCGCTTTGACTTCAGCCACTTCGAGCCAATGACCGCCGAGCAGTTAGCGGAAGTCGAGCGGCTGGTCAATGAGCAGATTCTGGCGAATGCGCCGACGAAAATCGAGCAGATGAGCCTGGATCAAGCCAAAGCAAAAGGTGCAGCCGCGCTGTTTGAGGCCAAATACGCTGAAAACGTGCGCGTGCTGACCATCGGAGCCGACGACTTCTCTATCGAGCTTTGTGGCGGCACCCATGTGTCGCGCAGTGGTGACATTGGCTGCTGCCATGTCATCAGTGAAGTCGGCATTGCCTCCGGTGTCCGCCGTATTGAAGCGATTACCGGAGAAAACGCGCTTCGCTATTTCCGCGAGCAGGAAGCGAGTCTGGGCCGATTGGGCGAACGCTTGAAAACCAAGCCTGAGCAAGTAGAGGCGCGGGTAGAGTCGCTGGTAGAGCGTAACCGCAGCCTGGAAAAAGAGCTTGAGCAGCTCAAAGCCAAGCTCGCTAGCGCAGCGGGTAGTGACATGCTTAGCCAGGCGCAAGAGATCCAGGGGGTTAAGCTGTTAGCAACCCAGCTGGAAGGCGTCTCGGGTAAAGACCTGCGCGGGGTACTTGACCAGCTTAAGAACAAGCTCGGTTCCGGGGTAATCATCCTTGGCGTCGCCGACGCCGCAGCTGGCAAAGTAAGCCTGATTGCTGGGGTGACCCAAGACCTGACCGATAGAGTGAAAGCGGGCGAGCTAGTGAACCACGTTGCTTCCCAAGTGGGCGGTAAGGGTGGTGGCCGCGCAGATATGGCCCAGGCTGGTGGTAGTCAGCCTGACGCCTTGCCGGGTGCGTTGAACAGCGTGCCGGTATGGTTGGAAAACGTACTTAGCTAAACCTTTGGGCCGATGGCATGATTGTCATCGGCCTTATTTATTTAAAAATGATGACAACTTCACCCTCCATTCCCGAACGCATAGGAAAAACGGCATATGGCACTATACGTACAGAAGTTCGGCGGCACTTCGGTGGGCTCTGTCGAGCGTATCAAGGCCGTAGCGGAAAAGGTCAAGGGCTTCCGCGACCAAGGCCACCAGGTAGTGGTCGTGGTTTCCGCCATGAGCGGCGAAACGAATCGCCTAACGGACATGGCGCAGGCACTCAATGAGGAACCCGCCCCGCGCGAGATGGATATGCTGCTGTCGACTGGCGAGCAGGTAACGATCTCGCTACTCGCCATGGCATTGCAGCAAATTGGCGTGCCAGCCACTTCCCACACGGGTGCTCAGGTCGGTATCCATACCGACAGCGCCTACACCAAGGCACGTATTCAGCGCATCGAAACCGACGACCTAAAATCTGACCTGGAAGCAGGTCAAGTGGTGGTCGTGGCCGGTTTCCAAGGGGTCGATGAAGACGGCAACATCACTACGCTGGGCCGTGGTGGCTCTGATACCACTGGGGTGGCCCTTGCCGCCGCACTGGGCGCCGATGAGTGCCAGATCTATACCGATGTGGACGGCGTATACACCACCGACCCACGGGTATGTTCCAAAGCGCAGCGTCTTGAGCGCATTACCGTAGAAGAGATGCTGGAACTTGCCAGTCTAGGCTCTAAGGTGCTGCAGATCCGCGCGGTAGAGTTTGCCGGTAAGTACAACGTGCCCCTGCGGGTGCTGTCGAGCTTTGAAGATGGCCCCGGTACCCTAATTGTTGCAGAAGCTGACCAAGACGAGGACGCTATGGAAGAACCACTGATCTCCGGTATTGCCTTTACCAAGAACGAAGCCAAGCTGACCCTGCTCAACACGCCAGATGTGCCAGGCGTTGCTTCACGCATTCTTGGCCCGATTGCCGATGCCAATATCGAAGTCGATATGATCGTGCAAAACGTTGCTCCGGCCGGTGACTACACCGATTTCACCTTCACGGTGGCCAAAGGCGATTACAAGGCAACGAAAAAGCTGCTGGAAGAGACGGTCATTCCCGATCTGGGCGGCGGGGAGCTGCGTGGCGACGACAATATTGCTAAGGTATCTTTAGTTGGTGTCGGTATGCGCTCGCACGCGGGTGTGGCGTCTAAGATGTTCCGCGTTTTGGCCGATGAAAACGTCAATATTCGTATGGTCTCGACCTCTGAGATTAAAATTTCGGTCGTCATTGATGAGAAACATATGGAACTTGCCGTTAATGCATTACACAAAGCTTTTGGTTTAGATAAGGCAGATATCGAATCTGAATAACATTTATGCCTTAAACCTTCTACGCTGAAGGGGTACTTGCTGCCGTGTGGTGGTGAGCTTTCTTCAACGGGAGGTTAAGGTGTCATGGAGCCGGAGTCGTTGGTGACAGGCAGCACTATGGCGCATAATGGCCTGGTGTTGCCTCCGGCTGACATATCCCGTTGCATAAACGTCTGAAAAGGAGATCAGCCATGCTCATCCTAACTCGCCGTGTTGGCGAAACCCTGATGATCGGTGATGAAATCACCGTCACCGTACTAGGTGTAAAAGGCAATCAAGTGCGTATTGGTGTTAATGCGCCGAAGGATGTCGCAGTGCACCGTGAAGAGATTTATCAGCGCATTCAGCGTGAAAGAAATAGTGAAAACGAAGTGGAATGAGACTTGCGGGCTTGCATGATGACACGATGCCTAAGACGTAAGCTTAACTGTAAGATATGGCCGGTGCGAAAAAAATCTGTAGAGGGCTAGACAAAAGAACCCCAAATCGGTAATATTCGCGCCGTGCCGTTAAGGAGAGGTGGCCGAGTGGCTGAAGGCGCTCCCCTGCTAAGGGAGTATAGGGTTTATAGCCCTATCGAGGGTTCGAATCCCTCTCTCTCCGCCAATCGCACGGCCAGTTAGTACTTTATTAATGAGAGTTTTTGTTAATAAAAGTTTTGTTAAAAAGTACATGGTCACAAGGTATGCGCCCGTAGCTCAGCTGGATAGAGTACCTGACTACGAATCAGGGGGTCGGAGGTTCGAATCCTCCCGGGCGCGCCACCTTCTCAATAACTTTTAGTTGTATGAGTAAACGGTATGAGTAAACGTTAGTCGCAACATTACGCGCCCGTAGCTCAGCTGGATAGAGTACCTGACTACGAATCAGGGGGTCGGAGGTTCGAATCCTCCCGGGCGCGCCAGATTCCAAAACCCGCTCTCTCAACGAGAGCGGGTTTTCTGTTTCCAGCCTGATAGTTATTGACCTAGCCTGAAGGTTCTTAATCTAGCCTGACTGCCTCTTTTCCAGCCTGACCGGTATATGCTCGCGCTCCGGTCTTGCGATCGTGTGTAGCGCCCCCGCTTTGCGGTAGGGCGCTTTTTTTTGGCTATAAGCTCATAGAGCGTTACGAAAAGGGGCGCTAAGCCAGGGTGGCGTACTGCTCATCAACCACAAGACTCTCGAGCATAAGGTCCAATTCGGTAATGCGCTTCACCCGCTGAAAGTTCTGCTCGGCTTCGGCGCTGCCTTGGCGCATTTGGGCAAGCCACTGTTTTACCAAAGAGACGACAACGCGGTCAGGCAGCTGTTGGCGCTGTAGAGCGGCGTACTCTTTGAGCACATTGGCGCGCATCGCCCAGCTGCTCTCAGGCAAGCGTTCGCCGGTCTTGAGCCAATGGCGGATGCGTGGGGCAAGCCAAGGGTCTGCCAAGGCGCTGCGCCCAAGCATCACGTCTTGGCATCCCGAGAGCGTGCGAGCTTTCCAATAGTCCTCTAACGTCCAGATATCGCCATTGGCCACCACGGGAATGCTCACCTGACGGCGAATCTTGCCAATCCATTCCCAGTGCGCGGGTGGGCGGTAGCCCTCATCGCGGGTGCGCGCATGCACGACCAGCTGCGCTGCACCGCCCGCTTCCGTGGCTTGGCCGCAGGCAACCGCTAAGCGGCGATTGGCAAAGCCGAGACGAATCTTGGCGGTCACCGGGATCTGACCTTCCAGAGCGTCGTGGACGGCCTTGACGGCTTTGTACACGCGGTCTGGCTGGCGAAGCAATGAAGCACCGCCATCATGGCGGTTAACCAGTTTGGCCGGACAGCCAAAATTGAGATCAACGCTGACGGCGCCGAGTTTGAGCGCTTGGCGAGCGTTGGCTGCCAGGGCGTCAGGGTCGGAGCCAAGTAACTGTAAATGCACGGGAATGCCGCTTGGGGTGGCCACAGGCGGTTGCATAAGCTCCGGGCAATGCTTATAAAACACTCTTGGTGGCAGGCGCGCATCGACGACGCGGACAAACTCGGTCACCGTCCAATCGAAGCCTGCGTGGCGTGTCAGCAAGTCCCGCGTCAAGGCGTCGATAACGCCTTCCATCGGGGCTAGGCCGATTCTGCCGTTTTGTAGTAAATTAACAACCATGACTTCCACTATCGCGCCATTGCATTCTATTCTGGGTGTGGCAGGTTAGTGCATTCCCCTTACTGCGCCAAGCGCCTTTCACCGTATTGGCGCCGTGAGATGCGCAAAAATGGTACTTGAGCTGTGCTTCAAGACACCAAGCCGCAAGGAGACCGCTTTATGCAGGATCTAGAACTTTTGCAAGATGGGCTGGCGTTGATGGCGCTCGGCATGGGTGTAGTGTTTGTTTTTCTTACAATTTTGGTCATTAGCGTTACGCTGATGTCGAAGCTGATTGGGCGTTATCAACCCGCTCCTGTGGCGGTTGAAACCGGCAAAAAAGCGTCGTCATCTTCGGTTTCCTCCGCTCATGATGACGAGGTCATGGCGGTCATTAGCGCTGCCGTGCATCGCTACCGTTCAGCTCGGCGTCGCTAACTTTCTCAATTTTTTTCATTTCAGCCCTCTTTTGGTTATTTTTTTGTTATTTTTACTACAAACCTAACAACTCTCTACGGTGAGCCAAGACCATGAATGAAACAAAACGCCCTTTAGGCATCACGGATGTTGTGCTACGCGATGCCCACCAATCGCTGTTTGCCACCCGAATGCGCCTGGACGATATGTTGCCGATCGCTGAAAAACTGGATCGCGTTGGCTACTGGTCGTTGGAAACCTGGGGCGGAGCGACCTATGACGCCTGTATTCGTTATTTGGGCGAAGACCCGTGGGAGCGCATTCGTGCCCTGAAAGAGGCAATGCCCAATACGCCCCAAGCGATGCTGCTTCGCGGTCAGAACCTGCTGGGCTACCGGCACTATGCCGATGACGTCGTCGATAAGTTCGTCGAGCGGGCGAAAATCAATGGGGTGGATGTTTTCCGTGTGTTTGATGCGATGAACGATCCGCGCAACCTCGAACGCGCCATTCAAGCTGTGCGTAATGTGGAAGGCCATGCGCAAGGCACGATTTCCTATACCGTCAGCCCGGTGCATACCCTGGATAGCTGGGTCGATCTCGCCAAAACCATTGCCGGTTTAGGTGCAGATTCATTGGCTATCAAGGATATGGCGGGGCTGCTTACGCCTTATACCGCCTTCGATTTGGTAACGCGGCTCAAAAAAGAGCTGTCGATTCCGGTGCACCTGCACTGCCACGCCACCACCGGCCTTTCCACCTCGACCATCTTGAAGGCGGTGGAAGCCGGTATCGATAACGTCGATACCTCGATTTCCTCCATGTCGATGACCTATGGTCACAGCCCGACGGAGTCCGTCGTGGCCATGTTGAAAGACACCGGGCGTGATACCGGGCTGGATCTTGAGCTGCTGGAAGATATTGCCGGTTATTTCCGCGAAGTGCGCAAAAAGTACGCTGCTTTTGAAGGTTCGCTGCGTGGTATCGATTCGCGCATCCTGATTGCCCAGGTGCCGGGCGGCATGCTGACCAACATGGAAGGCCAGCTAAAGGAGCAGGGCGCAGGCGATAAGCTGGACGACGTGCTGAATGAAATTCCTCGTGTGCGTGAAGACTTGGGCTTTATTCCGCTGGTAACGCCGACCTCACAAATTGTCGGCACCCAGGCCGTCATGAACGTGATGATGGGCGAGCGTTACAAGTCTATTTCCAAAGAAGTGCAAGCGCTGCTCAAGGGTGAATACGGCGCGGCGCCTGCGCCATTTAACGCCGAGCTGCAAAAGCGCGTGTTGGAAGGCGGCGAGCCGATTACCTGCCGCCCGGCGGATAATCTCTCGCCGGAGATGGAAAAGCTGGCCACAGAGTTAAAAGAGAAGGCCAGCGCTGACGGTATCCGCTTGGCCGAAGGTGAGCGCGAAGTAGATGACGTGCTGACCTATGCACTGTTTCCCCAGATTGGCCTGAAATTCCTCAAGAACCGTGACAATCCAGAGGCCTTTGAGCCTGCCCCGCAGGTGGCTGAGGCGAGTGCCGAAAAAGCGCCTGCTCCAGCAGAGAGCCGCGCGCCCGTCGCCAGCAGGGGGCCAGAAACCTACACCGTTAAACTTAACGGCAAGGCGTATGTGGTGGAGGTCTCAGAAGGTGGGGAACTTGGCGAGGTGCAGGAGCAGGTATCTGCGAGCGCCAGCGCACCCCAAGAGGAGGCCCCGGCGCCCAGTGGAGAAAGTATCGATGCCCCCTTGGCGGGCAACATATTCAAGGTCAATGTGCGCCCTGGCGAGCAGGTCGCTGAAGGGGATGTCGTGATTATCCTGGAAGCGATGAAAATGGAAACCGAAGTGCGCGCCAGCAGTGCAGGCACGGTGTCTAAGGTTAACGTCAGCGAGGGCGACAGCGTCGCCGTGGGCGACACGTTGATCGAGCTCTAAGGGCCCAGTAATGGATAAATTAGTCACTTTGTGGGAAGGCTCTGGGCTATACAACCTTGAGCTTGGTCAGGCGGCCATGATCCTTGTGGGTCTACTGCTGCTCTATCTGGCCATCTATAAAAAGTTTGAGCCGCTGCTGCTAGTGCCGATCGGTTTCGGCGGCATTCTTGCCAATATTCCTGAAGCGGGGCTGGCGATTTCAGCCCTCGACCAGGCGATTGAGGTGGCGAAACCGGCGGTGCTGCAGCAGATAGCGGCAGCGCTGGGCGCGACGCTGGATCCGTTAGCGAATGCGGAAGCGTGGCGGGAATCGTTAAAAGTGATAGCCCACGATGGTGTTGCGCCGGATCAGGTGCGTGCGGCACGAGATATCGCCATTGGCGTTGGTTACAGCAATGGCATGCTGTACAACTTCTATAAAGTGGCGATTGGGTCGGGCATTGCACCGCTCATTATCTTTATGGGCGTTGGGGCCATGACGGACTTTGGTCCGCTGTTGGCCAATCCGCGCACGCTGTTTTTGGGTGCGGCCGCTCAGTTTGGTATTTTTGCCACGCTGTTTGGTGCTGTGGCGCTCACTTCGATGGGCATCATGGATTTTTCGCTCAATCAGGCGGCCGCTATCGGGATTATTGGTGGGGCAGACGGCCCGACCTCTATCTATGTTTCCAGCGTGTTGGCACCTGAATTGCTGGGCGCGATTGCCGTGGCCGCTTACGCCTACATGGCATTGGTGCCGCTGATACAGCCACCAATCATGCGTCTTTTAACCACCGATAAAGAGCGCCAAATCAAGATGACGCAGCTACGGCCGGTCTCCAAGTTGGAGAAGGTCGTCTTCCCCTTGATGCTGTTGATTCTGGTCGCGCTGTTTCTACCGGATGCCGCCCCTCTGTTGGGTATGTTCTGCTTCGGTAACTTGATGCGTGAATGTGGTGTAGTCGAGCGCTTGTCGGATACTTCGCAAAATGCGCTGATCAATATCGTCACCATTATCCTTGGCTTGTCGGTGGGCTCTAAGCTGATGGCCGAAAGCTTTCTGGCGTTTGAAACGCTGGGCATACTCGGGCTGGGCATTGTTGCCTTTGGTATCGGCACCGCGGCGGGCGTGTTGATGGCGAAACTGATGAACTTGGTCAGCAAAATGCCCATTAATCCGCTCATTGGGGCCGCAGGCGTATCGGCGGTGCCGATGGCCGCTCGGGTTGCTAACAAGGTGGGGTTGGAGTCTAACCCGCATAACTTCCTGTTGATGCATGCCATGGGGCCCAATGTGGCAGGTGTTATTGGGTCTGCGGTGGCAGCGGGCGTGATGATTAAATATCTAGGCTAGTCATTTCCTGATTGTCATTGCGAACGAAGCGCGGCGATCCCGGTTTTGTGTTCCACCGCAAAACCAGATTGCCGCCTCGCAGGCTCTTCGCAATGACCGTGGATGTCATTGCGAACGAAGTGAAGCAATCTATGGTGAGTACTCAAAGTTGGTACGAGATTGCCGCGTCGCAAGCTCTTCGCAATGACTTATGGGCCCCTTCAGTCCTTCTGCATCATGTCGTTGGTGCAGATAGAATTTCAACAGCGCCCTTCAAGCGGTTTTCTAGCGGGGCAAGGTCAAACGGGCAGTCTCTTGGCCAGCCAATGGTCAGGCGGACGCCGTCGCCATCATAGTCCGCTTGTTCAATGGGAATGTCGCCTTCTTCGCACCAAGCGCGGGCAATGGCTTCGTTGGCAAAGCTCAGCCGCAAGGTGTAACGGTCGCGTTCCACCACTTCCTGGGTTGGTAGCGTTTCGAGCGCATGGCTAACGGCCTGCGCATAAGCGCGGGCCAGACCGCCGGTGCCTAACTTGGTGCCGCCAAAATAGCGAATCACCACGCAACCAATATGGCCGAGTTGGCTGCCTTGTAGCACTTGGTACATGGGCCGCCCTGCGGTACCGCCAGGTTCGCCGTCATCCGAAAAACCAATCTGATTCTGCTCACCGGGCGGTCCGGCTATATAGGCGGTGCAGTGATGGCTCGCATTGGGGTGCGCGGCTTTAGCCGCTGCCAGCATATGGCTGAATGCATCGATCGCTGCGGCGTGGCAAATCCAGGTGATGAATTGGCTCTTTTCTACTTCTATCTCAGACGTGTGCCAGGAAGAGGGGGAAAGCTCTGGAACCCGATAGCGCATTAATGCTCCGTGACAGTTGGCTTACTGTTCAGGCAAGCTCTTGGATGAGGTTCAACACCCATCACCATGCCCAATACCTGAATATCACGGTTGTGCAAAAATAGCGCTGGCTGCACGGCATCTTCCGGCCAAAGTTCAACGCCAAAGCGGCTGATCGAAAGGTGCTTCAAGGCTATTGTTTGCTGGTTGATTTCGGCAACGGCGGTTTCTGTTTGAGCATCGTGTTGATAGCGCCGAATAATAATGACATCGCCGTCGAACAGGTTGCAATCACACAGTGCGTTACCGCGAATTTTAAGCGCGTAGGTATTACGGCGTGTAACGCTGGGTGCCATGGCGAAAGCCTGCGGTACTGGTTGTCTATGGCCGAAGGTCGCGGTGGGTGCTGCCATCGATATCGTCATTGAGAAGTCTCCAGTGCTGAGCTCGCCAGAACATGTCTTTTCATACAGTGGTTTTAGTATAGACCTGTTTTTGCATACAGTGCTAGCAGTAATTAGTCGTAATGCTGATAGCGGTAGATCACGCTGCGACCCAGCGCCGCATAGAGTGAGTGGCGAGAAACGGCCTTTCCGTGTAGAGTTCGACCCGAAATCAATGTGCCTGGAGAGACTCTTGAGCCTGTGTCTACAAGCCCGACAGCTGTCCTGCGAACGTGATGATCGCTCTCTTTTTACGGGGCTGGATCTCGATATTCGCAGCGGCGAGATCGTGCGTATTGAAGGGCCGAACGGCAGCGGTAAAACCAGCCTGTTAAAAATCCTCTCTGGGCAGCTCAGCGACTATCAAGGCGAATTGTTCTGGAATGGCGCACCCATGAAGCGCGTGCGTGAACATTTTCTCGCTAATTTACTCTATCTAGGGCATGCGCCAGGCATAAAAGCAGGCCTTTCCCCGTTGGAAAATTTGGCCTGGTATCAGGCACTCAGTGGCGAGCAAAATGTAGGTGGCCACAGTGAGGATCAACGGCTGGACGCCCTTGAACAGGTGGGGCTGGCAGGCTTTGAAGATGTGCCCGCCGGGCAACTCTCGGCGGGGCAGCAGCGCCGGGTGGCGCTGGCGCGGTTAACCCTGTCGCCGCGGGCGCTGTGGATACTGGATGAGCCTTTTACTGCGATTGATCGCCACGGCGTCGCCGCGCTTGAACGGCAACTGACGATGCATGCAGAGGCGGGTGGCTGTGTCATTGTCACCACCCACCATGCGTTAACCGCCTCACCGCTGCTAAGGCGCATAGCGCTAGGGTAGAAGGAGACAGCGTTGCACAGTACTTCACACAGCGCTTCAGACAGCTCTTCAGATGGCGCTGCACGTAGCGCTTCACAACGTTCTGCACACGGATCGTCGCCTAGCGCTTTAGAAAGCGCTTTACAGGAAGCAGGGGCCGTTAAAGAGGCACAGGCGTGGCCGCTGCTTGAACACCAGGGTGGGCTGATGTTGGCCGTGAAGGCCACCTTAGTGCGTGATCTAACGCTGCTGCTGAGACGGCGTGGCGAAGTGCTCAACCCGCTGGTGTTTTTTGCGCTGGTGATCACGCTGTTCCCGATTGCGATTTCGCCGGACCCCGAGCTGTTGGCAGTTATCGCACCCGGCTTGCTGTGGGTGGCCGCCTTGCTAGCCGCGCTGCTGTCGTTAGACAGTCTGTTTCGCAGTGATTATGACGATGGCAGCCTGGAGCAACTGCTATTGGCGACGCAGCCGCTGGCCGCGCTGAGCTTAGCCAAAGTGGCTGTCCATTGGCTGCTCACGGGGTTGCCTTTGGCGCTGATGGCGCCCCTGTTAGGCATTATGCTCGCCCTGCCTGCGGGTAGCTACGCGGTGTTGGCGCTGTCGCTGGCGCTGGGTACAGCCAGCTTGAGCCTGATTGGCGCCATTGGCGCAGCGTTGACGGTCGGCTTGGCGAGAGGTGGCGTACTGCTTTCACTGCTGATACTGCCGCTGTATATCCCGGTGCTCATTTTTGGCGCAGGCGCGGTACAGGCCGCTATTTTAGGTGACGGTGTTGCCGCGCACCTGGCTATTCTAGGGGCGCTGCTCGCCGCTGCGCTCATGTTGGCGCCGTGGGCGATTGCCGCATCGCTGCGTATCAGTATTAACGGTTAAGGACAGGACACGCTATGTGGGCCTTTATACATAAACTGGGATCACCCAAGTGGTTCTATGGCATCAGTGCCAAATTACAGCCCTGGTTTTGGGCGGCAGCGGCGCTTCTGCTGCTGGTGGGTTCGCTGTGGGGCCTCGTGTTTGCGCCAGCGGATTACCAGCAGGGCAATAGCTTTCGGATTATTTATGTCCACGTGCCTGCGGCGTTTTTAGCCCAATCCATTTTTATCTCCATGGCAGTGTCTGGGCTGGTGTTTATGGTCTGGAAAATTAAAGTGGCCGATATGGCCGCGGCGGTCATGGCCCCGCTGGGCGCTGCCATGACCATTGTGGCGCTGTTTTCCGGGGCGGTATGGGGCGTGCCTACGTGGGGTACGTGGTGGATGTGGGACGCACGGCTCACCTCCATGCTGATTCTGCTGTTTCTTTATTTAGGCGTCATTGCGCTGCGCGGCGCGTTCTCCAGCCGTGATAGCGCGTCTCGGGCGGCCTCGGTGCTCGCTATGGTGGGGGTCATCAATATTCCCATCATCAAATACTCGGTGGATTGGTGGTACACCCTGCACCAACCCGCCTCGTTTACGTTAACCTCGCGGCCAACAATGCCCACCGAGATGTGGCTGCCGCTGGTCATTATGGTGCTGGGTTTTTACAGCTTTTTTATTGCTTTAACGCTGATGCGCACGCGCAGCGAGATCCTGCGCCGAGAAGCCAGCAAGCGCTGGGTGCAAGACCTGGTTAATGGTCAAACGGTGCACGTTCAGGCAGAGGAGACGCGCTAATGGCATTTACTTCATTTACCGAATTTCTTGCCATGGGCGGGCACGCTCCTTATGTCTGGTCCGCCTGGGGAGTAACTGCTCTGCTGCTGGTGGCCACCGTTTGGCATGCACGCGTTGAGCAGCGTCAGTTATTGAATGGCATAAAGCGTCGGGCGCGGCGCGCAAATAGCTTGAGAGGTAACGCCCAATGACCCCTAAACGTAAACAGAAACTCTTCGTCATTATGGGTTTGGTGTCGTTAACCGCGATTGCTGTCGGGTTAACGCTTTATGCGCTGCGTGCCAATATCAATCTGTTTTTTAGCCCAGTACAAATCGCTCAAGGCGACGCCCCTATAGAACGCCAGATCCGCGCGGGCGGCATGGTGAAAGAGGGCTCGGTTTCCCGTGACCCTGAAAGCCTCGACGTTGAGTTTACCGTGACCGATTACGTCGATGACCTAGAGGTCTACTACAGTGGCATCCTGCCCGACCTGTTCCGTGAAGGCCAAGGCGTGGTGGTGGTGGGTGAGCTGCAGGCCGATGGCCGGTTATATGCCGATAAGGTGCTTGCCCGCCACGATGAAAACTACATGCCCCCGGAGGTAGCGCAGGCGTTGGAAGAAGCTGGCTATTCGCCAGCTGACTACCAGGCCAAAGCCGCCGAGGTTGGCCAACGCCTGGATGAAGAGGGCGTCCCCGAGGCAAGCGAATACTAGTTAATGCAACACCAGGGTTGGCAACTCAGCCTCATGCGGAGCACACATGTTCATCAAATTGATCCCTGAAATTGGCCATTTTGCGCTTATCATTGCGCTGTTAATGGCAATGGTGCAGGCAGTGATGCCACTGGCAGGCGCAGCGACTCGCCGCCCCCTGTGGATGGCTTATGGCCAGCCCATGGCGGCCGGGCAGTTTCTATTTATCGCCATTGCTTATGCCTGCTTGACCGCCAGCTACATGCTGGATGACTTCAGCGTGGCAAACGTGGCCAATAACTCCAATTCGCTCCTGCCGTGGTACTACAAATTCAGCGCGGTGTGGGGCAATCATGAGGGCTCTGTCCTGTTATGGAGCCTGATGCTGGCGGGCTGGGGCTTTGCGGCCAGTCTGTTCACCGGCAACCTGCCGCGGGACATGGTCGCGCGGGTGATGGGCGTGATGGGGATGGTGTGCGTTGGCTTCTTACTGTTTATCCTGATCACCTCCAATCCGTTTGAGCGCCTGCTCCCCGATATGCCGCAGGATGGCGCTGACCTTAACCCACTGCTGCAAGATTTCGGCTTAGTTGTTCACCCGCCGATGCTCTATATGGGCTATGTGGGCTTTTCGGTGGTCTTTGCGTTTGCGATTGCCGCGCTGATGGGCGGGCGTTTGGATGCGGCCTGGACCCGCTGGGCGCGGCCCTGGACCAACCTGGCCTGGGCGTTTTTGACCGTCGGTATCGCGCTGGGGAGCTGGTGGGCCTATTACGAGCTGGGCTGGGGCGGCTGGTGGTTCTGGGACCCGGTCGAAAATGCTTCGCTATTGCCCTGGCTGACCGGCACTGCATTGGTTCACTCGCTGGCGGTCACCGAAAAGCGCGGCTCGTTTAAAAGCTGGACCGTGCTGCTGGCGATCTCGACCTTTTCGCTTTCACTAATGGGTACCTTCCTGGTGCGCTCAGGGGTGCTGACCTCGGTGCACGCGTTTGCCAACGATCCTGCCCGCGGCTTCTTTATTCTGATGCTGCTGGCGATCACGGTCACACTGTCGCTGCTGGTGTTTGCGCTGCGCGCCCCCCGGGTCAGCCATAAAGTGGGCTTTAACTGGCTCTCCCGCGATGCGCTGCTGCTGGTGAATAATATCTTCCTGGTAATTATGACCGTGACCGTGCTGCTCGGTACCGTCTATCCGCTGATTCTCGACTCCTTGGGGCTGGGTAAAATCAGTGTGGGCCCACCCTATTTCAATGCGCTATTTGTCCCGCTCACCGTGGTGATGTGTATTTTTATGGGGCTTGGTTCGGTTACCCGCTGGAAGAGCATGGCGGCGCGGGATTTACTCCGCAAGCTATGGTTGGCGGGCGTGGCTGCGCTGGTGCTGGGCGTATTAATGCCGCTGCTTTATCGCGGAGAGTGGAATCTCTTCGTCTCCCTCGGCATTGTCTCTGCGCTCTGGATTGTGCTGCCGATGGTGCGCGATGTATTTGATAAAACCCGCCACGCCAGCTCGTTTGTCGCTGGCGTGCGCAAGCTCTCGCTCTCTTATTGGGGCATGGTATTAGGCCACATTGGGGTGGCCGTCACGATCGTGGGTGTGGCGGTGGTTTCCAACTACAACATCGAACGCAACGTGCGCATGTCGCCGGGTACCACGGTAGACGTCGCCGGCTATCAGTTCTCCATGCGCGAGCTGACCGAGCGCCGCGGACCTAACTTTCTCGCCGATACCTCGATTATCGAGGTGCAGCGTGGCGATTCCGGTAGCCGCTTTATCATGCGCCCTGAAAAGCGCCTTTATCTAGCGACAGGCATGCCGATGACCCAGGTGGCCCTGCGGCCGGGGCTGTTCCGTGATCTGTATGTGGCCATGGGCGAAGACCTGGGCGACGGCAGTTGGGCGATGCGCGTGCAGTACAAACCGTTTGTTCGCTGGCTGTGGCTCGGTGCACTGCTAATGGCGTCCGGCGGGCTGTTGGCGGTACTCGACAAGCGCTACCGTCGTGCTGCCGTCCACAGTAGCGCGTCGAGCATGAAGAGTAATAGCGATACACCCAGGGAGGCCACGGCATGAAGCGACGGCTTTTACTATTACTTCTACCGGTGGGTTTCTTAGGCTTGGCACTGTTTTTCTACCATGGCCTGTCACTGGATCCCTCGCAGCGCGATTCGGCGTTGATGGCGCGCGAGTTTCCGGCCTTCGAGGCGACCACGCTGCGCGATGAAGCTCAGCAGGTCGATCAGTCGCTGCTCAAGGGGGAGGTCACACTGGTTAACGTATGGGGTGAATGGTGCCCCGCCTGCAAACAGGAAATGCCTCAGCTGTTGGAACTGGCGGACCACGATATCCGCATGATTGGGGTTAATTACCGCGATACCCGCGAAAAAGGCCTAGAGTTTCTAAGCGAATTTGGCGACCCGTTTGAGACCAATATTTTTGATCCGGAAGGCGCATTAGGCTTTGATCTTGGCGTCTATGGCGCTCCGGAAACCTTTTTGGTCGATGCCGACGGCGTGATTCGCTACCACCATAAAGGCTATGTCTCGCCGGAAGACGTACGCGAACGGATATTGCCGGAGGTGGAAAAATGGCGTTGATGCGTATCATCGCGGCACTAATGCTGCTGGTTATGGCGTCAGGCGCCGTGGGAGCGGGTATCGAGTTACGCGAGTTTGACGATCCCGTCATGGAGCAGCGCTACCGCGACTTGACCTCCTCAATGCGCTGTCCGCTATGTGAAAACCAAGCCATTGATGATTCCGACGCCCCTATTTCGGCGGATATGCGCGAGCGGGTCTATCAACTGCTGCAAGACGGGCAATCGGACATCGAAATCGTTAACCATATGGTGCAGCGGTTTGGTGAATATATTCTCTATAACCCGCGATTAGAGAGTCGCACCTACCTGCTTTGGGGGCTGCCTATTGCGCTGGTATTGCTAGGCGCGCTGGTGGTGGTCTTGATGATTCGCGCCCGCCGACATGCTTCTGCCAAAGCGCTCAGCGTCGAAGAGCGTCGCCGCATAGAGGCGCTGATTAACCGAAAGGGGTCTTCATGACGCTGCTCTGGATTGCGATTGCCGTTTTACTGCTTCCCGCGTTATGGCTCTTGGTCCTACCGCTAAGAAACGCGCGCCGATTACATGACCAACAGCATGCGTTTGAAACCAATGATACTTCTGCCGAGCAAAACGTAGCGATATTCAAACGTCGGCTAAGTTCATTAGAAGCCGCGCGGGCGCGTGGCGATATTGGTGCCGAGCGCTTTGAAGAGGACCGCCTGGAGCTCGAGCGGAGCCTGCTGGAAGACACCGCTGCCCGCGAGCGTCGGCCGCTCAAAGCGGCGGGCGCAGGGCGCTTTGCTGTCCCGGTGGTCATGGTGGCCATGGTTGTCGTCAGCGTACTCTGGTATCAGCAAGAGGGTGCCGAGGGTGACCTTGTACTGCTGTCGGTACAGCAAGCGGTGCAGAACGACCCTGACGGTTCGCTGGCGCTGTATATCGAACGCATGGAGGAGCAGGCCGAGCGCCAGCCGGATAACCCTAACGTATGGAGCTTGCTATTCCCTGCCTATCGCGAAACCGGTCAATTGCCCGAGGCGGTGGATGCGCTTGAGCGTTTGATTGGTATTGAAGGGCGTATTCCGCCGCTGCTGGCTCAGCTGGCGCAGATTCGTTTCTTTATGGCCGAGCGTGAACTCACCGCTGAGGTGCAGGCGCTGGTTGATGAAACCCTGGCGCAAGACCCGCGCCAACCCACCGTATTGGGTTTGCTTGGGGTTAACGCCTTTGATAACGGCGATTACGAGCAGGCGATTGATCACTGGCGTCGGGCGATTGCCAACATCGACGATCCCAATACGGTTACCTCACTACGCGAAGGCATTCGCGTGGCTCAGGAGCGCCTGGGTATCGAGCCTGAACAAACCACCGCCGAGAGCAGTGGCATTCGCGTGCGGGTCTCGCTGGATGAAGCCCTCGCTGAACGCGTTGACGGCGATGACACGGTGTTCATTACTGCGCGTGATTTGGAAGGTGAGCTACCGCCGCTAGCCGTCGTGCAGGCACAGGTGGCTGAGCTTCCCATGACCGTGGTGCTAGACAACAGCGTGGCCATGTCGCCACAGGCGCAAATCTCTCAGGTACGTGAGGCGCGTTTAGTGGTGCGCGTTTCGCCTTCTGGCCAAGCCATGCCCCAGCCGGGGGATTTGTTTGGCGACTTGGAAAGCGTCAGCGTTGGGCCAATCTCAGACGATGAAGCCGCCGAGGTGGTGATTAACCGTGTTTTTGAGTAGCCCCATTGTTAACCGCTCTGCATTGACGCCGCTATGCGTTTAACCTCGATACGCTTAGTCGGCTTCAAGTCCTTTGTGGATCCTGTCACGGTCCCTTTCGATGGCAACATGACGGCCATCGTGGGCCCGAACGGCTGTGGTAAATCGAATATCATTGATGCCGTGCGCTGGGTAATGGGGGAGTCCTCCGCCAAAACCCTGCGCGGCGAATCGATGGCGGACGTTATTTTCAACGGCTCCACCGGCCGAAAACCCATCAGCCAGGCCTCCATCGAGCTCAAATTCGATAACCGCGACGGCGGTATGGGCGGCGTTTACGCGCAGTATGCCGAAATCGTCGTCAGGCGCTTGGTGACCCGCGACGGACAATCCAACTACTTCTTCAACGGCCAAAAGTGCCGTCGGCGGGATATCGCCGACCTGTTTATGGGCACCGGGCTGGGCCCGCGCTCCTACGCGATTATCGGCCAGGGCATGATTTCGCGGCTGATCGAAGCCCGCCCCGACGACCTGCGCTCGACCTTGGAAGAAGCCGCGGGTATCTCCAAATACAAAGAGCGCCGACGAGAAACCGAAAATCGCATGCGGCGCACTCAGGAGAACCTGGAGCGCCTGGACGATATTCGTGAAGAGCTGGATAAACAGCTGGAGCGCCTAAAGCGTCAGGCCGAAGCCGCCAAGCGCTACCAGGAGCTGAAAGAGCAAGAGTATCGACTCAAGGGCGAGCTGGCGCTGCTGCGGGGCCGCACCCTGCGGGCAGAGCAATCGCACCAGGAAAGCCGCGTTCGCGAGTTGGAAATCGCGGTAGAAAAAGACGTCTTCGGGGTGCGTCAGTGCGAAACCCGCTTGGAACAAGCCCGCGAGCAGCACGACGAACTTTCGGAAGTGTTGGATCGCCACCAGCAGCAGTTCTTTGAGACGACTACGCGTATTGCTCGCTTAGAGCAGGATCAAGCCCACCGCCGTAGCCGCGAAACGCAGCTGGCCAGCGACATCGCCACCGCCAAGCGTGACCTGGACGAACAGCGCCGGGTGAGCGAAGGCGATCAGACGCGATTAGCCGCCATTGATGAGCGCTTTGATGACCTGCTCCCCGAGCACGAAGCGTTGGAGGAGCAGCTCGAAAGCCTGGAACAGGCGCTAGCCGATGCCTCTCCCGCGCTGGAAGCCGCCGAACAGCAGTGGAACGATGCGGAGACTCGCTGGCGGGATGCCAGTCGCGATGCGGACCGCTCCCAGGATCAACTGCGTGACCTAGAGCAGCGTATCCAGCGCCTGCAGGCGGAAAATCAGCGCCGTCGCCAGCAGCGCAGCGAGGTCGCCGATCTTACTGGGCTGCGCGAAGAGCATGACATATGTGACGCGCAGTTAGCCGCTGCTCAGCAGCAGGCGGACAGCTTTCAAACCCAGCGCGACCAGTGGCAGCAGCGCTATAGCGACGCCAAAGCGGCCTACCAGCAGGCCACCCAGACCCGCGATCAACAGCGCGCTGAACTCAGCCAGCGCCAAGGGGAGTTGGCCTCGCTGCAGGCGCTGATCGACGCGGCGCTGGCAGACCACGACCCAGCACTAGGTACGACCCTTGAAGCGCATGGCCTGACAGAGGCACCGCAGCTTGGCGAAGAGCTCCAGGTCGAGCCCGGTTGGGAAGCGCTTACTTCCTGGCTACTCGCCCCCTGGCTCAATGCCCGGCTCGTCACCCCTCAACAGTTGGCCGCCTTGCCTGAGGCTTTGGCGACCGACTGGCGCTTGATTGATAAAACGCCACCCGCCACATCTACATCAGGGCAGCGGCTGGACAGCCTCGTCAAAGGCGCGGGTGCGCTAGGCGAGTGGTTAGCAAGCATTCACTACACGCAAACGACAGCAGAAGCGGAGGCACAGGTCGCCCACCTTGCTCCCGGCGAAAGTGTGGTGAGCCAGGAGGGCGTATGGCTGGGGCGCGGTTGGCTACAGCAGCAGGCCAACGGTGAGGGCATCGACGGGCTACTGCTGACCCGCCGCCGTTTCGCCGAGCTGAATGCGCAGCGCGAGCGTGAAGAAGAGGCGTTGGCGCTGGCCGAGGAGCAGTGCGACGTCGCTAGCGAAGCGATCGAAACCCTGGACCAGGAGCGCGAACAGCAGGCCGAACAAGAGCGCGCTCATGCCGCCAGTTTGCAGCAGTTAGCGGTTAAAGAGCGCAGCCTGGCGCAGCGGTTGGAGCACTTGGAAAGCCGCGCCACGGAGCTGGATGAAGAGCTTGCCCAGTTACAAGCGGATGAAGCAGAGTTAGCACTTACTCTTGATGAACAACGCTCCCGCTGGCATGTAGCGATGGAGCAGCTAGAGCGCGCAGCCGAAGCACGGGAAGCCAACGCCGAGCAGCGCAACCGCCAGCGTGAGGCGCGTGACCAGTTGACACAACAGCACGCCCCACTCAAGGCCCAGCAGCAGGCGTTGGCATTAGAACGCGAACGCTTAAGCGCCGAGCGCGATAGCCTGCGCTCCCAGCAGGCGCGCTCCAGTGACGTCGAGGAGCGCCTCTCACTGCGTATTGCTGAACTGGAAGAAGCGCGAGAAATGTTGGTCGAGCCTGACGAGCTGGCGGGGGAAGAACTCGAAGAGTTGCTCCATCAGCGTGAGCAGCAGGAAGGGCGCTTGAATGCAACGCGCCAGCAGGCCCAGGCACTGGCAGAGCAACTGCGTAATGACGAATTGGCTCGCCAGCAACACGAGCGCAATCTTGAGCAGAGCCGCGAGCAGCTACAGCAGCGGCGTATGGACGTACAAGCGCTGGCACTTAAAGCAGCCACCCAGGACGAGCAGCTAACGGAGCTTGGCCATAACGTCGAGACCCTCGCCGAACAGCTGCCCCAGGAAGCCACGGAAACCCATTGGCAGGAGCGCTTGGAAAGTACCACCGACAAGATTCGCCGCTTGGGGGCGATCAACCTCGCTGCCATCGAGGAGTACGACCAACAAGCCGAGCGGCGCAATTACCTGGAGGCACAGCACGCCGAGCTCACCGAAGCGTTGGAAACCCTTGAACGGGCGATTAAGCGTATCGACCAGGAAACCCGGGTGCGCTTCCGTGAGACCTTTGATCAGGTCAATAGCGGGCTGCAGGCGCTGTTTCCGCGTGTGTTCGGCGGCGGCGCGGCGTGGCTAACGTTGACCGGGGATGACCTGCTGGAAACCGGCGTGGCGATTATGGCCCGCCCACCGGGCAAGAAAAACAGCACCATTCATCTGCTTTCAGGCGGTGAAAAGGCGCTTACCGCGCTGTCGCTGGTGTTTGCTATTTTTCAGCTCAACCCCGCACCCTTCTGTATGCTGGACGAAGTAGACGCCCCGCTAGATGACGCCAACGTAGGGCGTTACGCCAAACTGGTGAAAGAGATGTCCGAGAACGTGCAGTTCATCTACATCACCCACAACAAGATCGCCATGGAAGCCGCCGAGCGCCTGATGGGGGTCACCATGCAAGAGCCCGGCGTTTCACGGCTAGTCTCGGTGGGTATTGAAGAAGCAGCGGCGCTGGTCGATTAAGCGCCTTCGCCGCTTACCCTTAGTTCATCACTTTCGGCCTTAACTTTCGCTCTTAACTTTCACCCAGCTCGCGCATGACGGCATAAAGTTTAGACTTGGCTTCAAAACCCACGCCGGGAATGTCTGGCAACCCGACGTAGCCATTCTCCACCTGAATACCATCTGCAAATCCGCCAAAGGGCTGGAAAACGTCCGGGTAGGATTCATTACCGCCTAGCTGTAAGCCTGCGGCGATATTCAGCGACATTTGGTGGCCGCCATGGGGAACCACGCGGCGCGAGGACCAACCCAGTTCGTCCATGACCTGCAGCGTGCGCATATACTCCACCAAGCCGTAGGAGAGCGCGCAATCGAACTGCAGGTAGTCGCGGTCGGCGCGCATACCGCCATGGCGGAGCAGGTTCCGCGCATCCTGATGTGAGAACAGGTTCTCGCCGGTCGCCATGGGCAGCTCGTAGTGGTTGGCAAGCTCCGCCTGTAGGGCGTAGTCGAGCGGGTCACCGGCTTCTTCGTACCAGAACAGGTTGTAAGGCTTGAGCGCTTCGGCGTAGGCGATCGCGGTGGCTTGGTCAAAACGGCCATTGGCATCCACGGCTAGCCGGCTACCATCACCGACTACCTTAATAACGGCTTCGATGCGGCGTAAGTCCTCTTCAAGCGGCGCGGCGCCAATCTTCATTTTGACCACGTGATAGCCACGATCCAGGTAGCTACGCATTTCATCTTGAAGCTTGCTGTGATCTTTGCCGGGGTAGTAGTAGCCTCCCGCCGCGTAGACCCAGACTTTATCGTCCGCCTGCCCGTGACGGTAGCGATCAGCCAGCAGCCGATAGAGTGGTTTGCCTTCAATTTTGGCGACCGCATCCCACACGGCCATGTCGATTGTGCCTACCGCTACGGAGCGCTCGCCGTGGCCGCCGGGCTTTTCGTTTGCCATCAAAGTCTTCCAGATGGCAAAAGGGTCCAGGTTGTCATTGGCCTCATCGATCAGGCTTTCCGGGGCGGCCTCGCTGATACGATCGAGAAAACGGTCACGCATCAAGGCGCCCTGACCGTAGCGTCCATTGGAGTTAAAACCGTAACCAATCACAGGCTTACCGTCGCGAATGACGTCGGTGATGACGGCCACCACCGAGCAGGTCATCTTGGAAAAGTCGATATAAGCGTTGGCAATGGGCGAGGCGATGGAAACGGTTTTTTCGCGGATTTCAACGATGCGCATGGGGTACTCCTTAAACAGTGATGGCAGCACATTAAGCGTGACAATTCGGCGCTACCAATGCTATTACTGCGCCACCCCATGCTGAAACGGCATTGCCCATGGAACTTGTTTGGCTCGAAGATTTTATCGCCTTGGCAGAACACGGCAGTTTTGTGCGCGCCGCCGAAGCACGCCACATTACCCAGCCTGCATTTAGCCGGCGCATTCGCTCGCTGGAGCAGTGGATGGGCGTTAGCCTGTTTGTGCGCACGCCCCAAGGCACCTCACTCACCGAAGCCGGGGCTCATATCCACACGCGTGCATTCGAAGCGACCAGCCGGCTTTATCGGCTGCGCGCAGAAGCACAAGAGGCGGCAGGCAAAGCGGCGAAAACCCTGCAGTTCGCCGCCACCCACTCGCTCTCCTTTACGTTTTTTCCGCGTTGGATTCGTCAGGTGGAGAGCGGTGCTCCGATTGAGGCCATTCAGCTCCACTCAGACAGCATGCTTGGCTGCGAGCAGTTGCTGGTGCACGGCGAGGTTCCCTTTCTGCTTTGTCACCGACACCCAGAGGTGCCGTCGCCACTGGCCAAGGAACATTTCATCAGCCAGCAAGTCGGCAATGATACCCTTATTGCCTTAGTCGGAAGCGCATTAGACAGGCCTGATGCCGCTCACCCACTTCCCTATCTGGCCTATACCGAAGCCTCAGGGCTGGGGCGCATTGTGGCGCATCGTTTCCATGGTAATCGCGAGCAGTTAGCGCTTAAGCCGCAGTTCAGTAGCCACTTGGCAGCCGTGCTGATGTCGATGGCGCTAGAAGGAAAAGGCCTTGCCTGGCTGCCAAAAAGCCTTGCAGAGCAAGAGATTAGCGATGGGCGATTAGTACGAGCACTGGATGAGCAGTGGGATATTACCGTACAAATTCATCTTGTCCGGCCAATAGCCCCGTTAAGCGTTGCTGCCGAAAACTTTTGGGAGCGCGTATCGAATCAACGCCCAAGCCATTAACCAAGAGCGATTAATGTTAGTCTGAAAGCGTAAAAATATGTTCTTAAGCGCTCATGTTAACTATATTACCCCTATCAAAAGCGCGCTTGAGAAGGCTAAGCGATTTATCGAGGAGTTAGGTAACGGTAGCTGAGGCGCTTGTCAAAACGGCTTTTCTTGCTACTTTGTTTCCTTTATAAAGCTACTTATAAATGTTAACGCTAAACGCGTAGCACTTTTGTTTGAAGTTGAGGTCATATTTTCTTGGCTTAGCAGCGCCAAAAAATTGTGGAGACGTGAAAATCGCGTTAAATGCCGCAAAAATTGGCCATTTTCATAACAATCGCGCTATGCTTGGTCTTATTGATGGCATGCATTTATTTAATAGCCGTTACCTATATTCAGATTCAGGCATGAATTTTTAGACACAGTGCCTTAGCAACCGGCAAGATGACCATGGAACGTTCGACATGGAACTAAGAGAGTGGCTAATCATTTTAGGGCTGGCGTTGGTATCGCTCATCGTTATAGACGGTGCGCGAAGACTTCAACGTCAGCGTCGTGTACCCCGTCTGGACCAGACGGAGAGAGATCTTTCAAGCAGCACGCTTGAAGATCCCGATGAGGCTGCTAAAGCAGCGGAAATCAATTGGGAACTTCCCAATGGGGGAGCCCGCGTTGTTAAGCCCGCTGACTATAGTGGCTTAGGTAATAAACCCAAGCTAGAACGTCAAGAGCATCCTGGCCCATCCAGGGTGCTTTCTGAGTTTAGGCGTTCGGCGTCAGCCAAAGCAGCTAAGCGTAAAGCGGATAAAGCAGAAGTCGCTGCTCATAAGCAAGCCGTGGCAAATGAAAAAACGCCGCGTCCGGAAGTTGCCCAATCCACGGTGGCGCCCTCCATGCCGTCTGAGCATGAGCGACGCGAGCCCAGTATTTCGATGGCGAGTACGGCTGCACCGCAACCACACCCCGAACAACATGTGACTGCCTCTACGTCAGCGCCCTCTGTCTCCACTCCCAGCGAGCAGCAAGTAGGTTTAACAGAACCTTCGTCGGTCGCCACTGCCAATGAAACTACCGCAGCGGCAACTGAAACGCCTGCGAGCCCATCGCCCGCAGCCTCTTCTGACCCCGGTTCCATCAGCACGCGGGATACCGATGCTGACACCACTGCTCAGCCGTCTTATGAAGCGGAGCCGGTACTGCGCGCCGAGCCCGAAGACGCCGTGTTTGCCAAGCATGCCAATGAACACTCCCCCAAACGCCGCCAGCTGCGCTCCGATACCGTCGGTGAGTACGATGAGCTGGACGATGATGAAGTGGATGAGTATCGGTTAGTCGATTTTGAAGGCATGGGGCGTTCGTTTAAGCGGCGCTTGATTGAGCGACGCAAAGAGAATCAGCGCAAAAAGGCTGAAAAAGCCGCGCGCGATAAAGCCTTGGCGCAGCAGAAAGCCGAGCGTAAAGCATTGGAAGCCGAGCAGCGGCGCGAAGCGAAAGAAGCCGCCGATGCTGAGCGTGCTCGCGTAGCCCAAGAGCAGGCGCAGGCACGTGAAGCCGCCGCCAGTGCAGCGGCAGCGGAAAGGCTCGCCGCCCAACAGCGTATGGATGATCAGTCGCGTGAAGAGGCCCGTTATGAAGCGCCGGGTTATGAAGCGGACTATCATCGCGAAGTGGCCGAAAGCGACGGTTATCTCAGCGATACAGGCTATGACCTCGACGAAACTGAATATGGTGAAACGGGGTTTGATACAACAGAGGGGCATGGCGACAACGAAAGAGTTCGTATTCATCCCACGTTAGAAAAAGCCCTGCGTCACGATGTCAGCGGCGAACACGCCAAAGAGACGCTATCCAGCGCGGAAGAAGTCGTGGTGATTAGCGTGCTTTCTCGCGATCCGGAAGGTTTCGACGGTAGCAAGCTGCTCGAACTGATGATGGTATGTGGCTTGCGCTATAGCCGTGAAATGGGCATTTTTCACCGCTTTGAAACGGAAAGCGATGACAGCGAGCTGCAGTTTTCCATGGTCAATGTCGTCAAGCCCGGTACCTTCCCCATTGAAGAGATGGGCGAGTTCATGACGCCAGGCATTACCTTGTTGATGCCGCTGCCGGGTGCGCTCGATAGCGCCGCCGCGTTCGAGGCAATGGTCGAGACCGCTATGGTCGTGGTGCGTCATATGGGCGGCGAATTGAAGGATGAAAACCGCAGCGTGATGACCGCACAAACCATTGAGTTTGCCCGTCAACGCGTGCGTGAATTTGAACGTCGCCATCGCCTGCACCGGCACATGCAAGCCCGCTAATTCATGCTGGCTGTCCAACACCCGCCTTCTTGCCAGAAGGCGGGTGTTTTTGTTCAATACGCGTTAATTTTGCAGTCGTTTACTGTTCGCGTTCACTCTATTTTTTAACTGCTTAGGTTTGGCCTTGTCGCTGCCAAGTATTGGAACCCATTCTAATGAGCAAGTCTGATTCTCAGCCTGTGGAAGAGATTACCCAACTGCGTGCCGCCCTGGACGAGGCCAACTACCGTTACTACGTGCTGGACGACCCTACCCTCACCGATGCCGACTATGACCGGAAGCTGCAGCGCCTCAAACAGTTGGAAGCCGATCACCCAGGATTGATCACCAGCGATTCACCTACCCAGCGTGTCGGCGCCGCCCCAGCGGATGGCTTTCCCTCAGTGGCTCACGCCATTCCGATGCTGTCGTTGGATAACGCCTTTAGCCGCGACGACATTCATGCCTTTGCCGAACGGGTAGCTGAGCGCCTGGAGTGCACGGCAGACGAGGTGGAATTTACCTGCGAGCCCAAATTGGATGGTGCGGCGGTGTCCCTGGTGTATGAACAGGGCGTATTAGTGAGTGGCGCGACCCGAGGCGATGGGCGCACCGGTGAAGGCATTACCTCTAATCTGCGCACACTGCGCTCGGTGCCGCTAAAGCTGATGGGCAAAAGCGCTCCCGAACTGCTGGAAGTCCGGGGCGAAGTGATCATGCGCCATCAAGGCTTCGAGGCGCTGAACGAGCGCGCGCGGGAAGAGGGCAGCAAGGTATTTGCCAACCCACGCAACGCGGCTGCTGGCAGCCTGCGCCAGCTCGACCCACGCATTACCGCGAAGCGCCCGCTGGAGTTTCATGCTTATCAGGCCGCACGTTTGGAGCCTGATTTAGGCGATACCACGCACAGCGAATTAATGACGCGGCTGTCCTCCTTGGGGTTTCGTGCCAGTGCAGAGCTAAAAGTCGTTACAGGCCCCGAGGCGGTCGCCGATTACTGTGAGCAGCTGGGCGAAAAGCGAGATGCGCTGGGCTTTGATATCGACGGTGTCGTCATCAAGGTGAACGACCTGCGTTACCAGCGTGAGCTGGGCTTTGTGGCTCGCGCGCCGCGCTGGGCGGTGGCGTTCAAGTACCCTGCCCAGGAAGAGGTCACCACCCTAAACGATGTCGAGTTTCAGGTCGGTCGCACCGGCGCGATTACGCCGGTGGCGCGGCTCGAGCCGGTCACGGTCGCTGGCGTGACGGTCTCCAATGCCACGCTGCACAATGCCGATGAGATCACTCGGCTGGACGTTATGATCGGTGATACGGTCTCTATTCGCCGCGCTGGCGACGTTATCCCTCAGGTCGTCAGAGTGCATGTGGAGCAACGGCCTGCCGATGCCAGAGCCATTGTTTTTCCTGAGCACTGCCCGGTGTGCGGTTCGGATATTGAGCGCATCGACGGCGAAGCGGTCGCCCGTTGTTCCGGTGGCCTGTATTGTGCCGCTCAGCGCAAAGAGGCCTTGAAGCACTTTGCCAGCCGCAAGGCGCTGGATATTGACGGCCTGGGCGAGAAGCTGATCGTGCAACTGGTCGACCTGGATTGGGTGAAAACCCCAGCCGACCTGTTTCATCTCAGCGTTGAGCAGCTCAAAAGCCTGCCGCGCATGGGGGAGAAGTCAGCCACTAATCTGGTCAATTCCCATGAGAAAGCCAAATCGACGACCCTGGCACGGTTTATCTATTCGCTGGGTATTCGCGAAGTAGGCGAAGCCACCGCGGCTAACCTGGCCAGCCATTTTGGCACGCTCGAAGCCGTTCAAGCGGCCGAGCTGGCAGCGCTGGAGGCGGTGAACGATGTCGGCCCGATTGTCGCGGCCCATGTACATACCTTTTTCCGCCAGCCCCACAACCAGGAAACCATTGCTGCGTTGATCGATGCCGGCGTGACCTGGCAGGAAGCCGCGGTTACCCAAGGGCCGACGCCGCTGGAAGGACAAACCTGGGTGTTGACCGGTTCGCTGGAAAGCATGACGCGGGATGAGGGTAAGGCACGCCTGCAGGCGTTAGGGGCCAAGGTTGCAGGCAGCGTATCGAAAAAAACCACCTGCTTAGTCGCGGGTGAAGCGGCAGGCAGCAAGTTGACCAAAGCCGAGCAGATGGGCGTGGACGTTGTCGACGAAGCCACTTTTATTCAACGTTTGGCAGAGTGGGAGCAGGGTGAATGAGTCGTTTTATAGAAGTACCCGCCAGAATGTTGCCGCCGGAAACCCTCGATGCCTTGCTAGAGGCGTTTGTGACACGCCAGGGTTACGACACCACGGATACCACGGGTGAAGGCATGCACGGCTGGGTAGCCGAGCTAAAAAAGCAGCTAGAGCTTAATGAGCTAATCATCGCCCACGACCTTGAGCTTGAGATGACCGAGGTCATGACCCTGGCACGGTGGCGCTCGTTTGGTCGCGATATCGCCGATGACGAGGAAGAGGGTGATTTTTAGCTTCTCCTCGCGATGATATTTAGCGGAAGCATCAAGTCTTGTCGTTGCGAGGAGCGCAGCGACGCGGCAATCTCAAGCTGGCCTATTAAGCGTTTTCGCCCCGGATAATCGCGCTAATAATGCGCCGCCCGGGGTGAAGGTGATCGACAAGCGGCGCTTCCAGCGGCATCGGTTCATCGCACATGCGTGAGGCAATCACTTCGGCGCATAGGGGAGCACTGGCCAACCCGCGCGAGCCATGTGCGGCGGATATCCACAGGCCCGAATAGTGCGCGCCGGGTGTGTCGGGCACGCGAGTGGCATCCTTGCTCAGCAGGGCGTAATCTGCCCGCCACGCCTCTGCCACCGGCACTGGCCCTGCGTAAGGGGTTTTATCGGGGCTGGCTGCACGTACCGCCGTGCGGCCTTGTAGGTGTTCAGGCGTCAACTCAATACCGGCTTGTTCCAATTCTGTTACCAGCGTGGGCAACGTCTGACGCAGCTCATCAATATTGCGCTGGTGATCCTCCGCCGTCACATCGGTTGTGGCGTTATTGGGCACAAAGCTGGCGCCGAAGGTCAGCACGCCGTCCAACGCTGGGGCGACATAGCCGCCCGCGCAAATCATCCGTTTGGGTCCCGATACCGTAGCAGGCAAATTCATTTCGCTAATCTGGCCGCGCACCGACTGCAGCGGTAGCTCAGCCGTTTGCGCAAAGCGATTGGCCAAATGGGCGCTGGCAATCACCACCTGGTCCGCCTCAAATGTGCTGCCATCGGTAACACTAAGCTGCCAGCCACCCTCGCGCTGGGTCAGTGAGGTAACGTCGCCTTGCTGCACGCTAACGCCTGGCTGGCTAAGCAAGTGCTCACACAGTGCCTTCGGGCGTACCCAGCCCGCCTGTGGATAATAAAGCCCGTGGGGGGCTTCAATGCTTATGGCTGCCGTAGCGGTTAGCGCCGGATTCACCAGGGCGGTGACAACGTTACTGGGCAGTGGGTGGTGTTCCATAAAACGCTGCTGGCGCCGGGCCTCTTTATCGCTGCTCGCCAGTTGCACCACGCCGCTGGGTTGCCATAGGGGGTGGGAGGCGTTCTGCTGCGCCAGCCAGCGCTGGCTATACAGTAATCCCGCAAGATAAACACGGCTCTGGTGATTGGTCTCCGCGGCGAGCTTTACATACAGCGCCCCTTGGCGATTGCCCGAACCGCCCGCGCCAGGGGCTTCGCGCTCAAACACCGTTACCTTAATGCCACGTTTAGCCAGCGCGGCTGCCACGCTGCTTCCCGCCAGACCTGCGCCGACTATGGCTACGTGCTTCACAGCCGCTACCGGCGGTGGCGTAAACCAGGGCGTTGCCTGGCGTCGCAGATCCACCGGCGGCGTTTCGATACTGCCCGCGAGCATTTCCCGCTTGCGGCCATAGCCCGGTACTTTCTTCCAGCTAAAGCCTGCTGCTTTCAAGCCCCGTTTGACGATACCCGCACAGGTAAAGGTGGCAAACGTCGCGCCGGGGCGCGAGCGCTCGGCCATGGCATTGAACAGCGCTGGCTGCCACATGTCGGGGTTTTTGGAAGGCGCAAAACCGTCTAAAAACCAAGCGTCGACCTGACCATCGAGTTGCGTCAGGCGTTCGGTAGTATCGCCGAAATGCAGATCAAGGGTAACGCGCTCGGTTAAGTGCAGGCGGTGGATACCGCTGACGGCAGCAGGCCATTGATCGCACAACACGCGCGCATAAGCCGCTAGCGAAGGCCAGGCCGCCAGGGCCTGTTCGAGTGCTTCTCGTGCAAGCGGAAACTTCTCTGTGGATATCAGGTGCAGCCTTGCGGTGGGCGCTGCATGTTGCTCGAAACAGGCCCAGGCGCAGAGCATATTGAGCCCTGTGCCAAAGCCGGTTTCGCCAATCACAAAGGGCCGTGTGGCTTCCCATGCGGCAAAGCGTTGAGGAAGGTGGTTGGCACCGAGAAAGACATGCTCGGTCTCAGCACGCCCATCTCCTCGGGTGAAATAGACGTCATCAAATGCTGCCGAATGGGGCGCGCCCTCGTTCCAGGTAAGCAGTGGCGTCGTTAACGCCGCGAGGGCAGGCAAAGCATTGGAACGTTGGGTCACGCAGATATCCGTCTAAGTAAAAAGCTGGTTAAAAATTGATCAATTTGTCGCCGCTGGCGCTGGCTCTGGCTTAGCGCAAAGCGTCCGCCGGGTTTGCACAGAGTTTTCCACAGGCTCTGTGAAAAAGCGGGCGGACCCTCCACACTCGCCTATTGGGGTCAAGGCAAAACTTTTTTGAACGGCTTAACAATTACCTTGGCATAGACCCCTGCAATCATGTATGGGTCGGCGTCGGCCCATGCGTTGGCGTCTTCCAGACTTTCGAATTCGGCCACGACCAAGCTGCCGGAAAAGCCCGCATCGCCGGGGTTTTCAGCGTCGATGGCAGGGTGGGGGCCCGCCAATACCACGCGGCCTTCATCACGTAGCGCTTCCAAACGGGCAAGGTGATCAGGCCGAGCGGCCAAGCGGCGCTCTAAGCTGTTGGGCACGTCTTCACTGATAATCGCATACAGCATTGGGGATAACTCCTTGAAAACAAGAGGGATGAAAAGCGACCGTTAATTGACCGCGCTAGCAGATGCGCGCACCATATCTTACCTATTACGCGTTCTTTATTCACAGCTGAAAAAGCGCATTCTGGCAAACTGCTCACACGGCGTCATTTATGTCCCGACTTCCAACTACCTTTGATGCCGATCAGCGCTACCCGGTTGATTTGCACATGCACTCCACCGCTTCTGATGGTGCGCTATCGCCCACGGAACTGGTAGCGCTGTGCGCTGCGCGCGGGCTGACGCATATGTCGCTTACCGATCACGATACCATGGATGGGATCGATGAAGCGGCCCACGCGGCACAGCACGCAGGCCTGTGTTTGATTCCTGGCTGTGAGTTATCCACACGCTGGCAGGGCGTCAATATCCATGTCGTGGCGCTCATGCCCGGCGGCTTGCAGGGGCCTATGGTGGAAGGCCTGATTCAACAGCGTGAAGCGCGGATCCAGCGTGCGGAAGTCATCGCCGAACGGCTGGAGAAAGTCGGCTTAACCAATGCGCTGGAAAAAGCGCGCCTCCACGCAGGTAGCGACCGCCCACTAGGCCGCCCGGATTTCGCCCGTGCTCTGGTGGAAGACGGGGTGGTGCCCGATTGGGCGAGCGCTTTTAAGCGCTACCTGGGTAGCGGCAAGAAGGGCGATGTCAAAGCCCACTGGCCGGAAATCAGCCAAGCGGTGAGCTGGATTGTCGACTCCGGCGGCGTCGCCGTGATCGCCCATCCATTGCGCCATGGGCTTACCCGACGCAAGCGTGGCCTGCTAATGGATACTTTTCAGGCAGCGGGCGGGCAAGCGGTCGAACTGGTGAGCGGGCAGCAGAATCCGGATAGTACCCGCGATCTGGCGCGTCAGTTAGTGGAGCGTGGCCTTTACGCCTCTATGGGCAGCGATTTTCACTTCCCCGGCAGCCATGCGGCCCCCGGTAGTATGAGTTTGGTACCGCGCACGGCGGCGCCCCCGATATGGCAGCATCCACGCCTGGAACATCTGCGCGATGCCGCCCCCGGTCAGTTAGCGGTCGGCTAAAGCATCCGCCGCCTAAGTAGTCGCCGGCATAAGTTATCAACAGCCAAGGTCAGCTATGCTGTAGGTACGCGCTAAGCGAGTGAGCTTTCAAAGGAGCAGTTTTATGAGCCAATATTTTCAGATTCACCCGGAAAACCCTCAAAAACGCCTCATTGATCAGGCGATTATGATCATTCGTAAAGGCGGTGTCGTTGCCTACCCCACTGACTCAGGGTACGCCTTGGGTTGTCACCTGGGGGAGAAGAAAGCCATCGAGAAGATCAAGTGGCTGCGCTCTCTGGACGATAAGCACAACTTTACCCTGGTATGTTCCGACCTATCGCAAATCGGCACCTACGCCAAGGTAGATAATGACGTTTTCCGCTTGTTGAAAGCGCATACGCCAGGGCCTTACACCTATATTTTGGATGCGACCTCCGAAGTGCCGCGCTTACTGCTACACCCCAAGCGTCGCTCCATCGGCGTGCGCGTGCCGGATCATCGCATTACCCACGCGCTGCTGGCCGCGTTGGGCGAGCCATTGATGAGCGTCACGCTGATTCCGGTAGGTGATGATCTGCCCATGAACGACCCAGAAGAGATCCGCGAGCGTTTTGGCGCCCATCTGGACGCCATTATCGACGGCGGCGCCTGCCATCTAGACCCCACCAGCGTTATCGACCTGCGTGAACTACCGCCCACCATCATCCGCGAAGGGCGCGGTGATATCGCGCCCTTCCAGGCTTAGGGTGAGGCGCAAGCTAGTCAGAAGCTGGCTCTTCTTTCTCGTCTTTCTTGCGTGGGTCTTCGCTGTCTTCGTCTAGCCAAGTACCGCAGCGTAGGCAGTAGCGGGCACGTTTTTCATGGCGTTCGTGCCCGCAGCCGGGGCAGGCTTCTTCGGAGTAACGCTCTTCACGAATCGAGCGAATTACCTGCGCGGAGAATACCCCGGTGGGTACGGCGATGATCGAGTAACCGAGCAGCATCAAAATCACCGTAATGGATTTACCCAGCGGCGTGGCGGGGACGATGTCGCCGTAGCCGACCGTGGTCATGCTGACGATGGCCCAATACATCGACATGGGGATGCTGGTAAAGCCCGCCTCGGGAGATTCGATGGTATACATCAAGGCCGCGAACAGCGTGATGACCATCAGGATGGCGCTAAAAAATAGCAGTATCTGACGCATGCTGCGCTTGAGCGCATCTAACAATAGGCGCGCCTCGCCGACAAAATCCATCAAGCGAAGAATGCGGAAAATACGCAGCACACGCAGTAAGCGAACAATCACCAACCCATGGGCGCCCGGCACCAGAAGCACGAGCCAAGAGGGCAGAATGGCAATTAAATCCACGACGCCATAAAAGCTTCTTAAATACAGCAGTGGCCTTTCCAGGCAGTAGATGCGCAGCGCCAGCTCGATGGTAAATAGCAGCGTAAAGGTCCATTCAAGGTAGAAAAAAATATGCCCGTAACGCTCGGCATAAATTTCGACACTGCCCAGCATGATGACCACAACACTGAGCAAAATCGCCCCAATCAGTGCGATATCGAAGGCTTTGGCACCCGGCGTGTCAGATTCGAAAATGATATGGAATAGGCGGGTACGTAGCCCTTCGGCGCCAGGGGTTAAGTGTAAATTCATTGCATCATCCTGAAAGGGGGGCTCAATACGATCCTTAAAAACAGTCCTTAATGTTACTTATCGCTAGCGTAGCGCGGTTTGATACGCCAGGCGATGGGCGAGTGCCAACGCAGCGTGACCGTATGCCGAACTGGGTTGGCCCTGGGCATCTAAGCCGCCAGGTAGCGCTTGCGCATACGGGCGGGTAGTCGCATCCAGGGCAGTATGCTTGGCCAAAGTCGCTAACGCCTGCTGGGCATCGGTCAGAAAGCCTGCCTGCTGACTGTCGTGGTAGGCGTCCAGTGCCAGAGTGGCGCGATGCAGCCACTGCGCCGGGGAGTGCGCTTCAGGCAGTGGCCAGTGCTGTGTGCTGAGGGCGTTGCCACGCGCCGCTTTGCTGCTATCGGAAGGGCGAAGCGGCACCTGCTCTGAAAGCGTCAATGCCAATGCCCAGAGCGCCTCCGGGTCACCCTCCTTCAATTCGAGTTCCACCTCTCGAATAGGCGTGCGATAGCCGCCGCTCCTGATTTCACCCTCATCGAGAACCAGTTCGATATGCCCACGCTGGGGAGTGGACGTATCGATGAGCTGCCAACTGCGGCGTGTAAAGTCGGTGCTCAGCTGAGGGGCGAGGGAGCTCAATGCCTTGCCAAGCTCGCCTTGAAAAGGGGGAAGTTCAGCGAGGGCGGCTAGGTCTAGCGCGTCGCCAGGCACCTGCCACTCCCACTCTGCCCGTTGCGAAAGCCCGCCACCGCCCTGGCCAGCGGTTTTCACCGTTTGCAGAACGGTGCCATCTACTTTGCGCAGGCGTAGCGCAATGCGTGCCTTGGCCAAATCACCTTCTGGCGTATCGAAGTAAGTATTCGTCAGCGTTTGCTGGCGCGCCGATGTCGAGCCAAGGTGAGGGTGCGCGCGCAGCGCTGCAGGCCCATTAAGCGCCAGGGCAAGCTTCAATTCCACTTCCATGGGATGGGTATTTTTCATGACACTTGCCACCTCGTTACCGTGACATTTAAATGAATATTTGGTTACATTTATGAACTTTTCATGACGGCGGCGGGCGCACTCTTTATACTGGCGCCGCCATTTCCAGGCTTCCCGAAAACAGGCTAAAAGGCATTATGGTTACCTCCAATCCTTTTTCTTCGATGTTTGGCCGCTCGCCATTCCAGCCGTTATTGGCCCATATCGTCAAGGCGAATGAATGTGCCGACCAGCTGTTGCCGTTTTTTGAAGCAACGCTTGCCAACGACTGGGACAAAGCAGCCGAGCTGCGCGAAAACGTCACCCGTTTAGAGCATGACGCCGATACGCTGAAAACAGAGCTGCGGTTGAACTTGCCCAATACCATGTTCCTGCCGGTCTCGCGCTCTGACCTACTCGACCTGATCAGCGTACAGGACAAAATCGCCAATAAGACGCGCGACATTACCGGCATTATGCTGGGCCGTAAAATGCGCGTGCCGGACGAGCTGGCGGATCCTATGCGCGATTACATCCGTACCAGCGTTGCTTGCGTTGCCCAGGCCCGTCAGGCATTGGAAGAACTCAAGGATCTGCTTGAGTCCGGCTTTGGCAAAAACGTCTCAGACGTCATGCAGAATATGATCCGTGAGCTGCACACCCTTGAGCATCAAGCCGATGATCAGCAGGTGACGATCCGTCGCCAGCTCTTCGCGCTCGAGAGCCAGCTGCCGCCAGTAGACGTAATCTTCCTCTACAAGATCATTGAATGGGTTGGTGAACTATCCGATCGCGCCGAGCGCGTGGGTAGCCGCCTGCAGATCCTGACTGCCCGCTAAGGGGACCTTTCATGCAGATTATTGCCCAGCACGGTGACATCTTCATTATCCTGGCCTGTTTGTTTGGCTTCTTCATGGCCTGGGGCGTGGGGGCCAATGACGTCGCCAATGCCATGGGGACCTCGGTGGGGTCGAAAGCGATCACCATCAAACAAGCCATCCTGATTGCCGTTGTTTTTGAATTCCTCGGTGCCTGGTTGGCTGGCGGCGAAGTGACCAACACGATCCGCAAAGGGATTATCGATCCTGAGTTGTTGCAGGATGACCCGCAGCTGCTGGTATACGGCATGCTGGCAGCGCTGCTAGCCGCTGGCACCTGGCTGCTGGTGGCGTCCATGAAAGGCTGGCCGGTTTCCACGACCCATTCGATTGTCGGCGCGATCGTAGGCTTTGCGGTCGCAGGTCTAGGCCCTGCTACGGTGGACTGGGGCGCGGTAGGCACGATTGCCGCTAGCTGGGTGGTCTCCCCCTTGTTGGCAGGCACCATTGGTTTCGTCCTGTTCAAATCGGTACACCACCTGATCTTCGAGGATGCCAACCCGTTCACGGCCGCCAAACGCTACGTGCCCGGCTATGTATTTCTGGTCGGTTTCATCGTTGCTATGGTCACGCTGACCAAAGGGTTATCCCACGTGGGGCTGGATCTAACCTTCAATCAGAGCCTGCTACTGTCGATACTGCTGGGCCTGGTGATTATGGGCATCGGCTTGATTTTGCAGCGTCGTATCAAGTTTGAGCACAATGCGAACGATCACTTTGGCTATGCCAACGTTGAGCGTGTGTTCGGCGTGCTGATGATTTTTACCGCCTGTGCCATGGCCTTTGCCCACGGCTCAAACGACGTAGCGAATGCGGTTGGCCCGCTGGCTGCTGTCATCAGCGTGGTGCAAACCGGCGGTGAAATTGGCGGCTCAGCGCTGGTACCCTGGTGGGTGCTGGTACTCGGCGGCGGCGGCATCGTGGTAGGCCTTGTTACCTACGGCCATAAAGTCATCGCCACGGTGGGTACGGGCATTACCGAACTCACGCCCAGCCGCGGTTTTGCCGCTACGCTGGCGGCAGCCACGACAGTCGTGTTGGCCTCGGGCACCGGTCTGCCGATTTCCACCACCCACACCCTGGTGGGTGCGATTTTAGGTGTTGGTCTTGCACGTGGCATGGCAGCTCTCAACCTGCGTGTTATCGGTACAATTGCAGCGTCGTGGCTGATTACACTGCCCGCAGGGGCAGGTCTCGCGATTCTGTTCTTCTTTATGTTTAAAGGCATGTTCGGCTAATAAATAGCTAGCAACCAAGCAGTACGCCAACGCTCGAACGCATTAAGAACCACCCAAGCAATAAAATAACAGCGGCATCTTCATGTTTATCTGCATTAGATCGCGCAGATTTGCATTAGAAGGTGCCGCTGTTTTTTGTGCTCTGGTAAAGTACCCCATTGGACGTGGACAACGTCTGATGTTTCTTTCACCTGCTGCCGGAGAGCGGCCCTTGGATACGCGCTTCCCCTTTGTTGATTGGTTTCGTAACGCTTCCCCCTATATTAATGCGCACCGGGGGCGAACCTTCGTCATCTTAATTGAGGGCGAAGCGATGGCGTCTGGCCGAGGGGAGCAGCTGATTCAAGATTTGGCCCTACTGCATACCTTGGGCGTTCGGTTGGTCGTGGTGTTTGGCATTCGCCCCCAGGTGCACGAAGCGCTCACCGCGGCGGGCGTTGAACCCACCCGAATCGACGGCCGCTGGGTAGCGGATCGCGCGGTGATGGCCCACGTAGAGCAGGTCGCCGCCCATCAGCGGCTTTGGCTGGAAGCGCGGCTGTCGCTCGGCCTACCCAGCACGCCGCTGCATGGTGTGGAACTGAGCGTGATCTCCGGCAACCTGGTGACTGCCAAGCCGCTGGGCGTGCGTGAAGGCGTCGATTTCGACCACAGTGGCGAAGTACGCCGTGTGCGGGCCAGTGCGATTCAGGGATTGCTGGAAAAAGGTTCGCTGGTGCTGCTGCCGCCGCTGGGTTTCTCCAGTACCGGCGAAGTGTTCGATCTGGACGCCTCTGAAGTCGCTCAACACGCCGCCGTGGCGTTAAAAGCCGACAAGCTTATTCTGCTCGGTGAGTCCGAAGGGCTGGAGGACGAGCACGGCGCGCTACTGCGCCAACTCTCCCCGGCGGAAGCCGAACCACGGTTAACCCACGCCGTGCCGGGCAGCGAGTTAGCCCGCCACCTGCAGGCTGCCTGCACCGCCGCGCGGGAAGGTGTGGCGCGTACGCATCTACTTTCCTGGCACAACCACGATGCTCTGCTAGGGGAGTTGTTCACCCGTGACGGCGTGGGCACCATGATTACCCAGCACCGCTACGAACAGCTGCGCCCCGCCACACTCAACGATGTGGCGGGTTTGCTGGAGCTGCTGGAACCGTTAGAGCGGCGGGGCATGCTGGTCGCGCGTTCCCGCGAGCGCCTGGAGCACGAGATCGATGACTATATGGTAATCGAGCGCGACGGCATGGTGATCGGCTGCGCCGCGCTGCATGTATTTACGGATACCAGCATTGCTGAATTGGCTTGCGTGGCAGTGCACGACAGCTACCGCGGCGGCGAGCGCGGCGAGCGCCTAGTGGAAGCCATGGAGCGCCGTGCTCGTCAGCGTGGGTTGGACGAAATGTTCGTGCTCACTACCCACACCGCCCACTGGTTTGTAGAGCGCGGCTTCCGTGCTGCCAGCCTGGAAGACCTGCCGCCGCTAAAACGCGAAACCTATAACCACGCCCGTAAATCGAAGGTGTTGGTCAAGCAATTAGCGTAATGCGCTTATTCACAGCGCTGGAATAGCTGGTTGGATTAACGGGTTTGATTAACTCGCTTCACGCGGCATCAGCGAAAACAGCGCTGGCTGTTGCCGCGCTTCTTGTTGAACAGCGTCATCGATCGGTGTGTCGTAGGTGTTGAGCAGATAGCCCAGCACCGAGTAGAAACCCACCATGGCGATCAGGTCGATCATGGCCTTGCGCCCGATCGCCTCTGCAAGTTCTGCTTCCTGCGCCTTAGCCAGCATGCGCTCATCGAATAACGCATCCACAGCGCTGACGATAAGACCGTCAAGACCTTCGGGCGTACCGCGAATAGCTGTAATGCGCTGTTCGGAGAACCCCAGGGCGAGCGACCGGCTCACATGATGGGCCCACTCGTAGGCGGACCCCATACGTAGAGCCGCGCGTAATATCACCACTTCGGTCAGTTCCGGGCCTAACGAATTCTCCTTCACAACGTGCTGGCGCAAGGGTGCCCACGCGCTCAGCAGAGCCGGGTGGTGGGCCATGGTGCGATAGACGTTGAGTGCGCCAGCAAAGCCTTCGCGTAAATCAGCGTTCTCTTCAGGCCAGTCAGCGTCGGAAATAGGCGGGCAGGGTGAAGGTGTCATGGGTTAGCTCCACGTTATTTAGATAGCTGTTGTGTTGTTACTCGGCGATAGCGGCGTCGATGGATTCAGCAATACGCTCAATGATCAGATCGACTTCGTCAGGCGCAATGATATAGGGCGGGGCCAGCAGGATATGATCGCCATGAATACCATCAATGGTGCCGCCCATCGGGTAGCTGATCAGGCCGCGCGCCATGGCCTGGCGTTTGATCTTAGCGTGAATCTTTCGAGCCGTATCGAAAGGCGTTTTACTGTCTCTATCTGCCACAATCTCGATACCGCGAAACAAGCCCCTGCCGCGAATGTCGCCTATATGGAGTGATGCGCCAAGCGCTGCTTCAAGGCCGCTCTGCAGTCTCATGCCCATTTTATTAACGTTTGCCAGCGTCTCCGGCCGGGCAATGATCTCGACCACTTTGTTGGCGGCCGCGGCAGCGACAGGGTGGCCCAAATAGGTATGGCCATGCTGAAAAAGCCCAGACCCATTGGCGAAACTGGCGTAGAGGTTGGCCGATAGCATCACCGCGCCGATCGGCTGGTAGCCCCCACCCAACCCCTTGGCGATCGTGACGATATCCGGCGTTACCCCATCTTGCTCGCAGGCGAAGACGGTGCCGGTTCTTCCCATGCCGCACATCACTTCGTCGAGAATCAGCAATACGCCGTATTTATCGCAAATCGCACGCACGCGTTTGAAGTAATCCGCCTCAGAAGCCACCGCCCCTAAGGTGGCGCCGACCACGGGCTCGGCAACGAAGGCCATCACTTCTTCAGGGCCAAGTTCGAGAATTTTTGCCTCAAGCTCTTCGGCAAGCCGTGCCGCGTAGGCCTCGGGCGATTCATCGCTGCCCTTATCGCGATACGCATAACAAGGCGATACATGGTGGGTTTCTGGCAGAATGGGCTGAAACTGCTGGCGCCGCATGGCATTGCCGCCGGTGGCCAACGCGCCAATGGTATTGCCGTGGTAGCTCTGGCGTCTGGCGATGATGTGACGCCGCTGGGGCTGATTGATCTCGACAAAGTACTGCCGGGCCATTTTCAATGCCGCTTCAACGGCTTCTGACCCACCCGATACCAGGTAGACGTAATCCAGCCCGTCCGGGGCCAAATCCACCAATTTCTCGGCAAGCGCTTCGGCGGCATCGGTAGTGAAGAAGGATGTGTGGGCGTAACAGAGGCTATCGATCTGTGAGCGCATGGCCGCCAGCACTTCCGGGTGGGCGTGACCGACGCTGGTGACCGCAGCACCTCCCGAGCCATCCAGATAGCGGCGCCCCGCCGTATCTGTGATATAGACCCCCTCGGCTGATGCAGCATGGGGCAGCTGCGCGCCGATACTGCGGTGAAGAATACGCGTCATAGCCTCTTTCCCTCATGATCAAAACGGTGAGCAGCTCACATGACAATGAGATTGGCACACTCACAAATAGATTTGCAACAAATAAATCATTTAAATATAGTGCGAAACATATAGATCATTTCTTCGCAGAACCGACCCCCCTTTCTTCACAGAGCCCACCACTATGTCGCCAAGCGATTCGCTGAGAGAGCAGATGATTGCCCAGTACGATGCCATGTCTGCACAGCTGCAGCAGGCCGCTCGCTACGTGCTTGAGCATCCAGAGGACGTGGCGCTGGTGTCCATGCGCGAAGTGGCTCGCCATGCCGATGTGCAACCCGCCACCATGACGCGGCTGGCCAAATTCCTGGGGCTGCCAGGGTACGACGAACTGCGGGCGCAGCATGCCGCGGCGTTACGTCAGGGAGGCGATGGCTTCGCGGCCAAGGTTCGACAGCGTGTTAATGAAGGCAGTGAAAGGGGAGCCAGCGATACCGCCTCGCATATGCTTCAGGGGCTAAGTGCCCAGCTTGCTAAGCTGTGTGAGCCCGATTCGCTGCGGCGGCTGGAAGCCACCGCCGATAGGTTAACGTCAGCGAGAAAGGTGTACGTGCTGGGTTTACGTTCCAGCCATGCCGTTGCCTGGCACTTCCATTACGTGATGACCCTGCTAGGCGAGCGTTCGGTGCACCTGGAGGGGCCTGGAGGAACCGGCGGAGACGCGTTAATTCGCGCTACCTCTGAGGATGTCTTGCTGGTTATCTCTATCAAACCGTATGCAACCGGGGCGCTGGAACTGGCCCAGTTGGCAAAAGCGCAGGGGGTGGGCATTGTTTCCATTACCGATAGCGAAGTGTCGCCGCTGGCCGCGCTGTCAGAGCAGGTTGTTCTGTGCCCCACAGAAAGCGATAGCTTTTTCCATACGCTAACCCCCGCACTAGCCATCTCCGAAGTGCTGTGCAGCTTATTGGCGGCGTTCGATCGGCCCAAAACGCTAGAAGCCTTACAGCAAGCGGATAAACACCTCTTGCATCTCATTACCTATGCGACGGCTATCCCTCGGCGACGGTGAGAAGCTTGGCCAGTCAGTCATATTGATCTGGGTTGATCATTACTTAAGCCGACCAGCGTTTTGTCATTCATGCAACAGATCAAGCACTTCGCTATGGGCGGCCATGGTGATTCCCTTTGCGCTGTATAATCACTTCCAATCCCATTAGATCCAAAACATCGAGTACTTTTTGTAGCTGCAGGGTTGGCTTGCCGCGCTCAAGGTCGACGATAAAGCGGTTGCCTGTACCCGCAAGCCCGGCAATATCACTTTGCAGCAATGATTGATCACGCCGGGTTTGTTGAACTAGCTTGCCAAGCTCTTCACTGCTGCGAATACGTTTTGCACTCTCTATCTGGGAGGTCATAGCGACTGTCCGATAAAATTACCGTACGGTAATGATAGACCATATTTGTGATCAAAACGCTATGATTATTCCCGATCGGTAACTTTCAGTGATTAGAGAGGCTTTCTGGAAAGAAATATTACCGAACGGGAATATTTCGGTGGTCAATGATTTTATACGAAACGCATTAACGGGGCGGCTCAAGGCCGCCCCGTTAAAGTGTGCGCTATATCTGAATAACAAACGCTTAGGTGTTTAAAATCACGCCACCATTGAGGTGCATGGTCTGGCCGCTCATGTAGGAAGACTCTTCGCTGGCCAGATAGACATACGCAGGGCCCATTTCGCTGGGCTGGCCAGCGCGATTCATCGGCACCTGACCGCCGAATGAGGCTACTTTTTCATCCTCAAAGCTGGCCGGAATCAGCGGGGTCCACACAGGCCCTGGCGCCACGGCGTTGACGCGAATACCACGATCCATCAGCGACATCGCCAGCGAGCGCACTAACCCCTGAATAGCGCCTTTGGTGGCGGTGTAATCGATCAGCGTCGCGTTGCCCTTAAAGGCGTTGATAGAGGATGTGCAGATGATCGTATCGCCCTTGTCGAGATGCGGCAGGGCAGATTTGGTCAGGTAGAAGTGGCTGAAAATATTGGTCTGAAAGGTGCGCAGCAGTTGATCATCGGGGATCTCGGTAATGTCGTCCCAATCGTACTGCTCGGCGGCATTGTTGATCACAATATTAATCTTGCCGAAGTGATCGAGCGTGCGCTTAACAATATCGCAGCAAAACTCGGGTTCCGCCACATCGCCTTTCAATACCAAGCAGCGGCGGCCTTCCGCTTCGACCAAGCGTTTGGTCTCTTCGGCGTCGCTATCTTCGTCCAGATAGGCAATCGTGCAATCCGCCCCTTCGCGAGCATAGTGAACGGCCACGGCACGACCAATGCCGCTGTCACCGCCGGTAATAATCGCGACTTTGTCTAACAGCTTGTCAGTGCCGCGGTAGCTATCACGAATATACTCGGGCTCTGGGCGCATCGCGTACTCATCGCCCGGCTGCTTATCTTGATGCTGGGGAGGCTGTTTTTGATCACTCATGTGCGGTCACTCCATTGTTAGCACGGATGTGTGTCGTTTAACGTTGATAACGCATCACGCCATTAACCAGCGAATATCCGTTCCTCGAATATTCACAGCCTTCAAGGTAGACCAAAGGCGTAGAAACTAGCAAGCCGCGCTAAAAGACCTGACTTTCTTATATTTCAGTACGTTATGATTATTTCAATAACATGCGTTAAATTGAAAAGATAAATTGTAAAACAAATAACCTATGTTAAGGAAAGTGTCGGTTTTCTAATTGGCGCCGCTCAGCAATTGACATTAATAGAAAGCACACTATGTTTTAAGGGCAGGGTTTTAAGAGCATGGTTTTAAAAGCACGTATTAATAGGTACGTGTTTTAAAAGTGCTGTTTAATAATGCTTTGTTTTAAATGCTGTGTTTTAACGTTTAACGGTGGTTAATCTGTTAGGGAGGGTGATTTCGCTAGCTTTAAATGCTTATTCTTTCCTAAGTGCATCATTTTATTAACTATCGTGGCGATAATGAAGTGCACTTAATAGATGTGTAGTGATGCTGATTGTGTTTCACCACGGATGCTGAAAAGTGATACGACAAGGAGGAAGTGACAGATGACCGATCAAGGAAAGCAGCCCAACCGCTCAACGGAGTCGCTTAAACAGCAAGGGCGCGACACGGCCCATGAAGTCAGCGATGCGGCCCATCACCAAGCTGAAAGCTACTTCAATCAACAGCGTGATAACGCGGCAGAACAGTCCCACAAATTCACCAGCGTTTTGCAAAAAATGGCTGATGAATTCGATAACCAGCAGCAGCCTTACTTCTCCAAACAAGCGAGAAAGTTTGCTGATACCACCGAACGGTTTTCCAGCTCATTGCGCGATAAAGATTTACGCACGGTATGCAATGAAGCGCAAAGCTTTAGCCGTCGTGAGCCCGCGTTGTTTGTCGGCGGCTTGATTGCTGCTGGTTTTTTAGCGACCCGCTTTCTGCGTAGTTCCGGCCAGCACTCGCATAGTGGTGATGCAAATTCAGGCTATTCACACACGCCCGATGAGCGCTCAACGGGGCTTCCAATGCAGGAAAATGTTCCCGCCGGGCAAGCGTCACCGGCTAGCCAGGCATCGAGCCTTTCAGGCAGCGCCGTGGCCGGTAACGGGGCAGTGGGTTCGTCAGGTCGAGAAAATGGAATGCCCTAACGCTAGGGCCAGGGAGGCATAGAATGGATTCGGATAACAAACCCACGTCGCAAAGCTCATCGGTCGGTTCGCTGCTCTCGACAGTGATGCAGGAAATCAGCTCGCTGGTGCGCAACGAGGCCGCACTCGCCAAGACCGAGATGACCGAGAAAACCCACCAAGCGATGGGCGCGATTGCTTCGATTGCAATGGCCGGTGCGGTTTTGCTGGGCGGCTTTTTGACCCTGTTAGCAGCGCTGGTCTTTCTGCTCAACGAAGTGCTCCCGGCGGATACCACGCCTTGGCTCTCTGCCTTAATCGTCGGTGTCGTCGTGACGATTATTGGTGTGATTATGCTAAAAGCGGGCCAGAAGAAACTACAGGCGCGCAACCTGATGCCCAGCCGTACGATGCATAGCCTGCAGAGCGACAAAACCACGGCGAAGCAGCATCAGCACAACGTCAAGGAGGAGTTGAAATGACGGATCATGACCATCAGCGCAGTCCTGAAGAGATTGAAAAGGATATCAATCAATCGCGCGAGCGCCTTGATTCAACCCTGCATGAAATCGAAGAGCGCTTCTCTCCTCAGCAGTTGTTGAATACCTCCTATGAGTATATTCGCCATGGGGGCGCTAACGAGTTTGTCTCTAATTTAAGCACCACCATTAAGCAGAATCCCTTGCCGTTCCTGCTCACCAGTGCCGGTATCGGCTGGCTAATGCTGGCTCAGCGCCAACCGAATACGTCACGCGACCATCAGCAGTACGCCTCGGATATGGACCAGCGTTTCTACACCGGTGGGCAGTCCTCTCATGGGGCTAGCAGTGACCATGGCACGCCGGGCGTGCCTGTGCACGAAGGCACGCATCCTAACGGTGGCGCGCCCGCTTATAGCAGCACGCCTTCCGGCGTAGCCGGTGGTTCAGAGAGCCATAGCGATGGTAAAGGCCGCATGAGCCGGGCGAAAGAGGGCGCCAGCAGCATGAAAGATGGCGCTAAAGGCAAAGCCCAGCACTTAGGCCAAAAAGCCAGAGACACCGCCCAGCAATGGGGCAGCAAGGCACACCAAATGGGGGATAATATGCGCAACTCTTCATCCCATCTTCAGCATGGCGCGCAGGACCGCATGCACAATATGGGGCATCGTGCTCACCAATCTGGAAGCCAAGCCTCCGATTTTGTTCAGGATCACCCCTTGGTAGTGGGCGCACTTGGGTTTGCGCTGGGGGCGGCCCTGGGCGGCATTTTCCCCGCCACCAAGAAAGAGGATGAGTACATGGGCGAGTACCGCGACCGCGTTATGCATAAGGCTGCCGAAACCGGGCAAGCGCAAGCGGACAAGGCTCAGCATACGATCCATGAAAAAGCCGAATCTGCTAAGGGCGATTCCCATCGCGCTAATGATGCGAACGTAAACGCCCCACAGCATCAGGAAGCGGGAGTTGCAGGCTCACCCACCCCAACGCCCACAACGGAGCGCTCTGCACCTGAGAGCCATGACCAGAAACATGACCATCAGAAACATAGCCAGGGCTTGGCGGGGTCGAGCACACCTTCCGGCAACACCCAAGGGTCGGGGACTAACCACACGCCCTAACATTGCTGATATGGCTGATAAAAAATGAGTGAAAGCAGTGGCCGCTTAATGCGGCCACTGCTTTTTAGCAGGGACGGTTTAGCAAGACCGGTTTGGCTAGAACAGTCGGCATAAAAAGCCAGCACAAAAGCCGCTAACAGCGCTAATCGATAGCTGCAAACCATAAGCATTATTGGGATTCCCAATACGGTCCGTTTAATACGCTATTAATTATCCAACTGTCTGTTTTTAAATGGTTATATTTAAAATGGTGATTGGTTGGACGCCGCGCAGCTGCATTGCAAGTTAGTTAGTAACAGCTACAGTAAAAGCAGCTTGGATAGGAGGTGAGATTGATAGCCCTCATTCTTGCGTTTATCACGCTATTCAAGGAGCCCGGTTGGCTGAGATAGCCAGGGCAATAAGGAAACCCAGACCCTCACCATAAGGAAAAAGCGATGACTCAAGCCTCCGAGCACGACAAAAAAGCGCCTAAAGACCGCGACGATCACCACGACGATGCCAATCCAATGCCGGATACCCATCACGTTAATCCCGATTCCGACAGCCAGAAATCAAAGGATGACCAGAAAAAAGGTCACTGAATACGCTTTGAGCGCTGCTGATAACAGCGCTGATACCGCTAAGGCGCTACTGATGAGTAGCGCCTTTTTCATTTAACGCTAAACCTCGATGTTGATAGACGACGTTGATACGGAAACGTCACCTAACGAGGTAGGCAGCAACTGCCCCAATGAGGAGTAGAGGGCGTCAGAAGAGGAGGCCGCAACCGCTTGATCCGTCTTTTCCATGGCTTCTTCCGCTTTCTTTAGCTCACGACGAGCTTCCTTGTCTTCTTCACTCAGCCGAATCTTGAGTTCGTTAACCGCTTCGCGAAGCGCTTTCTGGGCGTCAGTCAGTACGCCGCGTAGTGCATGTTCACTAGCGCTAGCGCCATTGGATTTCGAGCGGTTGTCTTCATTCTGAATGGGGCTGGGTAGGCTAGGTAATAAGCCGAGCTCGCTGGATTCATCGCCTTCAGGCTCGCCCGCTGCTTTTTCAGCCTCTTGTTCCGCCTCTTCCTCTGCTGTTTGCGCATTGGCCTCGGCTTGCTGCGCGTCACTCGACACCGTTGCCTCAGCGCTCTCATCGCCACCCGCTTGGGCCGCAGCTGAATCGGCCCCGCTGGCTTGAGCGACTGTTGTTGGCGCTGCTGCTGTTGGAACCATTGAAGGGATAGCGGTCATGCCAGCACCGCCGCCACCTTGATTGCTCAATAGTTTAGCCGCACCGGCAAGTTCACGGGCGATGCTCTTGAGCTCCTTGGCCATGTTTTTAAGCTGTTCAGGAGAGGCGAAGGCCATCATGGCTTTCAGCATTTCAATCCGCTGCCGCAGGAAGCCCACTTTATCGGTAGCCTGCTGCTGGGAGGCTTCCTTTGGAGAAGGTAAAGACGCCAAGCTCTCCAACGCTTCCTGCTGCTTTTTAAGACGTTTAGTGAACGGGTCGTCTTCAGCGGGCTTGCTCTGTTGAGGGGCGACACGGGTAGGCGTTAAAAACTGTGGCTTATCCTGGCGCTGGTTAATCAGTGTAAATAACGAAAATCCTATCTTCATGGCGATGGCCTCTTCTCATTGTTATAAGGTATCGGCCATTTGGCTTAGGTCTTTAGACGCCGCTTAACTTCCACGCTTAGCCTGCCTTCACCTAGCTTCAGCTTTAGCTTCTGACCCGGCTGGGTATCTTCCGCACGCCGAATCACCTGGCCCTGCTCATCCTGAGCAATCGCATAGCCACGCCCCAACACCGCCAGCGGGCTGACTGCATTGAGCTCTCGTGCAGCACTGGTTAAGCGTGCCTGACGGTTTTCGAGCTGGCGCTTCATGGCGGTGCCCAAGCGGCGCTGAAGCTGGCTCACCCGCTCGCTTTCTGCACGATGCAAGCGCGTCATATCCTGGCTGGCCAAGCGTCTATTCAACTGCGCTACCTGGGCTTTCTGCAGGCTGAGCGTTTGCTGCATGGCGCGATTCAAACGCTGATCAAGGGCGGTTAAGTGCTGGCGCTGGCGATTGAGCTGCTCGCCGGGGTGGCGCAGCTTGGCGCGCAGGGTATCCAGGCGCTGGCTGTCGCGCTCTAACCGTGCCTGCATCGCCCGCTGCAGGCGGCTGTGTTGATGTTCTAGCTGGCGCTTGAGGGTGTTCTGATCCGGCACTAAGCGTTCGGCCGCGGCAGAAGGCGTGGGCGCACGCATATCCGCGGCGAAATCCGCCAGCGTAATATCCACCTCGTGACCCACCGCCGACATCACCGGTAGCCGGGAGTGAAAAATCGCCCGCGCTAGGTGCTCATTGTTGAAGGCCCATAAATCTTCCAGGCTACCGCCGCCGCGGGTGATCAAGATCACATCGCGCTCGGGGTCTAATCGCGCCTGACGGTTAAGCAACGCCAGCGCCGAGATCATCGCAGGCGCCGCTTCTGCGCCCTGCACTGGTACCGGAATCAGCGTTACGTCCGCCAGCGGCCAGCGTGCTTCCAGCACCGCCAACACATCGCGAATGGCCGCCCCGGTAGCGGAGCTCAAGATCAGCAGTTTACGGGGCGGGAAGGGCAGCGGGCGGGCGTTGGCAAACACGCCTTCGCCTTCCAACTGCGCCTTCAAGCGCTCAAACGCCGCCAGCAGTTCCCCCAGCCCCGCAGCCTGCACGGCCTCGGCAATCAGTTGGTAGTCACCGCGGGGCTCGAACAGCGACACACGCCCACGCAGCTTGACCTGATCGCCATCGCGCATGGGTGCCGAGACAAACCGCGCCCGCTGACGAAACAGCGCACAGCGAATCTGCGCGCGGTCATCCTTCAAGGTGAAATAGACATGCCCAGAGGCCGGGCGGGAAACGTTAGAGAGCTCGCCCTCTACCCACACTTCGCCCACATCGCGTTCAAGCGTTTGCTTGGCGCGCTGGTTGAGTTGGCTGACGGAGAGTGCCTGGGGAGTGGGGGAGGCCATAGGGTTATGCCCGCTCTATTAAGAAACGTTTTAACGCCGCAGGGTCGGGCACGCCCTGAATCACTTCGCCATCGATCACCAGCGTTGGTACCGACTGAATACGTGCCTCATCCACCGCGTGGCGCTGCGCCGCTTGGTGCTGCTCGCGGTAACGGCCTTCGGCCAGGGCATTCAGCACCGCTTGGCGCTCCAGGCCTACCGACTCACCAATATCCGCCAGTATCTCGGGGTCGCCAATATCGCGCTCCTGCTGGAAGAACGCTTTCAAGGCCGCCATGGAATAGGGGTGGCCCACTCCCTGCTCTTCGGCCATGGCAAACACTTCAAAGGCTTTATCGGTACGCGGCTGCGGGGAAATATTGGGCAGCGTGATGGGCACGCCGAGCTTTTCCGCCATGGGGTAAACCGAATCGCGCCATACCTGGGGCAGGTAAGGGTCTTCTACCTTTAAGGTAGGCACCGGGGCAGGGCGCAGCTCAAAAGGCCGCCAGCGGATTTCCACATCCAGGCCGTCAGTTGCTTGAACAATCGCCTCTTCCGCCAGCAGGCAGAAGGGGCAAACATAGTCGGTATATACAATGATTTCCTGAGGCAACAGAACGCCCTCCGCGTCGTAAAATGTCTAGTCAGCAGCCTAACATTAAACGTCATTAGCAATTGGTATAAGCACAACAGCCTGACTGCATTGCTGGAGCACCCCTCAAAACGCTATAATAGGCGATTAACCTTTCACGCCCCACTTCCTCTCAATCAGGGTGTTGCCGCTATGCTACGTATGGCCCAAGAAGCACTTACGTTCGATGACGTTCTTCTCGTTCCCGGCTTCTCCGATGTCCTCCCCAAGGATGTCAGCCTCAAAACCCGCCTGACCCGCAATCTCTCGCTCAATATTCCCTTGCTTTCTGCCGCGATGGACACCGTTACCGAAGCGCGCCTAGCGATTGCGATGGCTCAGGAAGGCGGCATTGGCATCATCCATAAAAGCATGACCATGACCCAGCAAGCCGCTGAGGTGCGCAAGGTCAAAAAGCACGAAAGCGTGATTGTGAAAGACCCGGTCACCGTGAGCCCCAAGGCCAAACTCGAAGATTTGCTTGCCATGGCGCGGGAGTACGGCTTCTCCGGCTTCCCCGTGGTAGAAGGCGAAACCCTGGTCGGCATCGTGACCGAGCGCGACATGCGCTTCCAGCCTAACCACGGCGACAGTGTAGAAGCGATCATGACGCCGCGCGACCGGCTGATTACCGTCAAAGAAGGCACCGATCTCGAAACCAGCAAAGCCAAAATGCGCGAACACCGCATCGAGAAAATGCTGATCGTCGATGACGAGTTCCACCTGCGCGGCTTGGTCACCTTCCAGGATATCGAAAAAGCCCGCACCTACCCGATGGCCGCGAAAGACAGCGACGGCCGTTTACTAGTAGGCGCCGCGGTCGGCACCGGCCCGGAAACCCCGGATCGCGTCGCGGCACTCGCCGAAGCTGGCGTGGATGTGATTATCGTCGATACCGCCCACGGCCACTCCCAAGGCGTGATTGATCGCGTCCGCTGGATCAAACAGAACTTCCCGGCCATCCAGGTGATTGGCGGCAACATCGCCACCGGCGCCGCTGCCAAAGCACTGGCCGAAGCGGGTGCGGATGCCGTGAAAGTCGGCATCGGCCCTGGCTCGATCTGCACCACGCGCATCGTCGCCGGTGTTGGCGTACCGCAAATCACCGCGGTTTCCAACGTGGCCGAAGCGCTCAAAGAGTTCGACATTCCGCTGATTGCCGATGGCGGCGTGCGCTACTCCGGCGATTTGGCCAAAGCGATTGCCGCGGGCGCCAGTGCCGTGATGGTCGGTGGCCTGCTGGCCGGTACCGAAGAAGCGCCGGGTGAAGTCGAGCTTTACCAGGGCCGTACCTACAAAGCCTACCGTGGCATGGGCTCCATGGGTGCCATGTCCCAGAACCAAGGCAGCGCCGACCGCTACTTCCAGGATAAAAGCGAAGGCGCCGAGAAGCTGGTGCCGGAAGGTATCGAAGGCCGCGTTCCCTATAAAGGCATGATGAGCGCCATCGTTCACCAGCTGATGGGCGGCCTGCGCGCTTCCATGGGCTACACCGGTTGCCGCGATATTCAGGAAATGCGCACCAAGCCGGAATTCGTACAGATTACCGGCGCTGGCTTTAACGAATCCCACGTCCACAACGTGCAGATCACCAAAGAAGCTCCCAACTACCGGGTGAGCTAACCAGCAAGATGAGTTATATGGCGCGGCGGGCATTGCCCCGCCGCTTGCTTTTTGGCCTTACCAGCGGCACCCACACCGCTTAACCGAGACCCCGCCATGAGTGACATTCACGCCCACAAGATTTTGATTCTCGACTTCGGCTCGCAGTACACCCAACTGATCGCCCGCCGCGTTCGCGAGATCGGCGTTTATTCCGAAGTCCGCGCGTTTGATATCACCGAAGAAGAGATACGCGAGTACAACCCCAACGGCATTATCATGGCCGGTGGGCCGGAATCCGTGACGGAACTGGACTCCCCGCGTGCGCCGCAGTGCGTGTTTGAAATGGGCCTGCCGGTGTTTGGTATCTGCTACGGCATGCAGACCATGGCCGAGCAGTTGGGCGGTAAGGTAGAAGGCTCCAACCAGCGTGAGTTTGGCTACGCGCAGATTCAGATCGACGAAGATAACGCGCTGTTCAAAGACATCAAAGACCACGTAGACGCGAAAAGCGGCAAAACCCTGCTGGACGTATGGATGAGCCACGGCGACAAGGTCGCCGAAGCGCCCGCCGAGTTCACTGTGACCGCCTCCACGCCGAGCTGCCCGATTGCCGCCATGGCCTGGGAAGAGAAGCAGTTTTACGGCGTTCAGTTCCACCCGGAAGTCACCCACACCCTGCAGGGCCAGCGCATTCTCGAGCACTTCGTGCTGGATATCTGTAAAGCCGAAAAGCTGTGGACGCCCGCGCAAATCATCGAAGACCAGGTACAGCGCGTGCGCGAGCAAGTGGGCGACCGCCACGTACTGCTTGGCCTTTCCGGCGGTGTGGACTCCTCTGTGGTTGCTGCGTTGCTGCACAAAGCGATTGGCACCCAACTGACCTGCGTGTTCGTCGATAACGGCCTGCTGCGTAAAGCGGAAGGCGACCAGGTCATGGAAACCTTCGCCAAGCACATGGGTGTGAAAGTGATCCGCGTAGACGCCGAAGACCTGTTCCTCGGCAAGCTGAAAGGCGAGAAAGACCCGGAAGCCAAGCGCAAAATCATCGGCAACACCTTCATCGACGTATTCGATGAAGAAGCCAGCAAGATCGACGGCGTCGAGTTCCTGGCCCAGGGCACCATCTACCCGGACGTGATCGAATCCGCCGCCTCTAAAACCGGCAAAGCGCACGTGATCAAATCCCACCACAACGTCGGTGGCCTGCCGGAAACCATGAAGCTCAAGCTGGTAGAGCCGCTGCGCGAACTGTTCAAAGACGAAGTGCGCAAACTCGGCCTAGAACTCGGCCTGCCCTACGACATGGTCTACCGCCACCCGTTCCCTGGCCCCGGCCTGGGCGTGCGTATCCTGGGCGAAGTGAAGAAAGAGTACGCCGACATCCTCCGGGACGCCGACGCCATCTTCATCGAAGAGCTACGCGCCTCTGGCTGGTACGAAAAGACCAGTCAAGCCTTCGCCGTGTTCCTGCCGGTGAAATCAGTAGGCGTAGTCGGCGACGGCCGCCGCTACGAATGGGTCATCGCCCTACGCGCGGTAGAAACCATCGACTTCATGACCGCCCGCTGGGCACACCTGCCCTACGAGCTGCTGGAGAAGGTTTCCAACCGGATTATCAATGAGTTGGAGGGGGTTTCGCGGGTGACTTATGATGTAAGTAGTAAGCCGCCTGCTACTATTGAGTGGGAGTGAATTTTAGTATGATGTATAGAAAATCCCGCCAGTTTTGGCGGGATTTTTCGTAATTGCGTCGGGTATTTTAGACAAATTTTAACTTTTACTGGCCGCTCATTGATTAGCATGAATTATGATTGTGGTATGTGATTCTTGCATAAAGTGAATAGATCGCTAAGTGATGCTAGCTCGGATTGGTACCATATGTTTTCTTGGTGTAGACTCATATGACTCTTTAGCTTTAGACGAATACGTCTAGTCGGGTGCTTAGCCAGACTCTAAGTTATTGAACGACATCGTGGTTGCGATAGGCTCGCAACCTGATTTCGTTCCTCAATCAGGTTGCGAGCCTATCGCTTCCTTTGGTAAAGAGCTAAGCTCAAGAGCGATGCTCTTGGGCTTTTTTATGGAAGCTAGAATGAGTGTGATAGAGCGGCTAGCAACAGAACTACAAAAGCCCGAAAAAGAAATAATTCTTTTTTTAAAAAATGCGCCTAAAAAATATAAAGTATTTACGATACCTAAGAGAACTTCAGGGCATAGGGTTATCGCCCAGCCCTCAAAAGAGTTAAAAGAGTATCAGCGGACGTTTCTTAAATTTCAAGAACTACCTGTCCATAAAGTGGCAATGGCTTATCGTAAAGGTTTTAGCATTAAAGATAATGCAAATGCTCATACAAAAAATCGCTACTTGCTTAATTTAGATTTAGAAGATTTCTTTAATTCAATCACCAGTAATTTGTTTTGGAAAGTTTGGTCATCAATAATTGAACTGCCTTCACCGAATGACAAAATAGCGCTAGAAAAGCTCCTTTTTTGGTGTCCTAGTAAAAGAAGCGGAGGAAGTTTAGTGTTAAGTATTGGTGCTCCTAGCTCTCCTCTTGTTTCAAATTTTTTTATGTATGAATTTGATTGTGTAGTACATGATTGGTGCATTAAACATAAAGTTGTATATACTCGTTATGCTGATGATTTAACTTTTTCAACTAACCAAAAAGATTTTCTTTTTACAGTTCCTGTTTTTATTAAAGATAAATTATTAAAGATATTTGGTAGCGCAATAAAGATTAATAAGAAAAAGACAAGGTTTTCTTCCATGGCTCATAATCGACACGTTACAGGGATTACTATTAGTAATAAGGGCCAGCTTTCTCTAGGGAGGGAGAGGAAAAGGTATATAAAACACTTAGTCCATCAGTACTCTTTAAGAAAACTTGATAGTGATGTTTATGGGCATCTTAGAGGACTTTTGGCTTTTGCGCATCATGTTGAACCTATGTTTATAAAATCTCTAAAAGATAAATATTCTCAAAGTTTATTGCTTGAGATAATTGAGGGTTAAGGTTATGTCTGATTATCTAAAAGAACATTCCAAGACTATTAGGTATCTTGTTAAAAATGCTGAAAAAGGAGTTTTAGAGGCACAGTTTCAACTATATGAATACTATGATTTAGGTAAATATGTAGATAAAGATGAGAAGTTGGCTGATAGATATTTTGCTATGTATGTTAATTCTTTAAGTAGCAAAAAAATACATTTAGAGTCTCTTAAGATGTGGATGTTTAGGCGTTTTCATTCCATTGATATAAGTTTCGATGAAAAAATGACTGTTATTATAGGCGATAATGGGGCTGGCAAAACTAGTTTTGCTGATGCGATAGCCAAAACGTTTTCATGGTTTAATAATAATATTGAAAAGGATGATGTTAACGGAAGATTATTAATTGAAGATGACGTCAATAGTGCTTCGACTGATTTTTCTGAAGTGATTAGCTTTTTTAGTCTCGGAAAAAAAAATAGGTTTGAAGCTGCTCTCGCTCGCCCGGTTATTGGCTACACAGGAAGTAAGTCGAATGATGTTAGCATTATTAAAAGATTTGGAAGAATGTACCGAAAAGCTGCATGTGATAAAAGAATAATCATCCCCCTTTTAGCATTTTATTCGGTTGATCGTTCTAATATTTCTCTTAAAAAGCCTTCGCTTGAAAAAGCGTTTGATGACAAAGAAAGAAATAGATTTTACGCTTTAAAAGATGCTTTAGATGGTAGTGGGAAGCTGGATAATTTTTCTGAACTTTATATTGAATTGGTTAATTTGGCTTCTGGAAAAGATACAAAAGAAATCAGAGATTTAAGGGAACAGATATCATTGCTTGAACGATCAATTTATGGAGTTTACGAAAATAAAACTCCACCTGATAATGATCCTTTTATAGCGAAATTAAATGATAAAAAAGAAGAGCTGTCAATTTTCCTGAAATCATTGTCTTTAACTAAATATCAAAAACACTTGAATTTTGTAAATAAAGCGATTGAAAGCCTAGTACCTTCTGTGAAGAACCTAAGAGTCGATAGGAGTTTAGGTAGGCCTAGAATAATAGTAGATAATTTTGGTGTTAGCGTCAATATTACGCAACTATCTCAAGGACAAAAAGTACTGGTCGCTTTAACAGGCGACTTAGCACGCCGTTTAGTAATTTTAAACCCTGAAGTAGATAATCCATTGGAAGCTCATGGAATAGTAGTTATTGATGAGGTTGAGTTACACTTGCACCCCAGATGGCAACAAGACATATTGATAGGGCTTCAAAAAACTTTTCCTCACCTTCAATTTATAGTTACTACTCATAGCCCACAGGTTCTGTCTACTGTCGATAAAAAGCTTGGCCGCAGAAACTGAGTGCAACACCTTAAAATTTTAGTAAGGTGTTGGATTTATGGCTTATACAGAACTCAGTATCGAAGAGCGTTCCACCATA
>JGI24025J20009_10000094_pt1 | contig 63878 bp, 49 predicted proteins | sample Cruoilmetagenom3_FD_20009 | JGI IMG/M metagenome (IMG submission 20009)
TCACGGCGAAACTCGTCTGTGTATCTCGTTGCCATTCCTTGTCTCCTTCATAGCAAACATTGCTCGAAAGAGACCGGAACTAAACCGTGGCAAGACCATTCATGTTGTGAATCCAGCGTGGTAGCTGGCGGTCATGAGCAGCTGGGTCCCTACGAAGTACAAGACCACGAATTGGGCTTCTTACAATGACAGCTTGAAGCGGCGCGGATCGTTGTCGGTCTGGTTTGATCCCGAGATGGTTTGGACGCCACCGCCGAGCGGCAAGCGCGGTCGGCCACAGCAATTCAGTGACACCGCCGTTCAGACTTGTCTGACGCTGAAGGTCCTGTTCGGCATGGCGCTTCGCCAGACAACCGGGTTCGTCCAGAGCCTGCTGCGGCTGGATTGGGCAGTGCCGGATTTCAGCACCTTATGTCGCCGCCAGCGAACACTGAACGTGAGCCTGCCGTATCGCGGATCCAAAGGCCCGCTGAACCTCCTTATCCCCTCTCAGGTATTGCTGCGCAATACCCTGCCGGGCAGTGGACAGCACCGGTATCAAGGCTGAGGGCGAGGGTGAATGGAACGCCCGCAAGCATGGCGGTGCGAAACGGCGTATTTGGCGTAAGATACACTGTCTGGGCGGACAAGGGATATGTCAGCGACGAACATGAGGCCGCATACGACGGCACCGGTGAGTTTTGGGGTATCATGCGGAAGGCCCCATAGGGAGGAGCGTTTCATCCCATCGACGAACAAATCAATCGCCTGATCGCCAAGATCAGGTCAAAGGTCGAACACCCATTCCGGGTGCTGAAGCGGCAGTCGGCTACATCAAGATTCGGTATCGTGGTCTGGCAAAGAACCGGGCACAGTTGTTCAGCCTGTTCGCCGTTGGCAACCTGTATTTGGCCTTAAGGCGGCTGACGGCGTGACGGGTGGAGGCCGCCAAAAAACGCAGCCGCGCCTCCAAAAGACCCGTAAAACCGCCGAAACCGAGGGAAAACCCTCCACTCAAGGTCAAAACCAAACCGAAACGGCCAAGCCCGGTCGTTGTTCAAACTTTCCTTAAGCTGGGTGACTCGTATGGAAAACGCCACAATCCTGAGTGAAACGCACGCAATCTCAATACTTTAGAGGAGCGAATGCGCTTAACCTATTGAAAATATTGGTAGCGGAGGAGGGACTTGAACCCCCGACACGCGGATTATGATTCCGCTGCTCTAACCAACTGAGCTACTCCGCCACAGACTCGGGCGTCGTAAGCCAGCCACGGCGTTGCGTCAAGTCCGAAACAGTTAACTTTCACGAACCGTGTCGACCATCAACTGCACGTTTTCCGGCTGGGCATCCGGAGTGATCCCGTGACCAAGGTTAAAGATATGTGGTCCACCGGAAAATGCCCGGACTATGGCGCGGGTGGCGTCAACCAAAGCTGGCCCACCGGTGACCATATGCGCCGGATCCAGCAAACCCTGAATACACCCATCCACCTGAACATGTTTCGAGGCCCAGTCAGGGTTCACGGAATTGTCCAGAGCAACACAATCCACTCCTGTGGCTTTGGCAAAGCCTGCGTATCTCTTGCCTGCTCCGCGCGGAAAGCCGATCACCGGCGTATCCGGGTGGCGCTTTTTCAGGGCGGCAGTGATCCGCCTGCAAGGTTCCAGTGCGTATTTGTCAAAATCGCGGCCTTGCAGAGAACCGGCCCAGCTATCGAAAATCTTAACAACTTCGGCCCCGGCTTCGATCTGGCGCGACAGATATTCGATGGTTGCCTCGGTGACGCGATCCAGAAGCGCCTCGAACAGGGCTTTGTTTTCGGCACGCAGCGCATGTGCCGGACCCTGATCGGGGGTGCCGCGCCCAGCGATCATATAGGTGGCGACGGTCCAGGGCGCACCGGCAAATCCGATCAGCGTTGTTTCGCGGGGCAATTCTCGCGACACGATGCGCAGGGTTTCATAGACCGGTGCCAGCGTTTCCTGGATTGCTTCCACCGGCTTCAACGCGTCAAAATCAGCCGATGTTGTTATGGTGGAAAGGCGTGGGCCTTCGCCGGTTACAAACCACAGGTCTGCCCCCAGCGCCTGCGGGACCAACAGGATGTCGGCAAACAGGATGGCGGCATCAAACCCAAAGCGGCGGATCGGTTGAAGGGTGACTTCTGCGGCCAGTTCGGGGTTGTAGCAAAGCGACAGGAAATCACCGGCCTGTTCGCGCGTGGCGCGGTATTCCGGCAGATAACGGCCCGCTTGGCGCATCATCCAGATCGGCGGCGTTTCCAGAGTCTCTCCTGCCAGAGCCCGAAGCATCTTTTTGGTTTCAGCCATTTCAGCCCTCATGTTTTTTGCGCGCCTGTCGGCCAGTTGCGCAACGGGTCTCGTTTCAGCGGCAATTTGTCAAGCGCAGGCCCGGTTGTCATGGCAAATTGACGTGATTAAAGACAAGGGTATGACTGTTTCGCTTCCCACACCCGCCGAACCTTTGAAAATTGGCACGCGCGGCTCGCCCCTGGCCTTGGCTCAGGCATATGAAACCCGCCGTCGGCTGGGCGAGGCCTTTGGCCTGGAACGCGCGGCTTTCGAGATTGTGGTGATCAAGACCACGGGCGACAAGGTACAGGACCGGCCGCTGAAAGAGATCGGCGGCAAGGGGTTGTTCACCAAGGAAATCGAAGAGGATTTGCTGTCGGGGGCAATCGACATTGCCGTGCATTCGATGAAGGATATGCCGGTGGCGCAACCCGCCGGGTTGCTGCTGGATACCTATCTGCCGCGTGAGGATGTTCGTGACGCGTTTGTTTCGCCAAACGTGCCGCGGCTGGCTGATCTGGAGCAAGGGGCAATTGTCGGCACGTCGAGCCTGCGACGGCGGGCGCAGTTGTTGAACCGCAGGCCGGACCTTCAGGTGGTTGAATTTCGCGGCAATGTTCAGACACGTCTGAAAAAACTGACGGATGGCGTGGCCGCCTGCACGTTTCTGGCAATGGCCGGGCTGAACCGGCTGGGAATGGACGATGTGCCTGCCACACCGGTCGATGTCACAGACATGTTGCCTGCCGTGGCGCAGGGGGCAATCGGCATTGAACGGCGCGCCGATGACAGTCGTATCGGTGATATGCTGGCGGCGATCCACGACAAGGCAACCGGCCAGAGGCTGGCTGCCGAGCGCGCGTTTCTGACCGCTTTGGATGGTTCTTGCGAAACCCCCATTGCCGGGTTGGCGGAACTGGACGGTAGCCGCCTGCGCCTGCGCGGCGAGGTGCTGAGGCCGGATGGCTCCGAGACAATTGCCGACGATCAGACCTGCCTGATCGAGGATGGTGCGGCGCTGGGAAGCGACATGGCACGCAAGCTGTTGGCCCAGGCGGGACCGGGGTTCTTCGACTGGCGTACCTGACCAGGCCTGAGTTCAGCGCGCGGCGATGCCTGCCAAACCCGCAGAGGATTGATTGGCGTCAGACGACCACGGCCAGCCTTTTTTGCGAGCCGACGTCGAAAACCCGCTTGTAACGCTCAATTTCAACGTCCGGACCCATTGCCTTTTCCGGGTTGTCAGACAGTTTGACGGTTGGATGCCCGTTGGCTGAAACCGCCTTGCAGACCAGCGAGAATGGGGCAAGTGCGTTGTTGGGAACAAGGCCGCGGAAATCATTGGTCAGCAACGTACCCCAGCCAAAAGACACGTTCACACGGTCGGAAAACTGGGCGTGCAACTCGGCGATTTTATCGACGTCCAGCCCATCCGAAAAGATCACCCGTTTTTCGCGCGGATCTTCGCCGCGTGCGCGCCACCAGTCCAACGCAATCTCGGCCCCCTGGGCCGGATCGCCGCTGTCGATTCGAATGCCGGTCCAGCCCGCCAGCCAGTCGGGCGCGTTTTTCAGGAACCCTTCGGTGCCGTAGGTGTCAGGCAGGATGATGCGCAGGTTGCCATCATGTTCATCATGCCAGTCCGACAGCACATCATAAGGTGCCCGCGCCAGTGCTGCGTCATCTTTGGCCAATGCCGAATAGACCATCGGCAGTTCATGCGCATTGGTGCCAATCGCCTCGACCTCACGGCGCATGGCAATCAGGCAGTTCGATGTTCCGGTGAAACTTTCTCCCAGCCCTTCGATCATCGCCTGCACGCACCAGTCCTGCCACAAAAAGGAATGGCGCCGCCTTGTGCCAAAATCGGCAACGCTCAGACCGTCAATTCCGCGCAGTTTTTCGATCTTTTCCCAGACCCGAGTCATCGCACGGGCATAAAGCACCTGAATTTCGAACCGGCGCATCCGGTCCAGAACCGCCCGCCCGCGCAGTTCCATCAGCACGGCCAATGCTGGGATTTCCCACATCATTACCTCGTGCCATTTACCTTGAAACGTCAGTTCATACTGATCGCCGACACGCTCCAGATGGTAGGGCGGCAGGCGCAGCCCCTCGAACCATTCCATGAAGTCGGGCCGAAACATTTGGCGTTTGCCGTAAAAGGTATTGCCGCGCAGCCAGGTACTTTCGCCCCTGCGCAGGCTGAGGGTGCGGATGTGATCCAGTTGTTCGCGCAGCTCCCCTTCGTCGATCAGATCGGCCAGCGGGATGTGTTTGGACCGGTTGATCAGCGAGAAGGTGACTTCGGTATCCGGCTTGTTGCGAAACACCAACTGGCACATCAACAGCTTATAGAAATCGGTGTCGATCAGGGACCGGACGATCGGGTCGATCTTCCATTTGTGGTTGTAGACACGCGACGCTATGTCGACCATGGGCGGCCTCGTAGGTTAATCTTCGGTTGTAACAGGGTATAAGGGCAAGCCGGGGCAGGCAAAACCCCCGAGAGGCAACCCCCCGTCAGTCCAACCTGACGCCAGCCGCCTGCATCGCTTGCTTGGCTGCTGCTAGCGAACCGTCCAGATCAATCGCCCGGCACAGATCAAGGCGGACGGCCACGTCAAACCCCAACCTTGCCGCATCAACAGCCGAGAAATGCACGCAGAAATCGGTTGCCAGCCCAACCAGCGTCAGATCGCTGATACCACGGGTGCGCAGATAGCCCTCCAACCCAGTTGGTGTGGTCTGATCGTTCTCGAAAAACGCCGAGTAGCTGTCGATGTCGGCGCGAAACCCCTTGCGAATGATCAAATCCCCATCAACCCGAAGATCGGCATGGAACGCAGCCCCGTCGGTGCCCTGCACGCAATGGTCAGGCCACAGGATTTGTGGGCCGTATGGCATGTCGATCATCCCATAGGGCTCCTGGCCCGGATGAGAACTGGCGAATGATGAATGCCCCGCATTGTGCCAGTCCTGCGTCAGGATAACGGCGTCGAATTCCGGTATTAGCGCGTTGATACCCGGCACAATCATGTCGCCCTCTGGCACGGCAAGCGCCCCGCCGGGACAAAAGTCGTTCTGGACGTCGATAACAATCAGGGCATTGGTCATGGGTCTCTCCGGTCTGGTTCCACAATCGGTAGGGCGCGCGGCCCCCCGCGTCAATGCGGGCCCTTGCTTATGCACCTTTGCGGGATTAAATCGCGACCCATGTATTTTATTGCTGCGCTATATCATTTCACCCGCTTTGCCGACCCATCCGCGTTGAAACCGGATCTGTTGGCGCTTTGCATTGGCAAAGGCGTAAAAGGCACGCTGTTGCTGGCCCGCGAAGGCATCAATGGCACCATTGCCGGGCCGCGGGCCGGTATTGATGCGGTGCTGGCGCACATCCGCACCCTTCCGGGGTGCGCCGATCTTGAGTGGAAAGAAGCCAGCGCCATTGATCCGCCGTTTGCACGGATGAAAGTGCGGCTGAAAAAAGAGATCGTCACCATGGGGCAGGCGGATGTCGATCCGCTTGCGCGCGTTGGTCACTATGTCGAACCGCAGGATTGGAATGACCTGATTCGCAGTGATGACGTGGCCCTGATCGACACCCGCAATGATTATGAGGTGGCCATTGGCACGTTTGAGGGCGCGGTTGATCCTGAAACGGAGACCTTCCGTGACTTCCCCGCGTGGTGGGATGCCAACAAAGACCGCTTTCACAACAAACGCATCGCCATGTTCTGCACTGGCGGAATTCGTTGCGAGAAATCCACTAATTTTCTGCTGGGGCAGGGGGTTGAGGATGTTCTGCACCTGAAAGGCGGCATCCTTCGTTACCTTGAGGAAATGCCCGCAACTGACAGCACGTGGCAGGGCGAGTGCTTTGTCTTTGACAGCCGGGTCAGTGTTGGCCATGGCCTGACAATCGGGCCGCACCAGCTTTGCCATGGCTGCCGCCACCCGATCCTGACGGTCGACAAACAACGACCCGAATACGAAGAGGGCGTTTGTTGTCACCTGTGCTTTGACAAGACATCAGAAGCCGACAAAAAACGCTTTCGCGAACGGCAAAAACAGATTTCGCTGTCCCGCGCACGTGGCGAAGAGCATTTGGGCAGCACTCCATCCGTCTCTTCTTCGGTGTAACTATCCCGCCCGGAAAACCCATTCGCATATGTAATCAGCAGAGGTAAGTCAGGCGGCAATTGCCTGTGGTTCGCGATTCCTTGTGCGTATCAGCAGTGTAAAGATGATCGCAATGTTCAAGCCGTTCCAGATGATGCCATTTACAAACGCCATCCAATAGGTGCCGGTCACGTCATAGATCCAGCCTGACATCCACCCGCCCAGAGCCATGCCAAGAATAGTCATCATCAATACGAAACCCACCCTCGCCCCGGCCTCGTGCGGGGCCATATATTCCCTTACCACCAACGCATAGCTTGGCACGATTCCGCCCTGCGCCAGGCCAAACAATGCGCTGATGACATAAAGTGAAACCATCCCGTCATAGGGCAGAAACAGGATCAGGGCACAGCATTGCAGGACCGACCCGGCCAGAAGGGTGATCACGCCGCCTACACGGTCCGCCACCAGCCCCGATATCACCCGGCTGACCACTCCGCCCAGCAACATCAACGACAGCATCTCTGCTCCGATTGCCGGCCCATAGCCAAGGCCCACGCAATAGGCGACAATATGCACTTGCGGCATGGACATCGCCACGCAACAGCCGATCCCGGCCACACCCAGCAGGATTTGCAGCGTTCGCGGAGACAGTCCGGCACTGCGGGCCTTTTGGGACGAGGCCGCTGCTGCGCGGTTGTGTGCCTCAAGCGGTAGCCGGCGGCGCAATAACAGGGACAGGGGGATTACCGCAGCCAGCGTTATCAGTGCCAATGTCAGATAGACAGATCGCCAGCCGCTTTCGGCCAACATGCCGGACAGCAGGGTGGGCCATATTGCCCCGGATAGATAATTGCCGCTGGCGACCAAAGCCACGGCAATGCCGCGTCGTTTCAGGAACCAATGCGAAATGTCGGCGATGAGTGGGCCGAACCCCACAGCAGTCGCCAGACCAAGAAGCAAATGCGCGGCACACAGGGCTGCCATCGTCGGGGCGAGTGTAGACAAAACATAACCGGCAGCAATTCCAAACGCCGCCCCGATCAGCGCCAGTGTCACCCCAAACCGGTCCACAAGCCGCCCGATCAGCAGATTGCCCAGCGCAAAGCCAATCATGATAAGTGTGAAAGGCAACGAAGCCTCGGCCCGTCCGGCTCCGAATTCCGCTTCGATCGCGGGTAAGATTACGATGACCGCCCACATTCCCACATTGGCCACCGTGGCAATTGCCAGGGTGACGATCAGGCGTGCCCAGGAATAGCGGCTGTCATGAATGTCGTGAGGGGTGCTCATTGTTGCACGCTAAGGCGCGATCTGCCGGTTGCATAGGTCCAGTTTCAGAAACTGAAGCGCCAACAATCTGTTTCAGAAATCCAGATTCTCGACACTCAACGCGTTCTTCTGAATGAATTCTCGCCGTGGCTCGACCACGTCTCCCATCAGCTTGGTAAACAGATCATCCGCCTCGACCATGTCATCAACCTTGACCTGCAACAATGTGCGCGCATCCGGATCCAGAGTGGTTTCCCACAACTGGCCGGGGTTCATTTCGCCCAAACCCTTGTAGCGCTGCAATGACAGCCCCTTTTCACCCTCGCTCAGAATGGCGTGGAGCAGGCCCAGCGGACCATGAATAGCCTGCGACCGATCTTTGCGAAGCAACGTCGCCGTAGTGCCATAAACCTCTTGCAGTCCTTGTGTGAAACTCCCGGTCTTGCGCGCCTCGCCCGAGCGCAGCATCGGTCCGTCCAGCGTGCGCACCTCTTCGACGCCCCGTAGAATACGGGCCAGACGGATGCCGTGATCCTGGGTGATCCGTCCCTGCCAACCGCGCTCCCATTCCTGGGCGATCTGGTCGAGCCGGGCGGCAACCTTGTCGGCAGCCCCCTGCAAGTCGGCGTCTACCACACCGGGCACAAAGGCCCCGGCAATGGCCGCCTGTTCCAGAATGTGGCGTGGATAATGCGTTGGAAACGCGTCCAGAACGCGGCGCAAGCGGCGGGCATCTTCAACTACGCGGATCAGATCCTGACCACCGATTTCCTCGCCTGTTCCCAGCTTCAGGGACGTGCCTTCGATGCCCTGATGAATAAGATAATCATCCAGCGCCGCCTGATCTTTCAGATAAACTTCGGACCGGCCCCGTGCCACTTTGTAAAGCGGCGGTTGGGCGATATAGAGATACCCACCTTCAATCAGCTCCGGCATTTGCCGATAAAAGAACGTCAACAGCAGGGTGCGGATATGCGCCCCGTCCACATCCGCGTCGGTCATGATGACGATCTTGTGGTAGCGCAGTTTGGAAATATCAAACTCGTCCCGGCCGATGCCCGTGCCCAGTGCCATCACCAGATTGCCGATCTCCTGACTGTTCAGCATCCGGTCGAATCGTGCCCGTTCCACATTCAGGATCTTGCCGCGCAGGGGCAGCACCGCCTGAGTCAGTCGGTCACGCCCGGTCTGGGCCGAGCCGCCGGCGCTGTCACCCTCGACCAGGAACAATTCGGTTTTCGAGGGGTCTTTCTCGGAACAATCCTTCAGCTTTCCGGCCAGAAAATTCACATCCATCGCCGTCTTGCGCCGGGTCAACTCGCGTGCCTTTCGGGCGGCCTCGCGGGCGTGGGCGGCCTCGATGATCTTGCCGACGATGATCTTGGCTTGCGCGGGATTCTCTTCGAACCATTCGGCCAGCTTTTCGTTGACCAGCCCCTCGACCGCCGGGCGCACCTCTGAACTGACCAGCTTGTCCTTGGTCTGGCTGCTGAATTTGGGGTCAGGCACTTTGACCGACAAAACACAGGTCAGCCCCTCACGCGAATCGTCACCGGTGAAGGATATCTTTTCCTTTTTGGCAATGCCGCTGGACTGGGCATAGGTGTTGATGGTCCGCGTCAGCGCCCCGCGAAAGCCCGCGATATGCGTGCCGCCGTCACGCTGGGGGATGTTGTTGGTAAATGGCAGCACCGCTTCGTGGTAACTGTCGTTCCACCACATCGCGACCTCGACCACGATGTCGTCGCGTTCGCCGGTAAAGAATATGGGTTCTTCCATGACTGAGGATTTGGACCGGTCCAGATATTTGACGAATTCCCTCACGCCACCTTCGTAGTACAACTCGCTTCGCAGCGCCTCTGCGGGGCGTTCGTCAATCAAGATGATCCGTACGCCTGAATTCAGAAAGGCCAGTTCGCGCAATCGCCGTTCCAGAACCTCAAACGAATATTCCAGATTGGAAAACGTATCCAGCGAGGCCAGAAACCGTACCTCTGTTCCGGTACGGCCTTCCGCGTCGCCGACTACTTTCAGGTGTTCGACCGTATCGCCATGTTCAAACCGGGCGACATGTTCCTTGCCGTCACGCCAGATGCGCAGTTCCAACCAGTTACTGAGGGCGTTGACCACCGACACGCCAACCCCGTGCAGACCACCCGAAACCTTATAGGAATTGCTGTCGAATTTGCCGCCCGCATGCAGCTGGGTCATGATGACCTCGGCCGCTGAAACGCCTTCTTCTTCGTGAATACCCACCGGGATGCCACGGCCATTGTCGCTGACGGAAACGGACGAATCCGCGTGAATCTTGACCGTCACGGCGTCGGCATGACCGGCCAGCGCCTCGTCAATGCCGTTGTCGACCACTTCGTACACCATATGGTGCAGGCCCGACCCATCATCGGTATCCCCGATATACATCCCAGGGCGTTTGCGAACGGCCTCTAAGCCTCTGAGAACCTTGATGGAATCTGCGCCATATTCTTCGGGCACCTGTTCGTTTTCGGACATCCGAAAAATCCTTCATACTTTTGTCATCTTATACAATTTCTGGGGGGGGATGTCACGCCGTTACCCCAAATATTGTGTCAGATGAAGGGGATTGCCAGTCCGACAATTATCAGCAACCCGCCTGCCACGATATTGGTCCGTCTCAGTGCCGCAGGTGAGCCCAGAAAAGACCGCATCCGGTCAACCAGCCCGGCCAGCGCCAAGTTACCAAGCAAGGGTACAATCTGGGATATGGCCACAATGGCACCGATGTCCCAGCCAGTCAGCTGCGTCAGATCGAAGAAGCCGGGCAATAGTCCCAAATAAAACAGGATCGCCTTTGGATTGCTCAGGATAACAACCACACCGGCCACAAACCCCGCCCACATGCCAGGCTGCGTCAGGCGGCTATCCTCGGCGATGGCGCGGTCTGCGTTGCGGACTGTCAGTACACCCAGCGTCATGAACATGAGAACGGCGATACCCTTCAATACCATCGCCACCTGGTCAAATGCGGTGACGATCCAACTTACCCCCAGGATTGCCAAGACCGGCCACAGCATGTCGCCCGCCACCACGCCCAGCGCCAAAGGCCACGCCGCACGGAATCCGCCGGACATCGACCGCGCCACCAGCGCCATCCAGACCGGTCCGGGGGTCAGAAACAGCACCAGCACTGCCCCTGCGTAAAATAGAAGATCCCAGGCAGAGAGTGTCATTGCGGTGTCACCTGAGAAACGCCGTCGGTCTCGGTCACCTCGAAATACTGCGCCTCGTCGCCCAACTCCGTGAACAATTCCGCCCCGGTGCCGGTCATCCACGCCTGCGCCCCCAATGCGCAAATCTCGTCATAAAGCGCGGCACGCCGGTCCGCATCCAGATGCGCGGCCACCTCGTCCAGCAACAGGATCGGTGGAGCGCCTATCTGTTCGGCCAATGCGCGGGCATTGGCCAGGATCAGTGACACCAACAGCGCCTTTTGTTCGCCGGTGGAACAATCGCGCGCTGGCACGCCCTTGGCCACAAAGACCCCATAAAGATCGCTGCGATGCGGGCCAACCCGTGTCCGTCCTGCCGCCAGATCGCCGGGTCGATTGTCGGCCAGTGCCGCGCGCAGGTCGGCCTCGCTGTCTGGCATATTGCCTTCGGACTGTATCAGTTCCAGCCCTGCGGTTGGAAACGCGGTTTCCGCCTGCCTCTGCGCTGCATCAAGATAGGCCAATGTCTGAACTCTGCCCCGGTGCACAGCCAAGCCGGAACTGGCCATCTGTGCCTCAAGCGCGCCGTACCAGGCAGGATCGCGAACGTGGTCCTTCAGCAGCCGGTTACGTTCGCGCATGGCTTTTTCGTAGATCAGGGATGCCTCACCATGCGCGGGATCAAAGCTGAGCGCCATCCGGTCCAGAAACCGTCGTCGCCCTTCGGCACCTTCAGTCCACAGCCGGTCCATGGCCGGGATCAGCCACAGCACCCGTGCAACCCTCCCCAGAGCCAATTGGCTGGCCGGCTTGTCATCAATCCGAAGCTGTCGTGCCGCGCCAGCCTCGGACAGGATTTCAATCTCGTGCATCCGGCCCTGCGATTGCAGAACCCCGGTCACTTTCCACCCCAGCGCCTCGGGCCGCCGCGTCATGTCTGCCGCACTGGCCCGGCGCAAACCGCGCCCCGGCGAAAACAGCGATACCGCTTCAAGAATATTGGTCTTGCCCGCGCCATTGGGGCCAAAAATCGCCACAGGCCGTGCGTCCAGCGCCAACCGCGCCTGCTTGTGCGACCGAAAATGTGACAGTTTCAGATCGGTCAGGGCCAAAGTCAGAGCCAGAGTCACACCCCCATGCATCTTTGGTCCACAAATATCCGCGCCGCAGGCATCGCCAAAGGCGATTTACACCCGCATTGGCATGACCACATAAACCGCACTTTGATCATTGCCTTCGCGCATCAGCGTCGGGTCGCCTGCCGAGTTGAACATGAACACGGCGTTTTCGCGGTCCACCTGGCTGGCAATCTCAAGCAGGTACTTGGCGTTGAAGCCAATCTCCAGCCGTTCGTCGCCGTAAGCCACGGCCAGTTCCTCCTCGGCCGCGCCGCTGTCGGGGGCGTTCACGGACAGTACCAACCGATCCTCGTCCAGTTGCAACTTGACCGCGCGCGAGCGTTCCGAAGAAACAGTAGCCACCCGGTCAACCGCCTGTGCGAATTCCTTGGCGTCCACCTCAAGCCGTTTGGTGTTGCCTTGCGGGATCACCCGTGTGTAGTCCGGGAAAGTGCCGTCGATGACTTTCGAGGTCAGCGTGATATCTGGTGTGGCAAAGCGCACCTTGGTCTCGGATACTGACACGGCGATGGTCATTTCGTCGTCATCCAACAGCTTGCGCAGTTCAAGCACGGTTTTGCGTGGTACGATCACTCCGGGCATGTCTGCGGCCTCATCGGGCAGATCCGCATCTATCCGGGCCAGCCGGTGACCATCCGTGGCCACACAGCGCAGCACCTTGCCGCCATCTGATTCGGCTATGTGCATGTAGACACCGTTCAGATAATACCGGGTCTCTTCATTGGAAATTGCAAAGCGGGACTTGTCGAACAACCGCCGCAAGACTGGTGCCGGGATCGAAAAGTTCGACTGGTATTCGGACGAAGCCATGACCGGGAAATCTTCTTTCGGCAATGTCGCCAGTGAGAAATTCGACCGCCCAGCCTCAACCGTCAACCGTCCTGCGGCGCTGTCGGCGGTCAATGTCACCAGGGCACCGTCCGGCAATTTGCGCACAATCTCGTGCAAAGTGGTGGCGGAAACGGTGGTGGCCCCGGCGCGTTCAACCTGGGCGACGGCTTTGTCGACCACCTCTATATCCAGATCTGTTGCGCGCAGGTTCACCTGATCGCCTTCGGCCTCGATCAGCACATTGGCCAGAATCGGGATGGTATTGCGGCGTTCTACAACCGACTGGGCCTGTGACACGGCCTTGAGCAGCGTGCCGCGTTCGATGCTGATCTTCATATCCCTCGTCCTTTGCAAAAGCCGGGAAGGGCAACCTAACGGTTTAGCCCCGCGGCACAAGGTTTTAATGGATTTGTCCGCCGATAAGGCAGGGGCGTCAAGAGGGGTAACGCCGTCGGGCGGGTGACTATGGCATTGCCGCACTTATGGCGCGCACCAGTTTTCGATCGCCATCAGGTGGCAGGCCCGCAAACAGGCCCGCCCGTCAGGCTTCCAGCGACCGGCGCAGCATTTCCACGTCTTCAGCGATTTGCCCGTCGGTCGATTTCAGTTCTTCGATCCGGCGTACCCCGTGCATGATCGTCGTGTGATCGCGCCCGCCAAACCGGCGACCGATTTCCGGCAGCGAGCGGCTGGTCAATTGCTTGCACAGATACATCGCCACCTGGCGCGGGCGTGCATAAGAGCGCAAACGTTTGGGGCCGATGATGTCGCTGAGGCGGATGTTGTAATAATCCGAAACCCTACGCTGAATTTCCTCGACGGTGATCTTGCGCTCGGATGCGCGCAGCACGTCGGCAAGGCAATCCTGGGTCAGCTCCATATCAATCTCGCGTCCGACCAGCGAGGCAAAGGCGAATAAGCGCGTCAGCGCCCCCTCAAGAACCCGCACATTGGTTGAAATACGATGCGCCAGAAATTCCAGAACGCCTTCGGTGATTTGCAGGTCGGGATAGGTCTCCCGATGCATCTGCACCTTGGTTTGCAGGATGCCCAGACGCAATTCATAGTCGGTTGGGTGCAGGTCAACAACCAGTCCGCATTGCAGACGTGACTTTACCCGATCCTCAAGATCCTTGATTTCTCCCGGGGCGCGGTCGGCGGATATGATGATCTGTTTGTTCTGGTCCACCAGCGCGTTAAACGTGTGAAAGAATTCTTCCTGGGTGCTGTCCTTGCCGGCTATGAACTGAACGTCATCCACCATCAGCACATCGACCGACCGGAACAGATGTTTGAAATCCATCATCTTGCGTTCGCGCAGGGCCTGGACAAAGCGGTACATGAACTGTTCGGCTGACAGATACAGCACATTCAATTCGGGATTGCGGGCGCGCAGATCCCAGGCGATGGCGTGCATCAGGTGGGTTTTACCCAGACCAACCCCGCCGTACAGAACCAGCGGGTTGAATGTGACCGGGCCGCCTTCGCTGACCCGCCGGGCGGCGGCATGGGCCAGTTCATTGGGTTTGCCAACAACAAAAGTATCAAAGGTGAATCGGTGATCCAGAGGGGCCGCCTTGAGCGTCTCTGCAATACCCGGCGAAGTACCGGTTGGCGGCGACCCTGGCGCTGAAGTTTTTGCCTGTTTCGGGCGTGCCGTATTGTTTGCCGCCACCTGGAACGAAACACGCTGGACCGATTCACCTGCTGTGTTCAGCTCATACAGAATCAGGTCGGCGAAATTCTGACTGACATAGTTCCCCATAAAATTCGTCGGCACGTTGAACAGGGCAACCCCATCTTGCAACTGCGCGAATTCCAGCGGTTCTATCCAGGTCTTGTAGTTGTTCTTACCGACGGTCTTAAGCAGTCGTTGTCTGAGTTGGCCCCATTTTTCTTGTGTCATTCAGCGCCTCATGCATCCCATTTTTGGTCTTGCAACCAGTCCCCAAAATTCTGACCGGACCCGTGCCGGTTTATTCATCTGCACAAATTGACAACACTGCCCGAACGGGCGGCGTTACCCCAATGCAGGGCGACACGACAACGACCAAGGATAGGCCAATTCCGACATTGTCGGCTGGCGCTTACCAAGTAAGTCATCGTTACACACTCATTTTAGACAAGGCCATCGCCCTGCGGTTACCAGCTGCGCAGCAGATTGAAACGCGCAATTCGAGTCAACATTCGTTAACTATTTGTCCTGATACCCGCCGGGATTCCCCGTAGCAGCCTGTCCCCCAAAAGCGCGTGAATCGCTGTAACAGTGGTAACTGTTTCTGGGGTCAGGCGGCAACGAAACTCTGGTATTGACTCGGGCTTTGGTCGCAAAGAATCTCTCGCATGTGCAGAAAGGACACCAGATGGTCAGACATGAAAAAAGGCGCTGCGGCAAGCAACGCCTTCCAACCGAATAGTTTTCTGTCCAGGTAGCCGATAGGCGGTCAGGCCAAGGCTTTGACCCGGGAAGACAGACGGGACATTTTTCGTGCTACGGTGTTTTTATGGAACACACCTTTGGTCACACCGCGCATAAGTTCGGGCTGAGCCGCGCGCAGAGCAGCGGTTGCCGCGTCCTTGTCACCTGATTCGATTGCTTCTTCGACATTGCGCAGGAAAGTGCGGATGCGTGAACGGCGCGCTTTGTTAACAGCAAAACGTGATGCGTTCTGACGGGCACGTTTTTTGGCTTGAGGCGTGTTTGCCATGTTTTTCAGACCTTCATTCGGGTTCGGTTCATTTCAATTACGCAATGCCAAACCCGGCCCGGATGCATATTCACCGGTATGATTCTAGCCTGAGCGGGCTGCACGCGCATGTACAGGGGCGCTGACTATCCAAGTTTTCGGTGCTTGCCAACCTGAAAATTCATGGCACGGCCAAATGGGTGTATACACCTGTCCAGGCTGTCCAGATCTTGATCCGGAGCCTTGCCGGGGATTGCCGCGCCGCAGGCACATTGGCCGGGGCGCGGCGGTATGCATGTTACTTGTCGCGGAACTGCGGTTCGCGCTTTTCCAGAAAGGCGGCCATGCCTTCCTTCTGATCCTCGGTTGCGAACAGCGAATGAAATACCCGACGTTCGAACAGGATACCCTCAGACAGGGTCGTCTCATAACTGCGGTTCACCGATTCCTTGGCGGCAATTGTGGTCAGCATCGACTTTTCGGCAATCTTCTGGGCCGCGTTCATGGATTCTTCTATCAGCTTCTTGGCCGGTACGACCCGGCTGACCAACCCACTGCGCTCGGCCTCCTCGGCATTCATGAAGCGACCTGTGAGGTTCATGTCCATCGCCTTGGATTTGCCCACGAACCGGGTCAGCCGCTGAGTGCCACCCATGCCGGCGATGACGCCCAAATTGATTTCAGGTTGACCGAATTTCGCCGTGTCGGCCGCAATAATGAAATCGCAGGCCATCGCCAACTCGCACCCTCCACCCAGGGCATATCCGGACACGGCCGCGATAATGGGCTTGCGGATGTTCATCATCCGGTCAGATGCATTGGCAAAAAGGTTTTCTGAAAACACGTCGCCAAAGCTCTTGCTCGACATTTCCTTGATATCCGCACCTGCGGCAAATGCCTTTTCCGACCCCGTAATGACAATGCAGCGTACTTTGTCATTGGCATCCGATTCTTCCAGTGCCTGACACAATTCCAGCAAAAGCTGGGTGTTCAGGGCGTTCAGGGCATCTGGGCGGTTCAGTCTGATCAGGGCGACGTGGTTTTCCATTTCGACTGTGATCGTCTCATAGGCCATGAGTTTTGCTCTCGGTTGTTCCGTTCAAGGTGGAATCCTTACCATGCGGGCACCAGCGTTCAAGTTATCTTTGGCATTGCGCGCAATAGAAAGTTGAGCGGCCCCCCTGGGTGATTCGTTGGATGACCTCGCGGCACCCATCAGTATGACAGGGGGCATCCTCACGCCCGTAGACATCAAAGCCATGTTGGAAATACCCAAGCTCTCCATCCGCTTGCCGGAAATCGCGCAGACTGGACCCGCCTGCTTTGATTGCCTCCCTCAGCACCTCGCGAATCACCGGGACCAGTGCCGCCACCCGCTTCGGCGCGATATTGCCAGCTTTGCGGGTCGGGGCGATTTTCGCCCGGTACAGCACCTCGCACACATAAATATTGCCCAGCCCCGCAACGGTCTTTTGATCCAGCAGTGCCGATTTGACCGGCATATTGCGCCCCTTGAAGGCGGCGATCAGGTGCTCTTCGTGAAAATCATTGCCCAGCGGTTCCGGCCCCAGCCCCGCCAGCAGCCTGTGCTGATCGGCGGTTTTGGTTGGCATCAGGTCCATCATCCCGAAACGGCGCGGGTCGTTAAAGACAATGCGTGCGCCGCTTGCCATGTTCAGCACCACATGGTCGTGCTTTTGCACCGCCGGATGATCGCGCACAAACCGCCCCAGCGGATCTCCCGACACGGTCATCCGCCCGGACATGCCCAGATGGATCAACAATGTCTCGCCACTGCTCAGGTCTGCCAGAATGTATTTCGACCGCCGCCGCAGACGTTCAACCTTTTGCCCGCTCAGCCGGTCGGCCATGCGGTCCGGAAACGGCCAGCGCAGATCGGGGCGGTTGACCTGGGCCTGCGCGATCACCTGACCCTCCATGACCGGGGCCAGCCCGGACCGGACGGTTTCCACTTCGGGCAGTTCCGGCATTGCGATGTCCTTTACCATTGGGCCGCATTGTGCCTGCCCTCACGGGCCTATATCAGGGTCGAAATCCATAGACGGCAATACCCCATGACAGATAGTATCGGCAAAACCACCCATTTCGGGTCTGAAACCATCCCCGAGGCCGACAAGGCCGGTCGCGTGCAGGGCGTGTTCAACTCGGTTGCGTCGAAATACGACGTGATGAACGATGTGATGAGCCTTGGCATCCACCGCATCTGGAAGGATGCGATGATGGACTGGCTGGCCCCGCGCCGGGGGCAAAAGCTGCTGGATGTGGCCGGGGGTACTGGCGACATCTCGTTCCGTTTTCTCAAACGCGCAGGCGCGGGCCATGCAACCGTTCTGGACCTGACCGAACCGATGCTGATCGAAGGGCGCAAACGCGCCGAGGCAAGCCAGATGCAGGACAGTCTGGACTGGGTGGTGGGCGATGCCATGGCGCTGCCGTTCGAGGACAATACCTTTGATGTCTACACAATCAGCTTTGGCATCCGCAATGTCACCCGCCCGCAACAGGCCCTGAACGAAGCGTTTCGCGTGCTGAAACCCGGTGGCCGCCTGATGGTGTTGGAGTTTTCGCAATTGCCCAATGCGGCGCTGCAAAAGGCCTATGACCTCTACAGTTTCAATGTGATCCCTCGCATGGGGCAGATGATCGCCGGGGATCGCGACAGCTATCAGTATCTGATCGAATCGATCCGCAATTTTCCTGATCAGGACAGCTTCCTTGGCATGGTTTGTCAGGCGGGGTTTGAAAACGCCAAGTACCGCAACCTGAGCCTTGGCATTGCCGCGCTGCATTCCGGCTGGAAAATCTGAGATGCGCGGACCGCATAACATCTGGCGTCTGATCCGCACCGGGGCCACTTTGGAACGCTCCGGGGCGATGAACGTGGTGTTGGACGCGTTCGAGGCACCGCGTATCATCCGAATAATTGCCCATACACTGGGCGTGCCGTTCATGTGGCTGGGTTACAAGGGTGATCCCAACATGCCGCCCGCCACCCGCGCGCTGACGGCGCTGGGTCCGGCCTATATCAAGTTCGGCCAGGTGCTTTCGACCCGTCCCGATGTGGTTGGTGAGGATCTGGCACTGCAACTGCGGGTGCTTCAGGACAGATTACCACCCTTTTCCCGGTCCGAGGCCATAGCCGAGGTTGAAAAGGAACTGGGTCAGCCGCTGAGTGATCTGTTTTCCGAGTTCAGTGACCCCATTGCCGCAGCTTCGATTGCGCAGGTGCACAAGGCGCGGGTCGCAGGCACCGGGCAGGAGGTGGCGGTCAAGGTGCTGCGCCCCGGTATCGAGCGGGCCTTTCGTCGCGACGTGGACGCGTTCTATTTCGCGGCCCGCATTGTCGATCTGTTTGCGCCGGGCGCGCGGCGTCTGAAGCCGATGGACGTGATCGAACATTTCGATGGCGTGGTTCACGGCGAACTTGATTTGCGGCTGGAAAGCGCCGCTGCATCGGAATTCGCCGCCAATACATCGGATGACGACGGGTTCCAGCTACCTGAAATTGTCTGGCCCCTGTCGGCCCGCCGGGTGATGACTCTGGGCTGGGCCGACGGTCTGGCGCTGGGCGATAACGCGGCGCTGGACGCTACCGGGCATGATCGCACCGCACTGGCACAACGGGTCATGCGCCTGTTCCTGATGCACGCCTTGCGGGACGGATTTTTCCACGCCGACATGCATCAGGGCAACCTGAAGGTGGCGGCGAACGGTGATATCATCGCCTATGATTTCGGCATCATGGGCCATATCGACGAATACACCCGCCGGGTCTATGCTCAGATCCTGTTCGGCTTTATTCAACGCGACTATAAACGCGTGGCCGAAGTGCATTTCGAGGCCGGGTATGTGCCGGCTGACCGCGATGTGGATGAGTTCGCCCGCGCCCTGCGCGCGGTGGGTGAACCGATCTTCGGCATGAACGCCACGGGCATTTCCATGGGCCGTCTGCTGGCCTATCTGTTCGAAGTCACGGAACGTTTCGGCATGGAAACCCGGACCGAGCTGATCCTGCTGCAACGTACCATGGTTGTGGTCGAAGGCGTCGCCCGGTCGCTTGATCCGCAGATCAACATCTGGAAAGTGGCCCAGCCGGTGGTCGAGAATTATATCAAGGACTCTATCGGGCCTCGTGCGGTCCTTTCAGACCTGTCCAAAACCGCCCGTGTATTGGCGCGCTTCGGCCCGCGCCTGCCTGGCCTGGTCGAGGCGGCACTGGTGGCACAATCGCATACAGGTGAACAGAAAGTGCGGACCAACCGGCGTACAATCTGGTGGGCGGCGCTGATTGGTGTTTGTGTTGGTGGCGCGCTGGCCTTGGTTCTGTCGGCGCTGATATAGCAACTACAACTCAGTTCTATTCACGTGGAGTATTCCGGCATGCCCAAAACAGTCCTTATCACGGGTGGCGCGCGCGGAATTGGCCGCGCAATTTCAGAAAAATTCGCGCTTGATCACGATGTGGCTGTCACATGGCGGACCACCAAACCAGATGCTCTGCCGGGTGGTGTACACGCTATCCAGTCAGACCTGACCGAAGCTGACAGTTGCAAAACGGTCATTGCCGGGTTGATCAATCGCTTCGGGCGGTTGGATGTGATTGTCAACAATGCGGGGCTTGGTGCCCCCACTCCTAAGGATCACTTCGATGCGGCCTCACACCGGGCCATTCTTGATGTGAACCTGCTGGCTCCTGCCGACCTGCTGGCCGCTGCCCTGCCGTATCTGAAACCGGGCGCGGCCATTGTGAATATTTCCTCGATNAATGCGGTTCTGCCGCCGCGCGATGCCGCCATCTATGGNGCCAGCAAGGCGGCGTTGAACCTTTGGACCCGGGCAATGGCCAAGGAACTGGGTCCGCGCGGTATCCGCGTCAATGCCATCGCCCCAGGGGCGATCAATATCCCTGAAAGCCCGCGTTCGCCTGAACTGACACAGCTTTTTGTTCAGGAAACCGCCCTTGGCCGTATCGGCACGCCGGATGATATTGCCGACGCGGTGCGGTTTCTTGCCAGTGATCAGGCGCAATTCATCACTGGCGAGGTGCTTACCGTTTCAGGTGGCTACAGGTTATAAGCACGGCTTGTTAAGCTAGCCGTGAAACGCCGCCACGGTTTTCAACTGTGAGAACCCATACAGCGCTTCGAACCCTTTTTCGCGCCCATGGCCGGACTTGCCAACCCCGCCAAACGGCAGTTCAACCCCACCACCCGCGCCGTAATTGTTGATGAACACCTGCCCCGATTTCAGCTTTTTCGCCAACCGCATCTGCCGCGCCCCATCTCGGGTCCAGATGCTGGCGACCAGCCCGTAGTCGGTGCTGTTGGCGATTTCGACCGCCTGTTCTTCGCTATCAAACGGGATCAGCACCTGCACCGGGCCGAATATCTCGTCGCGGGCCAGTGGATGATCGGGCGGTACATCGCCAAACAGGGTCGGGCGCACATACGCACCGGTCTTGGGCGCGTGATCAACGATCACCCCTTGCCCGGCGATGTTCAGATCGGCACCTTTCTCAAGAAACCCGGTAACGATCTCTTTCTGGCGCGCGGAAATCAGCGGTCCCACCCGCAGATCCTCAGCCGCAGGGCCAACGGTCAGAGCGTCGTAATCGGCTGACATGCGCGCCTTCACATCCTCATAAACCCCGCGCTGGACCAATATGCGCGAGGATGCCGAACAGGTCTGCCCGGCATTCTGGCACCCGGCATTGACCAAAAACGGCAGCGCCGCATCCAGGTCGGCATCGTCAAACACCAGTTGCGGCGATTTGCCCCCCAGTTCCAGCGTTACCGGTATCACATTACGCCCCGCCGCCTGCTGGATCAGCGCACCAGTGGCGACCGATCCGGTGAAACTGATATGCTGCACGCCCTCGTGCCCGGACAAAGCCGCCCCTGCCTCTGCCCCCAACCCTGGNACCACGTTCAGNGCNCCATCGGGCAGCCCGGCCTCTTGGGCGATATGGGCGAATGCAAGTGCGGTCAGACAGGCCTCTTCNGCGGGTTTCAGCACCGCTGCATTGCCCATGGCCAGCGCCGCGCCGACGGACCGGCCAATGATCTGCATCGGGTAATTCCACGGCACGATATGCCCGGTCACGCCATGCGGTTCGCGCAGGGTATAGACGGTATAGCCATCCAGATAGGGAATGGTTTCACCCATCACCTTGTCCGCCGCACCGCCGTAAAACTCCATATAGCGCGCCAGCGCCACCGCATCGGCGCGTGCCTGGGTCAGCGGTTTGCCAACGTCCATTGCCTCAAGCGCGGCCAGTTCGTCCACCCGCTCCAGCACCAACTGGCCCGATCCGGGTCAGGATGCGCCCGCGCTCCAACGCGCTCATCCGGCCCCAGTCACTGTCCAGCGCCTGCTGCGCCGCCGCAACGGCGGCGTCCATGTCGGCACTNTNGCCGCGNGCGATCTGGCAGATGACACTGCCATCCGAGGGGTTCACCAGCGCCAGCGTTTGTCCACTGAGAGTAGGCACCCAAGTGCCGCCGATCAGGCAGGTTGTCGGGTCAAACCAGAGAGGGTCAGACATGGGAATTCGTCCTTTTCANTTGTTCGAGATCNGGCAGCACCGGGGCCGCGGCGATCAGCGATTGGGTATAGGTGTGTTGCGGATCCGAGAACACGNTTTCGGTGTCGCCCTGTTCGACAATCTGACCCGCNTGCATCACCATCACCGTGTCGGTGACCGTGCGCACCACACTAAGGTCATGGGAAATGAACAGATAGCTGAGCGCGTGGCTGCGTGACAGGTCGGCGATGAGGTCCAGTATCTGCGCCCTTATCGACACATCCAGCGCCGATACTGCCTCGTCAAAGACGATCAGGTCCGGGCGAATGATCAGGGCGCGGGCAATGGCGATGCGCTGGCGCTGACCACCGGAAAATTCGTGGATGTATTTCTGCGCATCCGCCGCTTGCAGGCCCACGGCAATCAGCGCCTCGGTTATGGCATCGTCGCGTGCCTTTCCAGTCGGCGGGGATGGCATCAGGTGAAACGGTTCGGTGATGATGCGTGCAACCCGGTGACGCGGGTTGAAACTGCCGAACGGATCCTGGAACACCACCTGCATGCCCGCGCGCAAGGCAGGGTTCATGTCCGGCCCGACGGGTTTTCCAAAGGCACGGATTTCACCGCTTTGCAGCGGCTCCAGCCCAAGGATTGCCCGTGTCAGGGTGGACTTGCCACAGCCGCTTTCGCCCACCAGCCCGACCCGGTCGCCGGCATGGATGGTAAAGCTGACATTGCGCACTGCATGGGCGTAGGCGCGCGGCGCAAACAGCCGGGTGCGGGGCAGGGCATAGTCACGCACCGCATTGACCACCTCAAGCAGCGGTTCTTTGTCGGCGGGCAGGTCGGGCAGGTCAACGCGATGGCCCGAAGCCTCAAACAGGGCGCGGGTATAGGGATGGCGCATATTGGCGAACAGAGCAGCCGTTTCGCCCTGTTCGACCACCTCCCCGTGGCGCATGACGATGATCCGGTCGGCCATGTCGGACACCACGGCCAGATCATGGGTGATCATCAGCATCCCCATGCCGAATTCCGCCACCAGTTCCTTGAGCAGGTCCAGTATCTGCGCCTGCGTCGTCACATCCAGCGCCGTGGTCGGTTCATCGGCGATCAACAGGCGCGGGCGCTGGACGATGGCCATGGCGATCACCACCCTTTGGCGCTGGCCACCCGACAGTTCATGCGGATAGCGCGACATTGGAAAGCGATCGCTTGGCAGGCCGACACGGGCCAGCATGTCGCGCGCCTGTTCCGCTGCTTGCGCTTGCGGCACTGAACTGTGGATCAACACCGTTTCGGCCACCTGATCGCCGATGGTTTTCAGCGGGTTCAGCGCCGTCATCGGTTCCTGAAACACCATGCCGACCGCGCTGCCCCGGATGGCGCACATTTCATCCTCTGAGGCGGCCAGAAGGTCGGTATCTTCAAGCCGGATGGACCCGGTTACCTCTGCGTTCTCGGGCAGCAGTTGCATCACCGCCAGCGCGGTCATCGACTTGCCTGACCCACTTTCGCCGGTCACGGCGACAATCTCGCCCGGAGCGACGGTCATGGACACATCCTTCAGGATGTCTGTCCCGTGAATGGTCAGTGACAGGTTGGAGATATCAAGCAGGCTCATGTGCGGCGCACCCGCAGCCTTGGGTCCAGCAGATCACGCAACCCGTCGCCCATCAGGTTCAGCCCCAATACCGTCAGGATGATCGCCACGCCGGGGATCAGCGCCAGATGCGGGGCAAAGCTGACCATGGTCTGCGCATCGGCCAGCATCCTGCCCCAGCTGGGCGTCGGGGGCTGCGCGCCAAGACCGACGTAAGACAGGCCAGCCTCGGCCAGAATGCCAAGGCTGAACTGGATGGTGCCCTGCACGATCAGCAGGTTCATCACATTGGGCAGGATATGTTCCATTGAAATACGCGCGCCGGATTTGCCCGATACGCGCGCCGCAAGGATGAACTCGCGCTCCCACAGGGACAGGGCGGCACCCCGGGTGATGCGGGCAAAGACCGGGATGTTGAAAATACCGATGGCGATGATCGCGTTGATCGCCCCTGCCCCGAACACCGCCGTGATCAGGATGGCGATGACCAGGCTGGGAAAGGCAAATACCAGATCATTGCCGCGCATGACGATCTCGTCCGTCCAGCTGCCTTTGCGCGCCGCCGCCAGCAGCCCCAGAGGCACGCCCAGCGCCATGCCGATTCCCACCGCCACCAGCGCCACGGCAAGCGAGGTGCGCGCGCCGACCATGATCATGCTGAAAATGTCACGGCCAAAATGATCGGTGCCAAACCAATGCGCCGCGTTGGGCGTTTGCAGCTTGTTGGGAATGTCCATCGCCGTGTGCGCATAAGGCGTCCAGACAAACGACAGCAAGGCGGCCAACACCACCAGAGACGACAGGATCACCCCAAGGATCAGGCTACGGTTCATGTGCGCGACCTCAGCCGCGGATCAACGGCGGCATAGGCCAGATCGACCAGGAAATTAACCATGATCACCGCGAACACCAGCAGCATCACCACCGATTCCACCACAATCAGGTCACGCGACGATATGGCCTGAAACACCAGCCGCCCCAGCCCCGGCAGATAGAACACCTGTTCGATGATGATCGACCCGGCCAGAAGGAACGAAAACTGCAAGCCGATGATGGTCAGCACCGGGATCATCGCATTGCGCAGCCCGTGCCGCCACAGCGCCTGACGACGGCTTAGACCCTTGGCGCGGGCGGTACGCATGAAATCCTCGCCCAGAATATCCAGCAAGGCCGAACGCATCACCCGCGCCAGTATCGCCGCCTGCGGCAGCGCCAGTGAAATTGCCGGCAGGGTCAGTGAATGCAATCCGGTCCAAAGACCATCATCCCATCCGGCAAAACCCCCGGCCCCGAACCAGCGCAGGTTGATGGCAAAAATCAGCACCATCATCATGGCGAACCAGAAATTCGGCACCGCCACACCCAGTTGCGTCGCACCCATCACCGCCACATCGCCCGGCTTACCGCGCCTTGAGGCGGCATAGACCCCGGCGGGAAAGGCGATCAGCGTGGACAGTACCAGTGCATAGATCGCCAGCGGCAGCGACACCCACAACCGTTCCCCGATCATCTTCGACACAGAAGTGCGATAAGTATAAGAGGTGCCGAAATCGCCCTGCGCCATGGCGCTGACCCAGTTGAAATAACGCTCAGTCTTGGACACATCCAGACCCAGTTCGGCCCGCAGGGCGGCGATTGTGTCAGGTTGCGCATTCATCCCCAGCATGAACGACGCCGGATCGCCGGGGGCCACTTCGATCACCATAAAGATCACCACCGAGGCAACGGCCAAGCTGATGATCAGCGACAGTAAACGTTTGAGAGAATAGCGCAGCATTTGGGGCAGGTTAGGGGCCGATGGCGCGCGGGTCCAGAGCCAAACACGCGCCTTGGAGGACGATCAAGGGAAAAACCGGTTCAGACAAAAACAAGGTATTCGGACACGGCGAATCCGATGATTGCGGCATATCCCAACGGATAGATCCACTTGACGGCATAATTATCCAGCTTGCGGGCCAGTTTTTCGCGGCCTGACGATTTCAGGCGTGACAGGCCAACGCTGAACACCACGATAAGACCGGTGACGACAAACATCCATTGCAGGATGAAATCCAGAAAGGTCAGATACCCCAGCTTTGGCAGGTCATCGGAAATCACCCAGTTGAAGGCCACGAATATCAACAGGTTGGCCCCGGCGATCTCGATCCGTTTGCGGTATTCGTCCAGAAAGAAGGTCGCCCAGGAAACGACAATCAGCACCAGCATCGGCAGGAATATCCTGATGACGTAATACATAAGATGCCGGCTGCCATTGAACGCCAGCGCTACCTGGTCGCTTTCCCGTCCGGTAAGGCCAATGACTTTCGACGTTTCCATCCGGTCATTGTCCAGAATCCATTCCTCTTCGCCCAGCAGATCACCCAACCCCGAGTGTTCTTGGAGGATGGTGAAGCGCACAAGGTCCGACGGGAAAACCGAGGCAATCTCAAAATAGAATTGTTGCCGGTCGAACGGGTAGCGGGTGAAATTGAAATACGGGGCTTGCAGCGTCAACGAGGATTTTTCAAGGTATCGCGCGTCGCCATTGGCGTGAATGACAACCAAAGCCTGATGAATCCAACGGTTTGATTGTTGGTTCTGAACAACAAAGCCGGGGGCGATGGCGGGTATTGAACCGGCATGGTCAACAAATGCCTCGGGCTTCATCAGGCGATAGCTGCGCCCGTATTCCTCGGCATCAAAGGCCAGTGCCGGATCGTGCCAATTGGCCCTGATGGTTGCCACCACGCCAAAATTCTCGGACTTCTGGTCCACAAAGGAAATCTGGTTGATTTCGATACCAACGGCCACTTCCAGCGGCGCATCACGCAGCCCGACATTTGCGGCGATCCCTTTGGGGTTCAGGCCCTGGGCCTGAAGCTGAACCCCGATCAGGCAAAGGAACGCCAGCAACAGGAATAGGGTACGCGGCAGTATTCTGGACATGTGCGGTCTTTGCAAACTCGGGCGGCCTGATAAACCGGATGCCCCGTTGATGGGGCATCCGGATGGTTTGACTGGCCAGCCCTATTTGGCCCAGCTCACGGCTGTCAGGTCGGTGGCCTGGGTCGGTGCATTGACCCACAACCCCTGCACACCCGCCTTGGCGACGCTCAGAGCGGCGAGCTGGAACAGATAGCCATTCACATAGTCGTTGGAAATGATGGTCTGGGCCTGTCCAAGCAGTTCGGCCCGCTTGGCCGGATCGGTGGTGGCATTCAGCGTCGACATCAGGTCTTGGAAGTCTTTGTTATCATACTGAAAATAGTATTCCGGGCGGGCGTATATGCCGATATCCATCGGTTCGGTATGCGACACGATGGTCAGACCAAAGTTCTTGCCACGAAACACCGTTTCCAGCCATTGCGCCCATTCCACGTTGGTTATCTCGGCCTTTATGCCCACTTCGGCCAGTTGCGCGGCGATGATTTCGCCACCCCGGCGCGCATAGGACGGGGGCGGCAGATGCAGCGTGGTTTCAAACCCGTCCGGGAACCCGGCCTCGGCCAGCAGTTTCTTTGACAGTTCCGGGTCATAAGCCGAATTGCCGGTCAGATCGACATAGGCCGGGTTATGCGGCGCAAAATGCGTTCCGATCGGCGTGCCATAGCCAAACATCGCCCCGTCAATGATCGCCTGGCGATCAATGGCGTGGGCCAGTGCCTCGCGGACTTTCACATTGTCAAAGGGCGGTTGTTTGTTGTTGGTCGACAGAATGGTTTCACCCTCGGTCGAGCCGACAAGCACCTGAAAGCGCGGGTCGGCTTCGAACTGTGGCAGGTTCTCCGGTGCCGGAAAGCTGATAAAGACATCCACATCCTCGGCCATCACGGCGGCAAAGGCAGCGGTCGGGTCCGAGATGAACTTGAACGTCGCCTTGTCCAGAATGGCCGGCGTGCCCCAGTAATCAGGGTTGCGTTCAATGTCGATCTTGTCGCCTTGCACCCATCCGGCGAATTTGAACGCGCCGGTGCCAATGGGGCTGGTCTTGATGTCGGCGATGCTTTCGGGCGCGACGATAACCGCGTCACCCCAGGCCATGTTGAACAGGAAGTTGCCGTTCGGTTCGCCCAAAGTGACCTGAACGGTCAGGGGATCAACCACCGTGACGTCTGAAATTCCGGCAAACAGCGCCTTTTGCGCGTTGGCACTGTCCTCGGCGCGGGCGCGATCCAGCGAGAATTTCACATCCTCGCCGTCCATTGCCGTGCCGTCGTGGAATGTCACCCCATCGTGCAGCTTGAAGGTATAGACCAGCCCGTCATCGGAAATTTCCCAGCTTTCGGCCAGCCCCGGCACAACCGCGCCATCGCCCATGAATCGGGTCAGCCCCTCGAAGATGTTGGAGTAAGCAACCGAATCAATCGCCCCGGCGGCAGCACTTGTCGGATCAAGATGCGGTGGCTCAAGCTGCATGGCGACGATCAGCGACCCTTCGGCCAATGCCTGACCAGCGATCAGCGCCGAAGTCAGCGCGATTGCCGAGCCGAAATTCCTGATACCCGTTTTTATTGACATGATCTTTCTCCCCATCTGGTTGCTGCCGCCTGTCGAGCAAGGCGAATTTGACGTGAGTGTTCCTGCTTTGCGTTGGGTAATCAAGGGTGTGGTTGTCAATCGCGGGCAAAAAAGTGGGCAGGCGTTGTTGGTGCAGTGGCTTGTATTGGGGCTGGATGCCGATCCAGAACATGGGTTAGTCTCGCTGAAACACATCTAACGGGGGCAGGCCATGACCTATGTTCTGGCAATCGATCAGGGCACCACATCGACGCGGGCGATCCTGTTTGACGACGCAATGCAGGTGGTCAGGTCGGCTCAGATGGAGTTTACCCAGCATTTCCCGCAGGCGGGCTGGGTGGAACATGATGCCGAGGAAATCTGGTCTTCGACGGTTCAGGTCTGCCGTAAGGTGATGAAAGACAACGATATTGAGGCAGGTGAAATCGCCGGCATCGGTATTACCAACCAGCGTGAAACCACCGTGGTCTGGGATCGCAAGACCGGAGAGCCGGTATATAATGCCATCGTCTGGCAGGACCGGCGCACAGCGCCAGTATGTCAGGCAATGCGCAAAGCTGGGCACGAAGCGGATATCACCCGCACCACAGGGTTGCTGCTGGATCCTTATTTCTCGGGAACCAAGTTGAAATGGATACTTGATAATGTCCCCGACGCGCGCGCCAGGGCAGAGCGGGGCGAACTGCTTTTTGGTACGATTGACACGTTTCTGATCTGGCGGTTGACCGGTGGGAAGGCACACGCCACAGACGCCACCAATGCGGCCCGTACTTTGCTGTTCGATATTCACACAGGCGAATGGAGCGCGCAGATCTGCGAATTGCTGGACATCCCGATGGAAATGCTGCCGCAGGTTCGCGACAGTGCCGCAGCCTTTGGTGAGGCAAAGGCATCGGTGCTGGGTGGTGCCATCGCAATTCTGGGGGTTGCCGGGGACCAGCAGGCGGCAACGATCGGTCAGGCGTGTTTTGCCCCCGGCATGATGAAATCCACCTATGGCACCGGGTGTTTTGCGCTGCTTAACACCGGAGACCAGCCCGTAGCCTCGCAAAACAAGATGCTGACAACCATTGCCTATCAACTGAACGGCGAGCGGACTTATGCGCTGGAAGGGTCGATTTTCATCGCCGGGGCGGCGGTGCAATGGCTGCGTGATGGTCTGGGTCTGATCTCGGAGGCTGGCGCAAGTGACGAACTGGCGCGACAGGCAGATACATCGCAGCAGGTCACGTTGGTGCCAGCCTTTACCGGCCTTGGCGCGCCTTATTGGAAACCGGAGTGTCGCGGGGCGATGTTCGGTCTGATGCGCAATTCCGGCCCGGCGGAATTTGCGCGCGCAACGCTGGAAAGCGTGGGTTTTCAGACCCGAGATCTGTTGCAGGCGATGCGGGCCGACTGGCAAACGCAAGCGGATGTTGTCCTGCGGGTCGATGGCGGGATGAGCGCCAGCAACTGGACCATGCAAAACCTGTCTGACACTCTTGGCGCGCCGGTGGATCGACCGGCAATGCAGGAAACCACGGCGCTGGGCGCGGCTTGGCTGGCGGGTATGCAGGCCGGGATCTATCCGGATGCCGAAGGGTTTGCCGCGATGTGGGCGCTGGACCGGCGGTTTACCCCCGAAATGACCAAGGCGGACCGCGAGGCCGGGTATGCCCGTTGGCAAAAGGCTGTTCAGGCGGCCATGCAGTTCTAAACCCGCGCGCCTTGCGGGATGATACGTGGTTTGGCGTTCAGCGCCTCGATCGAGAACCCGGCGAGGGATTTGTATTTCTCAGCATGTGCGGCAAGTTGCTCCCGGGGGATCACGTTTTCTATATCGTCGAACGCCCCGCCGCACAGGTCTTCGACCTGCTGCAACACCCCGTCGGGCCCGCCTCCGGCCCGGTTGGCGCGGCCAACGCCGGTGGCAATCGGGCGAATTTCATCCTCGTAAGCGGCAAGCGCCTGTGCGATAACGCCGTGATCCAGCAGGCGGGCACCAATCACCCGCGCATCAATAATCGCCTGGCCGGCCCCGTTTGACCCGACAGGATATGTCGGATGCGCAGCGTCGCCCATCAGCGTCACACGGCCGATGGTCCACTGATCCAGCGGATCGCGGTCGACCATCGGATACTCGTAAACGACATCGGCCCCCCTGATCAGCGCGGGCACGTCGATCCAGTCAAATTGCCAGTCCTGAAAGTCAGGCAGGAAATCGTTGATATCGGCGGCGCGGTTCCAGTCTTCTTTCTTCCAGCTATCACTCAGATCGAACTTCTTTTCGGCAATCCAGTTGATTGTCGCCAGGTTTGTGTCCGGGTTCGGGTCGGAAATTGGATAAGCCACCAGACGCAGAGAATCATGGCCAATCATCACCATCGAGGCCCCGCCGAAATATGCGTCAGCCTCGGTGGTGGCCCGCCACAGAACCCGCCCGTTCCAGATCGGCGCTCCCTCATCCGGATACATCTGCGCGCGCAGTGCCGAGTGGATGCCATCGGCGGCAACGATCAGGTCACCGGTCACCCGATCCCCGTTCTCAAGTAGCAAGACCGCAGTGTCACCGGCATTTTCAAAACCCGCAACACGCGCTCCGGTGGTGATACATCCTTTGCCCGCCCGTTCGATCAGCGCAGTATACAGCATCATCTGCAAGGTACCGCGATGCACCGAATATTGCGGCCAGGCATAGCCCGCCCATTTGCCACGCGGCTCTTCCCAGATGGTTTTGCCCAGCTTGGAGTAAAACCCGTACTGGCGGGTTCTGACGCCAATGGCTTCCAACTCATCCGCCAGACCAAGGTCCAGAAGTTCCCGCACAGCGTTGGGTTGCAGGTTGATGCCGACGCCCATCGGCCTGATCTGTTGCGCGGCCTCGAAAACGCGAAACGGCACGCCAATCTGATGCAGGGTCAGCCCCAGGGTCAACCCGGCGATTCCGCCGCCGGCGATCAGAATTGTCATGCTGTAAGTCTCCGGTTTGTTGGGTTTTTTCGTTCTACCCGGTCTTGTTGGTGGTTTGTGCGGCAATGATCAGGTCGGGGCCAAAGATCGTATCCGCATGGTCGCGCAGATAGATCTTCAACCAGGGCGTAAACCGTTCGGGGTGGCGCGCGACTTCGGCCATCAGATCATGATAGTCGATCCAGCGGGTATCCATCACCTCGTCCGGGTTAGGCTGAACCGCAAGGTCGGACCGGACATGGGCCAGAAACACATCAACCACCTCGTTTTCAGTCAATCCATTACCGACATCCGCCCGGTATTCCAGATGGTGCCGGAATTCCGGATAAAGCCCGGTGATCCCCAGTTCTTCCTGAAGGCGGCGCACCGCGCAGGTACTTGGTTCCTCGTCCCAGTTGGGGTGGGTGCAGCAGGTGTTCGCCCAAAGGCCAGGCGTGTGGTATTTGCCAAGCGCCCGGCGTTGCAGCAGGATGTCGGTGCCGTGGATGACAAACACGGAAACAGCCTTGTGCTTCAGCCCTTCCTGATGCACGCGCAGCTTGTCCACAGGGGTTAGCGTCCCGTTTACCCAGGCGGGGATCCGGGTATTCATCCAATTGGCTCATTCATCAGGTCATGGGTCATATCTGTCTCATTCTTAAATCTGTCACCCGTACGTTCGAGAATGGCGAAACAGGCCAAACGGCGCGGATGGTACAATTGTATTTGCGCTTACCCCGAACAGGCAATCGCGCGAAAGGCCGCGGCTGGCGGCGCACTCAGGGGTTGGCGTCCGACCAGCACGGCAGGGTGTCGTGGGGGGCCGGGCGGGCGTGGCTGATCGCCCGGGCGATGGCGCGCGCCAGGCACAGCGATGCGGCGTGCCCGATCAGAGCCATGCCCTGCCCGGGGCTATCCATTGTTCTGGCTCCGGTGGACAGGGCAAAAACCAGATCCCCGTCGCCGGGCGAATGCGCCGGAACAATCGCGCGCGCGATGCCGTCATGGGCCGCTGTGGCCATGCGCTGGCACTGCGCTTTGGTCAGGGCGGCATCGGTCGCAACAATGGCGATGGTGGTATTGGCGCGATCTGATCCGGCGGCTTTTGACCGGGCCAGCATGTTGGCCATCTTGCGGCTGTTCAATACCCGCCCCAGGCCGCTGGCCGGATCCGGGCCAAGCCCGCCGTATTCGCCGTCCACCTCAAAGGGAGCGGCCCAGAAATGCCGCTCGCCGGGTGTTGTCACGCTGCCCATCGGGTTGGCCGCGACCAGTGCGCCTACGGTAATCCCGCCATCCAGCACAAATGATGCCGAGCCAAGCCCGCCCTTGAGCATGGCCGTGAGCGCCCCGGCACCGGCCCCGACTGAACCGGTCTGAAAATCCTGTGTGGCTGTGTCGAATGCGGTCCGGCCAAGTGCGCGATAGGGGTTTTCGGTCCAGCCCTTGTCACCGCCATTCAGCAAGTCGAACAGGATTGCACCGGGAACCAGAGGGATGATCGCATCGGCCAACTGAAACCCGCGACCTTGCGCGCGCAGCCCCTCGACCACGCCGGAACAGGCATCAAGCCCATAGGCCGACCCCCCCGCGAGGGTCAGCGCATCAACGGCGGCAACCGATTTGTCGGGGGCCAGCAGGTCGGTTTCACGCGTGCCCGGCGCGCCGCCCATCACATGAACCGAGGCGGTAAAGGGCGTTTCAGACGTCAACACCGTGGCTCCGGATTTCAGTGTTTCGTCATGGGCATTTCCGACCATCAGGCCGGGCACATCCGTGATCAGGTTACGAGGGCCGGGGATCATCAGATGCAGCGTCCGCCATCGACTTCCATCGCAACGCCGGTGATCATGCTGGCCTCGTCCGAGCAAAGGAAGCAGGCGGCATTGCCCATGTCCTCGGGTTGCGAAAAGCGGCCCAGGGGGATTGTGGACAGGAACTTGGCGCGGATTTCCGGCGTGTCTTCACCCATGAAGGTTTTCAGCAACGGGGTTTCGCCGGCCACCGGGTTGATGGCGTTCACACGGATGCCATCCGGTGCCAGTTCGACCGCCATGGTGCGGGTGGCGGTGATCATCCAGCCCTTTGAGGCGTTGTACCAGTTCAGGTTCGGTCGCGGCGAAACACCAGCGGTTGAAGCAACGTTGAGAATGGCCCCCTGCTGCCGGCTTTTCATATGCGGGACCAACGCGCGGGCGGTCAGATAGACGGACTTCATATTGACCTGGAACATCCGGTCGAAATCATCCTCGCTGATGTCTTCCAGGGGGGCGGGCAGATGCGAAATGCCGGCGTTGTTGATCAGGATATCGACGTGACCAAAGGTTTTCAGCGCGGCATCGGTCATTGCCTGAACCGAAGCCGCATCCGAGACGTCCACGGTTTGCGCAACTGTTGCGCTGCCGGTTTTTTCCGCCATTGCCTGCGCCGCATCACCGTTGATGTCAGCAATCATCACCCGCGCGCCTTCGGCTACAAATTTGGCGACGATCCCGGCCCCGAACCCCGAGGCCCCACCGGTTACAATTGCGGTTCTACCGTTCAGTCGCATGTGATTTCTCCGTTAAATGCCTTTGCTTGCCGCACCCTAACAGCGCCGCGTTGGGGATCACACTCTAATCGTCGGTGACTTTACCGCGCAGGGACTTGATGTCACCGCGCGCCTTTTTGGCGGTCAGCCGGCGGCGCACGGACCCTTTGGTGGGGCGCGTGGCGATCCGCCGTTTGGGCCGGACCAGCGCCTGCCGGATCAGGGCCACAAGCCGCTCGCGGGCGATCTCGCGGTTGCGCGCCTGCGACCGGGTTTCATCACATTGAATGACAATCGCTCCCTCCTTGTTCCAGCGACGTCCGGCAAGTCGTTTCAGACGCGACTTGACCGGATCGGGCAGCGAGGGAGAGCGGGCGACCTCGAACCGCAGTTCGACCGCACTGGCGACCTTGTTCACGTTCTGACCGCCGGGGCCAGATGCCCGCATGAACTGTTCGCTGAGTTCCCAGTCCTGAATGGTGATATCGTCGGTGATGCGCATAAGGCGGACTTTAACGCGCTTCACCGGCATCAGGAAGACCGGGTTATGAATTTCAGATCATGCGGCTGGTTGGGTCGAACCGCTTTGCAATCAGGCGGAACGGGATCAACGCCAGCAGAGCCAGCACTAGTTTCACCATCCAGTCGGCAAAGGCCAGTGATACCCAAAGCGGGGCGGCAGGTCCGACCCCCAGCACCGGGAGCACTTCGTTGGCCCAGGCCACGTCGTTGGACGGCTCCAGCCAGGTCAGCTGTTCCGAAAAGGCGATGGTAAAGAACAGGGCGGTGTCCAAGGACGATCCGACCAGGGTCGAAGCCAACGGCGCACGCCACCATTTTCCCTGGCGCAGGGCCGAGAAGATGCCGACATCCAGCAGTTGCGCGCTGAGGAAGGCTAGGCCAGAGCCGATGGCAATCCGAACCGTTACAAGCGGCCCAAACTCACCCATGATCTGCGTGCCAATCAGCGAGCAAACCACACCGACGACAAATCCGGCCAGCACGACGCGGCGCGCGGCCTGCGCACCATAGATGCGGTTCATCAGGTCGGTCACCAGAAAGGCAAAGGGGTAGGTGAATGCGCCCCAGGTCAGCCACTGACCATAGAGAAACTGAACAAGGATGTTCGAGGCCACGACGATGGCGGCCATGGCAAGGATGCCAGGAAGATGTGTGCGGTTCATAATTAATGCCCGTTTTGACAAGGTTGCGGCGACTTGTCCTGCCATCATGGCAGGCAGGGGGCTGTTAGCGGTTTGCATGCAAGCGCGCAAGTCATTCCTGAAAGGCGTATTCTACCAGTTCAGTGCGCTGGAACCAACGGAAATTGTTGTCGGCGATCATCGTCAGGCGGGTGCGGCCCTGTTTGTCGCGCCAAACCGCCAGCCCCTCAAGATTGTCATGGGTGCCGGAGAGTGTCTGCACCAACAGCTGTTCGTTGTGCGGCTGACCACTGCCCAGATCCCATCGGCGCACCCTTGTGCGAAAACCGAGAACCCCCAACGAGCGCTCCAACAGATACAACCGCCCATCCGGGCCAAAGTCTGCCCCAACCGGCAGGAAACCATCCCCACCCTCCAGCAGAAAAGGCGACGACCACCGGCCATTATCCAGAACAAAAACCCGAATATCGGTGCCATTCACCAAATGCTCGGGAAAGGCAAACAATCGTCCTCGGTGATCAATGGCCAATGCTTCGAGAGATTTGTTTTTGGGAAATCCGCGATAGGCTTTGTGATGGCGAAAAACCTGCGCCGGCTCGGTCGGCCGGGAATAGAGCGACACACGCGTAACCCCCTCGAACGAGATATAGATCACGCCATTCGGGGCTATCGCGAGCCCTTCGGAATCGCTGATTTTTGGGGTCAGATACCGGCCGGTACTGGCCTTTAGCCGCCATGCCTGACTGGGCGTAACGGCGGTTATCTGATCGCTTTTCCGGGTTATGGTGGCCGCAAGGATGTACCCGCGGTCGGTTATCGCGGTCATGTGTTGCCCGTCCGCCGATAGCTCGATTCCAGACCAACCTCCAAACCACGCCTGGTCCATTTTCCAGGGGAAACTGCCCAGAAACCGAGCGCGCTCTGCCCCGCCGGCATTGGCGGTAAAGGCAAAACTGGCAAGGATCAGGACCGGGATTATTCGGATTGCAGAACTGAAACGCATTGTTTGGGCAGGTCTGCCAGCACGTATTCACGGCGTGGCTTTGGCTTCACTTTCGGTGCGTTGGGATCGACCGGTTTGGGTTTGGGTGGGTTCAGTATGTCATCGACCCATTTCTGCGCGTCGGCGCACCCGTCACCGGGTGGGGGCGGGGCCTGATTGGTGCAGCCGCGTTTTCCTTTCGGGCAGGCAAGGCGCACATGGAAATGATAGTGATGCCCCCACCAAGGCCGTATCTTGCGCAGCCAGGCACGATTCCCTTTTGCGTCTTTGCACATCTGCACTTTGGCACCGGGGAAAACAAAAATGCGGGCAACGCGTTTGTCCTTGGCCGCTTCGCGCAGAATGCGGTGATGGGCGCGGCTCCAGTTGTCGTTGACAAATGCGCCTTTGGCCCGGCGGGTCGATATGGACGAGATGTTTTCGCGCGCTGACACGCTGAGATTCAAGCCAGAGGCCGGCAGCATCCAGATGTCGATATCCAGCCCGATCTGATGACTACGATGCCCGGAAATCATCGGGCCTCCACGTGGCTGGCTGATGTCGCCGATATACAAGCCCTTCCAGCCGGGTTGTTTGGCGGCAAAGGCGCTGAGATCGCGGATGAAATCCATCGTGCCCGGATGCCCCCAGTTGCGATTGCGCGACAGGCGCATGGCCTGCCAGGTCGGACCGGTTTCGGGCAGTTGCACGGCCCCGGCGACACAGCCTTTGGCGTAGCTGCCATAGGCGGCAGGGCGCTGGTGCGATCCATTGGTCTTGGCCCCGAACTGCTGTTTGGCCAGGGTTTCGGCCAAGGCACCGGGTTGCGCGGGCAGGGCGAGCCCCAACAGCAGGATCAGACAGCAGGTCAGGCGGGCAAATGTCATCAGGTCTGGTCTCCTTCGGCTTTGACCCAGACCAACGGTATCATCCCGACAACAAAAAGCGCAACGACAGGCGACAGCCCGATGCGCGCATTTCCGGTCATTTCGGTGACCAACAGGATGAGGAAAGGGGCAATGAACGAAGTTGCACGGCCGGAAAGCCCATACAGGCCAAAACTTTCTGTAAGGGCGTCAGGGGGGGAGTGACGCACCATCATGCTGCGGCTCGCGGATTGCAGCGTTCCGCCCAAGCCACCTATCAGCGCCCCGCATCCAAAGAAAACGATGTCCGGCAGATTGGATCCTTCGGGCAAGGGAATCCCGAAAATCTGAGTGCGCGACATGCTGACAATCGTGATGCAGACAAAGATCAGCAGCCAGATTGCAAAAATGATCACTGGTTTGGGGCCAAACCGTCTGTCGGCCTTGCCGCCAGCCCAGCTGAAGGCGGCGGATGATATGAGGGCGACAATGCCAAAGATACCGATCTCTGTCAGTTCCCACTCCAGGACCAGTCGCGCATATATTCCACCGAAACCGTATAATCCGTTCAGCGCATCCCGGTACAGCATGGACGACCCCAGATAGGCCAACAGGCTGACCCGGCGAGGCAGGCTGGCAATGTAGCGGCCCAATTTTCCAAGAGCCTGCGAAACCGTGCCATGTTTTGTGGTTGGCTTTTCACGCACCCACAGGAAATAGGGAATCATGAACATCGCGAACCAAAGGGCCGTCAATGGCCCGACAATCCGCGTGCCCTCCTTTTGGGACGCATCCAGCCCGAATGCCGGATCCAACCCGATTAGTGTTTTGCCATTTTCCTGCTCGACAAAAAGCGTCAGAAGAATGATCAGAGACAGCAGGCCACCGGCATATCCGAAGGCAAACCCCGTTCCGGAAATTTCGCCAACCTCTTGCGGCGTCCCCAGTTCGGGCAATTGGGAATTAATAAAGATCAGAGCGTATTCCGCTCCGACAAAGCCCAAACCAAAGGCAAAAAGTCCCCAAAGCATGTTTGACCCGTCCGGCAAGGTCCACCACAAGGCCCCGGCCCCAGCGACATACATAATCGAAAAAACGATGATCCACGGTATCCGCCGCCCCGATGTATCGGCAAACGCACCCATGACCGGTGCGCCAAAGCCGATGATCAGGCCGGTCACTGTCAGACAAAGCGCCCAAATGCTTTGCGCGCTGGCTTTTGCCTCTTGTGCGCCCAAGCCCTGAGACAGGTAGTGTTCTGCTGCAACGGTCGCGAAATAGGGGCCAAATATGAAAGTGACCAGCAATGTGTGATAAGGTTGGCTGGCCCAGTCAAAAAACCACCAACCCCAAATCCGCTTGCGCGTTGAAATGTCTGCCATGCCCGACCCCATTGTTTTTGTTTACCAAGGGTATGACAGCGGAATGGCATCCTGATCAAGCATCACGTGCTTATTGATTGTTGCCGCCATCGGCTCCTCTTGCCCTTTGGCTCTGTGCCGCTTAGGTGAGGGGCGGTTCGACAAGAGGTAGACCCATGCAGTCACTGTATCAAATTCTGAACCTGATCCTGGATGTGGTCTGGTTCTTTATTCTCGCCCATGTGATCATGAGCTGGCTGATAAATTTTCAGGTTCTGAACCTGCATCAGCAGTTTGTCGCGCAGATTTGGTATGGGCTGAACCGTATTCTGGAACCTCTTTATACACCGATCCGTCGGGCCTTGCCGCAGATGCAGGGCATTGATCTGGCCCCTTTGGTTGTTTTGCTGTCCATAGTGGTATTGCGGATAATTCTGCGGAATAACGTGGCATTCTTCTATTGATGCCTGCGCCCGTGTCTGCGGTTGGATTTTGAGTATTTGGAACGAGAAGAAGCAGGGGTTGTGTGCCCTTGTTCACGATATCTTTGTATGTGATTGTACCTCTTAAAGAGCAGACAGGTAAAATAATATACGAGGCTCCAAAGACCATGACCGGCGCATGATCGACCCCATGATCGACTCGGCCCAGCTTTTGCGTGATGTATTCGGATTCGACGCCTTTCGTCCGGGTCAGGAGGAAATTGTCGAAGCCGTGGCCGCAGGTGAAAACGTGCTGGCGATTATGCCAACGGGGGGCGGTAAGTCCCTTTGTTTTCAGCTTCCGGCGCTTATGCGCGAAGGAGTGACGGTGGTGATTTCGCCGCTGATTGCGTTGATGCGCGATCAGGTGCGTGCCTTGCAGGAATCCGGGGTGACGGCAGGGGCTCTTACCTCGGGGAATACCACCGAAGAGACCGATGCAGTGTGGGAGGCGCTGGAAGAGGGGCGGCTGAAGCTGCTGTACATGGCACCGGAGCGGCTGGCATCAGGGTCGGCTAGCGCTATGTTGCGCCGTATCGGCGTCAGCCTGATCGCCGTGGACGAGGCGCATTGTGTGTCGCAATGGGGGCATGATTTTCGCCCTGATTACCTGCGCATCGGAGAGTTGCGTCGCGAGTTGGGGGTGCCGTTGGCCGCCTTCACGGCCACGGCGGACGCCGAAACCCGCGATGAAATCGTGCAAAAACTGTTTGATGGGGCCGGACCCCGCACTTTTTTGCACGGCTTTGACCGGCCTAATATTCATCTTGCCTTTGCCACCAAGGACAGTCCGCGCAAGCAGATTCTGAACTTTGCCGCCGCACGCAAAGACCAATCTGGCATCGTTTATTGCGGCACCCGCGCAAAGACCGAAGCATTGTCCAGGGCGCTGCGCGAAGAGGGGCACAGTTCCTGCCACTATCACGGTGGCATGGAGGCCGAAGACCGCCGTATCGTTGAATCCCGGTTTGCGCGTGAAGACGGGTTGATTGTGGTNGCCACCGTGGCCTTTGGTATGGGCATCGACAAACCGGATATTCGCTGGGTCGCCCATGCCGATTTACCCAAGAGCATCGAATCCTACTATCAGGAGATCGGTCGCGCCGGACGGGACGGGGCACCGGCCGAGACGATGACGCTGTTCGGTCCCGAAGACATCCGACTGCGCCGCTCTCAGATTGACGAAGGGTTGGCCCCGCCGGAACGGCGAGTCGCGGATCACGGGCGGCTGAACGCGCTGTTGGGCCTGGCCGAGGCTTTGACGTGTCGCCGTCAGACCTTGCTTGGCTATTTCGGGGAACCGGCGGAGCCGTGCGGCAATTGTGATCTGTGCGATACCCCGCCCGAGGTGTTTGACGGCACTGTCGCCGTGCGCAAGGCTCTGTCGGCGATTTTGCGCACGGGCGAGTGGTTTGGNTCTGGNCATCTGATCGATATCCTTACTGGTAATGAAACCGATAAGGTGCGTGCGCGCCGCCANGANCAGTTGCCGACGTTTGGTGTGGGCCACGAGTATGACAAACGCCAGTGGCAGGCGGTGTTCCGGCAAATGATGGGTCACGATCTGGTCCGCCCTGATCCTGAGCGTCATGGCGCGCTGAAGATGACAGAGGCCGCCCGCCCCATTCTGCGCGATGAGGCAAGCATTACCCTGCGCCTTGATACGATCCGCAAGGCTGTTCGCCGACCGGCAGTCAAGGCGCTGGTTTCAGACGAAGATGCACCGCTGATGTCCGCTCTCAAGGCCAAGCGGCGGGCCTTGGCCGAGGCAGCCAAAGTTCCGGCCTATATCATATTTCCAGACCGCACGCTGATCGAAATGGCCGAGACCCGGCCCGCCAATCTGGACCAGATGGCCGCAATAGCAGGGGTTGGCGCGAAAAAGCTGGAGCGGTACGGAACCGCATTTCTTGAGGTTATCGTTGGGGCCGGCGACCCCGTGCATCCGGCCAGGCGTAAGCTGGCCGGGCGTGCGGCAGGGACTGTCTATGACCTTTTGCTCGAGGTGCAGGCCGGGCTGGCACGCGGTGCGGATGGCGTCGGCAAACCGATGAGTTGTTCGGCTTCACAACTGGCGCGCGTGGCACAGATGCGCCCCAATGATACGCAATCTTTGGAGCGGTTATTGGGTGAAAGGCACGCCGAGCGATTTGGCGCGGCCTTTCTGGACGTTCTGCGCGAGGCGGGTTAGGGCGTAGGGACGGCGATCATGGGGGAAGATATGCTGGTGGTAATCTCTCCGGCCAAGCGGCTGGACTGGGTGGAGCGAGATATCGTTCAGACCGAACCTGCGTTTCAGGGCGATGCGATGCGATTGGCGCGGACGGCGCGTAGTCTGACCTTGGGCGATCTTCAAAAACTGATGCATATAAGTCCCGATCTGGCGCGACTGGCGCGGGACCGGTTCCGCGTGTTTGCTGATGCGCCGAACACAGATGTGACGCGCCCTGCCGCGCTTGCTTTCGCCGGGGATACATATCTGGGCCTGGAGGCAGGGTCGCTCGATGCAGAGGAATTGGCCTGGGCGCAGGAACATTTGCGCATATTGTCAGGACTTTATGGGTTGTTGCGCCCCTTGGATGCGATTCAGCCCTACCGTCTGGAAATGGGCAGTCGTCTGAAAACACGGCGCGGTGGGTCGCTATATGATTATTGGCGCGATCAATTGTCCAAGGCGTTGAATGCACAGGGAGAGCAGATCGGAACCAGGGTCTTGGTGAACTGTGCCAGTCAGGAGTACTTTTCCGCAGTTGCCCCCAAGGCGTTGAAATTGCGGGTGATCACGCCAGTCTTTATGGAGGACAAGGGTGGCGAACCTAAGATCGTCAGTTTCTTTGCCAAAAGGGCCCGTGGTGCGATGGCGCGGTTTATTGTGCAGAACCGGCTGACTGATCCGGCTTCGCTGGTGGATTTCGACACCGGAGGGTATGCTTACAATCCGGATTTGTCCCATCCTGACCGGCCGGTATTTTTGCGGCCTTACTCTGCCGGGGCATCCAGCATCGCGGCGTCATAAGCGGCCAGTTAGACGGTGCTTTCCTCCGGGTCTTGTGTGAATATCCCATGCCAGCCGATCCAGCCAAATTGATCGATACAGAACGCAATCACACCTTCGCAGAACGCCGCCCGTGATTGGCATTTCGGCGCAGTGAAGGGCGATCACGCCCAACGCGCAGGGCCGGTCCTGAACCCAGTTTGCCAAGTCGGCTGGACAAATCAGGACCCGTTATTCCGGAGTATTGGCACCTGATCAATCGATAGGTTCGGCATCCTGAGGGCAGTGATTGGCAATTTGTTCGTGAATCAAGGCCTTGCGCAGTGGTTTGGTCATGTAATGATCCAGCCCGGCAGCCAGGATGCCATCGGCGTCACCGTCCATTGCATGCGCAGTCAAGGCGATAATGGGGATGTGGTCGCCAGATTCAGCCTCTTTCCTGCGGATTTCTCCGGTGGCTTCCTTGCCGTCCATTTTGGGCATGGAAATATCCATGAAAATCAAGTCGGGTTCAAATTCGGCAAATGCAGTGACGGCTTCCATGCCGTTATTGGCAAATTTTATGTCGATCGGCAAATCCTTGACCATTTTGCGGAAAACCAGCTGGTTGGTTTTGTTGTCCTCGGCGGCAAGGACACGCATGCGGCGCGGGGTTTCTTTGCACAGCGGTAAATTGGCACCGGTGGCCGATGGCGGTTCTGGTTCCGAATTGTCTTCGGGCCCCATGTATTTGGTATTTGTGCTATTTGGCTCAGGCCCTTCGGGTTGCGAAACATCTGCGCCTGGAACAGCAATATGAATTCGGGCTTTTCGCGTTGTTGTCGCCGGTTCCTCAGGCTCGATTGGGGAGGTCAGGGAATTATCCACGTCGGAAGCCTCGATTCCCGCTGTGGTTGGCACAGGCGCTTCCTGTGGCAATGGAAGCTGAACTTCTGACAATTGGGCAAACAGCTCGGCGCGGGTGACTGGTTTTTGCAGAACGCCTTGCAGGTGTCGGCGGGCGGGGTCGTTCTGGGCGGACCTGGGATTGGAACTGAACAGTAGAATTGGCATATGCGACCAGCCGTTGGTGCGCATTGCTTCGGCCAGTTCCAGCCCATCCATGTCGGGCATATTGTGATCGCTCAGAACCAGACCGATGTCATCGTTCATGACTGCAAGTGCATTGGCCGCAGAGTTGCAGGATGTAACCTTCAGTCCCAGTTGCTCCATCTGCTTTTGCAGTATTTCGCGATTTGCGTCCTCATCGTCGACCACCATCACATTGCGCAGACCCTCTGGCAGGGTTGGCGGAATTGGTTGCGGTCCGTCGGCCTGAGGTATGTTCACCTTGAAGCCAAAACACGACCCCTTGCCCTCTTCGCTTTCAACCCAAACCGACCCATCCATCAGTTTAATCAGGCGCTTCGAGATCGCCAGCCCCAACCCGGTGCCCTCGAACTGGCGATTGCGTTCGTCTTCGACCTGGTTGAACTCGCCAAAAATGTGTTGGACCTTGTCGCTGGGAATGCCGATGCCGGTATCCTCGATTGTCACATGAACGGCACAGTTTTCCCCTGCGTCTCCCGGTATGCCGGTCACCTGGATCATCACGTGACCTGACGTGGTAAACTTGACCGCGTTGCCCACAAGATTGGTCAGAATTTGCCGGAAACGCCCCGGATCCCCCACAAGCCGTGTCGGAAAGAACAGATCATAGTCGATCAGCATCGACAGCCCCTTGTCCCGCGCACTTGACTGGAGCAGCATGACCACCTCATGCACGCAACGCTCCAGATCGAAGGGTTCGGGGTGCAGAATCAGTTTTTCTGCCTCGATCTTGGAATAATCCAGTACGTCGTTGATAATGACCAACAACGCCTCGCCCGAGTTTTTGATCGTGTCGGCGTAAAGCCGTTGTTCCTCGTCCAGTTCGGTGTCGGTCAGCAATTCAGCCATGCCCACCACGCCATTCATGGGCGTGCGAATCTCGTGACTCATATTGGCCAGAAAGGACGATTTTGCGCGGTTTGCGGCCTCGGCGCGCGTCCTTTCGGCCTTGAGCTGTTCTTCGTAGCGCACGGTCGCCGTGATGTTCAGTGCCAGGCTGACCACGTCGCCATCATGGCCGCGCTGGTCGATCACTTTGATATACTCGTCATTCCACATCCGGATCACAACTGGTTCGGGATTCGGTTCAAGCCATCTTTCAGACATTCCGGCGCGCCATGCGTCTGGATTCAGGTCTCCGGTATCGACCAGACCTTCATCCGTCATTAGTTGCAGGATGCGCGCGTAGTTGATGCCCGGCACCAGCTCTTCCAGTCCTTCAAAAAAGTTGACATATGCGGTGTTGGCCCCGATCAGCGTGCTGTCAGCGTCGAAAAAGGCAAAACCGTCCTGAATGGTCTGGATCGAATGCCATAGCCGTCGTTCAGCAATCTCGACCTTTTCGTGGGCCACGGTCAGATCGGATTTGACCCTTTCGTTCTCGTCGCGAACAGTGGCAACTTCATCGCGAAAAGTTTCCACCTCGGCTTGGGTTTCGCCAATTTGTTTGGTCAACGCCAGCGCATGACGACCCAGCTTGCGATTGGCCGCACTCAGCTCGGCCTGCTTGAGTTCAAGCAGGCGTTCGGCGGCAAGGCGCGCGCGCCGTTCGGCGGACAGTTTGTTGGCAAGGCTCATGCCTGCGGCTCCGCAGCTGGCCCGGTTCGGGCGTGTTCACAGCCCCCAACATCGGCCAACACAGTGAATAAGTGTTTAAGGGTGCAATGCGACAGAAGTCGTTGCCATCGGCGCACGGCCCGTGCGAACCTGCGAGCAAAGTAGGAGAAACGGTATGCAGCGTATTTTGCGCAAATTCATTGTTTTAACTCTGGCGCTTTTGCCGGCGCTTTTTAACCTGACCCANGGTGCCGTGGCGCAGGAAGGTGCGCCNGNGTTCCGCTTTGTCGTCACGACAGACATGGATTTCTATGGCTCTGATCTTGATGCGCTATTCGATACCAATCTGTCCAGTTGCATCCGGGCCTGTACCAATAACCGTGCCTGCAAGGCGTTCACCTTCAATACCCGCTCTGGTTCCTGCTTCCCTAAGGCCGAGGTCAGCGCCCAGACACCCTATGAAGGGGCCGTGTCAGCCGAGAAGGTCCTGACCGACCCGGCAGTCCTGCGACAGGCCGCCAGCCGTGTGGCGGATCTGACGTTCCTGGGGGCAAGTGAGCTGACGGCGGCCTATTATCAGGCCCGCAACCTGGGGCTGCTGCACCGGGCCAACGGGGGCGATTTGCAAGGGGCGCTGGAAGCCGCACGTTCTCAGGCGGCGGCGGGCAAGCTGATGCCGGCGATGTGGTGGACCGGCGTGGCTATATCGCTAAGCGACCGGGGCGATCTGTGGACTGAATATTCCCGGCTGTTGCTGGCCCTCAAAAAGGAGGATTCCGGCCGCAGAGAATACGAAAAGCGGGCTGTCAATGCTGCGATCAATGGCTATCTGAGGGGCGAAAGCGATGGCGCGCGGGCCTCGGCGCTTGTGGCTTTGGCTGAAGTTCTGGAATTTACACGGCGCGGGCGCGACATGATCCCGGCCCTGCGTCTGGCGCATTCCCTGCAAGCGCGCAGCGACATTGGGGCGGCGCTGGAGCGGGCAATCGGCAAATATGGCTTTCGCATCGTAGAAAGCACCGTCGAGAGCGATACTGCAGCCCCGCGCATCTGTGCCGAGTTCTCAGAAAACCTGGCCAAAACCGGGGTGGATTATGAACCCTTCGTGCGCCTTCCCGATCCGTCAATGGTGGTTCAGGCTGAAGGCGCGCAACTGTGCGTGGATGGGCTGAAACATGGCGAGCGCTACAGCATCACCTTTCGCAAGGGCCTTCCTGCGGCCAGCGGAGAGGCGCTGCACAGGGATGTTGAACTGACCCACTACGTGCGCGACCGCAGCCCCAGCGTGCGGTTTCCCGGCCGTTCTTACGTGTTGCCGAAATCGGCAGAGGCTGCATTGCCGGTGGTCACTGTCAACCTGACCAAACTTGACTTGCGCCTGCGAAGGATCAGCGACCGCAATCTGCTGCGGGCGGTACAGGACGATTTCTTCGGCCGGCCACTGTCGCAATGGCAGGATGAGGTTTTCGCCAATGAGATTGCCGAGGAGGTCTGGGTTGGCACAGCCGAGATGGGTCGCGAGTTGAACCGCGATATCACCACCCGCCTGCCTTTGGGCGAGGCGATTGCCGGACAACCTGCGGGTATCTACGCGCTGAGCGCGCGGGTGCCGGGGGCCGCCCCTTACGAGGATGCCGGGGCGACCCAGTGGTTTGTGCTTTCCGATCTGGGACTAAGCACCATGTCGGGCACGGATGGGCTGCATGTGTTGGTACACGGCCTTTCGGATGCCGGGGCGCGGGAAGGTATCGAGGTGACTTTGGTGTCGCGCGCCAATGCGGTGCTGGGCCGTGCGATGACGGATGGTGATGGCCATGTGCTGTTTGAACCGGGCCTGACCCGTGGCGCGGGCGGCGCGGAACCGGCGCTGGTGCTGGCACAGCAGGGCGACGAGGACATCGGCTTTCTGTCGCTGAGTGATCCGGCGTTTGACCTGTCGGATCGCGGCGTCGAAGGACGTGCGCCCGCCGGGCCGGTGGATGTGTTCCTGACCACGGATCGCGGTGCTTATCGCGCGGGCGAAACGATTCATGCCACCGTATTGGCACGTGACGATCTGGCGAACGCCATCGAGGGCCTGCCGTTGACGGCGATCCTCAGCCGACCGGACGGGGTGGAATACCGCCGTCGTGTTTCGGATGGCGGCAAGGTGGGGGGCCATGTGTTCGCGCTAGCCGTGGGGCCAAGCGCACCGCGCGGTACCTGGCGTCTTGAAATCAAGAGCGACCCCAAGGCCCCGGCGTTGGCCAGCCAGACCCTGCTGGTCGAGGATTTCCTGCCAGAGCGGATCGACTTTGACCTGACCCTGCCGGACGCGGCCTTGCGGGTCGGGGACAGCCCGGCGCTGAACATTGATGCACGGTATCTGTTTGGCGCGCCGGGCGCGGATCTGAGCATTGACGGTCAGGTGACCCTGTATGCTGTCACGTCGGTTGCCGATTGGCCCGGCTATCGGTTCGGGCGTTACGATGCGCGCGGCACGTCGCGCAGCATCTATTTCGGCGATGCGAGGACCGATTCACAGGGGCAGGCCATCGTGGCGCTTGATCTGCCGGTACTGGAAGGGGTTGGACAACCGCTTGAGACGCTTGTTGTGGCGCGGCTGGCCGATGGGTCTGCCCGCCCGGTTGAGCGGCGATTGACGGCACCGGTGCGGCCAGCCACGCCGATAATCGGCATCAAGCCGTTGTTTGATTACGAAGTTGGCGAAGGCAGTGAGGCCGCGTTCGAAGTGATCGGACTGGGGCCGGACCTGCGCGCATTGCCGATGCAGGTAAGCTGGACCCTGAACCGGATCGAGACGCATTACCAATGGTATCAGCTTTACGGCAACTGGAATTGGGAGCCGACCACAAAGCGCACAAGGATTGCCACTGGCACTGCCGATCTGGGGGAGGCCCCTCTGAGCTTGTCGCAACTGGTTGACTGGGGGCACTACGAACTGGTGATCGAGCGGCTGGATGGGGAATACACCTCGGCGGCGTTTGATTTTTATGCCGGGTGGTATGCGTCGGCGGATACCTCGGCCACGCCCGACAAGTTGGAAATGTCACTGGACAGGGACAGTTACCACCCCGGTGATACGGCTCGCTTGCGGATCGTGCCACGAACCGGCGGAACGGCACTGATTACGGTCATGTCAAACCATGTGATCGAACGCCAGGCCGTGACGGTTCAGGCGGGTGAAACTGTGATCCCGCTGAATGTCACGGCTGAGTGGGGGGGCGGGGCCTATGTGACGGCAACGGTGATCCGGCCCATGGATGTGGTGGCCGGTCAGAACCCGGCCCGCGCGCTGGGGCTGGCTCATGTGACGATTGATCAGCCCGGCAAGCGACTGACTGTATCCATTGACGTGCCAGAGGTGGCCGACCCGCGCCAAACCGAAAAAGTGCGGGTGGTTGTTGATGGTGCCAGCGAAGGTCAGGACGTCTGGCTGACGCTGGCGGCTGTGGATCTTGGCATCCTCAACCTGACCGGTTTTCAAAGCCCGGACCCCAAAGGGCACTACTACGGCCAGCGGCGGNTGGGGATGGAACTGCGCGACGTTTATGGCCGGCTGATTGATGGCATGAACGGGGACATGGGGGTGGTGCGTTCGGGCGGGGACGAACCCGGCGGCGCGCGCCTGCAATCGCCGCCTCCGACGCAGGAGTTGATGGCCAGTTTCAGCGGCCCGGTTCAGGTTGGTGCCAATGGCGAGGCGTTTGTGACTATCGACCTGCCGGCCTTCAACGGGACGGTGCGGCTGATGGCCGTGGCCTGGTCCGGCAAGGCCGTAGGGCAGGCCGAGACCGACATGCTGGTGCGTGACCCGGTGGTGGTGACTGCCAGCCTGCCGCGGTTCCTTGCCCCCGGCGATACCAGCCGCCTTCGGCTGGAAGTGGTNCANGCGGATGGTCCTTCGGGGCAGACGCAGCTGGCGCTGTCGGCAATTGGTCAGGGTTTGAACCTTGGCGCGGCCCCGGCAAAGTTTACGCTGGCGGATGGCGGCAAGGCCACGTTTGATATCCCGGTTCAGGCCGGCCATGTGGGCGATCCGGCGATCGAGATCAAGCTGACCACGCCGGGTGGCCGGGTATTGACGCAGGTGGTGAACCTGCCGGTCCGCGCCAACGATCCGGTTGTGGCCCAGACCCGGCGGTTCTCGCTTGGGGCGGGCGATCAGTTCCTTCTGAGCAAGGATGTGTTCACCGGCCTGCGCCCCGGAACGGGCCGCGCGATCCTATCGGCTGGCCCGTTGGCGAAATTCGATGCACCCGGCCTGTTGGCAGCACTGGACGGCTATCCCTATGGCTGCACCGAACAGGTGACGTCAAAGGCGATGCCTTTGCTTTACCTTTCATCGGTGGCCGAGGCTTCGGGGCTGGGAAGCGGCCCGGCGGTGCAGGTGAGGGTCGAAGGCGCGATTGCCAGGGTGCTGACCCGGCAGGCGTCGAACGGGGCGTTTGGGCTTTGGCGGGCGGAATCGGGTGATTTCTGGCTGGATGCCTATGCCAGTGATTTCCTCAGCCGGGCACGTGCCGAGGGCTTTAGTGTGCCGGATCAGGCATTCCGACGGGCGATGGACAATCTGCGCAACCAGGTCAACTATGCCCCCGACTTTGACGANGGCGGCGAGGATATCGCCTATGCGTTGATGGTGCTGGCCCGTGAAGGCGCGGCGGCGATGGGCGATCTGCGCTATTACGTGGATATCAAGGCGGACGCATTTGATACGCCTTTGGCGGCGGCGCAACTGGGTGCGGCTCTGGCGTCTTATGGCGATCAGACCCGGGCGGATGAAATGTTCCGCCGGGCTGGCAGGTTGCTTTCGGGTGAGAGGTCGAACGTGCCTTACTGGCGCGCCGACTATGGCACACACCTGCGTGATACGGCGGGTATCCTTGCATTGGCAACCGAGGCAGGTAGCACGGTGATTGACCGGGCCCGCTATTCTGACCGCCTGTCGCGTGCCAGCGGATACCTGTCGACGCAGGAATCCGCCTGGACCCTGCTGGCGGCGCACGCGCTGATCAAGGCACCGGAACAATCCGGCCTACGCGTCAACGGGGCAGCGGTGACGGGTCCGTTTGTGCAGGTGCTTGAGGACGACGCAGACGTGCGAGGACTGGAGATTACCGCATCAGATGGCAAGAGTACCGACATCACCCTGACCACCATGGGCGTCCCCGAAGTGGCCCCCCGGGCAGGCGGAACGGGATACAGTATCAAGCGGTCCTACTACGACATGGATGGGCAGGAGATCGACGGCACCGCCTTTGCGGTCGGTGACCGGTTCGTGACCGTTCTGATTGTCGAGGCGCATGAAAAGGTTGGCGCGCGGTTGATGATTGACGACCCGTTGCCGGCCGGGGTCGAAATCGACAATCCCAGCCTGCTGAGTTCGGGGACTGTGCAGGCGCTTGACTGGCTGCGCCCGTCCAATGCGGAACATGCGGAATTCCGGTCGGACCGCTTCCTGGCGGCGGTGAATACGCACCGCGGAGGGGCGGTCACGCTGGCCTATATCGCACGTGCCGTGACACCGGGTGAGTTCCACCAACCAGCGGCTTCGGTCGAGGACATGTACCGCCCGCGTTATCGCGCCCGAACCGATACAGGCCGCGTGATCGTCACCGAATGAGGCGGCATGGGCTGATCGCCTGTGCGCTGCTTTTGTTTCTGACGGCGCTGGCGCGGGACAGGCTGGATGCCTGGATCGACCGGACCGAACTGCCGCTGACCCTGGCCGAGATCTCGACCGAGGTCAGGGATCGGAATGGCGACCTGCTGAGGGTCTATCAGGTGGGCAACGGTATTTGGCGGCTGGCCCCCCGGACTGGCGCGATTGATCCGGGGTTCGTGGCCATGCTGGTGCGTTACGAAGACAAGCGGTTCTGGAGCCATTCCGGCGTTGATGGGCAGGCGATGATCCGGGCGGTGGGACAGGCTTTGTGGCATGGCCGGGCGGTTTCGGGGGGGTCGACCCTGACTATGCAGGTGGCACGGTTGCTTGAGGATGGCAGCACCGGGCGATGGTCCGGCAAGCTGCGCCAGATCCGGGTGGCGCTGGCGCTGGAACGGCGGTTGGGGAAAGACCGGATACTGGCGCTTTACCTGACCCACGCGCCTTATGGTGGCAATCTTGAGGGTATTCGTGCGGCGACACTGGCCTGGTTCGGCAAGGAACCGGGGCGTCTGACCCCGGCTGAGGCGGCGCTGTTGATTGCCCTGCCGCAATCGCCGGAAACCCGCCGCCCTGACCGCCACCAGGCGCGCGCCAAAGCGGCGCGGGGCAGGGTGCTGGCGCGGATGCAGGCGCAGGGCCTGCTGGATGCGGAACAGGCAGAGGTTGCACGCCATGCGGTGTTGCCGGTGCAAATGCAGGCCTTTCCCCGGCTCGCCCCACATCTGGCGGATCGGGCGCGCAGTACCGGACCGGATGTGCCTCGCCATGATTTGACGATTGATGCCGGGGTTCAGGTGAAAATGGAAACCTTGGTGGCTCAGGCGGCCCGCAAGGCAGGGGCGCGGTTGTCGGCGGCGCTGATTGTTGTCGATCACCGCAGCGGGCAGATCGTCGCGTCTGTGGGGTCGCCTGCCTATGACGGCACGGCAGGGCGGCAGGGCTTTGTCGATATGACCCGCGCCATTCGCTCGCCCGGTTCGACGCTGAAGCCGCTGATCTACGGGCTGGCTTTTGATCAGGGGTTGGTGCATCCCGATACGCTGATCCGTGATGCGCCGGTCAGCTTTGGCCGTTATGCGCCGCAGAATTTCGACGGGCGATTTCGTGGCGACGTGAGGGTGCGTGAGGCGCTGCAAATGTCGCTGAACATCCCGGTGGTCAAGCTGACGCAGGAGCTTGGCCCGGCCCGGCTGATGGCCGCGCTGCGCCGCTCGGGTGCGGATGTCCGGTTGCCGGGCGGCCCACCGGGACTTGCGATTGCGCTGGGCGGTATCGGCATTAGCCTGCATGATCTGGTGCAGCTTTATGCCGGGCTGGCGCGGGGCGGGCAGGGCATGGCGCTTTATTCCGGGCTGGGAGAGGGCAGCGTGGCGCATCGCCGTCTGGTCTCGGATGTGGCCGCCTGGCAGGTGGGTAATATCCTGTTGGGGGTCGCCCCGCCCCAGGGCGCGCCAGCCGGGGTTGTGGCCTACAAGACCGGGACGTCATATGGCCACCGCGATGCCTGGGCCATCGGTTATGACGGGCGACATGTGATCGGTGTCTGGATGGGCCGTGCCGATGGGACACCGGTGCCGGGGGCATTTGGCGGAGACCTTGCCGCCCCGGTCCTGTTCGAAGCGTTCGGCCGCCTGAAGCCGTCCTTTGATCCACTGCCCCCGCCCCCACCCGCAACGCTTATCCTTGGGTCGGCGGAACTGCCTTTGCCGCTGCGCCGGTTTCGGCCCCGCAACGCTGTGTTCGAGGAACCGGAAGATGCGCCACATCTGGCATTCCCCCCCGATGGGGCGCGACTGGCGCTGGAGGGGCGCGCGTTGACGGTGAAACTGCGCGGTGGTGTGGCCCCGTTCACGGTTCTGGCGGACGGCCGCCCTCTGATAGCAGGAATGCACNTGCGAGAGTTTGCCATTCCCAGCCCCGGTAACGGGTTTTCAACACTTGTCGTGGTGGACGGCAAGGGACGGTCGGATCGGGTTACTGTTCGGCTGGAGTGAAGGGCGCAATCAACGCCGCCCTTCGCGCAGCCACCCGCCAAGAATAAACCCGGATGCAACCAGCAGGATCAGCCATCCGGGCAACAGCGGCTTCTGCGTCACATCGCGGGTTTCATAGGCCCCGCGCGGGGTTAGTCCAATCCAGCCACGTCCGGCCGCAGGCCGGCCAGCCCTTACGTTGCGCACCGTTGGCAGCCCTTCTTCCAGCCGGAAGATACCACCGCGCAGTGGCATTATGGCTGGCTCGAACAGTGCGGCGGTGGCGATGGTATCCTCGAACTCACGCGGCGCGGCAGGTCCAAGGCCGATCACCGCCTCCTGGCTGCCTTCGGCCAGCCGATAGAGACCAATTTCCGGCCCCTCGTACAGCGTCTCGAAGCGCCCCGGACTGACTTCGCTCAGCTCCAGTTCCAGCGTTTGACCATCGGGGCGGGTCACGGTGACCTGGCCCACATCTTGCGCCAGAGTACTGCGGATTATGCGCATGGTCTGCCCTGTCGCCTCGGCCCACAAAGCCTCTTCTTCCAGCTCGGGTTCTTTCATCATCCAATGCGCCAGCCGCCGCAGCAGTTCCAGTTGTGGCCCGCCGCCTTCGTAGCCCCGGCTCCAAAGCCAGGCGTGGTCCGAGGCCAAAAGCGCCACGCGCCCCTCACCCACACGGTCAAGGATCAGCAATGGGCGATCCTCAAACCCGGACATCACAACCGACCCGCTGAGCGGTTGCACGTCGATCTGGCGCAGCCAGCTGCCCCAAGTGTCCATTTCCGACAAATCGGTTGTCACCGGGTGCCGCGCGCCCAGATCGGTCACTGTGGGTAAGTACCGGTCTTCGATCACCCGTGCGCTGGGCTGGGCCGGTAACACCCGGCCCAGAGGCGAGCGGAACAGGCTGTCCGCACTGGCGAAATCCGGCCCCGCAGCCACCAGAACGGCCCCGCCCTTGGCCACGTATTCAGCCACGTTATCAAGATAGATAGCCGGCAGGATGCCCCGCCGTTTGTAACGATCGAAGATGATCAGATCGAAATCGTTGATTTTCTCCAGAAACAGCTCGCGCGTTGGAAAGGCGATCAGCGACAATTCTTCTACAGGTACGCCGTCTTGTTTTTCAGGCGGGCGCAGAATGGTGAAATGCACCAGATCAACCGAAGCGTCGGATTTCAGCAGGTTGCGCCAGGTGCGCCCGCCTGCGTGCGGTTCCCCTGACACCAGCAGCACGCTCAGCCGGTCACGAACGCCGTTCATCTGGATCAATGCGGTATTGTTACGCTCGGTAATTTCTCCAGGTGCCTGGGGCACCGAAAACTGGATCACATTGCGCCCGCCATGGGGCAGGGTGATCGGCAGTTCGATGTCCTGCCCGATGGGTACGTCGAACCGCTCGGGCAGGCCTCCGTCGATCGAAATGTCAAGCGGAGCCAGTGCCGCCGTGGTTGGGGTGCTACCGCTGTCCTCGATGCGCAAGGTCAACGTCACCGGTTCTCCGATGATGGCGAATGCAGGTGCGTTGCGCACGATCAGACGCCGGTCCCAGTCGGCCTGACGACCGGTCAGCAGCAGATGCAGAGGTGCCGGAAGATCCGGCGTGCGGTCCATGTCATGCACCTGTCCATCGCTGAGCGCGATGATCCCGGCGATGCGGGCGCGCGGCTCTTCGGCAAGGGCTTCTGCAAGGCCAGCCATCAGCGCGGTACCCGCGTCGCCCTCGCCGTCGGGGACGCGAACCTGGCGTATCTCGGTATTGGCACGGCTGGCGAGGGATGCGGTCAACGCTTGAGTGGCGTCGCGCATCTGCTCTGGGCGGCCCGCCAGCGATTGGCTGGCGCTTTGATCTTCGATCAACACCACAATGTCGGTCAGCGGCTGGCGGTCCTCAATCTGATAGACCGGCCCGGCCAGCGCCCCCAGCAGCACGCAGACCGCCAGCCCGCGCAGCGCCCATCCCGACAACCCGCGCCACAACGCCAGCGCGACTCCGGCCAGCGCCATACAGGCGATCACGGCCAGAACCGGCCACGGGATCAGCGGATCAAAGATGAGTGTCCCGGTCATTGGCCCAGCCTGTCAAGCAACGCAGGCACATGCACCTGATCGGATTTGTAATTGCCGGTCAGCACATGCATCACCAGATTAACACCAAAGCGATAGGCAATCTCTCGCTGCCTTTCTCCGGCAAAGCCACGCCCTACCGGTAACAGGGGCCGCCCGTTGCGGTCAGTGGCCCAGGCCGCGGCCCAGTCATTGCCGCCAATCACCACCGGCGTCACGCCGTCATTGAGGTTGCGAAACGGCATGCCTTCGGCTTGTTCGGCGTCCGGAGGCGCGGCTTCGACCCAGACATCGTGGCTGTTGTGGCGCCCCGGAAAGTCCTGCAACAGATAAAACGTGCGGGTCAGCACGTGGTCGTTGGGCAGTGGTTCCAGCGGTGGAATATCCAGCGGTGCCGCCAGTTGTTGCAATTTGCGGCCATTCGGGCTTGAGGCCCCAAACCGGGCGATATTGCTGTCTCTCGTGTCAAACAGGATAAGCCCGCCGGATCGCAGATAAGTGTTCAGTTTGGCATAAGCCTTGTCTGATGGAATTGGCTGATCCGGGGTTATCGGCCAGTAGAGTAGCGGAAAGAATGCCAGTTCGTCGTGCTCCAGATCAATGCCCATCGGTGCGGTCGGTTCGACCGACGTGCGGAAATACAGCGTATCAGACAGGCCCAGTAGACCGGCCTGAGCAATGTCGTCCACCTGGGTATTCCCGGTCAGAACATGCGCCAACACAAGTTCGGATGTCGCCGCAATTGCGAAATCCGTGTCATCCTGTACTTGCTGCGCGCGCGTGCCTGCCGGTTGAACAATAAACAGCCCCAGCGCCATAATCGCCGCTGTCGTGCCGCGCTTTGCCAACCCGAGGCGGCCCGTCAAGGCCAACGAGGCCACCACATCCAGCGTCAACAACGCCAGCGCCAGACCAAGCAGCAGCCCGCCCAAANGAACTTCGCCCCGTACGCTCAACCCCTCTACAGGTATCCTTGCAGGCCAGGTAGCGGCAACAAGNCGCGNCTCCACGCCCAGCACATTGCGGGCCAATAACCGATCGCCGCTGTCATAAATGCCGGGGCGCAGGTCCGGCCCGATCGGGGCTTCGGCCAGTGCCGGACCTTCAACGCCCGGCAATGTTGCCGCATCCGACAGCGTGCCAAACCCGTCGAGAACTTCGACCGGCCTCCAGATGGTCCCTTCCAGATCGGCGGCTTCCGGCGGTTTGGCGGAGGAAGATACAGCCAGCCGCTCCAGCATTTCCACAAACAGTCCCGACAAAGGCAAGCTCGACCATTCGGCATTGGCGGTGACATGAAACAGCACAACCTGTCCCTGTCCCAGGGTTTTGCGCGTCACCAGAGGTGTCCCGTCACTCAACGCGGCAATCACCCGGTCAGCCAGGGTTGGATCAGGCTGCGCCACCACTTGTGCAGAAATCCGTACATCATTCGGAATATTCAGCCCGAAAAACGGTGACCCCTCGCGAAAGGGTGCCAGCTCTTTCGGCTCTCCCCAACTCATCGCGCCACCAACGCTGCGCCCTCCGGCGCGCAGACGCACCGGCATTAACGGGTGTTCATCGTCACGGCTGAGATCGCTGGCCGCAAGGCGGGGTCCGGCGAAACGCAGTAACATACCGCCACCCTCGACCCATTCGGTCAGCATCTGTTCCTCGCCCCCCGAAAGTGTCGCCACATCGGCCAGTACAATTACATCCGGATTGGCGGGCAGCAGGTCTGTCAGCGCCCCGTCCAACAGATCGGCGCTCGGCACCAACGCCTGTTTCAGGTAGTGCATTGGTGCCAGCAACTCCAGCCCCTCGCGGTCGTCCCGCCCGGCGATCAACGCCACCTCGCGCCGCCGCAGGCTGTCATCGGCAAGGCTTAGCGCGCCAGCGGATTTCTGGCCCTGCAACTCAAACCTCGTGATCCTTGCGCGCAGTTCTGCCGGAAGCGACAAAGCCGCGCTGGCAATAGCCGCGCCCGTCTCAAACCTAGCGGGAACCGAGGCGAGAATACGGGTGTTCCCTGCCGGATCGCGCCCTTGCGCCAATATTGTTACTTCGCGTGCGGACCCCTGCGAGGAGCGCAGCACACTCAATTCTACCGCCCCGTTTTCGAATCGCGCCGGGGTCAGACCCAGAACCGCCCCTGCGCCCTGGTAAACGCGCACATCGCCCCGTGCCTCCAGCGCGTCCAACAGTCGGTCGCGCCCGTCAAAGTCCAGCCCGTCGCCCAGCCAATGGCTGTCAAATCCGCCGTCAATCCCCGCTAGAGCGGCCACGACCATGTCGATCTGAACCGGCGACGGCTGCCATGCCTCGGGCACCAACCCGGCCAGGCGGTTGCGCCATGTTTCAGCCGACTGGAAAACCGGCTTTTCGGGCGCGCTAAGCCGCAGGATCGCCACTGGCCGCCCCGTGTGCCCCGCGTCGGCCAGTTGCGCGTCAATCAGCGCTTTGCGTTCGTTCCAGCGCGTCGCCCCGGCCCAGCTGGCATCCAGAACAATCATCAACGGTCCGCTGCCGCCCTTGTCCACGTTTGGATTCAGCACTGGCCCGGCCAATCCGATGATCATTGCCGCCACTGCCAGCATCCGAAGCAACAACAGCCACCATGGCGTGCGGTCGGAGACGGATTCGTCGTCCTTAAGGCCCAAAAGCAAGGTCACGCCGGGAAAGGTCCGGCGCATTGGCGCAGGTGGGATGGCGCGCAGCAAAAGCCACAGGATCGGTAAAGCCAGCAATCCCAGCAGCAGCCAGGGCGCGGTAAAGCCGATGCTGCCCAGCATTGTCATCACATTCCCCCGTCCAGGGCGCGGTAAAGCCACAACAGCGCCGATTGCGCACTGTCGCCAGTGTGGTGCAGGCCCAATTGCCAGCCGGTGGCCCGGGTCAGTCGGGTCAACTCGTCCCGACGGGCGGCCAGACGTTCAAGATAGCGGTCGCGCAACTCTCCGGCTTTCAGAGTCTCATGCGCCAGCGTACCGCCAACGCTTTGAAAAATGGTACGGCCGCGATATGAAAAATGCTGCTCTTCCGGGTCCAGAACCTGCATCAGGACACCTCTCACCCCGCGATCGGCGGCTTTGGTCAGGGCCAGCGTTACCTCTTTCATATCTCCCAGGAAATCAGAAAGGAACAAGGCCTTTGAATGGGGGATCATTGCCCGATGTTCGGGCGGAGAATATTCGTGCGAATATTCTTGGGCAAACGCCCCGGCCAACCGCAGAACCTGCGCGTTGCCGCGTCGTGGCGGCAAGGTGGTGCCGGTTAATCCGACCCGCTCTCCTCCCCGCACGAGCAGGATGGAAATGGCCAGAGCCAGCAGGCGCGCGCGGTCGATCTTGGTCGGCAGGCCCGCATCAGAAGCAAACCGCATCGAGGCCCCCTGATCGACCCAAAGCATAACCGATTGGGCAATCTGCCATTCGCGTTCGCGCACATATTCCATGTCCCCGCGCGCCGAGCGGCGGTGGTCGATCAGCCGCCGGCTGTCGCCAATCTGCGCCGGTCGATATTGCCAGAAATCATCCCCCAACCCGGCACGCCGGCGACCGTGTTCCCCCAACAGGACGGTCCCCGCCAGATGCTCGGCCTTTGCCAGCAAAGGCGGCAGCCGGCTGGCCTCGACCTCAGAGCGTTCGCGCAAGGTGGGGGCAGATGTCACGCGGCGGCCTCGGTTCTGGTTAGTGTCGCGGTGGTTGTCTCGATCAGATCGGCCAGATTGTCACCCCGCGCCCGGGCGGCAAAATTCAGCGCCATTCGGTGGCTCAGCACCGGGCGCGCCATGTCGATCACATCCCCGGCGTTGGGGGCCAGACGCCCCTGCAACAACGCCCGCGCACGGACCGTCATCATCAGCGCCTGTGCCGCGCGTGGCCCCGGCCCCCAAGCGACGGTATCGCGCACCTGATCCGAGGCATCCTTTTCTTCCGGACGGAATGCACGCACCAGATCTAGGATCATCTCGACGACCGAGTCGCCCACCGGCATCCGCCGCAACAGAGTCTGCGCCGTCAGCAATTCTCCTGGTGCAAAGACCTGGGTGGAATCCTGTTCTTCTACTCCGGTGGTGGCCATCAGGATTTCGCGTTCGGTCTTGCGGTCCGGGTAATCCACATCGACCTGCACCAGAAACCGGTCCAGCTGGGCCTCGGGGAGGGGATAGGTACCTTCCTGTTCGATCGGGTTTTGGGTGGCCAGCACGTGAAACGGCGCATCAAGCGGACGGTCCTCACCAGCGACGCTGACCATGCGTTCCTGCATCGCCTGCAACAATGCGGACTGGGTGCGCGGGCTGGCGCGGTTGATCTCGTCCGCCATTAACAGTTGGCAAAAGATCGGCCCCGGCACAAAGCGAAAGCTGCGCCTGCCACTGTCATCGGTGTCCAGCACTTCGGAGCCAAGAATATCCGCCGGCATCAGGTCCGGGGTAAACTGGATACGGTTTCCATCCAGCCCCATGACCGTGGACAGGGTTTCAATCAGCCGGGTCTTACCCAGGCCGGGCAGCCCGATCAGCAAAGCATGACCACCACACAAAAGCGCGGTCAAGGTCAAGTCCACAACCCGCTCCTGACCGATGAAACGGCGGGTTATTGACGCCCTGGCCAAAGCCAGCTTGTCTTCCAGCGCCTCGATTTCGGCGACGAGATCGTCAGGTTCGGACATGACTTTCCTTTCATGGGGCGTGTATAATGTTAGAGTGAGTTTATCGTGTTGGGATGAAATGGCAAAAGCAATGAGCGGACAAAATACCGTTACCCCCTCGGCAGAAGGTCTTGCCGCTGCGGCGCGCGCCGTCAAGGGCCGTGGTTTGCCGCCTGTTCATCTGTGGAATCCTGAGTTTTGCGGCGATCTGGACATGCGTATCGCGCGGGACGGCACGTGGTTTTATCTGGGAACGCCCATCGGCAGGTTTGAGCTTGTAAAGCTGTTTTCGTCGATTCTCAAGCTTGAGAACGGTAAGTATTTTCTGGTGACGCCTGTGGAAAAGGTTGGCATCACCGTTGATGATGCGCCCTTTGTGGCGGTGGATTTTGAGGCAACGGGCAGCGGTCCGAATCAGGTTCTGACCTTTTCCACCCATGTGGGCGATGAAGTCGTCGCCGGGCCGGACCATCCGATTCGCGTTCAGCGCGATGCGAAGACCGGAGAACCTTCGCCTTATGTGATGGTGCGCGCTGGCCTGGAGGCGTTGATCGACCGCAAGAGCTTTTATCGGCTGGTTGATCTGGGCGCGCATCATGATGGATGGTTTGGGCTGTGGTCCTCGGGGCATTTTTTTGGCGTGATTCCCTCGGCAGAACTGGAAAATACCTGATTCACTGATGGTTTTGCGCGGATGAGCCTGTCCAAACAGAAAGGGGCCACGCTTTGCCGCGCGGCCCCTTCTTTTTAAATGCAACAAGATTATTTGGAGGGAGCCAGCGCCGACAATCCGGTCAGAATGTCGATGGCATAGGCCAACTGGTAATCCTTGTCGCGCAGTTCGGCTGCGGCCTCGGCCTTGGCCCGATCCTCTTCGATCTGGCGAATCTCGTCTTCGGACAGGCTGTCGTTGCTCAGACGACCGCGCAGGTCCGCCTCGGAGCGGCGCTTGCGGGGCGAGTCAGCCGCGTCCTCTTCGGTTTCGGGTTTGCGGCGGGGCTGTTCGACAACGATGTCGGGCGACACGCCCAAGGCCTGAATCGACCGGCCCGATGGTGTGTAATAGCGCGCAGTTGTCAGCCGCATCGCCCCTTCGCCACGCAACGGCATCACCGTCTGGACCGAGCCTTTGCCAAAGCTCTTGGTGCCGACAACAATTGCCCGGCGATGGTCCTGAAGCGCACCCGCCACGATTTCGGACGCCGAGGCAGACCCGCCATTGATCAGAACAACCAAAGGCTTGCCCGCGGCCAGATCACCGGTCGTGGCATTGAACCGCTCGCCATCCTCGGGGTTGCGGCCCCGTGTGCTGACGATCTCTCCGGAGTCCAGGAACGCATCCGAAACGCGGATCGCCTGGGTCAGCAAACCGCCGGGATTGTTACGCAAGTCCAGCACGAATCCATTGACGTTTTCAATTCCGCCGGCGGCTTCGATCTGTTCTTTCAGTCCGGCTTCAAGGTTCGGTGTGGTCTGGTCGTTAAAGGTCGTAATCCTCAGAACAACAGTGGTGCCTTCGGTTCTTGCCCTTACGGCGGTCAGTTTGATGGTGTCGCGGATGATCGAGACGTCAAATGGCTCGGCCTCGCCTTCGCGCACGACGGTGATCACGATCTCGGACCCGACGGGGCCGCGCATAAGATCAACGGCCTTGTCCAGGGTCAGGCCCAGAACGCTTTCACCATCCACATGGGTGATGAAATCGCCCGCCTCGATCCCGGCCTCGTCCGCCGGGGTGCCGTCGATCGGCGACACAACTTTGACAAAACCCTCTTCCTGGGTGACTTCGATGCCCAGCCCGCCGAATTCGCCCCGTGTCTGCACCCGCATTGCGGCGGCATTGTCGGGGGACAGATAGCTGGAATGCGGATCAAGCGAGGTCAGCATCCCGTTGATCGCCGCCTCGATCAGCTCTTTCTCGTCCACTTCCTCGACGTATTGCACGCGGATACGTTCGAATATGTCGCCGAACAGATCAAGCTGTTCATAAACATTGGCATTACGGGCCGTTTCCTGTGCCAGCAGCGGTGCCGCCACCTGGGTTGTGGCGACAATGCCTGCAACTGTGCCGCCCAGAGCGGCCATCACGAACTTCTTCATGTCTGTCTATCCATCCTTGTCGGTTCGGAACCACGTTTCCGGGTCCACAGGGCTGTCACCCTCTCTGACTTCTATATAGAGCGTTTCTGACCGTTCAGTACCAGTGCCTTCACCGCTTAGTGACAGAATTGCACCGGATTGTGGCCCGGATTTCGCCACTGCACCGCCCATCAGACCGATGGGAGAGCCTTCCGGAATGACCTGGCCGACCTCACCATAGATTTCGGTGAGACCTGACAGCACAAACAATGTACCAGGTTGAGGTTCCAGAATCATGACGTTGCCAAGGTCCAGCAGCGGGCCACGATAGCGAATTGTCGCGGCGGTTGGGGATATCACCAATGCCCTTGGTCTGGTCGCCAGAATGATGCCGTCGCGTTTGATTCCGGCGGCGTCTGCTTCACCCTTTTGGCGCAGGACGATGCCCTGCACCGGCAGTGGTATCTGACCTTTCAGCAAGGTTATGTCAGCACTGGATTCGGCAATGTCGCCGCTGGCAATTTCCGCCAACCCGTCGGCAAACGCATCCAGCGTATCGGTTGACGAAATCAGGATTGCCGTGCGCACCGGGTCTTCGGTAAACCGGCGCGGCAGGTCAGTGCGGTCCGCAATTGCCTTGCTTAACCCGGCCCTTGCCTGCTGAACNCCGGCAAGCCCTTCTTCCAGGGTCTTGGCGGCATTCTGNCNCAGTTGGCGCAGGATGCGAATTTCCTCAAGGTCATGTTTCAGAACCTCNGCCCGCGCGCTTAGCGCCGGTGTCACNTCGGCCAGCATCATTGCTGCCCTGGCACTGCCTTGCGGCCCTGACGGGTGCAGCAGCAGCACTGGGGGNGGGGCGAATTCGATGGTCAACAGNACACCCAGAAGCTGGGCGATCTCATCCTCGCGGGCCTGCAACTGGCGATTAAGCTGTGCTTCCCGCGTGGCCGCGCGGCGNAGCCCGTCGCGCATCGCGGCCANNCCGGCCTCNTANGCGCGNACGGTTTCNGTCAGGGCGCGCACCCGGTNGCGGGCACTTTCCGNGTTNNCNAGCAGGGNGGTTGCGGCCTGCAATTGTTCAGATGCCGCGCGGGCTGCGGCACCAGGGTCAGATTGGGCAAACACCCCTCCGGTCCAGAGCATGAACAGAACAAGTGCGCTGCGCAATATCATACGATAAGGCTCTGTCCGGTCATTTCGGGTGGCACCTTCAGTCCCATTAGTTGCAGCAGGGTCGGGGCCAGATCCGCCAGCCGCCCGTTTCGCAATTGCGCCCCCTCCGGGCCACCGACCAACACGACCGGCACCGGGTTCAGGGTATGCGCCGTATGCGGCCCGCCGGTTTCAGGGTCCACCATCACCTCGCAATTACCGTGATCGGCGGTGACGATCATTGCCCCACCGGCCTTTTCTAAAGCTGCCACAACGCGGGCTAACCCACGGTCCACCGCCTCGCAGGCAAGGATTGCGGCCTTCAGATCGCCGGTATGACCCACCATGTCGGGATTGGCATAATTGGTTACGATCAGATCGTATCCGGCTTCAATCGCCTCGACAAATTTGTCCGTTACTTCAACCGACGACATCTCGGGTTGTAAATCGTAAGTCGCCACATCGGGCGATTTCGGCATGTAACGATCTTCGCCGGTCTCAGGCGCTTCTTTGCCGCCGTTCAGGAAGAATGTTACATGCGGGTATTTCTCGGTTTCTGCCAGATGGAACTGACGCAGCCCGTGCCCGGCAACCCACGCGCCCAGCGTATTGACGATTTCCGCCTTGGGGTAAACGGCGGCGATATAGTCGTTATGGGCGTCCGAATATTCGACCATCCCCAGCAACGCCACCAGTTGCGGTCTTGGTCCGGTGTTGAACGCTTCAAACCCCGGCTGACCGATGGCGGCAAGGATTTCGCGGGCACGATCAGCGCGGAAATTCAGGCAGAATACCCCATCGCCATCACTTACGCCCTGATAGTTCCCAATCACGGTCGGGGTGATGAATTCATCCGTCTCACTGCGGTCATAGGCGGCGGTGACGGCATCATGCGGTGTTGCTGCCACCTGGCCTTGCCCGCGGATCATCGTATTATAGGCCTTTTGCACCCGTCCCCAGCGATTGTCCCGGTCCATGGCAAAATAGCGGCCCGTGACGGTGGCGATGCGCGCACCCTTCGGTAGCCTGCCTTGCAGATCGTCAAGGTATCCAAGGGATGATTTCGGGGCTACATCGCGGCCATCAGTCATCGCATGCAGCACGACCGGCACGCCGGCCCCCGCAATAGCCTGAGCGGCGGCAATAATGTGGTCCACGTGCCCGTGTACCCCGCCATCCGACGCCAGGCCAATCAGATGCGCGGTGCCACCGCTGTCCTTCAGTTTGGCAATGAATGCCAGCAATGCCGCCTCTTCAAAGAAGCTGCCATTCTCAATCGCCAGATCAATCTGTCCCAGATCCATTGCCACGACCCGGCCCGCGCCGATATTGGTATGGCCGACTTCGGAATTGCCCATCTGCCCGCTGGGCAGGCCGACGTCGGGGCCATGGGTGATCAGTTGGGCGTGAGGGCCATGCGTCATGATCGCATCAAAGGTCGGTGTCCGGGCCAGATAGGGTGCATTGGCGTGCGTGTCCGCAGAGAGGCCCCAGCCATCGAGAATACACAACACAACGGGTTTGGGGGTGGTCATATGGGCGGCTCCGGCGCTTGCTCAGTGGCCTTTTACCTGCTGGGTGGGGCAGAGTGAACCGGTATTGTTGGGTATTCAGGGCGGCGTCAATACCGCCCGCAACAACCCCACCGGATGCGCCCTGAGGCTAAGCCGCATGGCCACGTAATCCTCGATCACCTCTTCGCCCAGATGCATCTGGGGCAGGTGGGGGCTGGGTTCGTTGATCGCCTCTCCTTCCAGCCCCTGGGCAAACAGTGGCAGCGGGTCGGGCGAAGCGATCGCCTTGGCCTGCCAAAGTGCGGTGCGTCGGGTCACACCGATCCCGGCAAACACATCCGCCTCGGCCAGCCGTTCGATCACGGCCGGGGTGAGGCCAGCGCGCCGCCAGACGTCATCGACCGAACGGTAGCCATTGCCGCGTGCTGCCGTCACCCAGGTGGAATCTTCTTCATAAAGGCCCTTGATCTGACGGAACCCAAGCCGCAGCGCCAGTCCGCCATGCCCGTCCGGTTCCATCGCATTGTCCCAGAAGCTGGCGTTGATGCAGATCGGACGGACCGAGACGCCATGTTCACGCGCATCGCGCACGATCTGCGCCGGGGCATAGAATCCCATCGGCTGGGAGTTGAGCAAGGCACAGGCAAAGATGCC
>JGI24025J20009_10000095_pt1 | contig 63340 bp, 64 predicted proteins | sample Cruoilmetagenom3_FD_20009 | JGI IMG/M metagenome (IMG submission 20009)
TCCACCAATACCCTGTAATTGTCTCGGAATTTCCAATTGTCTCTCTACAGCTTTGAGTCCCCCGTATAAGTTGGCTTTCCAGCAGTCATACATGAGATCGTGGTGACGAAACCTGCTATTCAGGTTCACACCCAAGTGAGTGGCGACAAAAGGGAAATCGAATCTGCTGCCATTATAAGTATAGATGGTACTTACCCCTTCCAGAGATTGCACCAGGTTACCTTTGGTCACTTCCTCACCCACCAGTTGAACAAGCTTATCACTTCCATTTTCACAAAGATAAATGCCAATCACAGTAATGTAGTTATAAAGAAAAGATAGGCCGGTGGTTTCAATATCAAGGTAGGCATCAAGCCGGTTTGCCATGCTTCATCTCTTCTATCCCGCTTTCAGCGTCCATATATCAAGAAAACTAGTTCACTAAAGATGCTTTGGCGCTAATTTTACATCTCTGGAGCCAGCGGTCGGATTCGAACCGACGACCGGCGGTTTACGAAACCGCTGCTCTACCCCTGAGCTACACTGGCACGAGGTTAGTATAGCTGATGGCAGAAATTTTGGCTAACAAACTGGCATATCTTGAAGTTCTGCCGCTAGCAATCCCCACCCTGCATGTCTTCCAGTTCCTGGTAAAAGCGAATCATAAGCTGGCTTACCTTATTTCCCTCGTTTAATCTGAAGATTTTAGTTTGCTTTCCCAGAGGCTCTTCTTCCACTATTCCAATTTTTACCAGGTCTTCAATCACACGAGAAACGCTGGAGTGAGATAGACCTGTTTCCTCGGCAAGCCCTGACAGATATGTGATTTTGCCTCGATTCTTTAATAGGGTCTCCAGAGTAACTATTCGCGCATTTCGTCCCAGCACTCCTTCTAATACTCCCATAGAGGCCTCCTTCACAACACGATTTTCTCATAAATTATCACGCTTGTCAATAATATTCCCAGTATTTCTATTATTTGGCGAACTTGACAAAATAAAAGGAACTTTGTAGAATAATCAACCATGCATATTCTGCGTAGGCCTGTTGATTATAAGAACAGACCAAGGAGATAAAATGACGATTAAAATTGTTACCGATAGCGCAGCGGATATACCACATGAGGTGGCGCAGGAGTTGGAGATTAGCATTGTGCCCTTAACAGTCTCTTTTGGGAAGAAGCTCTATAGAGATGGTGTTGACCTCAATGCCGAGGATTTCTACTCCAAGCTAGCCCAAAGTAAGGCGCTGCCCAAGACTTCTCAGCCCTCAACTGGAAACTTTATCGATACCTACAAGACGCTTGCTCAGCAGAATAGCGAAATTATTTCTATTCACCTCTCCCGTAAATTGAGCGGCACTTATAATGCAGCATTGCTAGCCAAAGAGTCTGCGGAAAAAGACTGCCACATTGAAATTGTGGCTTCGGAATCGGTGTCGATGGGATTAGGGCTCACCGTCATTGCTGCTGCCAAAGCAATTCAAACTGGAGCGCGTTTCAAGGAGGCTATGGATATAGTGCGCCAGAGCATCCCCCGAATACATCTGCTCGCCTTTTCCCAGACGCTGGAGTACGCAGAGAAAGGGGGACGGCTTGGCAAAGGTAAAGCACTTCTTGGCGCACTGCTGCACGTAAAACCCCTAATTACAGTCATGGAAGGTGAGGTTCAGCCATTTGGTATGGCACGCACTAGAACAAGCGCGCTGCGGCATTTATACAACTTTGCCAGGACTCTCTTGCACATCAGAGAATTATCTATTATGTATACCACTGTCTTTGAAGAGGTGAAAATACTTACAGAATTGCTAGACCCAATATTTCCTCGGAATCGCATCTTCGTGGCACAGGCTGGTTCTGTATTAGGTACACATACTGGGCCAGGGACTCTTGCTGTTGCCGCTTTAGTAGAATAACACCACTCCAGATATAGAAAATTCTGTGGGCATTTGGCTTGCGCCAGGATGCGATTTCACAGGGGAATGTTCTTTCATGATAAATAAACTATAACCTCACCGCCTACTCTGCCATTTTCAGCCTCTCAGGCGCTCTGAGAGCATTTTTATGAGTTAGGCGGCTGCTCCTCAGTAACCCACAAGTGTCGGAAAGCTCGTGGCTGAGATAGTCCTCGCATTGACAAGCTGTAACCTTTATACTATATAGATACTCCCTTAGATATATCCCATCAGGATCAGAGATTGTTTCAGGTAAATTGATTTTTTCATGATGGAGGTGCAATAAATGACAACAACCGTGCTTCTCATTCGCCATGGGCAAACCACCTCAAATATTACTGGCTTCTATATGGGCTGGTCCGATGAAGACCTGAATGAGACAGGCTATGCCCAGGCACGCGCTTTGTCTTCAAGGCTCGCCAGTCTGCCCATCGCCTCGGTTTACACCAGCCCACTTCAGAGAGCTTACACCACGGCAACGATTCTTGCTGAGCCTCACAAGCTAGAGTTGCAGGTCTCAGATGACCTGATCGAAATTCAGCTTGGAGATTGGCAGGGACTGCATATGGATGAAGTCAAGCGAAGATGGCCGGACCTCTGGCACCAGTCGAGGATTGACCCTTCAGAGGTGACCATGCCTCATGGGGAGAGTTTCCAGCAGGTAACTGAGCGGGCTGTTCGAGCCTTTGAGATGGTAGCAGCGGCTAACCAGGGCAGGCTAACAGCAATCATGACCCATGAGGTTGTTATCAGAGTACTGGTGGCTCATGCTCTTGGGGTATCAAATAGCATCTATCGCAGGTTTGAGCTCAGTAACGCATCGCTGAGTGTGATACGAGTCGTCAACAGTAACTTTCACCTCATCACGCTGAATGATACATCACATCTTGAAAATCAGGGCTTGCCGCCATCTTGAATAAGGCTGTCTTGACAAAGACATAGCACCAAATTAAAGTGTCGTCCTACAGAGGAGGTTTGCGATGAAAGCATGTGAAGGAAAGCTTGGCCGCGTTTTCGTGCTGCGCCTTGAGGATGGCGATGTGGTGCCTCACTGTATTGAGCGTTTTGCAGAGGAGAAAGGAGTATCCGTGGGGCATGTTATTTTGGTGGGTGGAATTGGAGGTGGCGATGTCGTTGTCGGCCCGCGGCGTTCGGAAGAAAGGCCACCAGAACCAATGCTCTTGCCCATCGACGGGGCATATGAAATAGTGGCAGCAGGCGTACTTGCCCCTGGTGAAGATGGCAAGCCAGTTCTGCATATCCACGCTGCGCTGGGACGGGCAGGGCAGACCATAGGTGGCTGCCTCAGACATGGCGTCACAACCTGGCTTGTAGGGGAAGCCATCCTCTATGAAATCCTCGACACAGATGTGGCACGTGTAAAAGACAAAGAGAGCGGCTTTGTGCTCCTGGAGACAGGTTTCAATCCAGACGTCACGGTATGATAACTACCTTGATGGGGTGCTCTCTTTGCACTTCTCCACCAGCCACCTGGACTGCTCTCTCAGCTTCTTCCAGACGAAATCTATGGGTAACCATCCTCTCCAGCGGATATTTCCTTGACTCCGCCAGTTTAATAGCAGGGATGACAGACGAGATATCGTGACTGAAAACCCCCAGTATGCGCACTTCCTTATAGATGACCTTGTCCATGATGAGCGGTATCTCCTTATCCATCCCATATAGCCCTGGCATAACTATTGTTCCTCCGTTCTTCACTAAATCAAGGCTGGAGATAAGCCCCTGGGGATGCCCAGTAACTTCCAAAACGATGTCAGCCATTTTACCTTCAGTGATGTTGTTAACTACTTCTACTGGATTCTCTTTTTCAATATTGCAACAATAGGTAGCACCAAATTCTCTTGCCATCGCCAGCCTGGCTTCATCAACCGACATTCCGGTCACGATGATGTCCGAGGCTCCTGACTCTCGAGTCACAATTACTCCCGCAAGCCCCTGCTGGCCTGGTCCTTCGATAACCACGGTATCTCCTATTGAAACCCCACCCTTAATACGAAGCCATTTTATGGCGTTGCCCAGAACAGCACACACCAGAATAGCAGCTTCGGGGGGGAGGGTCTCGCTGACCTTGTGAACTATAGCCCTGGGGGCGATATACATATACTCCGCATATGCCCCCCACAGATGCGGCGCATCCCTGCACGAAATCATAGAACCATAGCACAGGTTAGATTCGCATTGGGTATAATCGCCCTTCAGACAAGCCTCACAATGGCCACAGCCAAAGGCATACTCGACTATGACTCTATCACCTTTATGAACTCCATGATTCCTCGCCGCTGCTTCTCCAATCTCAGCTATCTCTCCAACCATTTCATGTCCCATTATGATGGGATAGGGCCTGGGCTTTCTACCCTTTTTGCCACGATATATACCGGGGTCTGAGCCACAAACTCCCACCATTTCAACCTTAAGCAAGCCATCTTCGGGGCCAATGTCAGGCAGGTCAAACACCTGAAGAGACATCCTGCGTGGAGCTTCCAAAACCATAGCTTTAACTTTCATCTCTGCACCTGCCGATCATAGCAATTTTTGGTAAGAGCTATTTTCTCCTCTTTGAGAACTTCTTTCGTTACTCTATCCAGTGCATTCCTGGGCAAATCATCCCTATACTCAAGATAACGGGGAACCTTGAAATCAGCCAGATGAGCAGCACACCACTGGACAAGTTCCTCATACAGGAGAGATTCATCTCGTTTCAATACCACATAGGCTTTTACTTCCTCATCAGCTATACCCGCTGGTATGCCTATCACCGCCGAATATGAAACCTTTGGGTGCGAGTTTATCACGTCTTCTACCTCGGCGGCAGGGATCTGTTCCCCTTTTCTACGAATAATGTCCTTGTTCCTGCCGATAAAGAAGAAATAGCCATCTTCATCCTTATATCCGGTATCGCCAGTATAAAGCCATCCATCTTTAATCGTCTCTGCTGTTAGACCAGGGTCTTTGTAATAACCTTTCATAATGGCGGGGTTTTTGATTATCACCTCACCTAACACCAAGGGAGGCGCTTCGCTCCCATCTTCAGACACTATTCTAACCTCGTTCCTGAAGTCAGGATCGGGGTGGCGCATTGGGATACCTATGCCCCCGTCTTTGCTAACCTGACCCAAAGGACTCATAATAGCTACTGGAGATTCAGTAAGGCTATATATAGTCTGGAGAGCAACGCCAAATCTCTTCTCAAATTCCCTGAAGCGCCCTTTTATCGTCCCACCGGCGATAACCTTCTCTACTGGATTATTGTCATCATCTTCTGTTTCCGTCCTGCTCAGCAGAATGGAGGCTGAAGCCAATACCAGAACCAATTTATTAGCCTTATAGTATCGAGCTTGCTCCCATATTCTGGAAGCACTGAACCTCTCCAACAAAATCAAGCTGGCATTGGCAGCCAAAGTGCCCATAGTAGAATAAAGCTGAGCATTTATGTGGAACACGGGATTAGGGGTCATGAGCCGCTCTTGACAGGAGAGCCCAGCAGAGAAAGCGTACGATTGCCCCGTGAGAACATAAGTTTCATGGCTGAGCATTACCCCTTTTGGCTGGCCAGTAGTCCCCGATGTGTAGATACAAGCAGCCAAGTCTTCATCATCAACATCTATCCATCTCAAGTCCTCGTCGTGTTCCTTGAAAAGTTGATGGAAATTCACAATTCCTGCCAACTCCTCTCTCCCGGTGGATATTACCTGATCCAGAGAACTACAGCTCCTCCTGACATTTGTTATCACAGGAAGCTGTTCTCCAGAGCATATGAAAACTTTGGCTCCGGAATGATTGAGGATATAACCAATCTCCCTTTCTTTGAAAGCAAGATTAATGGGCACCATCACCGCTCCAATTTTGCTCAGCGCAAACCAGCTATAGAGAAATTCCGGAGAGTTGGGCAGCATGAGGCTTACCTTATCACCTTTAACCACGCCAAGCCCCAGGAGTCCATTGGCTACCCTATTCACGTTACTATTGAATTCCTGATAACTTATTTCCAAATCACGAAAGTATAAGTAAGTCTTTTTAGGGCTTGCCGCAACACTTTGCTCAATTAGCTGCCTTATGTTCATCCTTGTTTACATCCTATATCGAACCCAATCCCAGATACATATCAGCACAAAAGCCCTTTTCTCTCCAAAATCCAGAGTATGCCCAGGACTCTGATATCCAGTTCAATATTCTGGGGAAGATTTAGCAAAAAATCATCTACTTCCCCAACGGGGACTTTTAAAACTTCGATCTCTTCTGCAACCTCCTTGCTTTCCCTTCCGATAAATTCTACTTCAGGAGCAAAGAAATGAGTTGCTCTGGTGGGAGTTAAAGCTGGAGATAGTGGCGCCGAAACAATCGGGATGAGCTTTTCCGCCTTGTAGCCAGTTTCCTCCAAGAGTTCTCTCCTGGCAGTCTCCTCCATACTTTCTCCCTCCCTGTCAGTAAGGCCAGCAGGAAACTGAATGATAAAAGATTCCAAAAGGGCTCTCCAGTTCTTCTCCAAAATTAATTCTCTCGCCTTAGTTAACCCAACGATCACTACTGCTCCGCCGCCGTAAATGTTTTTTCTCTCTATTGCTTCCCAGACATCTTCTCTTCCCACACCTGTTTTAAAATGCTTTCGCACGAACTTTAAATACTTCCCTTCAAAGACAGTCTCTTTCTTCACAATTTCCATCTCCGCTTACTCCTTTCCCAGAGAATGAAACAAAGGTGGTCTTCCGTGTTTTATTCTTGAATAGTTGAGTCCCTTCAGAAAATAAGCAGCCAGATCTTCGGGCTGACGCCTCTTAGTATTGTTGATGATTTTTTCTAAAACACCAACGGGATGATCACGGTCAATTCTTTGAACTAATTCTCTTCTAATGCCGAACTCAATTAAAGTGGCTCGAACCCTCTTTCTTCTTACGTCATACTTTTCTTTAATTCTATTTCCTGACATGTTAAACAAGCAATCTCTATTCCTCACGTCCCTTAGGCAGCGAAGAATCACAGAACATCACCGATTCCCCCAAGCTTTCGCACGAGTTAAAGGACATCTGCTGGTATTGCCACTGCACATAGAAAATGAACTGAGCCATCTCATCCGTTACAGGTTGCCAAATCTTGGCATTTGCCATAATAGCTGTCAAGGCAATTGCAGACCAAATGTAACAAGCGATGCCTTCCTTGACGAAGATTAACAAATAAGATAGGCTATTAGCTTAAGATTCACGAGGAGAAACAGTAAATGTGGTGCCGCGGCATTCGGGGAGCTACTGCAGTTCCCGCAAATGATAAAAAAAGTGTTGTAGCAGCAACCAAGGAGTTATTGCAAGAAATGGTGCGGGTTAACAGGATTGAAACTGAAGATCTAGCCGCAGTTTTTTTCACCACCACTTCAGATTTAAACGCTGAATTCCCGGCAGTGGCGACACGGGAGCTAGGGTGGACACAGCAGCTAGCTTTGCTTTGCGGGCATGAGATGAATGTCCCCAACAGTTTGCCTCGCTGTGTAAGAATTCTGATGTTGGTGAATACGGATAAGAAACTTGAAGATATCGTCCATGTTTACCTGGGTGAAGCCAAAAAACTGCTAGCAGGCAAAATGACTGCACACGGAGACCAAGAGTGATTGTGGTAATGAAAGTAGGCTCCAGCCAAGATGAAATTGACGGAGTTGTCAAACGCATCGAGGGACTACATCTAAGAGCACACATATCACAGGGAGTCGAGCACACCATTATAGGTGTGCTGGGCCAAACTTTCCCTGAACTCCAAGACACACTGTCATTGCTGCCGGGAGTAGACGAGGCTATTCCAGTTAGCAAGCCATACAAGCTTGCCAGCCGGGAGTTTCACCCCCAGAATACCACAATAGAAATAAATGACCTTACCATTGGTGGTGATGAAATAGTTGTCATGGCAGGACCTTGCGCCGTAGAAAATGAAGAACAGCTTTTGTCTACAGCTCATGAAGTCAAAGCTGCGGGTGCCAATATACTGCGTGGCGGTGCCTTCAAGCCAAGCACTTCACCATACCACTTCCGTGGGCTGGGTGAACAGGGCCTTAAAATGTTAGCCCAGGCACGAGAGGAAACTGGGATGCCGATCATCACAGAAGTGATGGCGCCTGGTGATGTGGAATTGGTGGCTCATTATACCGACATACTCCAGGTCGGCACACGCAATATGCAAAATTTCGCCTTGCTTGATGAAGTAGGAAAAGCAAAGAAACCAGTGGTGCTCAAACGAGGCTTGCCCGCCACCATCCAAGAATGGCTCTTGGCAGCAGAGTATATCCTAGCCCAGGGCAACGAGCAACTCATCCTCTGCGAGCGTGGCATTAGAACTTTTGAAACTGCTACTCGCAACACGATGGATATCAGCGCCATCCCAGTGGTTAAGAAGTTGAGCCACCTGCCCATTATCGCTGATCCCAGCCACGCCACAGGTAAATGGTACTTAGTTTCTCCACTAGCGCTGGCAGCGGTAGCAGCGGGGGCAGATGGATTACTGATAGAAGTCCATCCCAACCCTGATTCAGCTCTTAAAGACGGCGCTCAATCACTTACCTTCCACAGCTTCAGGCAACTTATGTCCCAGTTAGAGCCAATAATTCAAGCCGTAGGCAGAAAATTCGCCACCAACAAAGCGAAGCCTATTCCCAAATTGTAAATGGTTGGGATTTAGATATTAGTATTTAATGTTCCTTTCATGGGAATCGAAGAAGAACTAATCAAGCTGGCTCCACCAAAGGAAACTATCCTTACCGTTGGCGTTTTTGATGGTGTCCACATGGGGCATCGTCACTTGCTGGAAATTGTGAAACAGCGAGCACATCAGAAAAAGCTGCTCAGTGGAGTAATTACTTTCGACCGCCATCCTCAATCAGTACTGCAACCACATAGTCAGTTACCCTATCTAAGCCTCTTGGAGGAAAGGGTCAAGCTTCTTCAGGAAACGGGCATAGATTTGGTCTCTGTCCTGTCCTTCACCCCAGCAGTGGCTTTGCTATCTGCACGGGAGTTCATCTCCTTGCTCAAGAAGTATCTCAAAATGCGTGGCCTCATAGTGGGACCAGATTTTGCATTGGGCAGAGAACGAGAAGGTGATATCGGTTTGCTTCGCTCACTGGGGCAAGAATTCAGCTTCAGTGTTGAAGTTGTACAAACTCTTTCCATTGACGGCGAAATAGTAAGCAGCACCAGTATTCGCCAGGCACTGGCTAAAGGTGGCATCAATAAGGTAGAAACATTGATGGGGCGTCATTTTTATCTCATAGGCGAGGTTATCACCACAGACAAACGCGGACGCATTCTGGGATTTCCCACTGCTAATCTCAAAATACCAAGGGAACAAATATTGCCCGCTAATGGCGTTTACGTGACCATCGCCCAAGTAGAAGGAGGGAAATTTGCTGCAGCCACGAACATTGGCACCCGACCTACCTTTGATAACAAGGGAAAAATGGTAGAAACTCACTTGCTAAATTATAAAGGCCATTTATACGGTAAGAAGATTAAGCTAGAATTTATACAGAGATTAAGAGATGAGCAATACTTTGCCTCTGTGGAAGAACTAAAAACACAAATCAAGAAAGATGTTGAGAAAACAAAAACAATTTTAGCCACAAAATGAACAATGCTAGACTTAATTTTATCTTAAAGCGGGGCGTGGCTGAAATTATCAGTCAGGCAGAGCTAACAAAGCTGCTTAAGTCAGAAAAGCCTCTGAATTTAAAACAGGGCTTTGATCCCAGCGCCCCTGATATACATTTAGGACACGCAGTTGGCTTGAGAAAATTGCGCCAGCTCCAAGAACTGGGACATAAGGTCACCCTCATCGTTGGTGATTGGACAGCAAGAATTGGCGACCCCAGTGGGCAATCAGCCACTCGCCCCATGCTCTCACAGGATGAGATAGAAGCCAATGCCCAAACTTATCTGGAGCAATTTTTCCAAGTGGTAGATAAAAATAAAACAGAGATAAGATGGCAAAGTGAATGGTACGATAAATTCACTCTGGATGAAGTGATTAAACTTACCAGCAAATTTACTATAGCTCAGCTTCTAGCCAGGGAAGACTTCAACAAGAGATACTACTCAAGCAATCCCATTTCTCTAGCAGAGATGCTTTATCCTCTGCTTCAGGCTTATGACTCGGTCGCAATCAAAGCCGACGTCGAATTTGGTGGCATTGACCAGAAATTCAATTGCCTCTTGGGCAGAGAGCTACAGCAAATTGTAGGGCAAGCGCCTCAACAAGTCTTTCTCGTTCCCCTCTTGATTGGCACTGATGGCAAACAAAAAATGAGCAAGAGCTTGGGTAATTATATAGGCATAATGGAACCCCCGAAGGAAATTTATGGCAAAGCAATGTCCATTCCTGATCATCTCATCATTGACTACTTCGAGCTGGCGACAGATGTGCCAGACGAAGAAATTAGCGGGTTTAAAGAGCAGCTAAGCTCTGGCAAGATCAACCCAATGGAAATCAAGAAAAGCTTAGCTTATGAAATTGTAAACCAATTTCACGGCAAAAAGTGTGCCGCCGAGGCAGAAGAGCACTTCACGAGGGTATTTCAGAAGAGAGAAATGCCCGAGAAGATACCTGAATGTTTTTTCCCTGCCAAATATATAGGGAATGAACTCTATCAGATTGATATCACCCCTACTTTAGTTAAAGAAGGAATAGTTAAAAGCAATAGCCAGATCAAGCGCTTGATCACTCAGAAGGCAGTTGAGCTGGACGGCAAGAAAATAAACAATAACATTATTAACGTTCTTAATGGCAGCATCTTGAGAGTAGGAAAACGTAATTTTGTTAGAATAACAGTAAAATAAACTATGCCTTTATGTGGTAGTGACAAAAGATAAAATCTTTTGTTAGAATAACCGCAAAATAAACTAGAGAGGAGGAAGTAGAAATGCAATTACGCATACCAGGGCCTACCCCTTGCCCCCCAGAGGCACTTCAAGCTCAGAGTAAGCAGATGATAAACCACCGCGGCAAAGAGTTCGGTGAACTGATGAAATCGATAACAGCGAAATTAAAACAGGCCTTCCAGACCAAGGAGGATGTGCTCCTACTCACCTGCTCGGGAACTGCTGGTTTAGAAGCAACGATTGTCAACACCTTATCACCAGGTGACAAAGTGCTATCTACTTCTTGCGGTGTCTTTGGTGAGCGCTTTGCTGAAATCGCCGAGCAATATGGCGCAAAGGTAAGCTACCTCGGTGTGGAATGGGGTAAGCCCGTCGACCCCGAGGCAGTTGCTAAGGCTTTAAGAGCAGACAGCAGTATCAAGGCAGTACTGCTAACCCACAACGAAACTTCTACCGGGTTAACCAATAACGTGAAAGAAGTTAGCACCGTAGTTAAGGAGTTTGATAAGCTCCTCCTCGTTGATGCCATTTCAAGCCTTGGCTGTATCAATTTAGCCACTGATGAATGGCACTGCGATGTAGTAGTCACTGCCTCTCAAAAGGGATGGATGATTCCCCCAGGGTTAGCTATGGTTAGCGTCAGCAAAAATGCCTGGCAAGCTTATACGCAGGCTAAAATGCCCCGCTATTACCTGGATTTTGGCAAGGCTAAAGATTATTTGGAAAACAGAGGAGGACAAACACCATGGACGCCAGCAATCTCTCTTTGCTATGCACTGAATGTTACGCTGGATTTGATGCTTAAGGAGGGTTTGGCTAACGTATTTGCCAGGCATGCCAGAGTAGCTCAAATGGCCAGGGAAGGGATAAAATCTCTGGGATTATCTCTCTTCGCCCAGGAAGATTATGCCTCCAACACAGTGACAGCAGTTAACGCTTCCGGCAAACTGGATCCCGCCAAACTCATTCAAATACTCAGGGATGAATATGATGTTGTCATCGCTGGAGGACAGAAGAAATTGTCAGGCAAAATATTTCGCATTGGCCACCTTGGCCTGATATATGAAGATGACATGAAGATAATACTGGAGGCGTTAGCCAAGGCTCTGCCCAAAGCAGCGTTATCCTGAGCCTTTAGATTGAACGGAGCAACAATAAAGGGAAGCGAGGAGACTCAAATGAAAGTATTGGTTACTGACCACATCGCTGAAGCTCATATAGATGTTTTGTACGGTCATGCTCAAGTTGATATCAGACCTGAATTGACACACGAGCAACTCAAAGAAATAATTGGTGACTATGACGCCTTGCTGGTGCGCAGCAAGACAAAAGTATCAGCAGACATCATCGAACTAGGGAAAAATCTTAAAGCAGTTGGCAGGGCGGGAGTAGGCGTAGACAACATAGATATTGATGCCGCCACCAAAAAAAGCATTGTTGTAGTCAATGCTCCCACAGGCAATACCATATCTGCCGCAGAACACACGATGGCTCTGATGCTTGCCCTAGCGCGCAACATACCACAAGCAAACAGCCTTCTTAAATCGGGGAAATGGCAGAAGGAGCGATTTGTTGGCACCGAGCTCAGAAACAAAACTCTGGGCGTTGTGGGGCTGGGCAAAGTAGGCGCCGAGGTAGCCAAAAGAGCTCAAGCTTTCGAGATGCGTGTTATCGCTCATGACCCGTTCATCTCTGCCGACTATGCCAGCCAATTCAAAGTCAACCTGGTATCTCTAGATCAGTTACTTGAAGAGTCAGACTTTATCACAATGCACATGCCTCTGACGGAAGCTACGAAGAATTTAATCAACGCCGAGTGTTTAGCCAAAGTGAAACCAACAGTTCGAATCATCAATTGTGCCCGGGGTGGATTATGTGATGAAGAGGCTTTACTTAAAGGAATTCAGCAGGGAAAGATAGCTGGTGCTGCCATTGATGTCTTCCCTAAAGAGCCATTGACGGATAGTCCCTTATTTAAAGAGGAACGGATAATCGTTACCCCGCACCTTGGTGCCTCCACAATCGAAGCTCAGGCGAACGTTGCCCGAGAAGCAGCAGACCAAGTCTTAATGGTACTACAAGGACAACCTGCCCGTTATGCTGTCAATGCTCCAAAGCAAGGATAAAGGATAGTAGCAACGCACGATTCTGATAACTTAAAAATAGTCGTGGCTACTTGAGAGAATTGATTACTAATCCGGCAGGCATCTTAGGATAAAAGTAGGTTGATTTCCGGGGCATTCTATCTCCAGCGTTCACAACAGCCTCGATGGTCTTCGGCTGCGGGGGCTTTAAGAGAAAAGCCAATTGATATTCTCCATTGTTTATCCGACGGTAGGCTTCGCCGATATTCACAGTATAAGCGATGTTTTCCTCGTCTATGGGTAGCCCCAATATCTTATCCAAGATAACATGACTGAGAATACTGATGCCTAATTCCCGGTAAGCCTGGGACCGATTGACTGGAACCATGTCTTCCAGAGAAACATCCTCTCGTTCCCTCAAAAGCACCAGATGTCCCTGCTTTAAGCCCAGAACACCAAAAAGATAGTCACCAGCCATTAACGGATGACCATTCGAATCAGAAAGCAGCGCATCAAGAACACTGTCAGATAATGGAACAAGTTCTGAGGTGAAGAAATTCTCCAGCCGATCCAGCAATGGGGAGACACTCTGGCTGTGTTTTCCTATCAAGGCAGGCTTGATACCACGAACCAGCCTATGAATGGGGAAAATGACCAAACCAGGGTCAGAAACCTCAACCAGCGTCACCATAACATAATTAAAGAACTCGCTGCTGCTATTACTTGCAAAACCAGAACCGCGAAGTGAGGAAGACATCTTTTCCCGCTGATAAACCAGTGCTGTTTCATAACGGTGATGCCCATCAGCCATATAGACAGACTTAGTTAAAAACAATTGCCTTAGAATTTGCTGCAGCCTCGGCTCAGTTATTGCCCAGATGATATGCCTCTCCCCAGACTTCTCACTTTGTTCAGGATTGGTAGTTAAGTCAATTACGGGGGCGCCTTGCGCTATTTCAGACAATATTGTGGCGACCTCTTTCTTTGAATCCCGATAGAGGCAGAAAAGCGGGCTAAAGCCAGCCTGACAAGCTCTCATTACCTGTAAGCGATCACTTTTATCGCGGGAAGATGTTTCTTCGTGAGGATACATGCCATTGCCCCAAGGTGCCAGCTTAAGGCGGATCATCAACCCACGTCGCATTTTTTCTTTTCCCAGATAAGTAAAATATTGGTCGTGAAGGTAAAAACATGGAGCCCCATCAAATTGCAGAACTTTTTCCTCAAGCCATCGCTGAAAGATAGCAGCCGCTCTCTGATAGATACTCGCTGCCGGCTGCCGGCTGGCAGCGGGGTGTTCCAAACGAATAACATTGTAACTGCTCTCCTGGCGATAAAACTTCTCCTGTTCTGGAGTGATAACGTCATAAGGAGGGCAAATGACTGCAGCAAGGTCCTTTACCACTTTTTGATTATAGCGTATACCACAAAAAGGATAGATTTCCATTTGACCAGTCACTAACTGTCAGTTAGATTGTGAGAGAACCCCGTACACCAGGCTTTCTTTATCTTAGCTAAAGGCAAATTAATATAGCTATCTATGACCAGGTGCCGACCACCGATTTCACCCAGGAAAGTCAACGGCACTCGCCATTTCCTGGCTATATTACTCAATTTAATCACTGAACTATGGTTCAATGATACTACAATACGAGATTGATGCTCTCCAAAAAGAACCACATCCAGCCTGAAGCCCGGCGACGGGANTCTTTGATTATCAACTCCCAGCTCCCTAGTATGAGAAGATATTTCACCTCTAAAGCCAATATTGCCCGTAATGCAACTTTCGGCGATAGCTACTGCCAAACCGCCATCAGAACAATCATGAGCTGACTTGATAATTCCCCCTCTTATAGCCTCCAAACAACAACGCTGTACCCTCCTCTCCAGGTCCAAATCAACACTAGGCTTGCCTCTTATCAAGTTATGTATCAACTCCAAATATTCACTGCCACCGAGACCATCTTCATCATCACCAGGAGACAAAAGCCCACCCAGTAGAAATACAAAATCACCCTCATCCCTGAAAGCCATTGTGCAATGCGTACTTACATTATCAAAGAGACCTACCATACCTATAATGGGACTGGGGTAGATAGCTTCGCCTTTGGTCTCATTATAGAGGCTGACATTGCCGCTTATGACTGGAAGCTGTAACTCCTGGCAAGCTCTGGCTATACCCTTAATACACTCCTTTAATTGATAATAAACATCATTTTTCTGGGGATCGCCAAAATTAAGACAGTCTGTAATGGCCAGTGGCTCGGCGCCACTACAAACCAGATTCCGAGCAGCCTCTGCTACCCCTATCACGCCACCTAAAAAGGGATCAAGGTAACAATATCTGCCGTTACCATCGGTAGTCAAAGAGAGCCCCTTTTTGGTCTCCTTAATACGCAAAACTGCAGCATCGCTGCCGGGAAGAACCACAGAGTTATCCATTACCTGATGATCATATTGGCGATAAACTACTTCCTTGCTGGCAATGTTGGGAGAGGCAAGCAAGCGAAGCAAAACAGAATTACATTGTCTTGGCTTGAGGTCAGGCACAGTGTTGACATCGAAAGATTGAAGCTCAGTGAGCCAAGATGGCTTCTTTACCCGGGGGCGGTAAAAGGGCGGCGAAATCAGCAAGCTCACGGGAACTTCAGCAACAGTTCTCTCCCCTTCTTTAACTACGGCTAAACCATCGTCGCTAACCCGACCAATAATGTCAGAAGAAATTCCCCAGTGATCAAACAAGCTCTTCACCTTATCTTCACAGCCTTTCTTTACAATCACCAGCATGCGCTCTTGCGATTCCGAGAGCATTACTTCATAAGGAGTCATGCCTTCCTCACGACGCGCTACTCGAAGTACATCTATTTCCACACCACATCCACCCTTGGCGGCGGACTCTATAACGGCACTGGTCAACCCCGCAGCTCCTAAATCCTGCATACCTACAATCCAGTCAGTTCGAGCCAGCTCAAGGCATGCCTCTATAAGCAGCCTTTCCAAGAAAGGATTGCCCACCTGAACTGTAGGCCTCAGTTCTTGCTCACCGCCAAAGGTACGCGAAGCCAACCCTGAAGCGCCATAAATCCCATCGCGCCCGGTGTCAGCTCCTACCAGCATGAGCAGGTTATCCCCGCCACCAGCTTTAGCTTTAACCAGTTCACCTTCTTCAGCAATGCCCAAACACAAAACATTCACCAAAGGATTGGATGAATAACAATCAGAAAAGAAAAGTTCACCACCAACATTGGGAATACCCAGGCAATTCCCATAAGCGGCAATGCCAGCAATGACGCCGTTGCACAAAAACCGATTATGAACTTCACTCAAAGGGCCAAACCTGAGAGAGTTAAGTAAAGCAATGGGCCTGGCACCCATAGTAAAGATATCGCGCACAATGCCTCCTATTCCCGTAGCTGCTCCCTGATGCGGCTCCACGGCTGAGGGATGGTTGTGTGATTCCATCTTCATCACCACCAGCAACCCATCGCCAATGTCCACCACTCCAGCATTCTCCTCCCCCGGTTTCACTATCACATGTTCGCCCTTGGAAGGCAATAGCTTGAGCAGAGGTTTGGAATGTTTATAGCCGCAGTGCTCACTCCATAAGGAACCAAATACCCCCAGCTCCACTTCAGTGGGTTCCCTTCCCAGACGCTGGATAATGAGATTGTACTCCTCTTCGCTTAAAGCAACTTTATCTAGAGCCTCTTTGGTAACGCTCATTGATTGACTCCCAAATTATATTGCCATCTGTGCTTCCCAGAAGGGACTCGCAGGCTCGCTCTGGATGGGGCATCAAGCCCAATACATTGCCTTCCCTATTAATGATTCCCGCAATATTATGCAATGAGCCGTTGGGATTAGCTGCGCTAATTATCCTGCCAGAAGCAGTAGCATAGCGAAAAATGACCTGATTATTGGCTTCCAGTTCTTGTAAAGTAGTCTCATCTGCATAATAATTACCTTCGTAGTGGGAGATAGGAATTTTCAATATTTGCCCCTTCTGACATCTGGAAGTGAAGGGTGAATTGTTATTTTCCACCCTGAGATTAACCCACTGACAGCGATACTGCAAATGGCTGCTGGGCAGTAACACTCCTGGCAGAAGTCCAGCTTCACATAAAATCTGAAATCCGTTACAGATACCGATAACTAAGCCCCCTCCACAAGTGAACTGTTTCACGGCACTCATCACTGGAGAAAAACGGGCTATGGCTCCCGGCCGAAGATAATCGCCATAAGAAAAACCTCCAGGAAGAATGAGGCAATCAAACCCAGATAATTTGGTTTCCTTGTGCCAAATATACTCGGCTTCCCATCCCAATATATGGTGAAGAGCATAATGACAATCTCTGTCACTCCAGGTACCTGGGAAGACAACAATCCCAAATTTCATACTGCAACCAAAAGCAATGGCGGCAAAAATACCGCCATCATATCCAGATTACTAATTTTAAAAATCCTAGTTATCCTTAAAGCCTAAATTGTAACTAGTAGTTGCGAAACAGTATCACTAACTTCTTTGCCACCAGCCTTCCCCCTAACTTGAGGCATAAGCTGAGACATAACTTTCCCTTTATCACTCAGACTTTTAGCTCCAACCAAATCAATTACACGGCGTGCTGCAGCTATGATCTCATCGTGGCTCATTTGCTGGGGAAGAAAATTCATGAGGATTCTGAGTTCTGTCTCCTCCTGGGTTACAAGATCGTCCCGACTCGCCTGCTTGAATATTTCGATGCTTTCCCTGTGGCGTCTTACCTGCCTGTTAATGATCTCAGCTACCTTGACATCATCAGCAGGCTTTTGCTCAGCAATCTCGGCATTTTTTATTTCAGAGAGCAACAAACGCAATGTAGCGCTTTGAACTTTATCCTGCCGCTTAATCGCCGCCGGCAAAGCTTCCCTTATTCTATCTTTCAGTGTCACTATGATTATCTAGAGCTTTTGCGCCTTTTCGCCGCTTCTTTCCTCTTTCTTTCATCGCTGGGTTTCTCATAGAACTTACGTCGGCGCACCTCAGCTAAAATGCGGTCACCTTGCACTTGTTTATTAAATCTACGCAGCAAGCTCTCAAAATTCTCGCCGGGGTTGAGTCTCACATTAGCCATATTTCAAGAAGTCAGAGTATTCTAGCCTCACAAGGAAACTCTGTCAAGTGAAAGTCTCTTCCAATAGTTGTGAACGAGTTCGCTAGCTTGACACGCATAATAAAATCAAGTTAGACTTGCCACGCTTTGAGAACGCAAAATACCTTGGGACCAGACTATAGTCGCTGATGCCTGCTGAAGATAAGATACTAATAGACAAGGAGAAGGAGGACTAAACAAATGGGTAACTATTTAAAAGATAAGGTGGCCATAGTTACAGGCTCGGGACAGGGGATTGGGAAAGCGATAGCTGTTGCCATGGCTGACGAAGGAGCCGGGGTAGTAACCAATAACCGCAAGCCTGGCACCAAGGGAGGAGACGCAGAGACCACAGCTCAGGAGATTCGAGACAAGGGAGGTCAAGCTGTACCTTTCTTTGGCAACGTCTCCGAGTTCGACCAGGCTGAGAAGATAGTACAGACAGCGGTGGACAATTTTGGCAGGATGGATATTCTGGTAAATAACGCTGGCGCTGATGCCCCTCACATGGCGTGGAACATGGCAGAAGAAGAATGGGACAGATGCTTAGACTCTTTTCTGAAAGGTTCTTTTAACTGCATTCGATATGGTGTTGGCTTAATGAGAAAGCAAAAATGGGGGCGTATCATAAACACCACTTCCACAGCTTACCTGGGCACTGTGGGGCACTGTAACTATGGAGCAGCCAAGGCAGGTATCGTAGGGCTGACCAGAGCCGTGGCCAGGGAAGTAGGCCGATACGGAATAACATGCAACGCCTACGCTCCCACCGCAGGAACGCGATTTACCCTCAGTGAAGACATCATAGCTGGTTTCAAAAAACGGTATGAGGCTGGTTTGATGACCAAAGAGAGGTATGAAGAATTGACCAATCCTCCTGCACCGGCTACCGTAGCTCCATTCATAATCTATTTGTGTACTGACGCCGCTGCCGATATAAATGGACGAACTTTCGATGTCACCGGGAACAACATCGCCATCTATTCAGAACCGGTAAAAGAGAAGCTCATTTTTAAGACTAAAGATATATGGACCATAGAAGAGCTGGTAGACATAGTGCCCAGCGTCCTGCTAGCTGGATATCAAAATCCAGCGCCGGCTCAGAAGGATAAATAAAAATATCTCCCAACCCTAATTATAAATATCCATAAGAGTAATTGATCAAGGCAGCTAATAGGGTGCGAGGTTTGGGAGGGGTGACCGAGTGGCCTATGGTGGCGGTCTTGAAAACCGCTTTCGCTTTATTGCGAACGTGGGTTCGAATCCCACCCCCTCCGCCAGAAGAAATCAGTTCACATAACAATAACATCTCCAGTGTTACTTCAAACAAGCAAAGAGTCTAGGGCTTAATCCGGTATCGGGCCTTTCCCTCCTCATAAAGGTCGCCACCATAAATATCGTTTATCACGGTAACCGGGAAATCTTCCACTTCCAGCAAGCGAATAGCTTCAGGACCAAGTTCATCATAAGCCACTACTACAGATTTCTTGATGCTTTGGGAAAGAAGCGCCCCAGCACCACCCACAGCACCCAGGTAGACAGCTCCATGCTGCACCAGAGCATCTTTTACCTCCTTCGCCCTGGGGCCTTTGCCAATCATTGCCTTTAAACCCGCAGCTATTAAACAAGGAGTGTAGGTATCCATGCGAGCGCTGGTAGTGGGGCCAGCAGAGCCGATTAGCCTTCCTGGCCTGGCCGGAGAGGGTCCCATATAGTATATCGCTGCTCCTTTGATATCAAAGGGCAGTGACTTTCCTTGCTGCAAAGCTTCAACTATTCTTTTGTGAGCAACATCACGGGCAGCACACATAGTGCCTGTGAGCAGAAGATTGTCCCCCGCCCTGAGTTCCCTTAATATCCTATCACTCAGAGGAAGTTCAACTTTTCTAGCTTGAGCCATAATCGCCTTCTGACAATAACAAATTACAGAATCGCCTCTTCCCGGCGATGACACCAGCATTGCAAATTAACCGCCACTGGCAGGCTGGCAATATGGCAAGGAAATGTCTCAACATGAACTGCCAGAGCAGTGATGCTGCCACCATAACCCATAGCGCCAATGCCCAGGCGGTTAATCTGCTCCAAAATTTCCTTCTCCATCCCGGCAACTTCGGCATCTGGGTTTGGCTCACCTACCTTACGCAACAATGCTTTCTTGGCCAGCATCATGGTTTTCTCAGTTGTTCCACCTATGCCAACGCCCACTATAACAGGAGGACACGGGTTGGCACCAGATTCATCAACGCGATCCACCACAAAACCTATAATCCCCCGGCGTCCTTGCGCTGGAGAGAGTACTGTCAGGCGAGACATATTCTCAGCACCACCCCCCTTAGGCATCACAATGATCTTAAGCTTGTCGCCAGGAACGATATCAACCCAGATATCAGCCGGCGTATTATCTTTGGTATTTACTCGAGATGAAAAAGGAGAGGATACCACAGATTTACGCAAATAACCTTCAATATATCCCTGGTGTACCCCCTGGTTCACCGCAGTGTAGAGGTCACCACCAGTCAGGTGAACCTCCTGGCCCAGCTCCAGCCAGACAATAGAAAAACCGGTATCCTGGCACAGAGGGATTTGCTCCTTTCCAGCAATGACAATATTTCCCAATATCTTATCCAGTGCGTCGCATGCCGCAGGAGATTTTTCCCTTCCTCGTGCATGCTGGAGAGCCAAGAGAACATCTTCGGGAAGATAATGACAGGAATGTTCAAAGAGATGAGCTACAGTTTCGGCAACATCACCAACATCAATTTGTCTCATCCAAATCTCTTAACTTCGCTATCTCAGGGTCCCAAGCTGGAAATGGGAGCGATAAGGCCTGCTTCTACCAAAGCAGTAGACTGAGCCTGGGCACTCGCTATCATATTTTCTGCTTTGCGGCGAAGCTCATCAGCACCGACTTTCAGGAGAGCGATACCTTGTTCTTGAGCCCTCATACCCACAGCCACCGCCTCACGAACATAAGCTTCCCTTTCATCCATCCTGGCAACGATATCATCGCCATTTATACCTCTTTCCTGAGCATACTTTGCCAGTGCCTCAGCAGCAGCAATGCACATCTCATTGGTAATAGTTCTCGCCTGTACATCAAGCACACCACGGAAAATAGCGGGAAAACCTACCGAGTTGTTTACCTGATTGGGAAAGTCAGACCTACCAGTGCCCACAATTCTGGCTCCCGCCTCCCTGGCTTCCCAGGGCCAGATTTCGGGAATAGGATTGGCGAGAATGAAACATATGGCATCTTTTGCCATCCCCTTTATTTGTTCGGGTGAAATTACTCCAGGCCCCGACCGGGAACAGGAAACGAGCACATCTGCTCCTTGCAATGCTTCAGCTAAAGTCCCTGTGATACCACTTGAATTGGTAATCTCACAAAAGCGCCACTTATCAGAATACTCATCTTTCACTTCCTCTAAATCTTTTCTTCCCCTGTGAAGAATGCCTTTGCTATCAACCATTGTGCTGTTCTCAGGATCGCCTCCATAAGCCCATATAAGCCGGGAACACCCAGTATTAGCTGCTCCAATTCCATTGAAGACGATTTTACAGTCTTCTATCTTCTTACCCACAATCTTCAAAGCATTTATCAGTGCCGCCAGAATCACTGTTGCTGTTCCCTGAACATCATCATGCCACACGGGAATTGTCATCTCCTTCCTTAGCTGATTCAGTATGCCAAAACATTTAGGATAGGAGATATCCTCCAGGTTAATCCCGGCAAATGATGGCTCAAGCCATTTAACCGCCTGGACAATCTCATCAGGCTCCTTGGTACCCAGACAAATAGCGACGGCATCTACCCCGCCAAGATATTTAAATAAGAGGGCCTTGCCTTCCATTACGGGATAACCTGCCTTGGGCCCAATATCTCCCAGTCCGAGAACTCGAGTACAGTCAGAAACTATAGCTATCGTATTCCAGCGATTGGTGAATTCGCCCATCTTTTTCTCATCCATTTGTATCGCCCTACAGGGCTCAGCTACGCCCGGGGTATAATAGATGGCAAAATCATTCAGATCCCGCACCTGACATTTGAGCATAGTCTGCATTTTGCCCCGGTAAAAGACATGCAACTTCATAGCGTCCTGTGCTGGTTTCTTTGCCTTGGCTAAAAGCTCTTCTTTGGTTACCTTTTGCATCATAAGCTCTCTTTCGTTTTAGTTTCTGTTTACACCACCCAGTAATTATAAATCTTTTCCTTCCTTTTCAGAATATTTCATGCCAAGATTATAAGCATAATGTAGATTTCCCTGAAACTAAATGCCAATGGATTGTGTAGAAAATTGATAGGATTAGATGATAAGATAAGAAAAGCTTGAAACCAAAGTTAATCACCCTGGATGGGCCGGTGGCAGTTGGCAAGAGCAGTGTAGGCTCATTACTGGCGAAAAGATTGAGCTATGTTTTCTTTGATACGGGCATGATGTACCGTGCCTTTACCTGGAAAACTCTCACAGCTGGCGTTTCTCCAGAAAATGAAAGGAAACTTTGTCATCTTGCCACCACAACTAATTTCAGCTTCGTCGTATCTCAGGAAGGGCATATTACTATCCTGGTTGATGGCTACGATGTTAGCGGTGAACTGCTCTCCCCAAAAATAGAAAACCATGTTCCTTTGATAGCCAAGGTGGCTGAAGTACGGCATGCCATGGTAGTAGAGCAGCGGAAATTAGCCCGGCGGGGAAATCTGGTAATGGCGGGCAGAGACATCGGTACTGTGGTTTTGCCCTGGGCGGAACTGAAGATTTTTCTGAGCGCTTCCCCCCAGGAGAGAAGTAAACGACGTTATAAGGAATTGTTGAAGCAGGGAAAACACATAACCCCTGAAACCGTCCTCGCTGATTTAAAGGAGCGAGATGAGATGGATATCCATCGGGTTACCTCACCACTCAAGCCTGCTGACGATGCCATAATTATCAACACTGAAAATCTGAGCTTGAAGCAAGTAACTGACAAAATATATATGCTGGCGCTAAACAAATGACTACAGCCCAGAAAATTGTCTTGGCCTTCATAAGACTAATTGTTAAGTTGTTGCTTTCCTGGAAGGTCAAGGGGAGGGAAAATATACCTTCAAATGGTCCTTTTATCCTGATAGCCAACCATGTTCACCTGCTTGACCCGATCCTGATAATGTTAAGCTTCCCCCTCTGGATCAGCTTCATGGCAAAGGAAGAGCTGTTCCGTTCCCCAATCCTGAGGGTAATTATCCGATGGGCAAAGGCCCTCCCTGTAAGCCGTCAGGGTACGCTTAAAGACAAACAGGAAGTGATAAGGGAAGCCAGGGATGTACTGAATGAAGGACTGATCCTTGGCATGTTTCCAGAGGGGAAGAGAAGCTTCAATGGCAAGCTGATAAAGGGGAGAGCAGGCGCGGCGATAATAGCTGCGCGGGCAAATGCTCCTCTTCTTCCTATCGGTATCGTCGGCACAGATAAAATCAAGGGCATAAACTGGTTGTGGAAGCGTCCTCATATATTCATTAACATCGGCGAGCCTTTCAAACTTCCTCCAGTTGATGGTAAGCTAAAGAGATCCCAGATGAGAACCTTGACTGACCTGATGATGACCAAAATCGCCGCTCTTTTGCCGCCTGAATATCAAGGGGCTTATTGCGACCGCCTTATTAGCAATAATGATAATTGAGAAAGCTCAAGAACTTGGCCTGTGTTTTGGTGTAAAACGAGCCTTAAAGATGCTCGAAGGCGCCACCAGCAAGCATCGAGAGATAGAAACCCTGGGCCCCATAGCACATAATCAACAACTTGTGGAAAGGTTGATCAAAATAGGGATAAAGCCAGTAAATAGCCTCAGTCAAGTTCAAGGTGAAGTTCTGGCAGTTACCACTCATGGCACCAATCCAGAAGTGCTTTCCGAAGCCAAAGCCCGACATATTCACATTATTGATACCACCTGTCCTCTGGTTCGCAAAACTCAAAATACAGCTAAGGAATTAGCCCAAGCTGGCTTTTCGGTCATTATTTTTGGTGAAGCAGAACACTCAGAAGTTAAAGCCTTGCTCGGCTGGGCAAAAGATAAAGGCACAGCAGTTCTTGATGTGAAGCAGTTAGACAGGCTCGGACGGAAGCCATATCGCCTGGGCGTTATCTCCCAAACCACACAACTGCAGCCAGCATTGATGGGATTTGTGGGGCAACTTGTAGCCACTTTTGGCTCCAAAGCCAGAGAGATTCGAATTATCAATACACTGTGTGGGATAGCACAGAAAAGACAAGAAAGCGCGGTAAGCTTAGCTAAAAGAAGTGAGATAATGATAGTGGTTGGTGGATATAACAGCGCCAATACCAACCGTCTTACTGAAGCCTGCTCCCATATAGTAGAAACTCACCTGGTGGAAAGGGCAGATGAGGTTAATCACATCTGGTTTGCTGGCAAACAACGCATTGGCATTACTGCCGGCGCATCCACCCCAGATGAAACCATAGAGGAAGTAATCACTAAACTGAGATCTTTCGACACTGATGCTGTGATTGCCAGCGAAGTTATCTAACCAAGCCAATCGCTCAGCTTCTTGCCTCCGAGAAGGTGAAGATGGAGGTGAGGTACTACTTGTCCCCCATCAGAACCGCAATTTATTGCCAAGCGATAACCCCTCTGAGCTATACCCTCCTGCTCAGCTAATTTTTTGGCTACAATTATAAGTCTGCCAATAATGCCCCGCTGCTTTTCAGTAAGTTTTTCAACAGATGCAATGTGAGCTTTGGGTATAATAATTATATGCGTAGGTGCTTGTGGATTAATATCTCTGAAAGCCACAAAATCTTCATCTTCATAAACGGTGTCACTGTCAATCTCACCACTAACAATACGACAGAAAAGACACTCTTCAGCCATAAGACAACTCCTTTCAGCCGGTCATTTTCCTTTAGTTAAATTATTTTACCTCGTTAATCTGATCGCCGTCCAGGACTTGCCTTTTCCAGCCAGCCATGCTATTTTAATCATAATGGAGTTAATAAAAGTGGGTGGCAACCCACTTTTTTATTGGTTTATTAAATCCTGAAGCAGGATTGATATGAAATGAAAACGGAGTTTTTGGCAGCGATAACTCAGCTTTCGGCCGAGAGAAACTTACCGAAAGAAGAGGTCTTAGAGGTGCTGGAATCAGCGCTTGCTTCAGCATATAAAAAGCAGGCAGCCTCTCCTGATGAGGACATTTTTGTGAAGATTGACCCCTTCGATAGTAAAATCAGAGCTTATACTCGCAAGACAGTAGTCGAAACAATCAACACCCCCAGTCAAGAAATTTTACTGAAAGAGGCACGGAAACTACGCGCTACAGCTCAGATTGGTGAGATAATAGAAATAGAATCTACGCCCAAGAGTACAGGACGAATTACTATTCAATCAGTTAAACAAACCATCTTACAGCGGCTTCGTGAAGCAGAACGGCATGTAATCTACGGAGAGTTTGTTAACAGGGAAGGGGAAATTATCAGCGGGATAATTCAATTTATCGAATCCAACCGAATTTATGTCAGGCTGAATAGAACAGAGGCAATACTCCCCCTGAGCGAACAAATAGTTAATGAACATTATTATAAAGGACAACGACTTAAATTTTACATTTTGAGAATAGAACGGGATACCAATGGGCCCCAAATCGTAGTTTCACGTTCTCAGCCCAATTTAGTACGCTGCTTTTTTGAACTAGAAATCCCCGAGGTTCACAGCGGGATTGTAGAGGTAAAGGCAATAGCTCGCGAAGCGGGACAGCGAAGCAAAGTAGCAGTAGCAACAAGTCAGGAAAGTATTGACCCTGTGGGTTGTTGTCTTGGTACCCGTGGCATCAGGTTACAAAGCATAATCAAAGAGTTAAATGGCGAAAAAATAGATGTGATCCAGTGGCATCCTGACCCTGAGGTGTTTATTGCTAATGCTCTTAATCCAGCTCAGGTAATAAGTATCGAGATCAATGAAGCCAAAAAAACGGCTATGATAATTGTGCCCGATAAGCAACTATCTTTAGCCATAGGCAAAGAGGGGCAAAATGCTAGATTGGCAGCAAAACTCACAGGCTGGAGAATTGACATCAAGAGCGTTTCGGCTGCTGAAGCAGAAGAGGCTGCGTATGAGGAGCCCAAGGTTGAGACCGCCGCTGAGGAAGCCAATTTACCTCCCATCCCTCAAGGTGAACCAGTCCCTTCACAACCAGCTACCGAGGAGGAAGAAGCAGCTGCACTTATAAGTGATGAGGAACTCACTTTGGCTGCAGCAACTCCAGGTGAAAATGAAGAGGGCAAACAGATTCGCTTCGCTGAGGATATTTTGCCAGCTCTGCCTCAAGCAGGAAAGCAATCCAAGAAGAAGCCGCGGAAAGGTAAGGCGAGGAGTAAACAATACCAGAGAACAAGCTCCTTTTCAGAGGAGGATGGCTACGAAGAATAGGCATACACCTCAGCGCAGTTGTGTCGCCTGCCGACAACCCAAGGGAAAGAAATTTTTAATCCGTTTGGTGCGAGGCAGCAACGGAATGGTTGAACCAGATACATCTTTTCAAAAACCAGGCAGGGGCGCTTACCTCTGCCCCCAAAAAAAATGTTGGGAGACAGCACTAAAGAAAAACCGCCTGGAGCATGCACTACGGACAAAAATCAGCAATGAAAACCACAGGATTTTGATTGAGTACAGCAAAACCCTGCCAGAGGAGAACTAGATTTGGGCAGTAAAAGGACGACAAAAAATAATCAAGAGAAACATACCCCATCCCTACCTCAAGTTGAGCTGCCACCTTCGCTAAATGTAAAACAGCTAGCTGACATCTTAAAAGTAGAACCTGTGAAGGTCATTAAGCAACTAATGCGAAAAGGTATAATGGCTAATGTCAATCAAACGATTGACTTCACTGCTTCCAGCGTGATAGCCTCGGATTTTGGTTATCAGGCTCAGCAGAAAGAGGAGCGTAAAGTCCCATCTTCCCATAAGATAGAAAAGGGAGAGAGATTGCAAACTCGCCCTCCAATAGTTACCATCTTGGGGCATGTTGACCATGGCAAGACAACCCTTCTTGACGCTATCAGAAAAACGAATGTAACTGCCTTTGAGGCAGGAGCTATTACCCAACGTATTGGTGCCCACCAGACCGAAGTTGATGGACGCAAAATCACTTTTTTGGATACGCCGGGACATGAGGCTTTTACTGCTATGAGAGCCCGCGGGGCACAGGTGACAGACATCGCAGTTTTGGTGGTTGCTGCTGACGACGGGGTTATGCCACAAACAAGAGAGGCTGTAAATCATGCTAAAGCTGCCAGGGTACCTATAGTAGTAGCTATCAACAAGATTGATAAACCTGATGCTAATGTTGAACTTACAAAACAACAACTTGCCGATTTGGGTTTAATTATTGAAGAATGGGGTGGTGACACCATCTGTGTCCTCATCTCAGCTAAGAAAGAGCAGGGAATCTCAGAGTTGTTGGAGAACCTATTTCTTGTCGCCGACATACTGGAATTAAAGGCTGACCCCAGTTGCACTGCAGAAGGAGTGGTCCTTGAAGCCAAACTGGACAAAACCAAAGGTTCTTTGGCGACTCTTCTCATTCAGAAGGGTACTCTCAAAATTGGAAACATCATCGTGGCTGGTAATAATTGGGGCAAAATCAAAGCCATATTTGATAACAATGGGAAGCACGTTCGCAAATGTGAACCCTCAACCCCAGTAGAAGTTCTGGGCATAGGTGGGGTACCTAAAGCAGGAGATTTGTTTACTATAGTCGCCAATGAGCAACAGGCGCGGAGCATGGTCGAAAAACAACCCACCGGAGCGAGCCATATCCCTTTAAGCTTGAGCGCGATCTCAGGCCAAATAAGTGCGGGAGAAATAGAGGAGCTCAGCATTATTTTGAAGACAGATGTGGAGGGTAGCATTGAACCCATAAAGAACTCCCTAGAACGGCTGAGTACAGAAAAGGGGAGAGCCACAGTTATTCACTCTGCTAGTGGGAGTATTACAGAGAGCGATGTTCTCTTAGCTTCAGCTTCGCGAGGTATTATCATTGGTTTTAACACCCGTGCCGCACCAGGAGCCACACAGTTAGCTGAAGCAGAGGGAGTAAGTATCCAATACTACGATGTGATTTATAAATTGATAGAAGACATAGATAACACGCTCAAGGGAATGCTTAAGCCAACCTATGCCAGTGTGCTCATTGGACGTGCTGAAGTAAGAGCTGTCTTTCCCGGCAAAGGAAAGAGTAAGGTAGCCGGGATTTATGTCAGCGAAGGTAAAATACCAAGAGATTCCGAAGTCAGAGTAATACGACAAGGTAAAGTTATCTGTGAATCTAATATTTCTTCCTTAAAACGGTTTAAGGATGACGTCACCGAAGTTAACGCTGGACTTGAATGTGGCATAGGGATAAAGGGATTTATCGATTTTCAAACCGGTGATATTATTGAGTTTTACGAAGAGCAAAGGGTAACCTAAGCAAGAAATAAGGGAAGTCCCAATGACCAGACGAAGTGAACGAACAAGTGAACTCATCAAACGAGAAATCAGCAGATTACTGGAGCGTAAGATCAATGACCCCAGGTTAAACGAACTCATCTCGGTAACAGAGGTCACCCTTTCCCCTGACCTTAAATATGCCAAGGTATTCGTCAGCATTCTGGGAAATGAAACGAATAAAAAGGAAGTTTTAGAAGGTTTTGGTGCTGCCACGGGATTTTTGCGCCGGGAAGTGGCATCACACTTAAAGTTGAAGTATGCTCCACAACTCAGTTTCTATTATGATGATTCTATCGAGCGGGGAGCAAATACGCTTGAGTTAATGGGACAAATCGGTGATGACAACCCGCCCTAAAGTAAAGGTTACGTGTGAAAAATTCAGGGATATTGACAATACAAGCTATAATAAAATATCATCCCTTAGAAGAAAAGGAGAGAGTAAAGTGATATGGGAACAATAAATGTAGCCATCATTGGTGTAGGCAATTGTGCTTCTTCCTTGATTCAGGGTGTGCATTATTATAAAAACGCCAGAGAAGATGAATTCGTCCCTGGTTTAATGCATGTCAACCTGGGAGGCTACCATATATCTGACATTAATTTCGTAGCCGCATTCGACATTGATAAGAACAAGGTGGGTAAAGACTTGGCTAAAGCTATTTACACCATACCAAATAACACTATGAAGTTCTGTGATGTCCCCAAGACAGGCATTACAGTTAATCGTGGCATGACACACGATGGACTGGGCAAATACCTGTCTAAAATCATCACCAAGGCGCCAGGGCCCACAGCTGACATAACAGGCATCTTAAAAGAAACCAAAACTGATGTGGTGCTTAATTATTTGCCCGTAGGGAGTGAAATGGCAGCAAAATGGTATGCAGAGCATGTACTAGAAGCTGGCTGTGGCCTCATTAACTGTATGCCTGTATTTATTGCCCGTGAGCCTTACTGGCAAGAGCGCTTCGCCGAGAAATGTTTACCTGTTATTGGTGATGATATCAAATCTCAGGTCGGGGCCACTATCGTCCATCGCGTGCTGACCAGGCTTTTCCGAGACCGTGGTGTCAAATTGGAGCGAACATATCAGTTAAATTTTGGTGGCAATACTGACTTTTACAATATGCTGGAAGAGGAACGACTGGAATCCAAAAGAATCTCCAAAACCAACTCGGTTATCTCGCAACTGGATTACGCTATTGGAGCGGATAATATTCACGTTGGCCCCAGTGATTATGTGCCCTGGCTGCTCGACCGCAAGTTCTGCCATATACGAATGGAAGGGCGCACTTTCGGTGATGTGCCACTAAACCTGGAACTCAAGCTAGAGGTATGGGACAGCCCCAACTCAGCCGGGGTAGTTATAGATGCTATAAGATGCTGCAAATTAGCCTTGGACCGTGGNCTCAGTGGAACAATAGTGGCACCCGCGTCCTATTTCATGAAATCTCCGCCGCTTCAATTCTCCGACGACGAAGCCCGGATGAGAACTGAGGCATTCATCAAGGGAGAGGAACAGGAAAGCCCCATCTCACTGCCNGAACCACAACCAGTTGAAGTTAAAGTTGAAGGTTAAGCCAAAAGAACATAGCTGAATATGGCTCAAAAATAATCCTTTACCATGCTTATCCTTACTCTTTGAGAATCAATGGGGCTGATTCCTGCAAAAGGAAGGAATGCTGGGCTAGCTGGCAAGATTGAAATTGGCGAATTTGGTAGAGAGCCGCAAATACTTAGCTCAGCGCATTACCAACCCTCTGGTAAAGATACTAAGTAAAAGTGGCATAACTCCTAACGTTCTCACCTTTGTAGGTTTAGCACTGAATGTAGCTGCAGCATACTTGATAGCAGTCGGCTATTTCTTCTTTGGTGGAGTCCTGATTCTCGTCTCTGGACTGTTTGACCTTCTCGATGGGGCACTGGCTCGTTTCAATAACCAGGTAACACAATTCGGTGCCATTCTGGATTCCACAATTGACCGCGTTTCTGAGGCCGTGATATTTTGCGGTCTTTTAATCTGGTACATGCCAAAGGGAGCCGCTTTGGAAATCGTGCTCATCATCGCCGTCCTGATTGGTTCCTTCTTGGTGAGTTACATAAGAGCGAGGGCAGAGGGGCTGGGATTAGAGTGTAAAGTGGGTTTGTTTACCAGAGCCGAAAGGGTTATAGTATTAGCAGCAGGTTTGCTCCTAAACCAAATGTTTATTGCTTTATGCGTGCTGGCTATCTTCACCTATATCACCGTGATCCAAAGACTAGTTTATGTAAAAAAACAGACCAGAAAAGGAGAGAGTTAAATGGCTGTTGCCATCATAATTGGAGGCCAATGGGGCGATGAGGGAAAAGGAAAAATAGTTGACATTCTAGCAGAGAATGCAACCATGGTTATCCGTTTCTCAGGAGGTGATAACGCCGGGCATACAATAGTTAATCCTTACGGTAAGTTTAGTTTGCATCTGGTACCTTCGGGCATTTTTTACCCCCACGTAACTTGTATTATCGGCAACGGCGTTGTTATCAATCCAGCAGTACTTCTAGACGAAATAGATAATCTCGAGAGCCATGGTACTGATACAAGCCATCTCATGATCAGCAATCGCGCTCATCTGATCATGCCCTACCATAAGCTTATAGATAAGTTGGAGGAGGAAAGACGCGGCAAAAAGTCTATAGGCACCACGCAGAGAGGAATTGGGCCTGCTTTCGCTGACAAAGTAGCTCGCTTAGGACTTCGCGCTGGTGATTTATTAAACAAAGATATATTTTTAAACCGTCTGCGATCGGTTCTTGAATTTAAAAACGCCATCTTAACCAAAATATATGAAGTGCCACCTTTATCCCTAGAAGAAATCTATGAGCAATATTGCTATTATGGAGAGCGGCTAGCCCCTTTCATTCAAGAAACCAGTTCAATAATTCAACAGGCGGCATTGAGAGGAGAACAAGTTTTATTGGAAGGCGCTCAAGGAACTTTGCTCGACCTCGATTTTGGCACCTATCCTTATGTAACTTCATCTTCACCACTGGCAGCATCAGCAAACATCGGGACGGGCTTAAGCCTCAAAGACATAACCCATACCCTGGGCGTATTCAAAGCTTATACCACCAGAGTCGGCGGCGGCCCCATGCCCACCGAACTGGAGGACAAGGTAGGCAAACTGATACGGGAAAAAGCTCATGAGTACGGCGCCACCACGGGCAGGCCAAGGCGGTGCGGCTGGTTTGATGCCGTGGCTGGCCGCTTCAGTGCCCGGCTAAACAGGTTCGATAGCATAGCCTTAACCCATCTTGACATTTATGATGGCTTCCCCACAATTAAAATGTGTACCTCTTACAAATTCGATGGTGAGACTTTAGATTATTTCCCCAGCGATGTATCTATTTTAGAGAAATGCCAGCCGCTATATGAAGAATTACCTGGCTGGCAAGAGCCAATAAGTGGAATCTGCAATTTCGCCGAATTACCAGCAGAGGCTCGCCGCTATATAGCCAGGCTTGAAGAACTCCTTTCTTGTCCTGTCAGCCTGATCTCAGTGGGAGCAAAGCGTGAGCAGGTAATAAAGCTAAATCCTGTTCTTTTCTGATGTCAGGATTTGCTGCCAACCCGAGTATCAAATAAAAAGGCAAGCGCGAGTAACCCTCAAACTAGTGGGAGAGGCAGGTCAATGTGATAATTTCTCAGCGTGGACTTTATAAGTTGAGCCGAGTTTTCATCGGGTTCAGTCAAAGGCAAGCGAGGCTTGCCTACAGGAAAGCCAAGACAATTCAGCGCATATTTGACAGGCATTGGGTTGGAAACGATAAACAAAGCATTTATCAGTGGCAATAATTGACGATGGATACTGGCCGCTTCCTGAATCTTACCTTCAAGGAACTTCTCCATCATATCCTTTATCTGTATTCCTACTATATGGGTGGCAACGCCGATCACGCCATAGCCACCAAGAGCAAGTATGGGAAAGGTATCACTATCATTGCCGCTGTAAACTAAAAAACCACTTCTACCCCTTTCTACAATGCTGGCTATCTGCCCCAGATTACCACTGGCTTCTTTTATACCCACAATGTTATCAATCTGGCTCAGCTTGATCACAGTATCAGCAACAAGATTGGTGACAGTGCGGGAGGGTACATTATAAAGAATGCAAGGCAGAGTAGTAGACCCAGCAATAGCTTTAAAGTGTTGATACAGGCCCTGCTGGGCTGGCTTATTATAATAAGGGACCACCAAGAGGCAAGCGTCAACGCCAATTTTCTCTGCTTCTTTAGTCAACTCTTGGCTTTCTTTGGTGTTATTACCACCGGTGCCAGCCACCACTGTGCCACGGCCAGTCACCACCGATTTAACTTCAGCGAAGAGCCGTAGCTTCTCTTCTTTACTAAGTGTCGGAGATTCTCCTGTAGTGCCAGAAACAACCAAACCATCACTGCCAGAATCTAATAAAGCCAGAGCCAGCTTCTTAGCTTGTTGGTAATCCACTGCACCTTCAACATCGAAGGGTGTAACCATAGCTGTTAACAAGCGACCTAATTCTTTCATCTCAGAACAATCAGGCCTTAACCCTTGTCTCCACATCTTTAGGGCTTAGCCACCCTCTCCGTATCCCTTCTTCAGCAATCTGGACAGCATTTAAGGCCGCCCCTTTACGGATATTATCAGCCACGACCCACATCACCAACCCCCTGGAATGAGAAGCATCTTTTCTTATTCTGCCCACAAATACATGGTCTGAATTAGTAGCTGCCCAGGGTTGCGGATAAAAACTCACAATGGGATCATCAAGCACTCTGACTCCAGGCGCTTGAGCCAGAATTTTCCTCGCCTCTTCCGCAGTAATGGGTGAGTCAAACTCCACATTCAACGCCACGCTATGCCCAAAATAGACCGGAACCCGAACGCAGGTTGCTGAGACAAGAATATCGGGAGCATGCATTATCTTACGCGTCTCATCCAGCATTTTCTGCTCTTCTTTGGTGTAACCATCATCGAGGAAGACATCGATTTCCGGCAAGATGTTAAAGGCTATTTGATGAGAATAGACATGAGGGCAAGTGGAGCGCCCTTCCAGGACCGACTTTGTTTGACTGGTCAGTTCCTTCAAGGCAGCGATACCTGTGCCAGATACTGATTGATAGGTACTGGCTATAATGCGCTTTATGGGATTGACCTTATGTAAGGGATAAAGGGCTACCACCACTTGAATTGTGGAACAATTTGGATTGGCGATTATCCCTTTGTTCCACTCTATATCCTCTGGGTTTACCTCGGGAACGACTAGGGGAACCCAAGGTTCCATCCTGAAAGCAGCACTGTTATCAATGACCACCGCTCCAGCATCTGCAGCCAAAGGCGATAAGCGACGGCTAGCTTCGGCGCCAGCAGAGAAGAAGGCGATATCAACACTTCGAAACTTCTCAGGCACAGCTTCCTCAACTTCGATCCTCTGATGATGAAAGAAAAGACCTTCGCCAGCAGAACGCTCAGATGCCAGAAGATGTATTGAAGCTATAGGGAAATCCCTCTGCTCCAGTATCTTGCTGAATTCTTGGCCGACAAGCCCAGTGGCACCAACAACAGCGACATTAAATCTATCCATAACACTCTCTACTCAAGCAACACGCCTTGAAACATATCAATATATCCCACTTTATTTCAAATCAAGCAAGGCATCCAATCCATAAATGAGTCCCTTGCGTTTCATCACTTCTTTAATTGCCAAAATGACGCCAGGCATATAGCACTCTCGACTTATAGCTTCATGCCGCAATTTCAAAGTCTCACCTGCTCCACTGAATACAACTTCCTGACCTGCCATAAATCCTGGCAAGCGCAAACTGTGGATAGCTATGCCATCCACTTGCCCTCCTCTGGTACCACTGATAACTTTTTTCTTAGCCTTATGATAAATGAACGGTTTAGCATGTGCCTGTGACATAGCTTTTGCCGTAGCTATAGCAGTCCCGGAAGGGGCATCAACTTTCTTATCATGATGCATTTCTATAATTTCAGCATAGTCAAAAAAACTGGCAGTGAGTCGAGATAAATAAATCAACAACGCCGCTCCCAAAGAAAAGTTGGGGGCTACCACTGCTCCTACCTCACGCGCCTGACATAATTCAGCAATTTCTGTCAAATTCTCCTCAGAGAGACCCGTAGTACCTATAACTACATTGATCTGCTCCCCGATAGCAATGCGCGCTGCTGCTATGGAAGTTTCGGCATTGGTGAAATCTACCAGAACATCGGGGTCACACCGCTCCAAAAGAGATTTTAAATCGGAGGAAAGTGGTACTATATCAGGGACATCAGCTAAAGGAAGAGAATGTTGAACTACCTTCTTTTCTACAGCACCAACTAACTTTAGTCCAGGCTCATGGGCCACAGCTCTGGTTGCTTCCTGGCCCATCCTGCCTAAAGCTCCATTAATGGCTACCCTGATCGCTTTCATCACTTCTTCTCTAGTTATGAATTGTGAGTATGCGTAAAACGCCTTGGCTCTTTTCTACCCCGATACTTAGGAGCTACATTATTTCTCACCTTTGCTCCAGGCAACCGCGAAAAATCTTCAAATACCGCTTTATGCGATAGATTTATTCTGCCCAAACTGTCAATCTCAATCACCTTAACCATCAACTCGTCACCAACTTTGACCACATCTTCTACTTTGCCGACACGGTAATCAGCAAGTTCACTGATATGTACTAAGCCTTCCTTTCCCGGCAAAACTTCTACCATAGCGCCAAAGTTCAGCAATCGAGTTACCTTGCCAGTATAAATCTCCCCCATCTTTATCTCTCTGGTTAAATCTTCTATCATCCTTATCGCTTTCTGGGCCGCTTCCTCGTCTGGGGAACCAATAAGCACAGTGCCATCGTTTCGCACATCTATAGTTGCTTTGGTCTTATCTATAATAGCTCTGATTGTTTTGCCCCCAGGGCCAATAACGCTGCCAATCTTGCTGGAGTCAATAGTTATTTCATGCATTCTGGGAGCATAAGGGCTAAGTTCAGGGCGGCTGGCACCAATGGTTTGTGTCATCTTACCCAATATCTCCAGGCGAGCAACTCGAGCTTGTTCCAATGCTTCCACTAAAATCCCCTCATCCAGGCCCTTGAGTTTGGTATCGAGCTGCAGAGCAGTAATACCTTGATGCGTACCAGCAACCTTGAAATCCATATCGCCATAGGCATCCTCAGCCCCTTCAATATCAGTCAGGATAACATGCTCACCCCCCTCTCCAGTAACGAGACCCATAGCTATGCCGGATACTGGCCTTTTAATAGGCACGCCGGCATCCATCAAAGAAAGGCTTGAAGCACAAACACTGGCCATAGATGTGCTCCCATGAGAACTAACAACTTCGGAGACCAAACGAATGGTGTAAGGGAAATCCGCTTCGGGGGGCAATATAGGAGCGAGAGCTCGCTCCACCAAGGCGCCATGCCCAATTTCCCGTCTTCCTGGCGAACCTATGCGTTTTACTTCCCCAGTAGAGAAAGGAGGAAAGTTATAGTGATGCATGAAACGCTTGGACTCCTCCAGCCCTATGCCATCTAAGGACTGCTCCTCCCTCGAGGAACCTAGAGTGGTAACACTCAAAACCTGTGTTTCTCCTCGAGTAAACAGCGCTGAACCATGGGTACAGGGTAAAAGAGCAACTTCACTTGTGATACTACGAATCTCACCAAGAAGGCGTCCGTCTATGTGTTGCCTTTTTTGTAATATTCCTTCCCGTATCTTTGCTTTGAACTGGCTCTCAAAGGCAAAGACAATTTCGTCTTCCGAGAAAGAACCGCTTAACCTCTGTTTCACATTGTCCTTCAAAGAATTTAAGGCCTGGTCACGTTGCTGTTTCCCTCGCTGAGCTAAAACCTCGCCCAGTTCTTCATCAAGCAAAGAGGCAACCTGGAGCAGAAGCTCAGGGGCGATTTCCCGGGATTTGGTTTCCGCCTCAGGCTTGGTCTTAAATTGACTCAGCTCTTCCTGGAGCTCGATGACCTCTTGATTGGATTCGTGCCCAAATTTGATTGCTTCCGATATCAAACTCTCAGAGACCTCCCGAGCACCCGCCTCCACCATCACTATGGCATCTTTGGTACTGGCAACAATCACATCAAACAAACTACTCTCCATTTGAAGCAAAGTTGGATTCAGCGCCAGCTTCTCATCCATATAACCAACATGTACTGCCGAAATAGGACCAGAGAACGGTATCTCTGATAAGGTTAAAGCTGCCGAAGCAGCAATAAGCGCACAAACATCGGGGTCGTTTTCCTTATCAGCAGAAAGCACCGCCACCACAACCTGCGTCTCATGATTGAACTCTTTGGAAAGAAGAGGACGGAGGCTTCTATCTATAAGCCGGCTGGTTAGAATTGCCGCTTCACCTGGACGTCCCTCTCGTCTGAAAAAACTGCCTGGTATCTTACCTGCAGCATAAAGCCTTTCTTCATAATCCACTGTGAGAGGCACAAAACCAATACGCTCCAATGGTTCACGCCCGGCGCATGCAGTAGCTAAAACTACCGTGTTACCATAGCGGACAACAACAGCACCACCTGCCTGCTGAGCCAGTTTACCGGTCTCAATAGAAAGCACCCTCCCAGCTACGGAACATTGTAAAACTTGAGACATATTATTTCCCTAAACTCAGCTTGGCGACAAGGGAATGATAGCTCTCTGGATTTGTCTTTCTGAGGTATGCTAAAAGGGTTTTCTGTTTTCCCACCAGCTTAAGAAGCGCATGTCGAGAGTAGCGATCTTGAGAATATAGTTTAAGATGCTCTGTCAATAAATTTAGCCGCTTGGTGATAAGAGCAATTTGAACCTCTACCGAGCCACTATCCTTTTCATTAATCCTAAATTGTTCTATGATCCCTCTTTTGTTCTCTTTTTCTAACATATAACCTCTCTTGCTCAAGAATGCCTCATATGATACCACAGCACAAAATCGTTGTATAGAAATTGACCTGAAGACCAAGCATATCCTATAATCACTATGGAAGGCAACTTTTCATGCACGAGAGTTGCGGTGTTTTTGGAATTTACGCTCCTGGAATAGATATAGCTCGTGTTATCTTCTTTGCCCTCTTCGCCCTGCAGCATCGTGGACAGGAAAGTGCTGGCATCGCTGTAGCCAATGGCCGTGGCATAAAAATGCATGCCAACATGGGCTTAGTCTCCCAAGTTTTCACCGAAAATGACCTGGGTTTGCTTAAAGGACACCTGGGCATTGGGCATAATCGCTATTCTACTATGGGCTCGAGCAAGATAACCAATACTCAGCCCGTGATGGTGCAATCAAATGGTCTGACCATCGCTTTATCACATAATGGCAACATCATCAACACCAAACCACTGCATGACGAGCTCCAAAGACGTGGCTACAATTTCAGTAGCACCACTGATTCCGAGGTTATTGCCAATCTTATTTTAGATTCTCCCGCTGATGATTTAGAGAAAAAGATCGAATATGCTATGCACCGTCTTCAGGGAGCATACTCATTGGCAATTCTGGCAAAGGATAAGCTGATCGGAGTTCGCGATCCCTTCGGCGTACGCCCTCTTTGCTTGGGAAGAATTAATGGTGGCTGGGTCATCGCCTCAGAAACCTGCGCTCTGGAACATATAGGTGCTGACTTTGTCCGCGAAGTTGAACCTGGGGAGATCGTTACCATTGATAATAAGGGGCTAAAGAGTTCCCAGGGTAAGAACAGTGAGAGAAAGGCTTTATGCATCTTTGAATATATTTATTTCGCCCGCCCCGACAGCATAATCCAAGGCAGGTTGCTTTACCAAGCCAGACTGACCATGGGTGAGATGCTAGCCAAGGAATACCCTGTTGATGCCGATTTAGTTATGGGTGTTCCTGACTCAGCCACTACTGCTGGCATTGGTTATTCCAACGCCTCAAACATCCCATACTGCGAGGGCTTGCTTAAAAATCGCTATGTTGGACGTACTTTCATTGAGCCTGACCAAAGGATAAGAGAGCTTGGTGTCCAGTTGAAATTTAACCCCCTTTCCAGGGTGATTGCCGGGAAACGATTAGTCGTTGTTGATGACAGCATTGTTCGCGGCACCACTACCCCCCATATAGTCAGCTTGCTCAGGAAGGCGGGGGCCGCCGAAGTTCACCTGCGCATTTGTGCTCCACCCCTTCGCTACCCATGCTTCTTCGGTGTGGATATGGCAACTAAAACAGAACTGATCGCCGCCAGAAAGACCGTCCCCGAAATCAAAGATTACCTCAAAGCGGATTCTCTGGGTTACCTCAGCCTTGATGGCTTGATTCACGCCGTGGGCTTACCTAAAAATATCTTCTGCCTTGCCTGCTTTACTGGTGACTATCCCATTCCGGTACAAATGGAATTGGAGAAGCTGGCTTTGGAAACGTCTTCAAAAGAGGAGTTCAGTGAGAGCAAAGCTTAAAGGAGCTTACGCCAGCGCTGGCGTAGATATAGATGCTGCCAACAAGATTAAGAAAACCATAGCAAAGCAGGCTTCCTCTACATTTCGTCCTTTCGTCTTAAACTTCGGCTCCTTCGGCAGTACATTCCAACTCCAGGGATATAACCAGCCCGTTTTGGTCTCCAGTGTTGACGGGGTCGGCACCAAGCTCAAAATCGCTTCACTATTGAATAAACACGACACTATAGGTATGGATATCGTCAATCACTGTGTCAATGATATCCTCTGCTGCGGTGCAGACCCACTCTTCTTTCTTGACTATATCGCCATGGAAAAATTGGAACTCCTGCAGGTAGAAGCTATTGTCAGCGGCATAGTCAAGGCCTGTAAAGAGACAGGCTGTTCCTTGATCGGCGGCGAAACCGCTGAAATGCCCGGCATTTATTGTAAGCGCAACTACGATTTAGTTGGCTTCATCGTGGGAGCGGCGGAGAGAGAGAATATCATCGATGGCAGTTCCATCATCGCTGGAGATATTATACTGGGCTTACCCTCTTCTGGCTTACATACCAACGGCTATTCACTAGCGCGAAAAGTCTTTGGAGTAGAGAATGACCCTTCCTGCTTAGATAAATTTTACCCTGAGCTGGGAAAAACCCTGGGGGAAGAACTGCTTCAGGTCCACCGCTGCTATTATCAGCAACTGAAGCCATTCCTGCCACTAATCAAAGGTCTAGCCCATATCACAGGCGGCGGTTTCATGGGAAACATACCTCGCATCCTGCCTCAAGGTCTTGCTATGAATCTTCACAAAGATTCCTGGGATATTCCGCCAATCTTCAGGCTCATTCAAGAAAAAGGCAATGTAGAAGAGGTGGAAATGTACCGCATATTCAACATGGGAATAGGCATGACTGTAATCTGCTCATCTCAAGAGGTAAGCAAAATCACCGGCGCCTTATCTCAAGCCAAGATCATTGGAGAGGTGACCCTGACAAAGAATCAAGAAGCAACAAGTTGAAGGAGGCTTTATGCGCGCCATCATAAGTGTTTCCAACAAGGCAGGGATAGCCGATTTCGCCCGAGGCTTACAAGAACTGGGTATTGAACTCTTCAGTACTGGCGGCACAAAAAAATCGCTGGAGGCTGCAGCAGTAAAAGTGCACAGCATCTCAGAACTTACCGGCTTTCCCGAAATCCTCGATGGCAGAGTGAAGACCTTACATCCCGCAGTGCACGGAGGTATTTTGGCCAGGCGTGATTTGCCTCAGCACTTAAGCGAGCTGTCTCAATATCATATTGAGCCTATTGATATGGTCGTGGTAAATCTTTACCCTTTTATTGAGACTGTGACCAAGAATAGTGTTTCCTTAGATGAAGCGCTGGAGAATATTGACATTGGCGGGCCAACCTTAATTCGCTCAGCAGCTAAAAATTTCCCTTCCGTTCTGGTGATAGTTGACCCCGAGGACTACAAACCAATTCTCTCAAAGCTGCGCCAGGGCAGCATAGATTTAGAAGAAAGGGAAAAATTAGCCCAAAAAGCCTTTCAGCATGTGGCTCTCTATGATACCGCCATCGCTCAATATTTAAACAAGAAAACCTTCCCCGAAGAAATGACAATAGCGCTGAGGGAAGGCCATGCCCTGCGCTATGGAGAAAACCCTCATCAAAAGGCCACCTTTTACCAGGAGCAGAATGTGAAACAAAAACAGGAAGGCTTGGCTTCCTTAAGTCAGCTTAACGGACCTGAGAGCTCCTTTAACAATCTGCTCGATTTTGATGCTGCTCTGGCTATACTGGAGAATTTCGCCGAGCCCACCGTTGCTATATTGAAACACAGCAATTCCTGCGGACTTGCCTCTCATAATAACTTAACTGAAGCCTACCGCAGAGCTCTGAGTGGAGATCCTTTAGCCTCCTTTGGCGGTGTGGTCGCCAGCAACAGGGCTATTGACCTGGCCACAGCCCAGGAAATAGATAAAACCCACTATGACGCCATCATCGCACCGGAATATGAGACCGAGGCGCTTAAATTACTGGGGCGTAAGAAGAGCTTGCGCCTCGTCAAAGTGCCCTTGCAATCTCCTCCAACATCCTCTGAGTCTCGTCTCGATTTTCGGCGCGTCAGAGGCGGCTTTCTGGTGCAAACACTTGATTATTTCTCCGAATCGGAATTTTTCCCCGAAGTGGTCACCGAGCGCCAGCCTACAGAGGCAGAATTATCAGACATGCTGTTCGCCTGGAAAATAGTTAAAAATATAAAATCCAATGCCATCGTCATTGTCAAAGACAAAACGTTATTGGGCATGGGAGCGGGACAACCAAGTCGCGTGGTAAGCGTACAGCTAGCTCTGGAAAGAGCTGGCGGTAGAGCCAAGGGCGGCATCCTTGCCTCCGATGCCTTCTTCCCTTTCCCCGATGGCCCTGAACTGGCAATTAAAGGCGGCGTCACCGCTATTATTCAGCCAGGCGGCTCTATAAGAGACAAAGAAGTAATTGATTTAGTCAATAAATATAATACAGCTATGGTGTTCACCAGGACTCGCCACTTCAGGCACTAGCTTTAATAGGAGAGAAAGGGAATTGTTAATGCTAAATAAAAAGGGAGTTACAGAGGATATCAATGCTATCAAGGAGAAACTATCTAATCCCGAAAAGAAAGCAGAATGTATCGCCGAGATGAAAAAGTTAATAGATGTGAAATATTCTAATCTCCTGCAAGTCGAGGGCTGTTCTTCTTGCTGCGGCAGCATCTGTGGCGTAGACTCTCTGCTCGAAGCTGAGATGGGCATCCTGCAAAGTGCTCTGGACGCTATAATAGTAAATGACATCAAGAACGCCGCTTTCTTGTTAGAAGATTACCTTGTCTTCGTGGAGAAAAATTACGAAAACGAGACATCTATCCCAATGACTTCAGGCTAGGAAATAGTTAGCCTTCTTGACCTCGAGATGCATGCTGCTATCTGAGTAATAACCGACTTTGCCGCTATCCTCCACTAGCACTTGGAAAAGAGCTTCGAACCCCCTATAATTAGCATATTTGGTTGCAGGCGCACAAATATTTTAAGGGATGTTAAAGGTGGCAAAAGTAACAGTGAATCCTCCAACCCAATTACTTATGAAACGAATCTTAGAAAGAAGCCCGGCATTCTTTCCTAAAAGAAGGATCGTAACTAGGGCTCCTTGGGGTATACATAGGTACACTTATAAGGACATGTATGAAAGAGTCTGCCGCCTGGCAAATGCATTGGAAGAATTGGGTGTAGAGAGAGGAGATGTGGTGGGCACTTTAGCCTGGAATCATTTTCAACATGGGGAGATTTATTTTGCCATTCCTTGCATGGGTGCGGTGCTTCATCCCTTGAATCTTAGGCTGTTCAAGGATCAGCTAGTTTACCAAATAGAGCAAGCGGGGGACAAGATCATTTTCCTTGATTACACTGAGATACCCATCATTGAGGCCATAAAGGATAGAATACCATCAGTGAAAGCTTTTGTAATCATGATGACTGAGGATAAGCTGCCTGAGGTGAAATCAGCGCCAGTATATTCCTATGAAGACCTGATAAGCAAGGCTTCGCCAGAGTACTCGTGGCCTGACATGGATGAAAATACACCAGCTGCACTGATATATACCACAGCAACTACAGGCATGCCGAAGGGATGTCTCTATAGCCATAGAATGTTATATCTCGACTATTTATCTGCTTTAGCGGTAGATGCAGGCTATCACATCAGTGAAAAGGACACAATAATGTGCTTAACCCCTATGTATCATGTACTGGGATGGGGTCTCCCATATTTATGTCAATTTTGTGGGGCAAACCATGTTTACACCGGTATCCGTCCTACAACTCACGATTTCTGTAACTTGGTCCAGAGTGAAAGAGTAACCTGGATGGCTGGTGTTCCTACAGTGTTAATGGATATATTAGCAGCGCAAGAGAAGGGGGAAACAGATTTTAGTAGTCTTCGATTAGTGATGAGTTCCGGGTCATTAGCCACTCTACCCGAGGTAAAGGGTTATGCAAAGTTAGGCATTCATGTTTTGCAACCTTGGGGAATGACGGAGACTGGTCCCTTAGCCTGCATGAATTTTGTTAGATCTGATGAGTGGGAAACTTTGACGGAAGAACAAAAATTTGAAAAAATGGTAAGGAACGGCTATATGGCTCCAGGTGTAGAATGGAAAGTTATCACTCCTGGAGGGAGTGATGTCAAATGGGATGGGGAAGAGGCTGGTGAGCTTTTGGTGAAGGGGCCATGGTTAGTTAATGAGTACTTTAAGGATCCGGAGAGAAGCGCTGAGACTTGGGAAGAAGGGTGGATGCATACCAGGGATGTGGTCACTGTAGATGAGACAGGTTGCATTAAGCTTGTTGACCGTTTGGGTGATATGCTAAAGAGCGGCGGTGAATGGATTTCGTCTATAGACATTGAGAATGCCCTAGCGCAGCATCCCAAAGTTGCAGAGGCATGCGTGGTTGCTGTGCCTCATCTAAGATGGGAACAGAGGCCATATGCTTTGGTTGTGCTGAAAAATGAATTCAAGGGGGAGATAAGAGAAGAGGATATGCGAGATTTCCTGAAGGATAAAATGGCAAAGATCTGGATCCCTGATGTTATAGAGTTCGTTGAGCAAATCCCCAAAACTGCCGTGGGCAAGTTTGACAAAAAGCTACTGAGGCGAAGAGTCGCTGAAAAGATAGTCGAGGAGTGAAGTTGCTNGCCGAAATTTGCGCTCTCAGTGCACTTAAAAATGTTGTAAGGTAAACAGGCAAGTNNTAAAGTTTATTGGAAAGCCAGCTGCATTCATGGACGGGGATGTAGTGGAGGATAAGAAAAAAGGTTCTTGCTGGAANAATCACAGACTCTTGAAGAGTTGAGGGAGAGATGGNCAAGGCGATATTAGTAATAGACATGCTCCGCGGTTTTCTAGAGGAAGGTTATCCTCTTTACTGCGGCGCTAAGGCGCGCAACATTATCCCCAATGTTCAGAAACTGTTAGCCCGCGAATTNAGTCAGGGGGCAAAAGTTTTCTACTCGTATGATAGCCANACTCCCGACGACCCGGAATTCAAGATGTTCCCTCCCCACTGNATTGAAGGCACCCCTGAAACCGAACTCATTCCCGAGCTTTCGGAGTATCCCGGAGAAATGATACCNACAAGGCACTTCANCGGCTTCTACAATACACCCCTGGAAGAAAAATTAAAGGGGCTCGACCCAGAAACTGTAGTCATCTGCGGTGTATGCACCGATATTTGTGTTTTATATACGGTGGCTGATGCCAGAAATCGGGGATACGAAGTCGAGGTACCTGTAGATTGCGTTGCTTCTTTCGACGATAAAGCCCATTCCTTCGCGCTGGAGCATATGGAGAAGGTGCTCGGAGTCAAGCTGGTTAGACCTAAAATAGATGTCCCCAAAACGAAGTTTGAAATTCCCGATTCCTGGCTAAGAGGGGAAACCGCTGATATTTACTTTCCCCGCACGGTGGAAATTCTTAAGAAAGAAGGCATCAATCCTGTAGCCACCATGGAGGTATTCCCCAGAAGAGGCGGTGTTCTCTGTGGCATAGAAGAGGTTAAAGCACTGCTAGAAAAGGTGCTTCCCCAAGAGAATCGCGAGGTCTGGGCACTGTCAGAAGGTGAATCTTTTAATAAAAAAGAAGTGGTCCTGCGGATAAAAGCCCCTTACCAGAGCTATGGAGCTTATGAGACCACCTATCTGGGCATTCTTGCTCACTGCAGTGGCTGGGCCACCGCTGCCCGAGAATGCGTTGATGCGGCTCATGATATTCCCGTCATCAGCTTTGGCGCCCGCCATGTCCATCCCTCAGTAGTTGGCATTATGGAATATTCCGCCATCGTGGGAGGCTGTGCTGGCTGTGCCAGCACTGTTGGCGCCAAGCTTGCCGGCATGAAACCCACAGGCACTATACCACACGCACTTATTATCATTATAGACAGCACCGCCCAAGCTACTATCACTTTTGATAAACACATGCCCCCTGAAGTGCCGCGCATTGCCCTGGTGGATACTTTTGAGGATGAGGTCAGGGAAAGCGTGGCTGTGGCCAAAGCAATGCAGGGAAGGCTACAGGGGGTAAGACTAGATACACCTTCGGAAAGAGGCAGGGTTACTGCCGATTTGGTCAAAGAAGTGAGAGCCTGGCTAGACCTTGAAGGATTCAAAGAGGTGAAGATTGTAGTCAGTGGAGGAATTAGCCCGGAGCGCATCCAATACTTTATTAACGAAGGAGCCCCGGTTGACATCTTCGCCGTTGGCAGCTACATCAGCGATAACAAGCCCATTGATTTCACCGCCGACCTTCATGAAGTAAATGGCAAGCCCATTGCCAAAAGGGGCAGAATGCCCGGCATCACTCCCAACCCCAGGCTGAAGAGGATAATGTAAAAGCTTCACTAATCGTGTGCCTGGCGATTGAAATGAATCTTCTTCACTTCCTCAACTATCTGAGGCAGCACCTCACCAGTTTTCCCCTGGATGAAATAATCAGAGACGCCTTCTTGAGTAAGCAGCGTTGGCTCAGTATTTATTTCTATTACCTTCACTTCCTTTTCGCTTCCTTTTGCATATAAACCTGCAGGAAAAATCCCTGAGCGCGGCTTCACCATTCTGGGCAGAGCAGCAAAAGGATAGACCACTGCCGAAGTCCCGCAGATAAGCATCAGATCACACTTCAAAGCTTCTTTTTCTGATTCTTCCATGACATCAGAAGGTATCGGCTCTTTGAAATGAACTACATCGTACTTCAGCGCCGCACCGCATTTACAGCGTGGCGGCAATTCATCCAGAGAAACCTCATCAATGTCAAACCTGGATCCACAAGAAGGACATCTCAGCTTACAAGCGCTGCCATGGTATTCCAGAACTTTCTTGTTTCCTGCTTTTACATGCAGCCCATCAATGTTTTGTGTGATGACACACTTCAGTATCCCCAAATCTCCAAGTTTCGCTAATGCATAGTGTCCCGGATTGGGATTTGCCTCCCTGATTTTCCCATAAAAACCCCCATATGAGCCCCGTGAATCTGACATTTCTTCCCAATATGCTTTGGGATTTGTCAGAAAAAGCTCATATCTCTGGTAAGCCTTGGCCTCTGCTTCTCTATCGGTGGTCCAGAGCCCTTTTGGCCCTCTGAAATCAGGGACACCCGATTCAGTGGACATGCCCGCTCCCGTCAGTGCTATGGCATAATTGCTCTCTATAAGGTCTTTTGCCGCAAGTTCAATCAAGTTTTCCATACTCTGCCTCCGTGTTTATTTTAAAACAAAGTGCCTTATAACGTGAAGACTGACGAACCTCAGGCAAAGCCAATTCCTTCTATATTTACAATATTGTCGCTGAGCTTCGTCTTAGCACCGAGAAATTCCTCAATCAGCCACAGGTTCGTCTCCACATGTTCCGTGATTTTAGGAATTGAATATCTGCTGATTCCTTCAGCCAAGCCCGCATAAATTATAAGCTGGTCGGCAACATATCTATCTATGGCAGCACCGCTCTTAATATCCTCTATGAAACTCTGGGCGACATATCTTCCGATGGATTCCGAGCTTCTTCCCACTCTTCCCGCCATGTCAGCGCCAATTCTGCCACCTGAGCTTGTATAAGCATATATCGCCAAGGCAGCACCTGCTTGAAGTGAGCTCTCATCATAGATTTCCTCAATCTCAGCTTCGTAGTCATGAGAATTCAGCACCTTTTGACATCCCTCTGCCATCCTCTGGCTTACCTTTTTATCTTTCAAATGTGAGGACAAGGCGATTCCCCTGGTAACAAGGATATCAGCTTGCTCAGTGAGGTTCAAAGGCTTTAATTTCTTTGCCGGCTCCACCTCAATTTCTATAATCCCGCCTCCCTTCGGCACATAGCCAGGACGAACTATCTCGAGCCTAGCATGGATGCCCATCTCCCTTAAAAGTGGCAGGAGAACAAACTTCATATGGTAGGCAGAGGGAGCAAAGTCCTGGAACAATCCACCTTCGAGCCTGAATTTGGATGGCTTTTCCGCAAAGTAGGCTAAAGGCAAAAGACTCTGCGCCAGCATGGTGGTTGAGCCCGCCGTCCCTATATCCCAGTGATATTCCCCTCCCCTAAAACTTTCCCTGGGAATATAGGTAATTTCTTTAGAACCAACCACGGCATTATCCACCGCACCACGACACATCTCACAGCAAGCCTGGATAGTTTTAAGATGCTGCGCCCTGAGCCCTGGCTTCTCCCTCTTTGCCCTGATATTTTCTATCTTAATTTCTTTGCCTAGAAGGCTAGCCAGCGCCACGGAATAGCGCACTATCGTCCCGCTTCCCGACTTCGCCCCGCCATCTATGGTTATCATGCTATTCTTACATTTTTCTTCTTAAACCTTCATCTATTATCTCTATTCCACATTTTCTAAATCTCGACCCCATCAAGTTCCACAGCACTCTCTCATCAATAAGCTTATCTTTATAGAGATTTGCGATTATTTGCAATTTGGTTAACGGTTTACCCTCACCCTTTCTGCCAACCAACGATTAGCACCTCCTCAGAATAATTACTGCTGTTTTTGTCCTTTTTCATCCACAACATACTGCTCTTGAAATTTTCTCATGGCGAAGTCTCCTGTTAGATTTTCAGCAACTGATTTCGTATAACTTAGTATATACGAAATTCGTCCTCTTGTTCAGTAGTTTATTACCCCAGGCATTATGCGCAGGGTTTTTCACGTTTCCACGAATGCCGAAGACCCCTGAACGAGGGCAGCAAAAAATACAAAGATGCTCTGATGCAACCTGGCAGCAAGGATTATAAAACCCTTTTACCCAGTGGGACATCCCTCTCTGGTTGAACTAATACTACTTCGTCATTGTCCAGCACCGCGCCCAACACCAGGACTTCAGACATAAAGTCGGCAACCTGGCGCGGTGGAAAATTCACTACCGCTATAATGAGCCTGCCCAACAGGTCTTCTTTGCTATAACGCTTTGTAATTTGAGCACTGGATTTCTTTACTCCAGAGTTTCCGAAGTCTATCCAGAGTCTATAAGCAAGCTTTCGTGCTCTGGGAAAGTCCTCAACCTTGATAATTTTGCCAACACGAATATCCACTTTTTCAAAATAGTCATAAGTAATCTGGTCCATTTCAATGTTCTCCTTGATTGATAGACTGCACAGCCTCCGATTTCAGTATATACGAAATTCGGCTTTTATTCCCAGTACTGGCGCCATCTTACAGCCCGCCCAGCAGCGTTAATGAGAAGGTGCTTTCTATTGTATAATATACCTGAACAGATATGCCTGGTACAGCACAGAGAACTGGCATCGCTAATCTGCCACTTCATTATGGCAAGGTGCCTCCATGGCTCTTCGGGAGGATGTCTCAGCTTGCCCGGGAGATAGTCATAGTCATCGTTGACGAGTTTGGTGCCAAAGAGATGCTGCACCGGATTTCCGACCCTTTCTGGTTTCAAGCTTTAGGCTGCGTTCTGGGATATGACTGGCATTCCAGCGGAGTCACCACTACCGTCTGCGGCGCCTTAAAGGAAGCAATGCGAGGACGGGAAAGAGAACTTGGCTTATTCATTGCCGGTGGCAAAGGGAAAACTTCCAGAAAGACTCCAATGGAGATAGAGAGCTTCGGGCATTCGCTAAAAATAGACCCACTGCCTTTAGTCTATGCCAGCCGCATGTCAGCCAAGGTGGATAATTCAGCCATGCAGGATGGCTATCAGCTTTATCACCACGCCTTTTTCTTTACCAGCGATGGCTCCTGGGCAGTCATTCAACAGGGCATGAACCAGGTCAACCGCTATGCGCGCCGCTACCACTGGCTGGGAGAGAAGGTCAGCAACTTTGTCTGTGAGCCCGAAGCTGCTATTTGCTCCCAGGCTAAGGGAGAGACGCTAAACCTGGTAGCTTCAGAAAGCACAGAGGCAAGGAAAACTATCACTCAAATTGCCGCTGAAGAAAAGCCAGAGAAAACCATAGCCGAGCTAAATAAACTGAAAACTTTGACCTTGCCACAGCGTTCTTACATCACCCCCGAAGATATCCATCCCAGCAGACTGAGCAAGATATTTTTAAGCACTTACGAACATAAGCCGCAGAACTTTGAATCATTGCTGGGGCTTGAAGGCGTGGGGGCAAAGACGCTCCGCGCCCTGAGCCTTATCTCAGAGTTGGTTTATGATACTCCTGTCAGCCTGCGCGACCCTGTAAGTTACAGCTTCGCCCATGGCGGCAAGGATGGTCATCCCTATCCTGTAGACAGGAGGATTTACGATAGCAGTATAGAGTTCCTGGCTCAGGCTCTGGATAAAGCTAGAATTGGCGACAGGGAAAAGCTTGAGGCCTTCAGACGCCTCAAAGCATGGCAGTGAGAGAAGTTGTAAACAAAAAATGAATGATTTTGATATCGAACTTTATGTTTCCCATATTGAAGCAAATCGCTCGCTCAAGGACGCCTTGATGGAAAGGCTGCGCACGCGCCGGCCCCCACGTCACTTTTCGGTAACTGACCTACTTAACCTCAAGCAGGCTTACTTTAAGAGAAAACACCCGGAAATAGTTCCCACCTTGGAAAAGCAGCAACTTATGTGGGCTGGCACCGGCTTTCATAAGCTCTTTGGCTCGACCGTGTCCAGCGAAGAATACCTGGAGCAATATGTAGAGCTTGAGGGCATAGTCGGCAAAATCGATATCTACGAGAAAATTCCAGTAGAAGTGAAAACAACCTCGTCGCCAATAGGCGACAAAGACTTACTGCGATACAGGCCAACTTATATTGAGCAACTGGGTATGTATTGTGCCATGGTCGACGTCAGCGAGGGAGAAATTATCATTTACCAGCGCCACGAAGAGTCACTTCAAGGCTCTTCCCTTTCAGTTTATCATGTCACTTTCTCTGACCTGGAAGCAATTAGAGATGAAATGCGGCACAGGCGAGATCTCTTAACCTGGGCGCTCAGCTCAAATGATCCCAGCAATCTTCCTGTCTGCCCCTGGCTTAATAAAGGATGTGACTATTCTCAAGTATGTGATTGTAAGACCAGTACAGCGCCGCTATCATACAGGATAGCGGAATTGACCGAGCAAATAAAAGTAGACGAAGACACCCAGGAGCAACTCCTCTCCAAAATCTCCAGCTCACCACCGCCATCCCGAATTCGAATCAACGACATTGTTTTCCCCCGCAAAGCATACTTTGAGCGGCTTAAGCCACCAGAAACTGCCCCAGATGAAGAGGAATATCTCCGCTCTATGGATAGGCGCGGCTTCCTTGATGCGCTTCGTGATTCACTGCATTACGATGTAGGCGAAGCACAGAAAATCCCCGTGCAATACCCGCCATTAGTTGACCTGGTTCAGATATGGCAGGACTTACCCACCATCCTGCGTGACCCCAAGTTTCGTTCACTGGTAGAAAGAGAACGCTTACCCCGAGCATTTCCTCATTACTTTCTGCGCCTGGGATTCGATTGTGCCCTTACAGACCACATCCATGGCAGGCTATTGGTCTATTATCCCAACATTCCCACAGAGGACATCAAGTTGATGGTCTACGATGTTACCTTCGGAAACTTGGCAGCTTTGAAGGCCAAAGCATTACGCCGCATTGAACTCCTAGAAAAGGCGACATCTCCACTCGAACTAGCAAAATGCCCTTCATGGATGTGTCGTTACTGTGACTACAAAATCGAATGCGGCCAAACATAGAAATTTGTTGGCGCTAGCTCCGAAAAACCTGCCTCAATATCTTGATATGATAAAGAAAGCATAGCATAATAATATAAGCAAATAAATAATTAGGGAGGAGGTACAACGGTGATAAAGGTTATTATAAGTCGCCAAATAAAGAAAGGTGCTGAAGCCAAGGTAGAAGAAATGCTCATGGACCTCAGGGGAGCCGCATTACATCAACCAGGATATATTACCGGTGAAACTCTAGTGAGTGTTGCCGACCCCCATAAGGTTGTAACTGTTGGCACAATGCTTTCTCTAGAACACTGGAAAGCATGGCACGAGTGTGAGCGACGCATAGAATTAGCCACCTTGCTTAGACCTCTTCTTGAGAGAGACGAAGAATACTCTATCTATTATCTAGCTGGAAGAGAGCAATAAGGACTGGTTAAAACTGTCATTCCCCAAGCTCCTTTTAGCCTAGCTCCAACAGAACGAGATGAACTGGCTGGATGCAGTTATTATAGTTATTGGCCTGCTATTGGGTCTGTTTGGCCTGTGGAAAGGAGCTATCAGAACCGCCTTCAGCATCGCTGGACTGGTGGGAGGCATTGCCCTGGCAGGACATTACTATGAGCCAGTCGCTAATATACTTTCTTCAAGTGGGGCTGTATGGGCAAAGATAGCTGCTTATGCCATTATCCTGATTGCCACACTGGTGGTAGCCACTGTAATTGGCTGGTTTGTCGCCAAGCTGATTCACATTACGCCCCTCGGCTGGGTGGATAGGCTTATCGGTTTCATTCTCGGAGCAGGAATAGGATGCATGCTATGCGCTGCCTTTCTCGCTATTGTGAGCAAATATTTACCCGGCACAAAAGAAGCTATCTCTCAATCTGCGATGGCAAAACTTCTGCTGGAGCAATTCCCTCTGTTACTGGCACTTCTCCCTGATGAATTTGGCTTCCTCCGAGACTTCTTTGGTTAATTATCTCTGAAGTGGGACAACTTCACAGCATACGCCTACTCCCCCAAGACCTCATCTAAAATCCTCTTGAGTTCCTTCTTGGGTCGGTAACCAATAACTTGCTGAACAGGCTGGCCATCCTTAAATATGAGTGTGGTGGGAATGGCAGCAATGCNATACTTGCCCGCTAAAGGACCATTATCATCCACATTCACTTTAGCAAATTTTAGCTTGCCATCATATCCTTGGGCCAAATCCTCCAGAACGGGGGCTGCAGCCAGGCAAGGAGCGCACCAGGTAGCCCAAAAATCTACCAAAACCGGTATTTTGGATTGCAACACACTCTTTTGGAAATCGTTTTCACCTGTTATTTCCTGCATTATCAGACTTACCTCCTATAATTTTATACCAAGCAAAGTAAAGAGACCTACGGCATTCCTGGTAGTCCGCTGGGCAATTGTAGCTTGAGCAACTTCTTTAAGCTCAGCAGCAGCTTTCAAAGCCCGGAGAACATCAGCCGGCTGAGATTGGTATCTCAATTCTCTGCCGTAGGTAACAGGGCTATCTGTTTCCAACAACAATCTATCCAGGGGTGTTTCTCGAACTGCTCTCCTATGTTCTTCATGGTATTCCGTTGCCGGTGTCGCAGAGACAAAATAACCAGCATCAATTATACCCCTGAGAACACTGGAAAACCCGGTAAACCAGTGAAACACAGCCTTTTCTATTCCCGAATCTTGAACTACTTGTAGAGCATCCTTCCAGGCATACCTGCTGTGAATTATCGCTGGCTTGGCATATTTCACTCCCAACTCTAGAAGCCGCCTCAAAACTTCTTTCTGCAAATCCTTTGCTGCCACCTTTACCACCCGCTTATCATAGTCCAAACCTATTTCACCAATGGCAACTGCCTCAGCAATGTTTTCTTCAACGAATTCCAAAGCATCATCTATCCGGGAAGGATCCAGTTTGCCTAATTCCCAGGGATGCAGACCCAGAGCGGGATAGACAAAAGAGCTGTAGCGCTGAGAAATTTCCAGTATTCTCCCATTTGATTTCTGATTGGAACCCACAGCCACTATGGCAACAACGCCAACCTTTTTGGCTTCTTCAACAGCCGAATTGAGATTATCCAATTCATCCAGGTGAGCGTGGGTATCAACAAGCTGGTACATTAAAACTTCTTTTCAGCAAGCATAGTTTTGTAATACCCAAGCCCCGTCTCCGTAGGCTTAAAGCCATAAAGGAAGAAACTGCCTCCCGACTCTTTGGTGACCATGTTGGCTGACAAGAGCACCCTGAGCATTGCCTCGCCGAAGTATCCCGTTAAATTAAGATGGTGGTCGGGAACCAATTCATGAGTTGCTTCATATTCCTTGCAAATGCTGTAGAGAAGCCTCGCCGGCCCTTCTTCCAAGTTTTGAAGAAGAGATTGCATAGTGTCTGTCTTTTTAGCTACAGCGAGAAAATCTTCAAAAGCACTCATAATCGTTAGCCACTGATCCTGACAGTGAGATAGAGGTCACCTGGAATCTGCCCCTGTAATCCCATGCCTCTCAATCTTATCCTTGTGCCCTGGGCAACTCCCGGCGGTACTTTGACCACCAGTCTCTTCTTTTCCCCACCCCTATTATACTTGATTTTCTTTTCACATCCCACAGCGGCTTCCTTTAGAGAAAGGCTGACTTCGTGATATAAGTCTCCGCCTTTAACCTGCCAGGGAAACCCCCTAAAACCTAATATCTTCTTAAGCGTGAAATTTGCCACTTTGCCCATAAGCCGCAATAGCAATGGTGGCTTATATCCACGGCTGGGAGATGAAGTGAACTGGCCTGCCCACCCCGGCTGGCTAGAGAAGGCATATCCTTTACCACCAAAGAACATATTATCCACAAATCCCTTATCAAATCTTAAACTGGCTTCCTGAAACATCCGGATTAGCTCTTGAAACACATAAGGATTGGCAAAGGCATCACGGAATACCTGCTCCTGGCTATAATATCGCCCGCCAGCATATTGAGCCCCATAACCAGCAAAGCCTGCCCGCCTCATTTGATCATACTCCCGCCTCTTGCTCTCCTCCCCCAATACAGCATAGGCTTCATTAATTTCCTTGAACTTCTCCTCAGCCACTTTCTCATTGCCCGGATTTCTATCTGGATGGTATTTCATGGCAAGATCCCGGAAGCTGTGTTTTATCTCCTCCTGGCTGGCCCCGGGAGAGATCCCAAGAATAGAATAGTAATCTTTCATTTCACCTTATAGTTGTCGTAAAGAAGTATTTTAGCGATTAAAGATTATAATGGCAAACAGCCCGGGCTATCTTGTTTTGCCAGCAGCGTCATTGCCAGGCAGCCTTACCAGAAGAGTCATTTGTTCTACTCCCTCCACAATAACTTCTTTCCTGGCGCCGATCTCTGTCCCCGAATTTGACCTGGCTTGCCAGAGTTCGCCACGAATTCTGACGTAGCCCCGTGGGCTGAGCATGGTAGCCGTTTTACATTTGGTGCCAACTAAAGCCTTCAGTGAGAGCACCGGCGCTTTTTTCAATGCATTCCTACCCAGCCAGTACATAGCACCGCAATACGTCCCCAGGACAATCATCAAAACGATGAGTGCCCCAAGAGATATGTGGACCCCAAACTGAGGCAGTGCCAAAAGCACCACTACCGCCAGAATCGCCTCCCAGAGGAGGGAGGTAAGAATAGAGTATACCGTGTACCCTTTACTTGGCATCATTTATCACCAGAACTATATCATAAGAAAACGGCTGGCATCACAACGGCAAAATTCCGGCTCAGCCTGATAGAAAAACAACTCAGTAAACAATTTGACACGCCCATGCCACTGTGTTAACCTCAACCAAATTGTGGTTAACCAGATAAAGGCAAGCATTGTAAAGACTCTCCAAGGAAACAGAGGTTTTGTTTCTGGTGAAGCGTTGAGCCACGAATTTGGCATCTCCCGAGTCTCCATCTGGAAACACATCCACAATTTGCAGCAAGATGGCTACGTAATAGAGGCTTCGCCTAAAGGCTACCATCTAATTTCTTCGCCAGATTTACTGCTTCCTTATGAATTCCCCGGTCTGGAGGGAAGGATTCAGCACTTCAACGAAATCAGCTCCACCATGGATTTTGCCAGAGCGTTAGCCAAAAACGGGGCGCGAGAGGGAACTATAGTAATTGCGGAAGCTCAATTACATGGCAGGGGAAGACTGGCCAGAAAATGGGCCTCTCCACAAGGCGGCATTTACCTGACCATCATTTTAAGGCCACAAATCATCCCGGCGTATGCTCCCAGGATAAATCTAATGGCTGCGGTGGCAGTGGCAAAAACCATCAGAAAGCTCTTTGGTTTGAAAGCAGAATTGAAATGGCCCAATGACATCCTGATCGAAGGAAGAAAGGTGGCCGGCATATTAGCAGAGATGGATGCTGAAATGGATAAGGTGAACTACATCAACCTTGGCATAGGAATAAATGCCAACAACCTCATCTCCAGACAGGAAATAAATGCAACTTCGCTGAGAGAGCAATTAGGAAGCAAAATCTCCAGGAAGGAATTCTTCAGCTCGGTAGTAGAAGAAATAGGTAAGCAACAAGCTCTACTAAGCAAAGCAGATTCGCTTGAGGAATGGAAAAAACTCTCCGCCACATTGAACAGAAATGTGAGAATCACAACGCCAGGTGAGGAAATAGAAGGAAAGGCAACTGATATCGATGCCCATGGAGCGCTCATAGTAAAAACCCACGATGGCTCCTTGCGAAGTGTTTTCGCCGGAGATTGTGTCCACCTGAATAGCTAATCATGATTCAACTCTCCATTATCACCATTTACGCCCTGGTCATGATAGGCATGGGACTGGGGATGAGAAAAAGGGCGGAAAGCCAGAGCGGTTTCTTTATCGCACAGCGTAGAGGTACCTTGCCCTTCATCACCGGCTCTCTTCTAGCCACTGCCATTGGAGGTTCGGCCACAGTGGGCATGGCTGGACTGGGATTTGTGCAGGGACTGACGGGCGCCTGGTGGCTTCTTGTCGGCGCCATTGGCCTCTTAATCCTGGGATTTTTCTTTGCCAGGAAAGTAAGAGGTGCTGCGCTCTACACCCTTCCAGAGCTTGCCGAACGCCAGTACGGCAGCCTTTTAGGCATGGCTGCTTCTATCCTGATTGTCATTGCCTGGGTGGGAGTGGTGGCAGGACAAATTGTAGCTGCTGGTAAAGTTCTGTCCATTCTGGGGATGGGCTCTATTACCTTCTGGATGGTCATCTTTACCATAGTTTTTGTCGCTTATACCATCCTGGCAGGGCAGTATTCTATCATCCGCACTGACTTCTTCCAGGCTTCAATTCTCCTTGTCGGCATTTTCGCAGCTCTGGGCTTCATTTTATTCCGTATGGGCGGGCTGGATAGCATGAAAGCTGCGTTGCCCCAGGGATATTTTTCTTTCCCATTGAGTCCAGAATTTGACTTCAAGATGCTTCTATCTCTTTTGATACTTGTTGGTGCAACCTATGTGGTGGGTCCAGATATATATACCCGCCTCTTCTCCGCCAAAGAGGAAGGAACTGCTCAGAAAGCAGCTTTCCTCTCCGCTTTTCTCTTTATTCCTGTGGCTTTCGCCATCACTCTCATAGGAATGAGCGCCAAAGTCCTCTGCCCCCAAATCCTACCAGAGCAAGCCTTTCCTCAAGTAATCAGCACCGTGCTTTCCCCGGCCCTGGGTGGCGTAGTCCTTGCCGCCCTGGTAGCAGCGCTGATGTCCTCGGCAGATACCTGTCTCCTCAGCCAGGGAGTCATCCTGACACAGGATATCGTGAAGCGCTTTCACCCCGGGCTGGATGAAAAAAAGACCATTTTGCTGACACGCCTAAATATTATCGTTTTAGGTTTCCTAGCACTGGGCTTAGCGATATCCCTGAAGGGCGTGATCTCCTCCCTTCTCTTCGCCTATACTATTTTTACCTGCGGTCTCGTTGTTCCTGTAATCGCTGGCTTTTATAAAGACAGGCTGAAGGTGACCTCACAAGGGGCTCTGGCAGCCCTTATAGGTGGAGGGATAATAGGGCTGCTGGGTAAAATTCCTGGCCTTGATGTTCCTTTCAAAAGTGATCTTGGCCTCATAGGTTTTGCCGCAAGTGTCCTCCTTCTTTTCGGTGTGAGTTTTGCCACCAGAAGGAAGAACAAGTCCCTGCCCATGCTATAATAACAGAGTGCAGGTTGCTATCATCGGCCTGGGCTTGATTGGTGGCTCCCTCGGGCTCGCTCTAAAACAAAAAACCGAGCCCGGGTGGAAAGTAGTTGGCTATATACGCCGCCCTGAGGTTGCCACAACAGCACTGAAAGTGGGCGCCATTGATAGAGCCGAAAAAACTCTGAAAGACACGGTAAAGGAAGCTGATCTGGTCATCATCGCCACTCCAGCCTTAACCATAAGGGAAATCTTATCACGGATAGTTGACCACCTCCCCGATGGCTGCACCGTTACTGACACCGCAAGCACCAAGTTTCAAGTCATGCAGTTGGCCCATGAGATATTGCCGCCAAGAGTAAATTTCATTGGTGGCCATCCCATGGCAGGAAAAGAACTCTACGGCATTGAGGCCGCCGAAGCTGGACTCTTCCAGAGATGTATCTACTGTCTTACCCCGGAAGAGAAAACTCCACCAGAAGCACTGGACAAGGTGATAAATATGGTTAAAATGCTGGGAGCCACGCCAATGCTAATAGATGCTCAGGAACATGATGGCTTAGTAGCTGGCATCAGCCATTTGCCGCTGCTCCTCTCGGCAGCCCTAGTCTCAGCCACCACCAAAGACCCTTCCTGGCACAAAATGTCCCGGCTGGCTGCTTCCGGCTATCATGACCTCACCCGCCTGGCTTCAGGGAATCCACAGGTGAATGCTGATATTTGTCTCAGCAACTCCAAAGCTATAATCCGCTGGATTGACAAACTCAAACAAGAGCTGGACAGATATCGTGAGCTTGTAAGTGCTGAAGATGAAAATTTGCAAGAGGCTTTGACTGAGGCCAGGGAAGCAAGAGAGAATTGGCTAAACGAGAGGAAATGAGAAAATTTACGCCCTGCGCTCGTCTGGAAGGAGAAATCGCCCTGCCAGGGGACAAATCTATTTCCCACCGGGCAGTCATCCTCAACAGTTTAGCCAAGGGCCAAGCTGAAATCACTAATTTCGCTCCCGGCAGGGATTGCCTGGCCACAGTGAACTGCCTGAGAGCCCTGGGAATCAAGATCAGAAGGAAAGGGACTGCAAGCTCTCCAGCTTTGCTGGTTTCAGGAAATGGCGATGGGCTTAAGGAAGCCCGGGATGTGCTCAACGCGGCAAACAGCGCCACCACAATGCGCCTTCTCGCAGGGCTTCTTTCCAGTCAACCCTTCCTCTCCATAATTACTGGCGATGCTTCTCTCCGCTCCCGCCCCATGAGAAGATTGCTGGAGCCCTTGCAACTCATGGGCGCCAAAATCTGGGGAAGGAGTGGAGATTCTCTTGCCCCCCTGGTGATTAAAGGAGGGAAACTCCGGGGCATAGATTTCGAACTACCTATTCCCAGTGCCCAGGTTAAGTCGGCAATTCTACTGGCGGGCCTCTTCGCCCATGGCAACACCGTCCTGCGTCAACCAGTTTTTTCAAGAGACCATACCGAAAGAATGCTTCAGCAAATGGGAGCCAGCTTAGTCACCCAGGAAAACAAAATTTCCCTGATGCCTCTGGAGTGTCCTCTAGCTCCCCTCAGCCTTCATGTTCCCGGAGACATCAGCTCGGCAGCTTACTTCCTCGTCGCCGGGGCTATCCATCCCGATGCCCGGATAACGGTAAAGAATTGCGGCATTAATCCTACACGAACAGGACTCATAGGTGCTCTTGCAGCTATGGGAGCCAAACTCAAGGTGGGAAATGTGCGCCATGAAGCCAATGAACCACTGGCTGATATTGTGATAGAATCCAGTGAACTGAGCGGAATTGAGATTGGCGGCGATATGGTCCCTCGTCTTATTGATGAGATTACCGTGCTGGCTGTAGCTGGCTGTGTGGCGAAAGGGGAAACTATAATCAGAGATGCTGGCGAGCTGCGCGTGAAGGAATCTGACCGCATTGCCACCCTTTCTCAAGAGCTTTCCAGGCTGGGGGCTGAAATCGAGGAATTGCCTGATGGGATGATTATTCATGGGGGAAAGCCGCTAGTGGGCGCAGAGGTGGATAGCCACGGGGATCACAGGCTAGCCATGAGTCTGGCCATAGCTGGCCTGGCAGCCAGTGGAGAGACAACCATCAAACATGCCCAGGCAGCGGAGATTTCTTATCCCTCGTTCTGGCAGGACCTATCAGCCATCGAAATGAATGCTCAGTGCTCTTCGGAGATATAAGATGTCATCAAAAGTTGAGCCAAGTAACCTACTCGTCATAATCTCGGGACCTTCAGGGGTGGGAAAAGATGCCGTGCTTGCCAGGATGAAAGAAATGGGGTATCCCTTTTATTATGCTATTACCGCCACCACCCGGCAAAAACGCGCTGGAGAGAAACATGGAAGAGATTACTATTTCTTCGCGCCTGACCAATTCCAAAGCATGATAAAAAAGGGCGAGCTGCTGGAATGGGCTGAGGTTTATGGCAATTATTATGGCGTGCCCAAAGAAGAAATAACCTGGGCCTTATCACAAGGGAAGGATGCCATCTTGAAAGTGGATGTTCAGGGCGCCGCAACGCTCAAAAAAATTCTTCCCCAGGCAGTATTCATTTTCCTCATGCCTCCTTCTATGGCTGAGCTGGAGAGGCGGCTCAAAGGGCGCAGCAGCGACCCGGAGAAAGAGGAGAAAGATCTGACTCTGAGGCTAGAAAAAACCCGAGAGGAAATAGAAAGGCTGCCTCTTTTCGATTATGTCATCACCAGCTATGAGAATAAGCTGGACGATGTCATCTCCCAGATTCAGGCCATTATTATCGCCGAAAGATGCCGTGTGAAGCCGCAAAACGACACTTCTCCTAAGATTAAGCTATAATATAAGAGGCAAGTCATGAATCAAATTGTAAAATACCGGAATTGCTTAATTATGCTGGTTATTTTGCTAGCCAGTATAGTATCACTCGTTGGTTGTACTGGCGCGCCATCAACCCCACCACCAGCACAAACACCACTCTCAGTGCCCCAGAAAGCTGACCTGATAGGCGAGATAGAGCTGGCAAAAATCATAGATGATGAAGACTTCGCAGAGCTTTACCAATATGCTGCTCAGGATACGACTCTGCCGCAGACACTGGATGCCGCTTTAGAGAAGGTGGAGCACGAAACTGGCATAAACCTGAGAGATTTTGACACTGCTGTAGTATTTGGCGAGGCGGCAACATTCATTGAGAGCACGGAATCCTCTCCAGGCAGCCACCAATACTGGGGAGCGCTGGTTGAAGGAAAGCTGAATGAAAATACCTTCATCAGTAATATCGAAGGCAAGATAGGGAAAGAACTTCCAGGAAGCAGTTACCAAAATTACACGATTTACGTCCTTCCAAGTCTCGAAGGGCAAGGTGAGGCCTTCAGCATAGCTTTCCCCACCGAAGAGCAGATGGTCATTGGCACCACACTTGCCGTAAAAGACGTCATTGATGTTAAAGTGGGACGGCAGGAACCTATGAGCGGTGCTGTTTACAACCTATACAGCCAGCTCGACGATGCCCTCATCAAACTGGCCTCCACTGTACCAGGACCGCTCCTTGAGCGGATTCCCGCAGAAATACCCATTGGCCCACTCACCTTGAGCCTTCTCTGCTTCAGGGACATAGAATACACTACCCTTACCCTTACCAAGAGCGATGCAATTATCAATGCCCAGGCTCGCCTTGTATTTACCAACGAGGATTCAGCCAGCGATAGCGGAAAGTTGCTATGGACTGGAAGTAAAGCAGGCAAGTATGCCGTGTCTGATCCCAACATCAAGACGCTGCTGTCTAAAATACACATATCCCAGAGAGACTCTTCTGTCTTCTTAACGCTTGCCATGACTATCTCTGAAATCGAGCAATTAATCTCGGCAACGTCCCAGGAAGCAAAGTAACAGGCCCTACCTTTGAAGCCTGCTTCCCCATTCATCACTTTCTCAATGTGAGCTAGAAACTTCCTTGCCCTTTACAGCGATTCCCTTGCCTCTTTCTCTTTACCTCTAACAAGCGAGGTAACAGAGGCTATCCCAGTCAGAATAGCACCTGCCATGTAAGCATGACTTAAGCCAGCAACAAAAACTGCTGCTTCCGAACTCCCAAGAGCAGCTTTCTCCAGAATGGAAGACGGAGTACAGGCATAGAGCACCAACCCCGCTATGGCAACACCCAGAACCATGCCCACGGTTCGCATCGTCGCCAGTATCCCTGAAGCTATGCCAAGGTGAGCATTGGGTGCGCTTCCCATCACAGCACTATTATTCGGGGACTGAAAAATCCCGGTGCCAAGGCCAAATAACGCCAGCCTCCATACAACGTCTGCCGAACTGGCGGAGACCGGCAACTGGCTCATAAAGAACAGGGATAGGGCGCATACGGCAGCGCCAAGACAGGTCAGCAGCCTCGTGCCAATCCTGTCAGAAAGGGAACCACAGAAGGGAGCAGCCACCATGATAGCCAATGGGAGGGAGGTCATGATTAAGCCCAATTTATTTGGAGCATAGTGCAGCACCCTTTGAAGGTAGAAAGGGGTGAGGAAAACCATCACATACTGGGACATAAAGTTAAGCAGGCCGCTGATATTGGCAAAGGAAAAGGTCGTGTTGCGAAAAAGACTCAGGTTGAGCATCGGCTGCGCCGCCTTTCTCTCTACTCTAAAGAAAGTGATGCCGGATACAGCAGCAACCAACAGCATAATGCCAGTGGCGTAGCTTAAACCCGAACTCTGGAAACGGTTGACGAAGAGAAGGAAAGAGAACAAAAAGACAAAGGCAGCCACCGCCCCCAATATGTCTATCTTGCCACGCTGCCCTTTTACTTCAGGGATGACACGGCGAGCCCAGAGAAAAGCTGCGATGCCAACAGGAATGTTAATCAGAAAAACAAAACGCCAGCCATATGAGGAAGCGATGAATCCTCCGAGGGAGGGGCCTATCGCCAGCCCCGCTGAAACAACCAGAGCGTTAATACCCAGTGCCTTGCCGCGCTCTGTAGATGGGAAGGATGTAGTTATAATGGCATAAGGCACTGACATCATCGTTCCCGCAGCCAGTCCCTGAATGGCTCGAAAGAGGATAAGCCAATAGATTGTAGGGGAAAGACCACACAAACCCGAGGCGAGGGTGAAGCCAGCAAGCCCAGACAAGTACACTTTCTTGTACCCCAGGATGTCACCCAGGCGACCATAAAACAGGAGCAGACTGCTGATGGTCAGAAGATATATCATAGGCACCCATTGAGCCATGGAAATATCCACACTGAAGAACTCGGTGATTGTGGGAAGGATGACATTCACGATGCTGCCATCGATGGGCCCCATGATGGTGCCCACCATGAGCGCCGCCAAAACTGAATAGCGCCGCCCATAAGGCTCTACAGTTTTTTCGCCCATTCTCGCTCCTTCCCTGTACTTATCTTGACAGTTTATTCCGAATTGACTGAAAATCTCAATGTATTTACGGTGAAAAGAAGCTGAAAGATGAGGTAGAATATGTCACCAAATTGGTCTTGAACGACTAACTTCAATAACATGTCAGGTATAATTGTGCAATGGCGAAGACTATCTCGCTTATAATCCCTACCTACAATGAAAGGGATAATATCGCTCCCCTGGTCGAGAGAATAAACGCTGCTTTATTCTCCTACAACTATGAAATTGTCTTCATTGATGATGACAGCGGTGATGGAACTGCTGAGCTTGCTTCGGCTTTGTCACCTAAATATCCCGTTAAGGTGATTGTCCGCCAGAATGAAAAGGGATTGGCCTCAGCTGTTGTTGATGGGCTTAAGCATATAAAAGGCCAGATTGTAGCAGTGATGGATGCTGACTTACAGCACCCACCAGAGGTTATACCAGCCTTGCTGAGAGAGATAGAAAACGGAGCAGATATAGCGGTCGCCAGCCGCTATGTCCAGGGAGGGGGCTGCCAGGGCTGGGGACTGGTGAGGAGAATAATGTCAAAGGGAGCCGTATTCCTGGCACACCTGCTCCTGCCGCCAACGAGGCGGGTTAATGACCCTATGTCAGGCTTCTTTATGCTCAATAAACAGGTGGTGGCCAGCGCTGCCCTGAAACCAACCGGTTATAAGATACTTCTGGAAATACTTATGATGGGGCAACACCGGAGTGTAGCTGAAGTCCCCTATACTTTCAGAACCAGAACCAGTGGGGAAAGCAAACTGAAGGCCAGACAACAAATAGATTACCTGAAACATATCTACAGCCTGATGAAGAGAAAAGGTGAGTTACTGAGATTTATCAAGTTTTGTCTCGTCGGGGCGAGCGGCGTTCTGGTTAATATGGGTCTTTTGTGGTTGCTAACAGAATTTGCTGGTTTATTTTATCTTTTATCAGCAGCTATCAGTATAGAGACTTCCATCATCTCCAACTTCATCCTTAACGACTTTTTCACCTTCCCTGACCGGCGCTCGGCGGGAGTGAAATCGCGTCTGAGGCGCCTGGCGAAGTTTAACGTGGTCAGTCTCGGTGGGCTGGGAATCAACATGGCATTTCTCTGGCTGCTTACCGAGCACTTTGGGCTATATTACCTGTTATCTAACATTTGCGGGATAGCAGCGGCTACCCTATGGAACTTTTCT
>JGI24025J20009_10000097_pt1 | contig 63215 bp, 56 predicted proteins | sample Cruoilmetagenom3_FD_20009 | JGI IMG/M metagenome (IMG submission 20009)
ACGATAATATAAAAGATGGGGCTTTTTACCTTGTGAAGAATAATATCATCGAGCTGAGTGGTTGTCTTTTTTGTCCATTTGGCTACCAGGTGAGTAAGAAAAAAATAGATTAACTTCGCTACAGCAAAAAAGATGAGGAAAGCAATAACTGCCTTTACATAAGGATTGAATAAAAAAATTTTAAGAAAATTTAAAATTTTTATCGCCATTACATCCCCCTTACCTCACAAACTCCAAGAAAGTTCTTCACTCTCTCTTTAATCCTCTTCAATTCCTCTGAAGAATAAGGCTTTATATTTTCGTAATCTTTCTGCAAAGTCCTCTCGGGTATAAACTGCTGGAGAACATACCTTTTTGCTCCCTTAATTTGTTCGGCAATCTTTATTATATCTTCCTCTGTTAATAAACCGGGAACAAGGGTTGTCCTCAATTCATACTCTACCCTAAATTTTAATAGTAATTTCAGGCTCTCTTTAACTCTTTCAAAAAGCTCTTTACTGTCAATTCCTGCTGCTTCTTTATACTTTTCCCAGATAAGGGGGGACTTAATATCCAGAGCTACATAATCTATTAGATGATTATCAATCAACTCCTTCATCATTAAAGGTTCACTGCCATTTGTTTCCAGTTCTATTAAAAAATTTTCTCTTTTTACCTTAGCTAAAAAATTCGGTAAATCCTTATAGATAGTTGGCTCTCCACCAGTAATAGCCAATCCATCCAAATACTTTCTTTTAGAGACAAGATAATTTACTACTTCCTCCTCAGATATGGAGGATAGATTTTTAGAGTTTAAAACGAGGTCAGGATTCTGGCAAAAAGGACAGCGAAAATTACATCCTCCTGTAAACACAACGGCAACTATTTTTCCCGGATATTCAATTAAAGAGAGTTTCTCAAAACCCTTAAATTCCATAATAATCTCATCTAAGATGCTTGCGATTGTGCATTTTAGCTTTCCACTTTATATTCCACTCTTTGTCTGAATTCTTCCTGTTTACCTTTGTTCCAGTTCTTCACCGGTCTAAAGTAACCCACTACTCTACTATATACTTCTGCTTCCTTTCCACATATTGGGCATATTGAGTGTTCTCCCTTAAGATATCCATGGTCAGAACAGATAGAATAAGTGGGAGTTATAGTAAAATAAGGAATTCTTGTGTTATACACCACTTTCTTCAGGAGTCTCTTGCAGGAATCTCCAGAAGATAGTCTCTCTCCCAAAAATATATGGAAAACTGTACCCCCGGTATATAAAGTTTGGAGAGCTTCCTGATGTTCTAAAGCCTCTATAACATCTCTTGTCTTATCTACCGGTAGAAGAGTGGAATTTGTATAATAGGGGGTCCCTTTGCCTGCAGTAATAATATCGGGATATTTCCTCTTATCAATTCTGGATAAACGATAGGAGGTTCCCTCTGCAGGGACCGCCTCTAAATTATAGATATGTCCCGTCTCTTCCTGAAAATCCTGCAGTTTCTCTCTCATAAAATTCAAAGTCTTTAGAGCAAAATCTCTCCCTTCCTTAGAAAATATATCCTCTCCCAATAGATTTAAGCAGGCTTCATTCATTCCCACAGGTCCCATAGTAGAAAAATGGTTTTTTAAAGTCCCCAAGTACCTTTTAGAATAAGGAAGAAGCCCCCCTTGCATATTTCTCTCTACTATTTCTCTCTTAATCTCTAAAGAAGTCTTAGCCAGAGTCATCATATATTCTAATCTTTCAAAGAATTCATCTTTATTTTCAGATAAATAACCTATGCGGGGCATATTAATACTTACCACGCCAATACTACCTGTAGAATCTCCCGAACCAAAAAGGCCGCCGGTGATATTCCTATCTAATTGTCTTAAGTTCAGTCTCAGCCTGCAACACATACTCCTCACATCACTGGGATTTAAATCACTGCTAATAAAATTGGCGAAATAAGGTAACCCATACTTTGCTGTCATCTCAAAAAGAAGATTTGCATTTTCGCTATCCCAATCGAAATCCCTGGTTAAATTATAAGTGGGGATAGGAAAAGTAAAGGGCCTTCCGCTCATATCTCCTTCCGATAAAACTTCAATAAAAGCTCTATTGATTAAATCCATCTCTTTTTGATAACCAGCATAGGTTTCATCCAGTAATTTCCCCCCAAAGACTACAGGCTCTTTTTTAAGGTCTTCGGGAACTGTCCAATCAAAGGTTAGATTGCTAAAGGGCGATTGGCCACCCCAGCGGGAAGTTATATTTAAATTAAAAACAAACTTTTGCACTGCTTGCTTAATTTGATGATAATTTAAATTATCTTTTCGGACAAAAGGAGCAAGGTAAGTATCTATAGAGTTAAAAGCCTGGGCTCCCGCCCATTCATTCTGCAAAGTACCAATAAAATTTGCTATCTGTAAAAAGGCAGTATCCAGATGCTTTGCTGGCTTAGACTCCACTATTCCGGGAACACCATTGAATCCCTCATAAAGAAGTTGTTTCAATGACCAACCAGCACAGTAAGCCGTGATTCCAAAGTATAAATCATGAAGGTGGATGTCTCCGTTTCGATGAGCATCTGCTACTTCCATAGGATACACTCTATCTAAAGTGTAATCAGAAACTACCGAACCTGCTACATGCATTAAAAGTCCCGACATAGAATATCCTATATTGCTATTTTCTCTTACCCTCCAGTCAACCTGGGTTAAGTAATCACTTACTATCTTCTCCACTTCCAGAAAAGTCGTTCTTATCTTCCTGAGGGTTTCGTGCTGCTTTCTATAGAGGATGTATGCCTTAGCTGTTCTGGCATGCCCTTCTTCAATTAATACCTTTTCTACAATATCCTGGATATTTTCCACGCCGGGAATTTCTAAAGGAAATTTCTCCTCCAGAAATCTAACAACACGATTAGATAGTCTTTCAGTTACTTTTCTGTCCTTACCTCCCACTGCCTGGGCAGCCTTCCATATAGCTTCGGTAATTCTGTTCTGGTCAAAATCGACTATTCTCCCGTCTCTTTTACGAATTTTAGCAATCTTTCCTCTCAATGTCATAATACTCTCTCCTTTTTAATTTACAAAGCCTCTACTTTTGTAATCTCAGGAAGGGAAGACTTAATAGTTTTTGTAATCACATTAAGCAGAGTAAACTTCGCCATAGGACAACCGCTGCAAGCGCCGCTCAACTTTACCTTAACTACACCGCCTTCCGTCACTTCAATTAGATCTATATTTCCCCCATCCCTGATTAAAACCGGCCTTATTTTTTCACCGATAACCTTTTCAACCTTTTCCCACAACATTTTTCTTCTCCTTACCGAATAAATTTTTATTTCAAAAAGTTAAAAGAGCAGAGATAATTCCCACCAGAAATATTCCATCATAGACTCCGGCTCCTCCTATACTTATCATAGGAGCTCCTACAGCTTGCAGCTGGTAAAGATTTAATAAATCTGAGCCAATCAATATCCCCAAAACTCCAGAGATATAGGCTACAGGAGCAGGATTCTTAGAAGTGAGAATTACAGCAAGAAATGCGGCAATAAGAGGAGGAATGAGAGCAGGAACAGTAAACCCAACCCCAGGAACGACTCTCGTTAAAAGTTTTGATGCCACTATCATAATAAGAGTAATTATAATAGTAGCTCTAAGAGGAACCTTGGGAAGAAGGTAGATACAGAGAAGAAGAGGAATAATAGCTCCTCCAAGATTTGCACATATCAGTTGTCCTCCTCCAGCAGAAAAGGGAGAAATCCAATCTCCGTATATCCCTCTCCTGACAATAGGAATATTTATCATACTTCCTAACAAAGAAAAAATAAGAATGAAAAAAGCCATTTTAGGGGATAAACCTAACTTTGCAAAAGCAGCTCCTATTATCCCAATCTGAATCAGCAAAAAAAGAATTGGTAAAAGTAAAATAAAAATAATTAAAAGAAGAAAAGATAAGGGAAGAAAAACCATATTAACCTCCAATCCTTTCGGTGTCTTGAGACGTCATTTATATTGGCAAAAAGCAATAAATACAATCAATATTTTTCTTAATTCTTAATTCTGTTTTTTATTCCCCCGACAAGCTTTAACACATATTCCACATATATACTGACTTGTGTAACCCAACTTTCTAAAAAGTTTTAATTGCTCAAAACACTTAATATGCTCAAATTCGCCTGGTTCCTCCTTAATTGCTTCCGCAGGACAGACAGAAAGACAATCTCTACAGCTTTTGCAACTATACTCCATAGGAGTATCGCATCGAAGGGGCATATCGGTAAGTATACTCACCAGCCTCACCCGAGCTCCAAAGATGGGAGTAACTAAAAGGTTATTTCTCCCTATCCATCCCAACCCTGCTCTTTGAGCAACTTTTTTATGAGAGAGGTGTCCCCTCTGTTTTTCCCAATCAATGATTTGTGAAGCAGGTATGGGCAAAGATTCCCACCCTTTATCCTGAATAAAAGAGGCAACCTTAAGGGCTAATCTATCCAAGAAAAAATTTACCTGTCGATAATGGTGATAATAGAGATGTGTTGGTTTATCCTTAATGTCCTCTAATATCTTATCTGAAAGGCGAAAACCAAGGGAGATTCCCCTGGTAATATTTTCTACTAATTTTTCAGGAAGAAAAAACTCCTCCTTTAAAGGAGGAATATCGGCTACTCCAAACAGAGAAGCACCCTCTTTTAAAGCAAAATCTTTCACCATCTGATAGTTTTCTTCTTCTATTTCACTTGTCTGCTTGGTCAAAATTTTCATCTATTTTCCTTAAAATTTTTTAAATAAATCATTAAAATAGAGATGGCTGCCGGGGTAATTCCTGAAATACGAAAAGCTTGACCAAGTGAAAGAGGCTTAAATTTATTTAGTTTCTCCCTTACCTCGAACGATAAACTGGGAATTTTAGAAAAATCAAAATCGGGAGGAATCTCTATCTTTTCCATCCTCTCCAATTTTTCTATCTCTTTTTGCTGGCGCTTAATATACCCCCGATATTTTACCTCTACCTCCACTTCAAAAGCTTCCGCTGGAGAAAGCTCTTCTTCAGACTTATAAATAGATTTTAGTTTCTCGTAGCTAACCTCTGGCCTGCGCAGAATCCCTTCCAGTGTAGAAGGATCTCTAAGAGGTGCTGCTCCCCATCCCTTAAGAATTTTATTAATAGATTCTGTGGGAGTAATCTTAATTTTTCTTAATCTTGACAACTCCTCTTCAACTCTACTCTTTTTCAAAAGAACTCCTTCGTATCTCTCTTTCTCTACTAATCCTAAATTATAACCTATCTCACTTAAACGAAAATCTGCGTTATCTTCTCTAAGAAGTAGTCTGTATTCGGCGCGGGAAGTAAACATTCTATAAGGCTCACGGGTACCTTTAGTAACTAAATCATCAATTAACACACCAATGTAAGCTTGCGACCGACTCAATATCAAAGGAGAATTATCTTTAACTTTAAGAGCAGCATTAGCTCCGGCCATAATTCCCTGAGCGGCAGCCTCTTCGTATCCTGTGGTTCCGTTAATTTGCCCTGCAAAATAGAGATTCTTCACTAATTTTGTTTCCAGAGTAGGAAATAGTTGAGTAGGTTCAGCATAATCATGTTCAATGCCGTAGCCGGGACGAACCACGGCAGCATTCTCCAATCCCTCAATGCTATGGAGCATCTTAATCTGAACATCAATGGGTAGACTTGTAGCCAGTCCATTAGGATAAAATTCAAACGTCCATCTTCCCTCGGGTTCCAGAAATATCTGATGTCTATCTTTATCCGGAAATTTCATCACCTTATCCTCTATAGATGGGCAATAACGGACTCCCGTCCCCTTTATAACACCTGTATAAAGAGGAGACCTATCTAAATTCTCTTTTATAATCTGATGAGTATGAAGATTAGTATAAGTAATATAACAGGCAACCTGCTTTTGAGCTATCTTTCTGGTAGAAAAAGAAAACGGCGCAGGAGGTTCATCTCCATATTGAGGATTTAATTTAGAAAAATTTATACTCTTACCATCTAAACGGGGACAGGTTCCTGTCTTAAACCTTCCCATCTTAAATCCTAACTCCCTTAAACTTTCGGAAAGAGCTACAGAGGGAAACTCACCCATTCTCCCCGCAGGAAAATGAATTAAACCGATATGAATCAAACCATTAAGAAATGTTCCCGGACATAAAATTACTGTTTTGCCTAAGAATTTTTCCCCTATATCTGTCTCTACTCCATAAGATGCTCCTTTTCTGGTTAAGATTCTCTTTACTGTAGCTTGCCTTAAAAACAGGTGCTTTTGATGCTCAAGGGTTAACTTCATATATAAGCGGTAATCTTCTCTATCAGCTTGCGCACGAGATGAACGAACGGCCGCTCCTTTGCTTGTATTAAGCATCCGAAATTGAATTCCTGTCCTGTCAATAGCTTTTCCCATCTCTCCCCCTAAAGCATCTATCTCTTTTACCAGTTGTCCTTTAGCTAAACCACCAATAGCAGGATTACAGGACATAACAGCAATCCTATCCATATGCATTGTTAAAAGCAAAGCCGAGCAGCCCATCCGACTGGCTGCTAATGCTGCTTCACAGCCAGCATGCCCTCCTCCTACCACAATAACATCGTATTTTTGTGGATAAACCAATGAATAAATTCCTCCAGTTTATTTTCTAAATACAGGAGCAGGAGCTCTTTTATGTTTAGAGCTCTCAACTAATCTTTTTACCTTATCTACCATCTCTTTCGGTAAAAAGTCTATCTTACCAGACTCTATTGCTAAAAGTACTCTATCTAAATCCTCATAACTGAGACCTATTTCTCCCTCATCCGTTTGCCCTTCCCATAAACCTGCACTGGGAGGTTTTTTAATTATTTCCTCCGGAATCTTTAGTTCTTTAGCTAATTCTCTTACTTCACTCTTTAATAATCCTCCCAAAGGTAAAATATCGCACCCACCGTCTCCGTATTTAGTAAAGTAACCGATAAGAATTTCGCTTTTATTGCCCGCGCCAAGCACTAAATAATTTAAATTATTGGCAAAATAATACAGGGTAAGCATGCGTAATCTCGGCTTTATATTTGCTAAAGCTATATCCTTACCTGAAGGAAGAATCTCTAAAAACTTATCGTAAACAGTATCCAACACTATTCGCTCTACTCTGATATTTAGCTTACGAGCAACAAGATAAGCATGCTCTTCATCTAAAGAAGTGTTGTGACAAGGCATTATTAATCCTAATACCTTACTACTTCCTAAAGCTTTCTCAGCTAAGCAAGCTACAACTGAGGAATCAAGACCTCCACTGAGCCCAATTACTACACCCTCTGCTTCTGCTTTTTCGACTTTCTGTTTAATCCAATTTGATATCTCTCTTATTATCTCCATATTTTTATAAGCCTTCCTTTAATTTCTGATAGGTTTTTTGAAGGGCTTCCGAGATTACCTTTGTTTCTGAAATAACAGGCATAAAATTACTATCCCCTCTCCATCGGGGGACAACATGAATATGTAAATGGCCTGCTATTCCTGCTCCGGCTACTTTCCCTAAATTCATTCCTATATTAAATCCCGCCGGATGCAAAACTCTTTTAAGCAATTTTACCATTTGAGTGAGAGCACTCATTAATTCTTCGGATTCTTCCTTATTCAGCTGCTCAATACTACCAATATGTCTATAGGGAGCTATCATTAGATGTCCATTGTTATAAGGAAATATATTAAGCATTACTATACACTTTTTTCCTCTTAAAAGAATATAATTCTCTTCATCTTTATGCTCTTTAGACTTCTGGCAAAAAATACATTCTCTGTTTTTTTCTCCCATAATGTACTCAATCCTCCAGGGAGCCCATAATCTTTGCATAAGAGAACCTCCCATTTACACTTTCACTTTAGCGAATTCTACCCTTTTGTCAAATTAAAAATAGCTCATGATGGCTCATAGCTGATAGCCTCTAAATATTAATAGTTCCTTACCCCCTTTATCTTTTACCCCTTTAATCCTGCTTTCTACCTAATTCTCAGGAAGCATCTCTCAGGAATATTTAAAGCATCTCTCAAATTAGCTGTCCTTTTTTTATATTCTTCGGTAATTCTGTCATGATAACCACTTGCAGGTCTCAAGTTCCGTATTCGAGAGGTAAAAAAATAATTTATTCTCTCCATAAATACTTCCCTTATATATTTACCAAAAATTGAGGAGAGAGCTATAGGGAAATGTTTTTTATCACCTTCTTTAATAAAACATATCCTACCAATATCTTCAAGAGAATAAATAGAATTTATCTCTTCTTTTTTTTCTAATACTTTAAAATTTTGTAAGTAGTTAAACCAGGATAGGTATCTCTTTGTTCCTCCAATCTTGTCACATAAAAATAGATACTTTTGTTCATTTCCATATTGCTTATAAAAATACTCTATTAACTTTTCGAAAAGAATAAAATCGAGATGAGTCTTCTTTATTCCCTTCTCTATAATAAGAGCATTAAATTTATAAGGACAAAAAATAGCTGTTTTAACCTCTATAAGCCTCATTTCTTGATGTGCCATTCCCTGTTTAATCTTAGCTGCATCTCTTTGAATCTCGTCTTCTTTTATCCTTATCCAATGAGGAAGAAGAATCTCGAGTTTCCAGCACATTTCTGCAGCTGGAGAAGGACAGTATTGCCTCAACTCCTGAAGAGTAAATAAACTTACAGAATCTAATAATTCTTTAAATCTCTCAGGCAGTCTCTCATTAAATAAGTTATAATAAGTGAGAACTGTTCTTTCTCCTTCGTTTATCCGATTAAATTTAAGTACTCTTTTGCTATCATCTACAACTGCTTTCCCCCTTATACCATTCCAAAAATCTTCTCTGTTATACTTCTTTACTTCAAAGAGTGAGCCGGTGACTGTCAACATCCCCATTTGCGGTCCAAATCCATTTTCATCAATCCCTACCACATACATTTATTTACCCTATTAATATTGCCGAAAATACCTCTTTTTATATTTGGCAGCCGCGGACTTCTTCCTCTAACTTTTCACGTCGTCTTACGCCTCACCTCTCACTACTCTCTCTAATCCTACTTTCTTTCTTCGGGGTAAAATTCAAGGAAAGAATCAGCAAAATCATACCCCTTCCTGATATCTTCGGGTGTGATAGCTCTTCCCTCCTGAGAAGACTTCCTAAAGGCATAAATGAAAGAGATAGCTTCCCTTCGCCCTTTTTCTTCCAATTCTTGAATATTTGAAGTAATTGCCTTAGGAATTCTTACCCCGACAAAGAAGATACTCGCCGCTACAGTAAATAAGGCGATAACAATACCCAGCGTTCCCCATTTTATCTTCATTTCTCCCTCTCCTCATATATTTAGTTTAATAATTGATAAATCATTTATATCCTATTACTTCACAGAGGAGTTGTCAATTAACCTTCTGCACAAAAAGTTTATTTGACAAGAGACTTTTATTCCCCTACTATGAAGACAGGAGAAAAAATTGAAGAGAAAAATACTCATCTTTATTCAAATCTTCTTCTCTTTTTTACTGTTTATAATGGTGGACACAGGAAAAGCTTATTCTCTTAAAGTAGGGGAAAAGTTAACCTATAGGGTAACATTAGGAGGTTTTTATGTGGGGAAGGGATTACTTCAAATAAAACAGATAACTCAAATAAAGGGAAAGCCTGTCTACCATTTTATCTCCAAAACAAAAAGCTCAGACCCTGTCTCCTTATTTTATCCTCTTGATGACAAAATGGAAAGCTTCGCCGATACTGAAACTCTCTACCCTCACCAATTGATAATTCATTATCAAGAGGGATATCTTAGGAAGAACAAAATCGTTGTAGATATAAACCTAAAGAAAGGCACAACTTTAATAGAAGAAAAGACAATGGAAAAAAGAATTTTCACTTCCTCTTTTTGATACAGTCTCTTTAATTTACTGGCTCAGATTACAAAATTTAGAGGTAGGTGAAGTCTTTTCTATCTCTTTAATCGAGGGAAGCAAAGTAAGAAAAATAAAAGTTAAGGTAACAAAAGAAGAAAAAATTAGCATTTTTGGAGATAGATATTCTGCCGTTCTATGTTCAGAAATAGATTCAAATAACAAGGCAAAAAATGTGCATCTCTGGTTTTCCACTACCGAGGAGCATATTCCTTTAAGACTTCAGACAAAAATATCTCTGGGAACTTTAACCTTACACTTAATCGATGTAGAATCGGAGGATAAGGGTTAAAAAAGCCGTACCTCAACTCCCAGGGAAAACTGGGGATGAGGGAAAGAGTAATCCTTCCAGAGTGGACACTCGTTTCGTTCCCACTGGATAAACCCTTCCACATCTCTCCCTATCTTTTTAGCAATAGTTAATCTCTCCTTATAACAGGTAGAAAGTTTTTCTTCGTTATTTTCCTTATCCAGCTCATTAGACCATCTTTTCCCTATCATCTCCCCTCCCACTTCAATCCGCCAGCCAGCCTGACTCCATCTCAACCAGAATGCCCCTGAACTTTCAGGATAATAGGGAATAACCTTATCTTTATCCTCGGTATTTTCGGCGCTCTGATAAGTATATACAAACTCCTGCTCAAATGCTTCGCTAAATTTATGCGAAATACTTAATTCTCCTCCTTGAAGAAGAACATCTCTAATAATCGGCTTAGTAAACCCACTATCCTGGCTATTCCAGATAATGTCTTCCCCTTCTCTGCGGAAACCTCTTAGTAAAAAGTCTGTCTCTTTGGAAGGGCTATATTTTACATTTATTTCATAATCCCAGACTCCTACAGGAGAGATATCTTCATTTATTTCAATATAATCATAGGGGAGATATAAATCAACAAATCGGGGAAGAAAAGCCTCTTTTTCTCCTATTATCTGAAAGCTTAACTTTGGGGATGCCTGGTATAAGGCTTTAAGAGAAGGTAAAAATTCTCCTTCCTTATTCTCCATCCATTTAACGTTTCCTCCTATATCCAAACTCAGTCTTTTCTCTTTTTCGCTCAAGAGAGTAATTATGCCCTTTGCTCCCAGATATGCCTCAGTTTTCTCTGTAAAGTCTTCCCAATCAGCTCCTGCCCCTATAGTTAAGGAACTTTCATTCATCTTTAGTTCCATCCCGATTCCCAGAAGATTACTCTCATAGCTTTCCTCAGAATCGTTTAGGATTGCTCTTTCCGCTAAACCCTTGATGTTAAAAGTATTGCTTTTACTCTTTAAACTCCAATCTCCTTTTATACCGATTTTACTCTTTTCTCTCTTCTCTTCATCGGGTAAATCAATCCTCTCTTTCTCTCCTTCCAAGCTAACAAGTATCTCCCTTTTTTCTGAGGAATTCCAGATAATATCTATGTCTCCCCTATCTATCTCCCTACCTAAACTAACTCCTTCCCTGTATTCAACCCATTTATCAGAGAAAGCTCTTTCTAAATTTAAAAAATTAGTAGTGCCCTTCTGTTTTCTTCCATAATTTAATTGGTAAACAAAACCACTATTTTCATCTATAGATGTAAAAAAGTGAAGATAAGGAAGAGAAGACTTCTTCAAAGCGGGATAGCTTCTCTTTCTTAGAGGAGAAACGCCGGGAGAGAGAATTAACTCTTTTTCCCCCTCGTATTGGAGAGAAGGGAGAGTCTTTTCTCTTATACGCGAAGGAGGAGAATAATTAGCAAAGGAAGAGGTAAGAGAAAGAAGGGGGAGAGAAACAGGAAGTATCTCTTTTGCTTTCTTTGGAGGTATCTTTATTATTGAGGGCTTTCTTTCTAAAAGAGGAAGAGAAGGATAATAGTAGCTTCTCTTTCTTAGAGGAGAAACGCCGGGAGAGAGAATTAACTCTTTTTCCCCTTCGTATTGGAGAGAAGGGAGAGTCTTTTCTCTTACTATCTCCAGAGAAGACCTATCCTTTCCCTTAATTACTATAGTAGGAAGCTTGGTAGGAAGGGGTTCCTCCTCTTGCGCCCATACAGAGATGGGAACAAGAACCAAAATCACCGGCAAAAACAATAATATTTTTCTCATTAGGCTCCTCCCAGTTCTTTAAGTCTTTTTTTAGCTTCATCTATCCACTTCTTCTCGAGAGATTTTTCCTCAAGAATCTTTCCATATGCTTCTTTAGCTTCATCTCTTTTACCCAGAGCTTCGTAAGAACGTCCTACTCTAAAGCGTGCTTTAATTTTCCATTCCTTATATTGAGGGTAAAGAATGGGAACCTTTAAATACTCCACTAACGCTTGCTGGTAATTCTTTTCATTAAACCAGCAATCCCCTAATCTAAATTGGGCTTCCACTGCAAGCTCACTTTCTTCAGCTGTTTTCACTACATGAGTATAATTTTTTCTTGCCTCGGTAAAGTTTTCCTCATTAAATAAGGAATTGGCCAACTTCAGGTAAGCATTGGAGGCTAACTCACTATCAGGAAATTTATTGATAAATTCCTGCAAGACTTTTGCTTCCTTTCCCCAGTCTCCTAAATTTTCCCAACAAAGAGCAATACCATAAAGAGAGTTAATGAGGATATCTTTTTCTTTGGATAATCGAAAAGCTTCATTATAAGAACTAATGGCTTCCCTGAACTTATCCTGGTAAAATAAAGAGTTACTCAATCTATAATAAGCCTCTCCCTTTAAAGGACTTTGAGGAAACTTTTGAATAAATTGAGAATAGATATTAGCTGCTTGAGAGAATTCTTTCAGCTGAGAATAACAGTATCCCACCCAATAATAAGCATCGGAGAGGAGAGAGCTTTCCGAGAAGTAGTTAATTATCTTTTTAAACTCCAACAGAGCTTTATCATAATCTTTTCTCTTCAAAAAATAATCGGCTATTTTAAATTGAGCAGTATCTGCTTCCTCAAAATCGGGATATTCTTCCATAATATTACGGAAAGTCTCTAAGGACTTCTCCTCTTTACCCATCTGTTCATAACATTCTCCTGCTTTGTATAAAGCGGCAGGAGCAAGATAACTGTCTGGATATTCCCTAACCAATGATTGGAAAGTGCTCAACGCTTCCTCGTATCCTTTCTCATTATAAAGACAGTTCCCTATTAAATAGCGAACATCGGGGATTAAATCCTTCACCTGAGGGTATTGAGAGATAACTTTTTGAAAAGATTCCTTAGCCTCCTTAAAGTTGTTCTCATAAAAATATGTCCATCCTATAGCAAACTGAGCACTGGGAGCATTAGGATTCTCCGAATATTTAGCAAGAAATCTTCTGTATTCCCTTCGAGCTTCCCCGTATTTTTCTAATTTAAAGTAAGAGGCAGCTATTTGATAAATAGTCGAGGGAATAAGGTTAGAAGAAGGAAACCTTTCCTCTATTTCTGAATATTTTTGAATGGCTTCCTTAAAACTTTTTAAATTAAAAAGAGAATTTCCTATGCCCAACAAAGAGTCATCCGCCCACTCAGATTGAGGATATACCTCGATAGTTTTTCCAAACTCTCTTATTGCTTCTTCGTAATTGTGCTGCTCCAAATAACACCATCCCTTCTCATACTGAGCTTGAGGTGCAAGAGAGCTCTGGGGATAATTTTTAATAACCTTAGAGAAAGTTTCCAAAGCCTCTTCGTATCGAGAAAGATTTAATAAAGATTCTCCCAATCTAAAAGTAGCATCCACAATATGCTGGGAGGAAGGAAATTTTTCAATCAATTCTTTAAAATAACCTACCGCTTCATCAAATTTTTCCTCATCAAAATAGACATAAGCAAGACCATATAGAGATTCATCAATAAACTCACTTTGAGGATAGTCTATTATCACCTTCCGATAGACCTCTTTTGCCCGGGCAAATTCTTTTTGTCGGGAATAGCAATACCCTAAACAAGTAAGAACTTCCGGAATATAAACGGAGCCAGGGAAAGATTCGGTAAAAAGTTCAAAATTCTTAACTGCCTGTGGATAATTCTTTTCTTCAAAATAGGTATAGGCAATACCGTAAAGAGCTTTAGATGTCCATTCCTTTTCTTTTAACACTCGGTCATAAGCCTCTCTTGCTTCTCTATAACGGCCTAAGTTATAAAGGGCTTCTCCCTGCCAGTAATAAGCACCTGCTTTGACAAAATCAGATTCTGCTTTTTCAAATTCTTTGTCTTCAAAATAAGAGAAACCCCTTTCCAGGTGAGCTCTAAGTATATATCCTGATTGAGGATAAGAGGAGATAAAATTAGAGTATTCTTTTTCTGCCTCCCCATATTCTCCCATTAGATAAAGAATTTGAGCTATATTATATTCAACCTGTTCCATCTCTTTAAAATCGGGAGACTCTTCCCTCAATCTTTTAAAAATTTCTAAGGACCCCGGATAATCCTTTAATTCCAGAAGAGTGTATCCTAAAGAATAAAGAGCAGGAGGCAAAAGATTACTTTGAGGATAATCCTTAACTAACCTCTGGTAAGAATCACGAGCTTTTTCATAATTTTTAAACTGGAAGAAACACTCGCCTTTCCAATAAAGACTGTCATCAACCCAATCACTACGAGGATATTTTTGAATAAGAAGGCTAAAAGAAGAGGCGGCTTTTTCATAATCTTCCAGATACCAGAAGCTTTTTCCCAGCATAAATTGAGCTTTATCACAGTTCTCATTTTCTGGGAAATCATCAATAAACTTTTGGAATTGCACCGCAGCTAAATCGAATTTATCTTCTTCAAATAACCCCTGAGCAAATAAGTACTGGTTATAAGCCTCTTTCTCTCTTCCCCTAACCTGGGGGACGATAACAAGACTAGCTACTAAAAAAAATCCTATCACTCCTACCCATTTCTTTTTCATTTTTAAATCCTTTTTTTAGTTTTTTTAAAAGTAATATTTATTTTAAACTTTAATTATTTTTTGTCAAATCAAGTAAAAATTTGGCTACAACGGAGCGCATAGTTTGCATCCTACATCCTGCACAACTTATAAAGCTAACGGCTACCAATCCTTATATTCTTTTGCGAGGAAGATGGATAGCCTCACTCCTCCCATCGGAGGCAGCCTCCATTAATGCCTCGCTTAAAGTGGGATGGGGATGAATTACTCTGGATATATCTTTTAAAGTAGCTTTAAGAGAAATAGCTAAAATACCCTCAGAAATAAGCTCTGAAGCATGGGAGCCAATGATGTGGACTCCTAAAATCTCCTCATTTTTAGAGCCTGCAATTATTTTAATAAACCCTGCTCCTTCCCCTTCACATAAAGCTTTCCCACTGGCTATGAAAGGAAATCTTCCTATCTTCACCTTATTATCGTATCTTTCTCGGGCTTCTTTTTCGGTTAGGCCTACCGAAGCAACCTCAGGGTGGGTGAATATACAATGAGGAACAACATTGTAATCCATTAAAGAATTCTCTCCTAAAGCATTTTCTGCAGCTACTACTCCCTCCTTAAAAGCTACATGAGCAAGCATATCACTATTCACTACATCTCCAGCTGCATAAATAGAGGGGATATTAGTCTGCATCTTCTTATTCGTCCATATTCTCCCTTTTTCAATTTTTATTCCTATTCTATCCAATCCTATATCTTCTATATTCGGTTTTCTTCCTACACATAAAAGAAGCTTTTCTCCAGTTATCTCTTCCCCTCCTGATAATTTACACTGAATATCGTCTTCTCTTAATTTAACTTCCTCCACTTTTCTTCTTGAATATAAATTTATCCCCTCTTTATGCAAAAGGCGAGCAAGATAAGTAGCTATCTCCGTATCCTCACCCGGCAAAATATTTTCCATCATCTCCACTATACTCACCTTACATCCCAAAGAACTAAAGATATGGGCAAGTTCACATCCATTCGCTCCTCCACCCACAATTACCACACTTTCAGGAACTTCATTCAAACTTAAAGCTTCTTTAGTAGTAATAATTCTTTCTCCGTCTAAAATGAAAGGAGAAAAAGATAAAGGACGAGAGCCTGTGGCAATGAGAATATTTTTTGCCTCTATTACTCTACCTTCTACTTCCACTTTTTGAGGAGCTACTATTTTTCCAAATCCTTTGACAAGCTCTATTTTATAGCTTTTAAATAGATTGGATAAACCCTGGGTAAGAGCTTTCACTACACTTTCTTTCCTTTCTGTTAGAGAGGAAAAGTTTAACTTAAAATTATCTACCCCTATCCCGAAATCTCTGGCTCTTTTAATAGAATAGAGAACCTCTGTGCTTTTCACTAAAGCCTTTGTAGGAATACAACCTCTGTTTAAGCATACTCCTCCTAATCTCTCTTCTTTTTCCACCAGACACACCTTTCCTCCCAACTGACTGGCTCTAATAGCAGCATGATAGCCTGCAGGTCCTCCTCCCATAATTAATAGATCAAACATACCTTCCTCCAAAAAAGGAGATGATTCATTTATTCTCCTCAATAATCCCCAGAACACTTCCTACAGGTGAAATCTCCTCCTCCGCTACCAGTACTTTGGATAATATTCCCCCAGCAGGGGATTCCACTTCATAAGTAGCCTTTTCTGTCATCACTTCCACCAGGGGCTCGCCTTTTTCTACCTTTCCCCCTTCCTTCTTTAACCACTTTACAACTGTTCCCTCTATCATTCCTTCACTGAGTTTTGGCATAACAACTTCTATTGCCATGGCACATTCCTTTTAATTCTACTATTTCATCGATATTTTAGCCTCTTTTCCTTGAATCGTCAAGAGAAGGCGGGATTAGAGGTAGGATTTATTTTTGAGCAAACCTCCATAAACTTAGCTGGGCAAGCTGAAGGGAAGATTCTCCCTTGGTATTTCTAATTTCAATATCTTTTACCTCTGTAAAAAGGCAAATTTTTGCACTGTGTTTTTCTGCCGCTTGAGCAAAAAACTAAAAGCTAACTTGATAGGATAAACTTGGGCATCTATTGGACTATAAGTCGAGGCTATTAGCTTTAATTCTACTTCAGTTTTTACAATGAACCAATGATAATCTTAACAAAACCCAAAATCTTCTTGTAGTCTTAATTCACGACTTTGGTTTTTAATTCTTTCATCATCTGTGGCTGTCTCACCCCCAAGAAATAGACAAATATGACTGCTAACGCTAAAAGTGCAATACTAATTGGTCTTGTAACAAATATTATTGGGTTTAGCTGACTAACTATCAGGGAACGTCTAAGGTATTCTTCTAAATATGGACCAAGAATAATACCCATAAGCATTGGGATAATTGGGTATCCTTCCCTTCGGAGAAAGTAAGCAATTATTCCTATTAAAAGCGCTATCCACATTTGGAATACAGAGAACTCTGAGGCATAGGTTCCTATCATTGCGATCATTGCAATAAATGAATACAATACTGCTTTATTCACTTTGGCTATCTTCAAGTAGTACGGTCCAAATATTATTATTGAGATTAAAACCAGTATCGCGCTTATTAGCAATGCTGCGAACATGGGGGCTATTATATCAAAATGCTCTGTTATTAATTGAGGGCCCGGGATTAACCCCTGGATTAGGAGGACCCCAAATATTATAGCAGTCACAGCATCTCCTGGTATTCCCAAAGTTAATAAGGGTATTAGCGCTCCACCACACATAGCATTGTTCGCTGTTTCTGCGGCAGCTATTCCCTCCACTATCCCTGTTCCGTACTTTTCCGGATGTCTTGAAGTTCTCTTCGCTTCAGCATAAGCTATAAAAGCCGCCATTGAAGCACCGCCACCAGGGAGAACACCCACAAAGTTGCCAATTAAGGCGCTTTTAAGATATGTCTTTAGTCCTATTTCTTTTATCTCCTTCATCGTAGGAATGAAGTCTTTTCTTTGTATTTTCTTTCTTCGAGATTCTTGAGTTATTCCCAATCTTTTCCAACCCATTTCGACTTGCGTGAGCAGTTCACCGATAGCAAAAAGACCGATTACTGCGGGAAGCAATTTTACCCCCTCAATCAGTCGGGGACTGCCGAAATGAAACCTGCCATAAGGCACCATTGGGTCCATTCCCATCGTGGCAAACATCAGACCTATAGTAGTTGCAATAACCCCTTTAGTGATTGACCCGCTGGTGACCACAGAGACTGTCGCTACAGCTAACAAAACTAAAGAGAACCTGTCAGGTGTTTGAAATAGCAAGGCAGCACGAGCAACCGGAGGCGCTACAAACATTAATATAATGGCACCTATGAGACCCCCAATGCAGGAAGCAAAAGCGTCGTGCCCTAGAGCTTTCGCTCCTTCCCCTCTTTTCATCATCGGATATCCTTCGATCGCCGTCATTGCCCCTGCCGGTGCTCCGGGAATGTTTACTGTTGTCCCTGTTATACTTCCTGAGTATATCCCAGCCATATAAATTCCCATTACCATCACTAAAGCCGGAATAATTTCCATTCCAAAGGTGAAGGGTAAAAGCAAAGCTATTGCCAGCGTTGCAGTAAGTCCTGGTACAGTGCCAAAGAAGAGACCCATAAGAAAACCGAGTACTAAGTGAAAGAATATCATTGGCTGGAAAAGAGTAATGAACCCTCTGGCTATTTCTGCTGTCAATTTACCATGCTCCCCTTGGTAATCTGAGGCCGAAAAATACTTCGAAAAAAAGCCAACCTATCACAGTTATTACTATAGCGACTATGGCAGAAAAAATCAAGGTCCGTGTATTGCTTCTTTTTCCATATTCGAAAAGCAATGCAATACTGAAGGAGTACAGGATTGTACTCACCCAATAACCTATGATGGCGAACATCCCTATGTAAAAGGCAGTTACGCCAATTGTCATGATCGGTTTTTTAATATTCTTGCCGAGAGTTAATGTCAATTTCTTTTCTTTCTTAAATCCTTGGACTAAAATCTTTAAAGACGCAGCGTACATTATTATAACCAAAACCAACGGGTAAAAAGCAGGGCCTGGTTCTCCGTGTTTAAAAGGAATTGGCAATTTTAAAGCCTGCATTACGTAAACAGTGGTCCCTATTAAGAAGACTCCTGCTATTATTATATCTTTGTTAAGTTTAATTTTCATTCCTCAGTCAACTAAATTTCATGACTTAAATTCCCCGAAAGAACTCCTGTAGGCTATCTCTCCTCATATGGAGCGAGATAGCCTACAAAGATAATACTAAAAATCGGTTTAGATTTTCAATATACCTTTCTCGACCAATTCATCTATCAGTTTGAATGCTCCTCGCTGCATTTCCCCAATAAATTTCTTTGTCTCTTCTCTATCTTTCCATATTGCTCCTAAACCAGTTTTTTCTGCCCATTCCAGAAACTCTTTCTCATGGAATACAGCTTCAAATACTTTTTCTAACGTTTCTATTCTCTCTTCCGGTGTTCCTGCAGGCACTGCTACCAATCGAAAGCTTCCCCACACCACGTCGTATCCAAGTTCTTTAAAGGTGGGGACATCTGGTAGCAATGGATCTCTTTCTTCCGCCATTATTGCGAGAAACCGCGCTTGATTTGCCTTTAAGGCTGGTAAAGCTGCTGCAACACTTATTGAAGCAGCATCAGTTTCTCCCGTGATCAGCGCTTCTCTTTGTGGACCTGCTCCTTTCGGATATGGAATGTGTCTTACCTCAATTCCCATTTTCCTCCCCATATCTAAGGCTGGAAGGTGCCACACACCTCCTGTTCCAACGTTAGAGACGGTTATTTCACCCGGTCTTTTCTTAGCATCCTCAACGAACTCCTCAAGATTTTTCCACGGTGCATCATCGCGAACCGCGAGTCCAGTGGCATGAACCGTTACGGTACAGACGAATTCTAATTTCTCTACATCGTACCCTGGTACTAATTTATAATACGGCACTGTTATAACGCTGTCCCAGGTGAGGGTTCCAATGGTATAACCATCCGGTTTAGAATTCATTAATTTGAAGACCCCTATTCCGCTTTGTGCTCCGGTCACATTTTCATTATAAATGCTAACTGGAAGCTGTTTCTCTGCGTAATGCATAAAACCCCTCATGGCGGCATCTGTTCCCCCTCCTGCACTCCATGGGATTATATGCCTAACATCCTTCCGTGGATATTCTTCTGCCAAAACTGGACTAACCATCAAAAGTACACCTGTCACACCCACCGCCATCAATGTAAGTAGTTTTTTACAATTCATTATTAGTCTCCTCCTGTTAATAAAATTTTCATAACTCAATTTAAGACTGACGTTGGTTGATTTCTTCAATCATCCCCCTGTCGGTCTTTTAGACTTATTTCTCACCCCCCTCCCTGCTTTAATTCTACTTTGATTCAAGGTAAACCACTCAACTTCAAAGCAAAAACTAATCCTTGACCTCAACAATCACCTCCACTTCCAAAGGAGCATCCAGAGCTAACCCAGATACTCCTATAGCTGCTCGTGCATGTCTCCCTTTATCTCCGAACACTTCTAACAAAAGTTCCGAAGCCCCATTCAACACTTTTGGTTGCTCAGTAAACCCTGAAGCACTATTAATATAACCGGTGATTTTAACGATTCGTTTAACTTTATCTAAATCTCCAAGCTCAGCCTTTATCACTGATAAAAGATTAAGAGCACAAATCTTTGCTGCTTCATAACCTTCCTCAATACCTAAATCCTTCCCCACTTTTCCCTTATACTTCAATTGACCGTCAAACAGAGGAATCTTGCCTCCCACAAATAAAAGATTACCCACCCTTACTGCTGGAATATGCTCTCCTAAAGGTTTGGATACTTCAGGAATTCGGTAACCCAAGTTCTCTATTTTTTGCTCTATTTTCATATACTTCCTCCTTCTCCTTTTTTAATTCTTCCTCTACCAAATAAGTAATCGCCATTAACTCACTGGTAGGGGAGGCATAAGAGTCCCACCTCCTCATTTTGGGTCTCGACCATTAAATTTCGAAATTAATACTTTCCCCATCATTTATTAAGAGAAATATTTTCTACTAAAAAATTTACAATATTACCTACCTTCGTCGTAAATAACCTTTTTCTCTTTAATTATCCCCTGGGGGAGAAATCTTAAAATAATAACAAGCAGCAAGCCGTAAATCATAGCGCGGATTGCACTCATCTTAACAGCAAATGTGGAGGGAACTTCAATAAATCTCGTAAATTGATCGGCAAATATAAGCAAGAACATTCCCAGTATCGCTCCTTTATTATTTGCTTTACCTCCAATCACTACAGCAAACAGTATCGTAAAAGTTACCAGCAAGTTAAACATATCTGGGGTAACTAAAGTCATATACATTGCATACAAACTTCCCGCTACTCCCATAAAAATAGAGCTAAGAATGAACGCCCTCATCTTAAACGAGGGAACTTTTTTACCTAAAAATAGACATACAGTCTCATTTTCTCTAATTCCCTTCAATACTCTCCCGAAAGGCGCCTTGCAAACTCTATTTAGTAATAAATAAGTTAATATCAATGCTGCAACAACTATAAAAAAGAACAAATAATAATAAACATTAGCACTAACCAAACCAGCCCACGGCCGGCGTATACCAAAAAACCCTACTGTCCCATTAGTTAACCATCTTTCATTTACCAACACATACCCTAAAATTTCTGCAAAGGCAAAAGTTACAATAGCAAAATAATGACCTTTTAACTTCAAGGTAGGCAGCCCTATCAAAAAAGCCACGAAACCGGAAGTAATCGCTGCTCCTATTACACCAACTATTGCGGGAAGCCCGAAACCAAATATGTAAGCATCCTCTGCCAGCGGCGGATGCGTAGTTAAAATCGTATAAGTGTATGCTCCTATTGCGAACCAAGCTACAGTTCCAAAATTAATCATCTTAGTGTAACCATATTGCATATTATATGCCAAAGCCACGATACTATATATTGCTGCTAAAGAAGCCATTCCCACTAAAAAACTTACCCATTCCATTATTTTACTCTCCTTTCATTCTGCAAAAATGCCTTCTGGTTTCATTAATAGGACAATAATTATTATTGCAAATGCTAAAGCGGGTCTATACCCGGAAGGGAAAACAAGAATTCCCACATCCATAGTAAGTCCTACTATAAAAGCGGCAATCATAATCCCGTAGATATTCCCCAGTCCCCCAAACACTGCCACTGACATAATAATCATAGTTTGGTTCCAACCCATATCTGGGGTAAGATTACCAACTACTCCAAGCAAAATACCCGCAAGGCCAGCTGTTCCTCCTGCTAACAACCAGACAAAAGTGGAAAGAGAGTTCAAGTTAATACCCTTGGTTACCGCTAACAGACGATTGCTGGATATTGCTCTAAAAGCTTTCCCTGTCTTAGTTTTTTGTAAAAACAGATGCACAATTACAATGCTCACAATACCTACTATAATAACACCTATATAATCCTTTGATATAAGAGAAATTCCACCTATTTTTATTATTTTAAAGATGGGGAGATTTAAAGCATGCACATCCGGTCCCCCTATATATTCTATAGCCCCATTCATAAAAATTCCTACTCCACATGAGGTTATAATAAGTGTCACTGTTCCGAACCGAAGAATTGGTTTAAAAAATATCTTATATGTAAGTAATCCTGCTAAGGCTGTAAGAAAAACAGTAAGAATAATAGAAAGAAAAAAGCCAAAGTGAAGGATACTATAAAATAACAACATAAGATATGCTCCAATCACAAGAAATTGACCGTGACTAATATTTACAAAGCCATCTAATCTCTCTACCATTGTAAATCCCAATGTCCCCAAAACCAGTATACTCCCTGTTACAATGCCAAATAAAATGTGCTGAATTAATGTACCAACCATAATCCTTATCTCTCCACTTTTGTTTTCAAAAAGGGGTAGGTTATTATAATAACCTACCCCTGCTATCACCAAGCTTTGAACTTATTCTAAAGCTCCTGCTGGGTAGTATTTAACCAATACTCCTTTTCCATTACTATCGAATAAATACTTAGCATAACCCCCTGATACATTGCCGTATTCATCAAAATCACAGGGACCGGAAGCACCTTCATAGTTAATCTCCTGTCCTAACAGTAACGCTGCTTTTCCATCAGCAAAATTATGGACAACTACTCCAGGGGGATTAGCTACCCTGCGTATATTCTCTGTAATTGCTTCACCGGTAGCTTCACCTGCAGCTTGAATAGCCAAACCATAAAGAGTCATTGCATCATAGCAATTGGGAACACCGTACCCTAATCCTTTACCCGTAAGAGCTTTGAACTTCGCCTTAAAAACTTGATAAGGTATGGTGTTTGGATCGGAAGCTATAAAGGTATAATACACTCCTTCAACATTCTCTTTACCCACAAGATCTACAAATTTTCCCGGACCTATATCACTTCCACAAAGCATCTTACCACTATAGCCTGCTCGCCGCCATTCTTTTATAATAACAGATGTAACATCCATATCTGCGGAAATCATTACTGCTTCAGGGTTTGGCTCGAAGGCCAGCCGTATGGACGACATATAGGTAGCCTGTCCAGGATTAACCACTATATCTTCCAGTACTTTTCCCCCTAACTCTTTATACTCTTCCTTAAACGTTCTGGCAACACTCAATGTCCCTTCATCATTTAGAGTTATTAAAGACACTCTCTTTATTCCTAACTCATCGTAAGTGAATGCTGAATCAACTATTCCTTCATATGAATCTGAAGGACACGTTCGGTATTGGTATTTTCCACCTACTTTGTCCAATCGGCTGCTTCCGGAGACACCGGAAATCACGGGGACTTTGTTGCTTTCGCAAAAATCCATAATTCCAACCACTACACCTGAGGTAGGACCATAAATAGCAATAACCTTATTGATTGGGATTAGCTTTTTTGCCGCCTTAATTCCTTCCTCAACATCTGTTTCGCTATCCTCAGCATATAATTTTACTTTTCGGCCAAGAGGTCCTCCCACTCTATTCATATCTTCCACTGCTATTTCGCCTGCTTTTAACCAGTCAGGTCCAAATTGACTTAAAGGTCCAGAAAGAGCTACGATAGCTCCGATACGAATCTCTTTCTCTGCCGCCTGAGAAAATCCAGCAAAAACACCCAATACTAACAAAAGACTTAGAGAAATTACCAGAACTTTCTTGAAAAAAGTTTTCTTTCTTTTCACTTTTTTCCCTCCTTATTTTTTAAATAATAAAATCTTTCTTTAATTTATCTTTGCCTCACCCCCTTTCCCATTTTTTCAGGGAAAAAACACTTTTAAGATTATTTTTTACAGCTTTATGCCCTGATGCACTTAGCCCTTTCTCCCTTTTTAAAATTGAACTGTTGCCAAAGTTCAAAAAAGATAACAGTCTACGATGAGCGCTATCTGGCACCTACTTACCCAGAATCAACTCCTGGAATTTTTTATTGCTGAGTAATTCCTCTCCAGTTCCTTCAAAAGTAATTTCACCCGATTCCATCACATAGCTTTTAGATACCCACTTGAGGACCGATTCCATATCTCTCTCTACCACCCAGAGGATAGCTGTACCCATCTTATGAATCTCCAGAATTTTACTAAAAACTTCCTCGGTTACCTGGGGAGCCAATCCCCCGCAGGGTTCATCAACCATTAAAAGTTTTGGAGTGAGGAGAAGAGAGCTGGCGATAGCTAACATTTGACGTTCTCCCCCGGACAAAGTGCCTCCCTTCTGTTTTTTTCTCTCTTTTAAAATGGGAAAATGTTCAAATATATCCTTTAATTTATCTCCAAATTCAGATTCAGGAAGAAGATAAGCCCCCATTTCCAGGTTCTCCATAACAGTGAGATTAGGAAATACATTATTGTCTTGAGGCACATAACCAATTCCCTTTTGAACTATCTCATTGGGTTTAAGGTCTTCCAGTTGCTTTTCCTGAAAGATAATCTGACCTTTTTTAACTTTCAAAATCCCGGAAATAGTTCTAAGTAAAGTGGTTTTCCCTGCGCCATTGGGGCCAACCATAGCTACCATCTCTCCCTCTTCAACCTCAACATTTATATTATAGAGAACGGATGTTTTCCCGTAACCTGACTCAATGTCTTTAACTTCAAGCAAACTCATTTCTTACCTCCTAAATAAGCCTCGATGACTCTCTCGTCGCTGGTTATATCCTCCCAGGTTCCATGAGATAGAAGTTGTCCATTGTTCATCACATAGATAGTATCGCTTACCTCACGGATAAAACCCAAATTATGTTCTATAATAAAAAAGGTAAGGCCCATATGTTCTCGAATATCTTTTATATATTTGACCATTTTCCCCTGAAAGGCTGGATAAACTCCCGACATAGGCTCATCCAGAAGGAATACTTTTGCTCCGGTCATCATTTGATGGCCGACCTCTAATAATTTGACTTCTGCGATGGAGAGATCTTCTACATATTCGTTCCTTTTCTCATAAAGATTGATGAAATTAAGAATTTCCGCTGCTTTTTCTCTATTCTCTTCCTCCTGAGCTCGAATATTTTTGCTGGGAAACAAAGTTCTCCATAATTTTTCTCCTTCCTGGGCCTGAGGAGCAATTATCATATTTTCCATTACTGTCATATGCATAAATCCAGCAGCTGTCTGAAAGGTCCTTACCATACCTTTTAGAGCTATCTTATAGGGTAAAAGATTCCCGATTTCTTCTCCCTTTAACCATACTTCTCCCCCATCTTTTCTCAAGAAACCAGTAATTACATTAAAAAGAGTAGTTTTCCCTGCCCCGTTAGGTCCGATAAGACCGGTAATACTTTTTTCTTCCACCGTTAACGAGCATCTATCCACTGCTCGCAAACCCCCAAAATTCTTACATACTTCTTTAATTTTAAGCATTTCTTCTCTCCATATTATGTTTCTTGTGTTTTATATTTGAATTGTAAACAACTTTTGTTTCCTTAATAATACCATGGGGTAAAAACCTGAGTATGAGGATAAGCATCACTCCCAGGATAAGCATTCGTAGTGATGCCAGTCTCGTAGCATAAGCTGCAGAAGCCTGAGCAAATAGGGTAAATTGATCAACAAATACAAATATAAATGCCCCCAGAATTACTCCCTTGTTATTTCCTTTTCCTCCCATCATCACTGCCCACCAGGCTACAAAAGTAACCATAGGAACAAACATACTGGCTACAACTACTGTAGTATAGCGAACGTATAAACTACCTGCCACTCCAGCAAAAGCAGCTCCTATCATAAAAGACTTAAGCTTAGCTCGAAATACATCTTTACCTAAAGCTTTGCATGTCACCTCATTTTCCCTTATTCCTTTAAGCATTCGGCCAAAAGGAGAATTACATATTCTCCTCATTATAAGATAGGCTATAATTAAACCTCCGACAATGAGAGAAGCAAAGAAGAACTCATAAGTATATGGAGAGAAAAATTGTTTAAACGGCCGGCTCAATCCATAAAATCCAAAGGAACCATTAGTTAACCAGGTTTCGTTTTCCGCAACCAATCTTACAATTTCTGCGAAGGCAAAAGTTACCGCTACAAAATATTCTGCTCCTATTTTAAGAGTAGGAAGCCCTATTAAAAAAGCAAACAGAGCTGCAGCTATAGCTGCACCAATCACTCCCACCCACATGGGAAGATTAAACCCAAACATATAAGCATCCATAAGTCCGGGGGGAGGAAAAGTCAAAATTATAGAAGTATAAGCTCCTATTGCAAAAAAAGCCACGTATCCTAAATTAGCCAAATCAGTATATCCAAACTGCAGATTTAACCCTAAAGTGTAAATAGCATAAATCCCGGCAAGTGAAACAGTTCCTACCAAAAAAGATAGTATATCTCCACCCATTTTATTCACCTCCAAAAATGCCGTGTGGTTTTATAATTAGCATGATTATAATAATAGCAAAGGCTATTGCTGGCCTATATGCTGAAGGAATGATTATTACTCCTATATCCATTGCCAGTCCTAACAATATAGCTCCGACCATCACTCCGTAAATGCTTCCCAGTCCTCCCAGGATTGCTGCAGCCATAATTATTAAAATCTGCCCCCAGCCTAAATCCGGGCGAAGAGAGGTAATCATAGCTAACAGAATCCCTGCCAACCCAGCCATTGCTGAAGCATATATCCAAACAAAACCGGTAATTCTAGTAGTATTAATACCCCTGACCATGGCTAAATTAGTATTACTAGCCATAGCCCGGAAAGCTTTTCCTATCCTGGTTCTGATTAGAAGAAGATGGAGAAAAAAAATGCTACCCACTGCAATAACAACAATTAAAATCTCATTTTTGCCTACTAACGGAACGCCGGCTAACCTAATAGCTCTGCTCGGTAACATTCTATAAGACCTAATGATTGGTCCAGCAATCATCTCAGTAATTCCATGAATAGCAAAGGCAGCACCAACTGAAGTGAATAGAAGAACCACTGGACCATATCTTTCCATAGGCTCGTATAAAGTTTTACTTATTAATAACCCTATCATACTCGTAAGAATAATAGCTATGATAGCAGAATAGATAAAGTTCCAACCCATTATCACACTAAATAGATAGGTTAGGTATGCTCCTACTGTGAGTAGCTCACCGTGAGCAATATTGAGAAATCCCTTAATAGTATATATCATGGAAAAGCCAATAGTGGCTAAAAGCAATATACTCCCCGTAACAACTCCATACACACTATGCTGTAACAATATAGAAAAATCCATCTATTATCTCCTTTCCTTCGCTACTTAAACAATTCTATATCTATATCCTTTTTATTTATGAGAAGGCTAAAGCTCTTGCATAACAAGAGCTTCAGCCTTTTGATACATTTATTCTCCTGTGATTTTTGCTATCTCTTCACCGGAGTAGAATTTTACATCCACCCATTCCCCATTTTGAACCTCCACTACCCGAGCATTACCCATTATATCACCAAATTTATTAAAATCACAGGGTCCGGATGCTCCTTCGTAGTTGATATCGTCCCCTAATAGAAGATGGGCTAAGCCTTCAGCATAACTATATACTTCTATCCCGGGAGGATTTGCTACATATCGAATCTTATGCGCTATTGCTTCACCGTCCACCTTTCCTGCAGCCTGAACAGCTAAAGCATAGATATTTATTGCATCGTAAGCATTAGGGGTGAATGCACTTACCTCTATTTCCATATGTTTTTTATATTTTGCCTCGAAGATACCGTAGGCAATAGTTCCAGCTTCAGCCGCTGGTTTCTCTGCATATACGCCTTCAATAGCCTCTGGACCTATCACTTGAATAGTGGTTGGCTGATGAGCATCGGAACCTAATACCACCGCATAATCTATGCCCCTTTCGTACATCTGAGGATAAAGAACTGCCAAAGTATCTAAATCCACAGCTAAAAATACAGCTTCTGGATTCGCCTCGCTTATTCTCCTTACCTCAGGCCTATAAGTGGTCATTCCAGGCTCAATAACTTGCTTGGCTACCACCTCTCCTCCCATCCTTTTCATTTGCCCTTCCACTATAACACCGATGCTCTTAGGACTTTCTCTGTTTAGCACTATTAAACCAATCTTTTTCCATCCCTGATCAAGCATAAATGCCGCTGCTGCATATCCTTCAAAGAAATCATCTGGGGCTGTGCGGAACTGATACTCTCCTCCAGACGTGCTCAAACGGTGTGTTCCCGACCATTGAGAAATTAGAGGAACCTTGTGATCCTTACAATATCCCATAATAGCCAACATAATATCAGAACTGGGTCCCAGAATTCCTTTTACTCTGTTCATAGTGATTAGCTTTCTACATCCAACCGTTCCCCTTTCCACACTTGTTTCTGTATCTGCCGTATATAACTTTATAGGTTTACCCAAAGGTCCCCCAAAACTATTAATCTCCTCAGTTTGCCATTGCCATACTTTGTAAATAGGTTGACCTTCTGTACCCAGAGGTCCGGTTAGAGAAGTAAGTATCCCCAGGGGTATTTCTTCTTGTGCTTGTGTCAATCCTACAAAACCCACACTTAAAACTATACACAGAGAAACAATAATACTCATCTTACACAAAAATTTAGTTTTATACACTTTAATCCTCCCTTTCTTTATTTCCAAACTAACGACCTATCTGCTTTTCACCTCCCTCTGGCCATATTTTTAGCTTTTGTTTATCACTTTTCTTACCTTGTCAAAAAATTGCTTCATCTTTATATGTAATATTACCATCCATCACAGTCATCAAGATCGGAATATCCTTAATATCCATCTCAGGAATGTGCAATATATCTTCCCCTAAAACTACCAAATCAGCTAATTTACCGGGTTCAATAGAGCCTTTAATGTTTTCATCGAAAGTCAAATACGCACTTTCTACGGTAAACATACGAAGAGCTTCTTCTACAGAAATGCATTGTGCAGGTCCAAGCTGTTCCCCTGTTAACTCTGCTCGCCTATTTACAGCTGCCCAGATGCCTACTAAAGGCTCAAAAGTTGTCATTGGTGAATCTGACCCTCCTCCCACATGAATTTTCTGATTTAACCAATCCCTAAGAGGACAAGCATAAGAGGCTCTCTCTTTACCCCATCCTGAAAGAAAAGCGTGTCCCATAAGATGTATAAATACAGGCTGAGCAGCAACAACTACTCCTAACTTCTTGCAATCCGCAAAAGTATGCTCGTCAGGTTCATAAGCGTGAATCAACATCCATCGCCTATTCTTTATAGATTTTTCTGCATCTGCTTTTTTATAGGCTTCTAAAGTTAAATCTATAGCTTTACCTCCACAGCAATGCACACCTACCTGCCAGTTGTTTTTTGCTGCTAACTTACAAATCTCCACAAGCTCCGTAGTTGGGATAACCTGTATTCCAAAATTAGCTGAGTCATCAGCATAGGACAGATGAGTTAAGGCTGTCTTTCCTCCAATACCCCCATCTAAAATCATTTTAATTCCACCTATTTTAAGCATATAGTCACCGAAATTAGTGTAGGGACCCCATTTTTGGATATCATCCAAACACTCCTTTAACGGTTTTGTCCCTGCATCAATTTTTACCATACCGCAAATCCGAACTGTTAGTTCTTCTGCCTCTTTAAGTTCCTGAAAAATTCGGAAGTCTTCAGGATAGCACCAGCCATCATAAACACTGGTTACGCCAGCTGCGCTAAACTTTTTACTTATCGCCCCAACAGCCTCTTTTCCTTCCTTAATATCAGGCTGAGGAAGAACTTTTTCAATTAATTTAAGAGCTCCCTGTGCAGAAAGTACGCCTGTAGGCTCGTCTGTTTTAGGATCTTTTAAAATCTTTCCTCCCGCAGGTTGAGGTGTATCTTTAGCAATACCTGCTATCTCTAATGCTTTACCATTTACCATCTCAATATGCCCATAAGCACGGGCAAGATGAACAGGGTTATCTGGAGAAACTTTATCTAAATCCCACCTATCAGGATATCTTTTTTCCTTAAAGTATCCCTCATCCCATCCAAATCCTTGGATCCACTTGCCTTTTGGTGTTTCCTTCACCTTTTTCTCAACAGCCTTGGCTACATTTTCTATTGAACTAATCCCTTGTAAATTTATTTTATTTAAATTTAACCCGGTCATCCTCAGATGCAGATGAGAATCGATAAAACCGGGGACTACTGTTTTCCGAGATAAGTTAAAAACCCTGGTATGATTATTAATCAATGATTTAATTTCTCTATCGCTACCTATAGCAAGAAATCTTCCGTCTTTGATAGCCACTGCCTGAGCGATGCTAAAACGCTCATCTACAGTAATTACCTTTCCATTTAAAAACACCATATCCGCAGTTAATTTCTCAAGCATTTACGCTAATCCTTTTTAACTATACTATAATTTCTAAACAGAAAACAAATTAAAGCCTTCTTTTTCAATATAGGACACACCAAAAAACATAGTTCATTTTTTCCTGAAAGCTTCTAAAAGAAATTTACTTTATTCTTGAAGTTTTGGCCCAACATCGCGCCGCAGCGCCAAAGTTACACACCGAATACCATTCGTACCAACCTGCAGACCGGAAGTGTCAAATTCAATAACTTCTATTCCTTCTTTGCGAACCTTTCTTATGGTTTCTTTAGCCCCAGCAGGCATAATCACCTTACCCGGTTCCAGAATAAGAAGATTAGCAGGAGCATATTTGAAATGCTCCTCTGAAGGAGCTTCTATCAATTTGAAATTTCTATCTTTAAGCCATTTAAAAATCTGGTAATCTAAAAAACCAGGGTAGATAACCGCTACTCGCAGACCAACTGCTCCAAAAATCATATCAATATGAAACTCTCCTCCTGCCTTAAAGTCTTCATAAATAGTAGCACAATTGGCTATCGGAATTTCCTTATAACCTGCTCGTTGTAACACAGGAATCACCTGTGATAGACCTTCTTCATTGCACGCACAAGATTTGAACCCCATAATTGCATCTTCAGCTATAGGGACAAATACTCCTACTTCACAGATACCTTTCCCATGAACTGTAAGAAGAACAGGACAATTTACTTTCGCAAAAAACTTCAGAAAATTAGGCTCTAATCCTCGCACAAAAGAAGCATGCCCCTGCCGAGAAATAATGGCTCCGCCCCTTACTACTAAACAAAAAGCGCCTATAAAAAGTTTTCTCATGGGACCATACGCGCCCATTTTCTCAGGAGCTTCCATCCAGTGCACCTCTACTCCCTCTTTATCCAAAAGCTCAGCGTAGTCATCAAGTGCTTTTCTCAATTTATCCAATTCTACCTTTTCTCTTCTTAGCAAGTAGAATTCTCTATTTCTCTCCCATAAAGGATTAACTTCATGCTCTGTAGGCCTAATTAAAGCCACTTCTCTTAATTTACCGATTCCCTGACTCCCCCAGTTTTTACCCCAGATTCTCTCTAATTCATCCAAATAGCTAATTTCTTGTAGTATTTCTGTCTTAGGAGCTTTTCCAGGTTCATAATCGGGGTAATTTTCTAAAGGATAATCTTCAATTTTGCCATGATATTCTTTCTTTGGATTTTTAAATATCATTATACTCTCTCTGTAATAGAATGTTAGTTTAGTATTTAATAATTAAAAAATTACTTTTAAAAAGCTCAACTCCGAAACTGAAACTCTCTATTATTCTATTCATAAAGTTTTGAGATAGGGAGAGCGTATCCCTTTCTTATATCAGCCTCTTACATAATACCATAATTCTAAACCAAAAAAACTAATCAAAGATTCCTCTTTCGGCATAGGTTTAACAAAATGCCTATGCCGAAAGGATTAAAAACTTCTATTCGCTTGTTTTACTCATAGAAATAGCCTTGCTTGGGCAAACCTGACTGCACATCCCACAACCATCGCATTTATCCTCGTTTACTTCGGCTACTTCATCTTCAACGGTGATAGCTTCGTAGAGACAGATCTTTTCACACCACTCACAGCCAGTGCATTTTTCTTCATCTACAACAGCATGGACGCCTGGTTGATGCCGTTTCATCTCGGCACCGGAGACTAAATTCTTCATCACCGCTCCCCTAATTTCATCTAAAGATTTATAGCCCTTTTTATCCATCCAGGCGTTAATATTATCCAACCACTCTTTTACTACATCAAATCCTTTAACCAGAATAGCAGTGCAGGATTGGACAGTTGTTGCTCCGGCCATAATAGCAGCAATTATATCCTGCCACTTCCATACCCCACTGGTAGAACTTATAGGAACCCCCACATCAGCATAGAGTTTAGTTAGCCAGGCTAAATTATATGGCATCATCCAGGGACCACCCCAACCTGCATAAGAAGGCCACACCGTAGGAGAAGCCGTCTCGATATCTATATCTAAAGCCATCATTCGATTATGACAAGTGATAGCGCTAGCTCCTGCCTTCTCAACCTCCTTGGCCACTAAAACTAAATTAGCAGTCTGGGGAGTCAATTTAGGAATTACAGGTACATTTACATTATTAATTACAAGTTTCGTTATCTCAGCAGCGTGTTCAGGATCTGCTCCCAACTCTACCCCTGACTCTTTATGAGTCTCTTTCATATGGGGACAGGATAAATCAATCTCCAGGGCATCCATATTAGTTTTCCTCACCACCTCACACATCTCAGGCCAATCACTCATACTACCTGCCATAATACTCCCTATAACCACTCCTTTGTCACCAATAATATCTTTAGCTCTATTGACATCGTCTTTCCATTCATCGTAATTAAACGGGGATCCCTGTTCAACAGAATAAAGAATAAACCCATCAGGAGCTTTTAAAGGGTCTGTGCTTTTTGGATGCCAGTGAAGAAGTTGAAAACGAGGTCTATGCCATTTTCTGGATACAGCAATACTCGTCCCGTACAATGATTTTACCACTACTCCTCCAAATCCTGCATCGATACACTTCTTCATTGTTTTAGCATCTTTTGTCTCTGTAGCTGAAGCAGCCAACAAAGGATTCTTCAGCTTTAATCCAACATAGTCTGTAGATAAATTGGCCATATTAACGCCTCCTTCTTATATATTTTAACCAAAGATAACTTCTCCTCCTACTGAAGCATTTAGCTCCGTACCGGTCGCTTTTTTTGAAGATTTAATAATAATATTCCAGTGATTAGGCATATGGGTTTCATCAAATCCGGCTACCTCTCCTATAATCTTCCCTTCAAGAGATACTTTGTCTCCTGCAGCTGCCACTCCCCCTTTCTCAATCTCAACAAAGCCCAGGTAACTTATATTATCCACTTTCTTACCAGGACCTGCCCCTTTCTCATCGGTAATTATTAACTCGTGAATCTCATTTTTAAGCAAAGCTCGTGTATAAGAAGAGATTAATTGCAAACTTCTTTTTTTCACTTCCATATCCATAATTGCCACTAATTTAGAAAGGACTCTACTCTTCTTTGCGCAAGGCACTCTCTTTATCAGACCTCTCTTATAAGGGTCCATATCCATATCCTTATTCTCCGTATGCTTTAGCTAAAAGATTTAAAATACTTATTATTTTAGGTTTTTTAATTTTAGCTTTTGCTCTGCTTATTGAAATATGAGAAACGCATAGAGGGCAAGAGGTTACTATATAATCTGCCCCTGTTTCTGCTCCTTTCCTAACTTTTTCTATTCCTAATAAAGTAGCTATATCTGGCGATCCTGCTCTAAGTGTTCCCCCACAACATCTATCAGAATCTCTCATTTCAACAAAATCAACTCCCGGAATCTTCTTAATTAACCTTCTTGGTTCTTCATATATTCCTTGCCCTCGATTTAAATGACAGGGGTCGTGATAGGTAACTCTCAGATTTAACCTCTTAAAGTCTTTGGTATTTAACTCTATTTGAGTCAATAAATACTCATTAATGTCTAATACTTTAAAATTGGGTTTTTTACCTAAAGGGCTCTGGTTGGAAAAATATTCTTCCTTTAAAAATTCACCGCAACTCGGGCAAATAGCTACTACTGTCTCTAAACTGTACTCCTCAAAAGCTTTTATATTTGTCTCCATTATCTCTTTTTTTCTTTCATCAAGAGAAATTCCATATAATTTCAAATTACCACAGCACATCTGAGCTTTTGGGATAATTACTTGAATACCATTCTTAGTTAAAACTCTAACGGTTGCTTCTAAAGAACCTTTTTCCATAATATCGGCTACACACCCTGTAAATAAACCTACTTTCCCCTTAACAGATTTTGGAGTAATAACTTCTGGAGCCTCTTCTATAAAAGTTCTCCCAATAGAAGGTAGGATTTCTCCTGTGTTATCAAGATTCTCTAAAAATCCTTTATACTCGGGAGGTAAACCAATCTCCTCTACCACCTTACTTCTTAGTTTTTCTATAATTCTCTCAGGAAGAGGCACCTCATTAGGACAAACTTCCTCACATTTCTTGCAAAAAGCACAGTTATATACCCCTTCAAAAAGTGCCGTTTTTATCTTTTCTCCTTCATCCCGGGGATCAAAGGCAAACTTTGCAATGTTAACCATTTGTAAAGGCCCAGGATACTTTTGAGGCACTTCATTAAAAACAGGGCAAGCCTCCATACACACCAAACAACCTATGCACCTGGTGACTACTTCTAAATCTTCAAACTCTCCTTTTTTAAGAGGCCATACACCTTCAAAGGTTTTCTTTCTTTCCATAAATGGCCTTATGCTCAACATACGTTTATCAACCGAACTTATATCTACTACTAAATCTTTTATCAGAGGGAAATTAGATAAAGGCTCGATTGTTAGCTCTTCTTTATTCGGTGGAATTTCTTTCATACAGGCTAACCCAGGAATTCCATTAATCAGTACACTACAGGAGCCGCAATAACCCACCCGACATCTATATCTAAAAGCAAGAGAACCATCATAATTTTCCCGAATATAAATTAAACTATCTAATATAGTCATTCCTTTTTTATAAGGAACTTTGTAAGTTTCGTATTTTACTTCACTATCTTCTTCCGGGTTAAACCTACTTACCTTCACTGTAATAATTTTTTCCTTTATTCCCATTTATCCCTCTGTTGCCTTTATTTTACTTAAATCTACAGGAGAAGTTTCTATTACTATTCTTCCCTCTTCTTGTTTAGCTACGGTATGCTTCAGCCACTTTTTATCATCTCTTTGAGGATAATCCTCTCGATAGTGAGCTCCTCTGCTTTCATCTCTGAGAAGAGCAGATTTAGCCGCGATTGTAGCTGTATCCAACATATTCTCAGCTTCTATACACTCTATCCATTCCTGGTTATAATATTTGCTCTCTGAAGAAATCTTTATCTCTGATAAGTTCTCTCTTAATAAATTTAACTCTTTAACTGCTTTTTCTAAATCCTCTTTCCTTCTTATTATAGCAACGCACTCCCACATAATCTCTTTAATCTTTTTCCTGAATTTATAAATAAAAACTGTTCCTTCTTTTTTTAAGAGTCTTTTAACTCTATTTTTTTCTTCTTTAATTTTATCCTTATCAAGCTTTACCTCATTTACTCTTGAAGCATATTCAGCAGCATACCTACCACTTCGAGCTCCAAACACCTGAGTCTCTGCTAAGGCATTTCCCGATATTCTATTTGCTCCATGAGTCCCACCAGCATTCTCGCCAGAGGAGAAAAGCCCGGATACAGTAGCCTTACACTCTTCATTTATCCTTACTCCACCCATAAAGTGGTGCACTGTAGGAGAAATCTCTAACAGCTCCTTAGTTAAGTCTACTCCCGTTAAAGATTTAATTCTATCTATTTCATCTTTTCTCTTAATAAATTCTTCTTGAGGGTTTTTTGTCAAATCCATAAAAACTCCACCATTTTCAGTGCCTCTTCCTTCTAATATTTCAGTATATATAGCCCGGGATAACTTATCCCTTGTAGTTTTTTCCATCTTTTGAGGATCGTATTTTTGTATAAATCTTTCCCCCTGGGTGTTGTAAAGCCTACCATCTTCAACCTCTCCCGGCTCCAAAACAAGCAACCCTTTTCTCAGTTCAGGTTGCACAAGACCACAGGGGAAAAACTGGACCATTTCCATATTAATTAACTCTGCCCCTGCTCTATAAGCTAAAGCATACCCATCTCCGGTTATATCCGAAGGATTAGTGGTCACAGGATAGATTTGACCAGCACCACCCATAGCCAAAACAATCGCTTTAGCTTTAAAAACTATAAAATCCCCTCTAATTAAATTTACACCTACAGCCCCAACCACTTTACCATCGTCAGTCAATAAGTTAGTAATTATAGTCTCTTCTATTATATTAATTCCGTAGCGTAATATTTCTCCTCGTAAGGTAGATAAAATATGCCTCCCACTTATCTCATCAAGATAGCAAACTCTACTATAAGTAGAACCAGGGTTATGTATCTGATAAAATTTATTCCCTTTTCTTGTAAAAATTGCTCCCATATTCTCCATATCCATCATTCTCTTGGGAGCCTCTTTTGCCAATATGTAAGCTAATTTCTGCTCGTTTAGAAAACTTCCTCCCTTTACAGTGTCCTCAAAATGGATATCTATACTATCCTCAGGGTCCGTATGCCCAAAAGCTGCATTATAAGATGTCGTAGACATAACACTGCACCCACACTTACCAAATAATCCTTTCGTAACCAGAGTAACTTTAGCATTACATCTACCAGCTTCTATACAGGCTCTACAACCTGCTCCTCCACTCCCTATAACTAACACATCTGTATTTAGCATTCTATCCATAATATTTCCCTTCCTTGTATCTCCTTAAATATCCCTCATTCTATCCACTACTTCTTTTAAACGCTCTTTATTTACTACTAAAGCTATTCTAATATAACCTTCGCCAGCTTTTCCATAAGCACTTCCAGGAGTTACCACGATTCCCTTTGTAGATAAAAGATGGACCGAAAATTCGGTAGAAGTATACCCTTTAGGAACGGTAGCCCATACATAAAAAGTAGCTTTAGGTTTTTCTACCTCCCAACCTAATTCTTTAAGTCCTTCCACTAATACATCCCTTCTTTCCTGATACATCTTTCTTAACTTGTCCACACTCTCTTGAGGTCCTGATAAAGCTTCTATAGCTCCGTACTGAATAGCCTGAGGAACACCCGAATCTAATTGACTCTTTATTTTAAGAAGTCCTTCTAACACTTTCCTGTTCCCTACAACAAATCCTATTCGCCAGCCTGCCATATTATAAGTCTTACTAAAAGAGTGGAACTCAACTCCCACTTCTTTAGAGTCGGGAACCTGCAGGAAACTCATTGGCTTAAATCCATCGAAAGTTATTTCAGAATAGGGATTATCATGGCACACAATGATATTATATTTTTGGGCGAATTTCACTATTTTAAGGAAAAAATCTTCATTCGCTACAGCAGCGGTAGGATTATTAGGATAACCTAAAAACATTAACTTTGCTTTGGAAGCTACATCAGATTTTATAAAAGAAAGGTCGGGCAAAAAGTTATTCTCTTTAATTAAAGGCATAGCGAAGGGATTACCCCCTGCTAAAATAGTGCTATTAGAATAGACAGGGTACCCGGGACTGGGTACTAAAACCAGATCTCCCGGATTTACAAAAGCAAAGGAGAGATGTCCAAGCCCTTCTTTTCCTCCTATTAAAACAAGAACTTCTCCATCAGGGTTCAAATCCACACCAAATCTATCCTTATACCAATCTGCTATAGCCTTTCTCAGTTCCGGCAATCCCTCATAAGAAGAGGGGTATTTATGATTCTCTGAATTCTGGGAAGCTTCTTTTATCTTATCAATAATATTTTGAGGAGTAGGATGATCAGGGTCACCTTCTCCAAGATCAATAATGTCTAATCCTCTCTTGATAGCTTCTTCTTTTGCCCTCCTTATTTCAAAAAACAGATAAGGGGGTAATTTATTGATTCTATCACTTTTCTGTATCCAATCTATCTTATTCATTCACCCTCTCCTAAACTCCTATTTATTAACTACATTAGTGAGATTACCCTCATAATAGTTAATAATATTATCCACAGCCATCTGAGCACCCTTTTCTATTGTTTCTGGAGTCATTCCTGCACTATGAGGAGTAAGAATGACATTATTTAGTTTGAGCAGGGGGTCATCTGAAGGGAGTGGCTCTTTGTCAAAGACATCTAATCCTGCTCCAGCAATTCTTCTAGAAATGAGAGCATCCAGCAGAGCTTTCCTATTGATTATAGCACCTCTGGCTGTATTTATGATGATAACAGTAGGTTTCATTAAAGAAAGTTCTTTTTCTCCAATAAGATTCTGGGTTTGAGGAGATAACCTTAAATGTATGGAAATTACATCGGCTTGTTTTACTAACTCATCTAAAGAGACAAATTCAACTCCAGATTCTTGAGCTCTTTCCTTTGAAGGATGGAATGTCCAGGAGATAACCTTCATTCCTATCCCTTTGCTAATCCTGGCAAGTTGTCCTCCTATTGCTCCCAATCCGATAAGACCAAGAGTTTTTCCATAAAGCTGAGTCATAAGTCCCCGAGGCCACTTACCTTCTCTTACTTCTCTATCAATTAAAGAGATTTGGCGAGCTACCGCTAACATCAAGGTTAAAGCATGTTCAGCGACGGCTATAGCTGCAAATCCAGGAGTATTGGTCACTAAAACATTATATTTCGAGGCAGCCTCTAAATCGACCTGATCCGTTCCCGTTCCTAAAACTGAAAGAAGCTTTAGAGAAGGACAACTCTTCAATACCTCTTCTGTAAATTTAGAGTAAGCTCGAACATTTATTACTATCTCAGCTTCTCTCATTCTCTGAATAAACTCTTCTCCAGAAGAAGTTTTACTATTATATAACTTAACATCATACTTTTTAATAAGATGTTCAAGCGCTCTTGTGCCTTTCATCTGAGGAGGAAAATCATCAGGAATTACTATTTTAGGCAGTCTTCAACCTCCATAAAAGAGTAGTTAATCGGATTTATCATCTCCCAACCTTTGCAGAAGAGCCTTTTCTGAATCTCTAATATGCTTTTTCATTAATGACTCCGCCTGCTTAGCATCCTTATTGATAAGAGCCTCCGAAATTTTTTTATGCCCCTCAAAAGAGCGTTCTACCCGGCCGGGAGAAGATAAATAATTAATCTTATGCCAGAGGACCTGCTTGTTAAGCCTTTTATAAATCTCGTAAAGTTTCCTATTCCCAGAGGCTTTATTAATTACATAGTGAAATTTTTCTGCTATTTCTGTATACTTATGAGAATTATTCTTTTTAATCTGAGAGCTCATCTTATCAATTAGCAGACGAAGCTCTTTTATCTCTTCGTCAGTAATTCTTTTTGCCGCTTCACCAGCGGCAAAACTCTCTATTAAGCGTTTCACTGCATATATTTCTTTTATTTCCTCAACAGAAACATGAGAAACCACTGCCCCTTTACGAGGAATTATCTTAACCAGCCCTGCAGACTGTAATTCCCGAATAGCTTCTCTAATAGGGAGCCTGCTAACTTTAAACTTTTCAGCCAATTCTCTCTCAATCAGTCTTGTTCCACTCTTAATTTTCCCTTTCAAAATAGCATCCTCAAGATAGTGTGAAACCGCACTGGCTATTGTACCGGGTTGTTTAAAAAGAGGAAGGTCATTAATTTTTCCCATATTTCTTTCCTTTTTGGTAATCAACATACTGCATATAGTATACCAAAATTGAAGTTTTCGTCAACCTTTCCCCTTCGATCTAAAAATTAAAAACAGGTCCCAGTTTGAGAGACTTTAAGGACACAACTGTCCATTTTTCGTTGAAAGAAGTCTCATCATTACTTTACATATTTCAATGTTCGTTCTTCTCTTACTCGCTTTAAATCTACCTTAAGGAAACTCCAACTACCTAAAAATGTAAACCTCTGTCGTTGATTACGTTTTTTATCTTATCTTCTTTAATGCCTTACTCATCCTTTCCAGTCCTTTTTCGAGGTTATCGTAAGAGGTAGAATAAGCTATTCTGATATGGTTTTGCCCGCACTTGCCAAAGCAACTTCCGGGAACTAAGGCTACTTTTGCTTCTTTAAGTAAGTAATCGGCTAACTCCTCGTCATTCATTCCCACATCCTTAATAGAGGGAAAAATATAAAAGGCTCCCTCGGGTTTAACATAAGTTACTCTTTCCATTTCGTCTAAATAATCTAATACCAATTTTCGGCGTCGAGCAAACTCCTTTACCATCTCCTCCACGCAATTAGAAGAGCTGGTGAGCGCAGATAAAGCACCCTTTTGCACAAATGAGGTAGCACAGGTTGCTGTATGTTGATGGGCTTTCATTAAGGAAGGGATGAGATTCTTGGAAGTGGCAACATATCCTATTCTCCATCCTGTCATAGAATAAGCCTTAGAAAATCCATTAATAGTGAGGGTGCGCTCCCTCATACCGGGAAAACTGGCAATACTATAATGTTTAACCCCATCATAGAGTATCTTTTCATAAATCTCATCTGAAAGAACTAATAAATCGTATTTTTTAGCTATATTAGCTATCGCTTCTAAAGTCTTTTTGTCAAAGACATATCCTGTTGGATTATGAGGAGAATTAATAATCAACATTTTAGTATGGGAAGTTATTCTCTTCTCAATATCTTCAGGGTCTATTTTATAGTTATTCTCCTCCTTTAAAGGTACGGGAACAGTTTTTGCTCCTGCAAATTCTCCCCAATCAGCATAATAAACATACATAGGCTCGGGGACTATTATCTCATCGCCAGGGTTTAAAGTAGCCATTAGAGAAATAAAAACAGCTTCAGTCGTCCCTATTGTAACAATAATCTCCTTTTCAGGCTCAACCTCTATCCCATTATCCTCAGATAACTTTTTGCTTATAGCCTCCCTTAACTCTTTTATCCCGTAACTTGAAGTGTAATGCACAAATCCTTCATCTAATGCTTTTTTAGCTGCTTCCTTAATATGGACTGGTGTATCAAAGTCTGGTCTTCCTACCTCTAAATGAACAACCTCTACCCCTTTTGCTTCCAACTTTCCTACTTTATCAAATACTTTTCTTATCCCGGAGAGAGCAATTCGCTCCATTCTATCTGCTTGTTTTATTTTCATTTTCTTACTCCTTAAACCAAAATTTAGTGATCTCTTTTCCTCCCCAAAAAACTTCTGCAGAGAAGATAGTTTCTTCATTAGCACTTAGTTAGTTTATTAGTTTCAAATTTAGCTAACTTATATATCGGTTTATCTTATAGTACCAGGGAGAAAGAGAAAGAAATTCTCGGTTTTCTATAATCTTTTTAAGTCTATCTAAACCATATCCTTTTCGTATTAGTGGAAGAAGAACACCCATATCCTCAACTTTGCCAATAGATTGAGCTCCTACTATCACTCCATCAACAATAACCATTCTATAATAAAATTCCTTACACTCCTTCTCTATTACTTCAGCTTCATCATCTTTGAAATTAGCAGCAGGATTCCCTATAGAAGAAGCCGGAACATCAAACATATTTAAACTAACCACGCTTGTAGAACCAGGATATCGTTTAGAGAAACCCACACAATTATAGCCCGCAATCTCGCCCTGGCGTCTGGCATTATGCCAAAGAAGAATAAGAACAGATTGTTTAGTAACAGGATCTATTGTTTCCACACAATCACCGCAAGCATAAACATCTTTAACATTGGTCATCATTTGATCATTAACCTTAATCCCGCCCATTTCTCCTATCTCTACCCCTGCTTGTCGAGCTAAATCTACATTTGGTCTCATCCCTATAGCTAAAATCACTGCCTCGCATTTTATCTTTCGTTTATCTGTAATTATTCCCTCTACACTTCCTTCCCCCAAAATCTTAACAACCTTTTCTCCCGGTAATACCTTAATTCCTTTCTGTTCAGCAACTTTTTTAAGTATACTTGAAGGTTTTTCATCAAAAACCTTTGGTAATATCCAATTTAAAAGTTCCATCCACCATACCTCGTATCCTCTTTTTCTTAAGGCTATACTTGTTTCTGTACCTATAGGCCCCGAGCCAACTACCACCACTTCCTTCATCTCGTAGTTAGAAATCTTATCCACATCATCCATCGATTTTAAGGCAAAAACTCCCTTTTGAGAAGAACCCTCCAGGGGGGGAATTACAGGCTTTCCCCCTGTAGCGATAATAAGTTTATCATAAAAGATTTTTCTTTGGGTATCTAAAGTAAGTTTCTTACTATGAGTATCAATGGCAATTACCTTATACCCAAAAACTGCCTCAACATTATCTTTTGAATAGTCATCCAGGGACTTTAAAAAAACTCTCTCTTTTTTTATCTCTCCCGATAAGTAATCAGGAAGAACACAGGCAGAATACTCAGGGAAAATCTCTTCCGAAATAACTATGATTTCAACATTATCATCAACTTCTCTTATTGCTGAAATGGCACTATTTCCCGCTACTCCATTTCCTATAATTACAACCCTCATTATCTTACTCTTTCCCAGTAGAATCTACGAAGCCAATTTGCCTAATTTTTCCAGTTCATCAGCAACTTCTTCCAAACCCAACTCTTCTAACTTAGCTCTGATAGGAAGGCTATTTTCAACATTCCAACCCCGCAATTTATAATAATCGTCTAACATTGGCTCTAAATTGCATATATGTCCTTTTGATGGTCCCTCAGGTATAGGTTCCTCTAAAAATCTTTTTGGAAGAGTATCGTCTTTTCTGGTAAATCCCTCCCTTGTATTAAAAGCTTTCTCCACATTGATAATCCTTTCTCCAATTTTGTAAGCATCGCCTTCGGTAAATTCTAAACCAGTAACTGCATTCAACATCTTCATTAAAGGCTGGGGATATATTAAGCCGGTTCGAGTAATATACTTGCATATTTCCATAGAATCAGCAAAAGCCCGGAGTTCTTCAAACCATTTTACCATTCTTCCTTTGCCCTCAGTAGAAAATCTATCTGCCGCTTTTTCTGTGCCAAAAAGTTCCTTGGCTTTCTGAGGGCTAATAGTATATTCAAAGGCAGGGAGAGCTCGTAAGTGGTCTGCTCCACGAGTAGATACAGCGTATCCTAATCCCCAGGCTTGTAGAGCTCTGGGGTCGCACTCTATATGCTCCAGCCCTTTGGTATGCATCGCATAATCTTCAGATCCTTTACCTATTGTTTTAGCAGCTATCCTACTACCCTCAGCTAATATATCTCCAAAACCTTCCCTGAAGATAATCTTATTAACCAATTTTAATACGACATCTCCATTCCCCCATTCTAACTTTAGCCCATCTACATCTTTTTCAGAAATTATACCCTTTTCGTAACACTCAAAAGCAAACCCTAGCACTCCCCCTAAGGAGATAATATCAATTCCACATTTATCGCATAAAATACCTGTCCGGAGAGCCACTTCTATATCAGATACTCCTACTCGGGTGGTAAAGTTAATTATGGTAGCAAACTCAGCTTTTCCCCAACGCAGTCCGGCAAAGGGACCGTCTTTAATCATCCAGAAGCATCCACAATGTAAAGGACAAGAAAAACACCCTTTATTGGCTACTTTATAATTCTCATCAAAATAACTTCCTAAAAGACCATCTATATTCTCAAAAACTCCTTCTCGAGAATTACGAGTAGTTAACGCTCCTAAAGTGTTATTATATATATCCGTTAAACAGGTGCTTCCTTCTTCCGAAAACTTTCTTGCAAACCAATCAGAGTATAAGATATCGTAAGATTTTAATGCTACTTCTTGAAGCTTTTCTGGATAAGCTACTTTCACTCCCTTATCTCCTCTTACCGCAATAGCCTTAAGTTTCTTAGAGCCCATAACACAACCCATCCCTGTTCTCCCAGCAGCTCTGTAGGGGCCACTCATTACATTTGAGAATTTTACAAGATTTTCTCCAGCTGGCCCGATACTAATAACTTTAATCTTAGGGTCGCCAAACTCTTTTAGTATCAATTTTTTTGTTTCAAAAGTATCCTTCCCCCAGAGATGAGAAGCATCTCTTATCTCTACTTCATCACCATCAATCCAAAGATATACAGGTTTTTCAGCCTTGCCCTGAATTATTATCTGGTCATAACCAGCGTATTTAAGTTCCGGTCCCCAAAAACCTCCACTATTAGCATCACCAAATCCTCCTGTTAAAGGAGATTTGGAAGTCACATTAAATCTTCCCGAGCCTAAACTTAAAGTTCCGTTACAGGGTCCCACTCCAAAAATTATCTTATTTTCAGGACTTAGAGGGTCTACTCCTGGTTTCAATTCTTTATAAAGAGTTATCGCATTAAGACCTCTTCCACCAAGAAACTTTAAAGCTAAATCCTTATCCAATGGCATCTTTGTTATTCTCTTTTCTGTTAAATCTACCCTTAAAATTATTCCCATCCAGCCGTTCATTATTTTCCCTCCTTTTTCTCTTGATAAGCGATTTCTCGGGACTTTAATAATGGTTTAACAAAATTTTGCATAGCACTACTTTGCCTAAGAGTATCTATCACTTCTGCTCGCTCAAAAATTAGAGCCTTAGTAAGACAAAACTTCACACATTTAGGGTCTCCCCCACATAAATCACACTTTAGCATAACCCTTCGAGAAGTATCCATAGTTATAGCTCCGTAGGGGCAAACTAAAGTACAGGCCCGGCATCCTACACAAAGATCCTCTTTGATCACTATTGCTCCTGTATCTGAATCTCTCACTATAGCGTCAACAGGACAGACATCTCGGCAAAGAGGAACCTCGCAATGCTGGCAAACACAGGGCATATCAATTCCCTCTTCTTCAATCTTAAACACTCTTATACGAGATTTTAAGGGATTGCACTCCCCTTCATGACTTAAGGAGCATACTAATTCACAAATTCTGCATCCTGTGCATTTTTCTACATCTACCATTAAAACTTTTTTCATCTATTATCCTCCTGAGATAGGTTCTAAAACTTTTTAAGCAAAACTTATTTATAAGCTTTATCAAGGAGCTCGGTTAAATGTATGGTTTTAATTTTGCTTATTCCTTGCCTTCTTAAGTTTTCGTTAATTTGAAGAATACAGAGCGGGCAAGGGGTAACAACTACCTCTGCTTCAGTATCCTGAATTGTTTTTACTTTTCTTCTACCAATAGCTTGAGCAAGCCTATGATTGGTTAGTCTAATCACTCCTCCCCCCCCACAACACCTGTCAGGCTCCTCCATTTCAATAAGTTCTATCCCAGGAATTGATTTTATAAGTTCTCTCGGTTCCTTTGAAATTCCTTGATTTCGATTTAAAAGACAAGGGTCGTGATAGGTAACCCTTAAATTTAAGCTTTTCATTTCCTCAGCATCTAACTTCACTTTTTTTGCTAAAAACTCTGTAATATCGTACACTTTAAATTTAGGTTCTCTTCCCTCTAACTTCTTAAATATAGAAGGATACTCTTCCTTAAGGGTGAGGCTGCATCCAGAACATAGAGAGACTACTTGTTTAATTCCTGTTTCTTCAAATAATAAAACATTTTTCCGAACTAAATCCTCTATTTTTCTTCTCTCCCCAATTTCAAGCAAAGGTCTTCCGCAGCATACCTGTTCTTTAGGAATCACCACCTTAATTTTGTTCTTTCTTAAAATTTCAATAGCCGCTCTGCCGCTATTTTGAAGCGAGCGAACGCGATCAATAAAACATCCAACAAAAAGAGCAACAGAAAAGACGGAATTTTTTACCTCTATCGAAGAAGATATCTGTGCTAATAAAGAGCTTTTCTTGGGAGCAGAAAAAGCTTTTCCAGTAGAGGTGATGAGATTAACCTCTTCATTTAGAGCAGGGGGCTTAATATTTTCCAATACTGCTTTTTCTCTAATTCGTTCTATCACCAGCCTGGGAATATCTATCTCGTGAGGACAGATTTCTTTGCATTTTCCGCAACCTGTACAATTATAAAGTCCTTCGAAGCAAGCTGTAGTTATTCTATCACCTTTATCTCTGGTATCAAAAGCATAACGAGCCAGCTCAACCATCAAAGCGGGTCCGGGATATCCATATACATCTTCGCTCACCACAGGACAGCTCGAGACGCATCCTAAACAGCCAATGCACCTACTGACTATCCTGAATGACTCAAATTCGGCTGGCCTTAGAACTTCTGGTTCTTTAGTCGGTGGAGCTATCCTTTGTAAAAAAGGTCGAATCTCCTTAACTTTTCTCTCAAAACCTTCCCGATCTACCACTAAATCCCGCACTACAGGAAAATTATCTAAAGGTTCTATTTTCATCTCTTTAGTTGCTAATTTGCGGCAGATAAGAACAGGTTTCCCATTAACCTTAAGAGCGCAAGAACCACAGAATCCATATCTACATCCGTAAACATAGGCTAAACTTCCATCATAATTCTCATAAATATAATTAAGAGTATCCAAAACGGTCATTCCTACCTCAAAAGGAATCTCATAATCTTTATAATAAGGTCTTTCATCCTCTTCCGGATTATACCTGAAAACAGTAAGTTTTGCTTTATCTTTAGCCATCAATTTTCCTCCGCTGGTTTTACCTCTGACAAATCTACAGACTGAATTGATAGTTCAAATTCTTTTCCAACCAATCTAACTAATATATGATTTAGCCAATTTTCATTATCTATCCTCGGATAATCAGTTCTATAATGAGCACCTCTACTTTCCTTTCTCAATATACAGGATAAAACAGTTGCCTCACAAATGCTCAAAAAATTGTAAATTTCTAAAGCTTCTACAAATTCCCGATTATACCTCTTTGTTTTAGTAGTTAAAGAAACTCGGGGTAAATCTTCATCTTTTATTCTTCTTATTTCCTCTAAAGCTTTCCTTAATCCTTTCTCATCTCTAAAAAGTCCCACTTTTTCCCACATAGTCTTTTGAATCTCCTTTTTTAGCTTATAAGGACGAACCCCTCCCTGGAGAGAACGACTAATAATCCCCTCAACTTTCTCAACATCTTTTTTAATCTCCAAAGGATTAATTTTAGGAAGTTTTTCTTTAGAGGCGTATAGAGCGGCATATTTTCCTGCTCTTGCCCCGAAAACTAATATATCAGCTAAACTATTTTGACTTAATCTGTTTGCTCCATGAACTCCTCCTGCAGCTTCGCCAGCAGCAAAAATTCCAGAGAAACTGCTTTCCCCCTTTTCATCAATCCTTACTCCTCCCATAAAAAAATGGCAGGTAGGAGCAATTTCGAGCATATTTTTTTCTACATTTATCCCCAATTTATCACAGAAGGTATAGACTAAAGGAAGCTGCTTTTTAATATATCCAGGAGGTTGAAAAGTCATATCACAATATACTCCTCCTCTTTTAGCGCCTCTTCCTTCATTTATTTCAGTATAAACAGCTCTGGAGACTATATCTCTGGTGGAAAGTTCCATTCGTTTTGCATCGTAATTCTTCATAAATCTTTCCTTATCTTTATTTAAAAGATGGGAGTAATACATTGCCCCTACAATCAAACCTTTGGTAGATTCAGGAAAAATTAAGCCGATGGGGAAAAATTGCACAAACTCCATATCTACTAAATCTGCTCCTGCCTGGAGAGCTAAAACATAACCGTCACCGGTGTTATGTACATCCTGAGTAGTATTAAGATAAATTTGACCGGCTCCCCCCGTAGCTAATACAATTGACTTGGTTCTAAAGATGATAAAATTTCCTGTATAAACATTAATTCCTAAAGCACCTGAAACTCTATCCTCATCTGTTAAAAGCCTAGTAATCATAACATTTTCTATAATATTCACATTCCTATGAATTAACTCTCCTTTCATTGCTTTAAGCATTTCACTCCCGGCTCTATCTTCTAAATAGACTGAGCGAGGATAACTATGCCCTCCGCCAATTCTTAAAAGATACTTTTCTCCATCTTCAGTCCTTTCCCAGAAAGCACCAAGCCTTTCCAACTCTAAAACTCTTTCTGGTGCTTCTTCCACCAGAATTCGAACGAGCTTCTGTTCATTCAGGTAAGCCCCACCTTTAACCGTATCCATAAAATGTATATCTTTACTGTCCTTCGGACTATGCCAGGGGCCGACAGCAGAAGCTGCCCCCATTGACATAGGAGTAGAACCGCACTTATTTAATCTCCCCTTTACAACTATACATACATTTGCACTATTCTCACTTGCCTTAAGAGCAGCCATAGCTCCTGCTCCGCCACCCCCGATAACTAATACATCTGACTCAATCACCTTCATTAATCTTTCTCCTTTCTTTTCTATATCTTTACCTTTTACCCTTACCCAGATATGCTTTCTTTACTCGTTCATCCTGTAAAAGGTCTTTTGCCTTACCTTCCAGAGCAATCTTGCCTGTTTCCAATACATAGGCTCTGTTTGATATATTTAAAGCTAAAAAAGCATTCTGCTCCACCAAAAGAACAGTGGTTCCTTCTTGATGAATCTTCTTAACGATATCAGCTACTTCTTCAACCAGAATAGGAGCTAATCCCAGGGAAGGCTCATCAAGTAAAAATAGTCTTGGTCTACTCATCAATGCCCGTCCTATAGCCAACATCTGCTGTTCGCCCCCACTTAAGCTTCCGGCCAACTGATTTCTCCTCTCTTCAAGGACAGGAAAATAAGCATAAACCTGCTCAAAATCTTTTTTTATGCCTTTTTTATCCTTACGAATATAAGCTCCCATCTCTAAATTTTCTAATACGGTCATCTCCGGCCAGATTCCTCTCCCCTCCGGGCATTGAGATATCCCCAACTTAACAATCTCCGCAGTGCTCAGATTATCTATTCTCTTACCAAGAAATTCTATTCTGCCAGAGGCGGGATGAAGAAGACCGGATATAGTCTTAAGGGTAGTAGTTTTACCTGCTCCATTTGCCCCAATTAAAGTGACTATCTCTCCCTGGGTAACCTCCAGAGATATATCTTGTAGAGCTCGAATATTTCCATAGTAAACCTGGATATTATCCATTTTAAGCATAAACATACTCCTCCCCTAAATATGCCTTAATAACCTCTTTATTTTTTCTGATTTCTTGAGGCAGTCCCCTGGCAATCACTTCACCAGAATCGAGCACAACTATACGGTCGGAAATTTCCATAACTACATTCATATCATGTTCAACAAGCAAAACAGTAATCCCCTTTTCTCGTATTTTATAAATCAATTTCATAAGTCTTTTGGTCTCTTCGGGATTCATGCCTGTAGTTGGTTCATCCAACAGCAAAAGTTCCGGGTCAGCAGCCAGGGCCACAGCAATCTCTAAAATTCTCTGCTCCCCATAAGGTAAATTCTTAGCTACCATATCCTTTCTATGTTCTATCCCCAAAAAATTTAGTATATCTAAAGCCTTTTGTCTCATCTTTTCTTCCTCTTTTCGAGTAGCAGCAGTATTGCCCAAAATTCCCAAAATATGGGGATTAGTCAGGCGGTGAGAACCCATTATAACTCCTTCCAAAATGGTCACTCCAGGAAAGACTTTGGTTTTTTGGAATGTTCTAATTATTCCCCGAGCAGCAACTTCGTGAGGTTTAAGGTTAGTAATGTTCTCTTCCTTATAAAGTATTTTCCCCTTTGTAGGTTGCAGAAAGCCGGTTACTAAATTAAAAAAAGTGGTTTTTCCTGCTCCATTGGGACCTATAAGGCTTACTATTTCTCCGGGATTGATAATAAAATCTACATCCTTTACTGCTCCTAAACCTCCAAAATACCTGGTCAGTTTCTTAGTTTCAAGTGATGGCTTCATCGGTGGCCCGCCTCTCTTTTAAAATTCTATAAATTTTACTCAGAAAACTGGTAATACCTCGGGGTAAAAAAACTATAGTTACTACCAAGACAAATCCGAGCAACACTAAACGATATTCGCTTAGTATACGGAAATACTCAGGTAAAGCGGTAAAAATCAAAGCTCCAATTATGGGTCCTAATATAGTACCTTGCCCTCCTATAGCTACCATAACTAATGGAGTCATTGTGTAATCAAAGCAAAGGATGGTCGGCGAAATAAGAGCAACATAGTGAGCGTAAAGACTACCGGCCAATCCAGAAAAAGCAGTAGCTATGATAAAAGCCATTAACTTGTATTTAAAGATATTAATACCCACTGCTTCAGCTAAGTCATTGTTTTCACGGATAGCTATAAAGGTCTTACCCAGAAGAGAATTAACCAACCTTACCATAAAATAGATCGCAAACAACATAAATATAAGTGCGAGATAATAAAAAGAAAGCTCCGAGTCAAAAATTAAATTTCCAAAAAAGGGGATAGGCAAAACAGGCGAAGGGATGCTCTTTATTCCGCTAGGTCCTCCTGTAAATTTTTCCAGATTTATAACCAAAATATGGATTATTTCTGCAAAAGCTAAGCTTATCAGAACAAAGTAATGTCCCCTTAACCTCAGAGTAATAAACCCGATTAGAAAACCTACAAAACCAGAAACAACAAAAGCGGCGAGTAAGCAAGGCCAAAAAGGTATCCCCAATTTTACAGACAATAAAGCAGAAACGTATGCCCCAATACCAAAAAAAGCTGCTTGACATAAAGGCAGCTCTCCCACATAACCTACCATCAAATTTAAACTTAGAGCCAGAATGATGTAAATATAGGCAATGATGACAATATGCAAATCATACACATCTATTACCCAGGGAAGAATAAGTAATCCTAAGACTAAAATTAGATATCCTATAACGATGAGATAATTCTGTCTTCTTTTGATCATTTTCCAAACATTCCTTTCGGTCTAACTAATAATAAAATTATAACGATGATGAAACCAAAAACATCCTTATATTCAGAGGAGATATAACCAGCACCCAGACTCTCCGTTACTCCCAGGATAAAACCACCACAGATAGCCCCGGGAATACTTCCTAATCCCCCCAAAATAGCTACAATAAATGACTTTACGATAGCCAGACCTCCCATAGCCGGATAAACCAGGTACAAGGTTCCTAATAATGAACCTGCTACTCCTACAAACATACAACCCAGTCCAAAAGTCAAAGAATATACTCCATTAATATTAACACCCATCAAAGCAGATGACTCCTTATTTTGAAAAGTCGCCCGCATGCTTTTACCAATCTTGAATTTATATAATAACAAATATAACATTAAAAACATGAAAAAAGTGATGAGAACAAAACATAACTGCTCCAATGTGAAAGAAACAGAACCTATGTTTATTGTTTTGCCCTCGAGGGGAAAGGGTATATCCCTGGATTTTGCCCCCACTACAGCGATTACCAGATTCTTAAGAAAAAATGATAATCCAATCATAGCAAGTGCTTTATTCAGAAGAGAAGCTTCTCGCAAAGGTCTAATAATCATCTTTTCGCAAGCGTACCCGAAAATAAATGTAAATATACAGGATAATACTACTGCCCAAAGCCAATGAAGTTCTAAAGAAGCAACAAAAAATAGACTCGCAAAAGCCCCAAGCATATAAAACTCACCATGAGCAAAGTTGATAATCTCCATCAAACCAAAAATAATAGTCAGCCCTATAGCCATCAAGGCATAAAAAGAACCATTTATCAATCCATTACATATCTGTTGTAATAACATAGAATACTCTCTCTTTTTCTATATTTTAACAACTCTTTCGCTATGAGTTATTATCGACCTAAAAATCCGCCCTTCGAATAAGTTCTCTCTCCCTCTTCCCTGTCTCGTCTCTTATCATACTCGGTTAGTCATCCCTTAGCCCGCAATACTTATTGTACTGCGGGCTAAGGAACCTCTTCCTCAGTTACTACGGCCTAATCTACTTTTGCAGCCTCTGCCTTTTTAGCAATTGTTAACTTTCCATTTACAATTTTAGTAATGAAAACCCAAGGATAAGCCTGATTGTTTTCATCAAATCTTATCGGTCCTGAGATATCCATATAATCGGTCTTGGTGAGAGCATCTCTAATTGCTACAGGATCATCAGTACCTGCCCTTTCAATGGCTTGCTTCAGTACATATACATTCCGATGGCCAGCCAGAGAATACTCAGTGGGATCTTCTCTGAATAGCTCTCTGTACTTCTTTACAAAAACCTTATTCTCAGGAGTATCAATAGCTGCTACATACGAAGTAGCACAGTAAACCCCTTCAGCTCCACTACCAGCTGTTCTAATAAATTCGTCTTCGGCTTGTGTACCCACACCCATAATAGTGGCATCTTCACCCAATTCCCTGGCCTGTTTACAGAATAAAGCTCCTGCTGCACCTTCTGAGACAAGCATAATCACATCAGTATTCAATCCTTTAATCTTGGTAATTTGAGTGCGGAAGTCTGTATCGTGTTCAGAATAGTATATTATCTCAAGGATCTTTCCTCCCAATTCTTCTACAATCGGCTTGTATGCTTTCACAGCATCCCTACCAAATTCTACATTATTAGCCATAAAAACAAAGGTTTCATTACCTAACTCTTCAATCATATATTTAGCATAACTAACGGCATTCATAGCATCAGTAGCTACAGTTCTAAATATCCACTTATTTCCTCTCTTTGTAATATCGGGAGCAGTAGAAATACCAGTTATATCTAGAACTTTGTATTTTTCACAAACTTCCATTCCTGCACTGGTGCAAGAACTGTAATAATCGCCTATGACCGCACATACTTTGTCTCTGAGAATTAATTTCTTCACAGCAGAAATGGTAACTGTCACATCACCAGCATCATCTTCTTCGATGAGTATAACTCGTCTTCCAAGAACTCCCTCTGCTTCGTTAATTTCTCGCACAGCCATCCTTGCACCGTTCACAGCAGTCTGTCCATAATAAGCAGAAGGTCCCGAAAGAGGCTGGTATATCCCTACCGTAATCGGCTTCTGGGCAGCAGTTATGCCTGTAAAAATCATCCCTCCCATTAATACCACCAATAATAGTATTAATATTTTTTTCAGACTCATTTTTTTCCCTCCTAATATTAGTTTTAGTAGTCTCATCCTCTATTCAAAAATCGATTAAACGAAAAGCCTCACCTCCTTCCTCTCATAATAGTTCTTTCGGGGATTTGCCCCTACTTATTTATTTCAAATCTGATTCCCTTAATTTCTCATCCGCAGGTATTCCCTGCTTATCCCATCCTCTCTCCTGATAATAGTCAACTAAAAGTTCATTTAGTTCTACTATGTGTCCCTTAGAAGGTCCATTGGGCATAGGTTCTCTTAAAAACCTTTCTGGTAAAGTATCATCTTTACGAGTGAATCCCTCCTTTATATTAAATAACCGTTCTAAATTCCAAATTCTTTCTCCTGCTTTCATAAGTTGATCGATATCGAACCTCACACCTAAGGCAAACGAAAAGAGTCCCCCTACATCCTTTAAGTCCATTCCTGCATTGTGAAGAGGAAATACACATATTCCTAACGAATCTAAAACTGCCATCTCATCCTGTACTTCCATAGTTACTTTTCCCTTACCTTTAATAGCAAATCTATCTATAGGAGGAGGTGAACCGAAAGTTTCTCGAGTAACAAGACCGCGTTCATGGCAGGCTCCCCGAGGAGAGGTCGCATATTCTATTCCCATACCTTTTGCTCCCCTGGGATCATATCCGGCCATTTCTAACCCCTTTCCTTCCATAGCATATTTTTCAGCACCTTTACCGATTTTCTGAGCAGCTCTTTTTACCCCTTCAGCTAAAATATCCCCCAAACCCTGCCTGGAAGCAATAATTTTTACCATCTCTACCATAGCCCTATGATTGCCGAATCTCAAGGAAAGACCCTCCGTGTCTTTATCAGTAATTATTCCCTTCTCGTATAACTCCATAGCGAAACCTATAACATTTCCTGTGGAAATAGTATCCATCCCTAATTTATCACACAATTCATCAGCAGCAATTATCGCCTCTATACAATCATTGCCACATTGGCCTCCAAAACTCCATAAGGTCTGATATTCTGGTCCTTCAGTAACGGCTCCAGCATAAGGTCCTTCTCTTACCACTGTAAGATTGCCACAGGCTACAGGACACTTATAGCAAGTTAAATTTCTAACCACCAGTCTCTGATGTGCATCCGCATTAATTTTATTTGCCCCTTTAAACCCTCCATCTTGAAAGTTCCTTACGGGATATATTCCTCTATCATTAACTTTTTCTAAAACTCCGGGTGTACAATATTTACCAAACATCTTAAGCCTACTTGACTCTCTATATTTTTTGCGAATTTTGCTTACTGTTTGGGAAAATTCTGCCGGCTGGACAACAGGCACTTCTCCCGTGCCTTTAACTGCTATTGCTTTAAGATTCTTGGAAGCCATTACCGCTCCTGCTCCTCCTCTACCTACAGCTCTCTTATCACTAATAATACTAGAAAATCTTACAAACTTTTCTGCTGCAGGACCTATACAGGCTATTCTCACTTTTTCTCCCAGTCTCTCTTTTAAATAGTTCTGCATCTCATCAGTGGGCATCCCCCATAAATATTCAGCGCTTCCTATAATTACCTTTCCATCATTTATCCAGAGATAAACTGGTTTTTCTGCCTTTCCATTAATTATTATACCGTCATATCCTGTATGTCGAAGCTCAGCACCAAAAAATCCTCCCGCCAAAGCCATTAAAATAGTCCCCGAAAGAGGAGATTTAGTTACCACAGCGTACTTTACACAGGAGGGAGCGCTTGTGCCTATTAGAGGACTGGTTAGAAATATCAACTTATTTTCTGCTCCTAAGGGGTCTACTCCCGGTTTTAACTCTTCACTTAAAATTTTGGCCCCTAAGCCTCTTCCCCCTAAAAATTTAATAATAACATTTTTATCAATCTCCATATCTTGAGTCACTTTATCAGTTAAGTTTACCCTTAAAACTCTCATCCTGTAATTGTTGTTCATTTAAAACCTCCAACTTGATAAAGAAAAATTAACTTAAAATTAAGAAGAAAACTCTTCTTCTCTTTCATTACTTTTTCTTAATATTAATAATATCTTCCCATCTCGTGTATAGATTATGGTCAATCTTTAGGCTGTCTAAAACTTTACCTACTATGTGATTGACAATATCATCTACTGTTCGGGGCCCATAATAGAATGCTGGCATTGCAGGTATAATGAGAACTCCCATTTTTGCCAATCTTACCATATTCTCTAAATGAATTAGGTTTAAGGGAGTCTCTCTCGGGACTATAATGAGGGTCCTCTTCTCTTTTAAAGTAACGTCAGCGACCCGGAGTAGAAGATTATCTGCATATCCATGAGCTATTCCTGCCAGAGTTTTCATACTACAGGGAATAACAACCAGACCATCACTTATTACAGAACCACTGGCAATAGGAGCTGTCAAATCATCAATTGGATAGTAATGGGTAGCAATCTTCACTATTTCTTCTTTCTCAACCCCCATTTCCTGTCTTAAAAGTTCTGCTGCGTGAGAGGTAATCATAAGATGAACTTCTACGCCTTTCTTCTTCAATTCTTCTAAAAACCTCACTCCATAAATAACTCCACTCGCCCCTGTTATCCCTATGCTTAATTTCAAAGCCTCTACATCCTCTCTTCATAATAAATCTATTTTTTTCTATTCCGGATTTTATCTCTCTAAAGTGCTTTATCACCCCCAATAAGAAGTCCTATCCACAGGTATACTATTTAATATTTCTCGGGATATATAATCTTCTAAATTAATTCTCGCTTTAACCTTATCAGAACATTTAGATAAAGGAGGATAGGCTTGATTAAGTGGTTTAGTAGCATCTACTATCATCACCGAAGTTACTTTTTCTTCTCCTAAAGAAGGATCAAGGGTATCACCCCTCATTAAAGGTTTAATAATCTGTATATTTTTATGCGGCTGAACTCTCGTAGCTAAAGCCCAAAGAATTTCGGTAGGATTAAATATATCGATATCTTCGTCGAAGACAAAAACATTTTTAGTGTGAGTAAAACTAAGAGCAGCTGCAGCAACTCTTCCCGGATCTCCTTCATTCATCTTTTTTATAGATATAAATACATTGTAATGAGCATACCGTCCTCCTTTGCAAACGGCTGTTACTGTAGGAACAATTTCTTTTATCCTTCTAAAATAAGCTGCCTCCCGAGCAAGATCCAGCCACGGTTTATCTTCGTCGGGTGTTAACAGACTTTCGTATATAGCATTTTTGCGATGAGTGATTGCTCTTACTTCATACCATAAAGAATTTTGATATTTTTTAGGACCTACATATCCAAGAGTATCTCCAAAAGGCCCTTCTTCCAATCTTTTACCAGGAAGTAATACCCCCTCAATGATTATCTCTGCGTCAGCCGGCACAAGAAAATTTTCTCCGTATGTTTCTGAAGGAGTTAATCTAAGTGGTTCCTGCAGGTAATCTCCTATTATTTCATATTCATCCATTTCAAAAGGGCCTTTATAGCAAGCTCCTAAATAAAAAGCCGGATGATGACCTAACACTGTAGCGATGGGACACTCCTCGTTTTTCTCTTCGTATCCTTTAAATATTTTCCACATATGATTAGGAGAGACATAAAAAGAAGTAAGATTTTTTTTCTTGACCTCCATTCTATGATAAGAAACATTATAAATTCCTTTTTCTCTATCTTTCCCGATGCTGGCTAACACTATATAAGGACCCCCATCCATCTCGTAATGTCTCATTATAGGTAATTCCCTGAGGTCTACTTCATCTCCTGTATGAATTACTTCTTTCGCCGGGGCTTCTTTTTTCCCAATAACTATAGGCTTTATTCTCTTTTCTTCTCTTTTTAAAAGTTCTTTTACGAGTTCTGCTCTTTTTCTTTCTTTAGTCATCCCTAAAGCTATCTCAATTTTTCTCTTAGTAGTAAATATATTAGTAATAAATCTAAATTCATTAATTTCTCCCTTTAAACTTAAAGGATTTTCAAATAAGAGTACAGGAAACTTTTTCCTATCCTGTAAATGTTTGATAATAGCAGTAACCTCATAATTTGCAGGGTCTACTTTCTTATTGATAACAGCTAACTCATGGGGAGATTCTCTTTTCAAATCCTCTAAAAATGTCCTTATATCCTTAGCCATTTATTTCCTCCCTCAAAGTATAGAAAACAATTGTTCTTTTCTCGCTCCGTAAGGATAAAAATCCTTCTATTTCCATAAATTAAAAATAGTAATTACATCCTCTTCTTTTTGAAGAAGAAAAAGAGAAATTATTAGTGAAACTTACATTTCTAAGAATTCCGCAAGAGTTCATTAAAATCCCTACCCAAGACTTTTTCCAGGGCATCAGCCACATCTTTGAGATCAAGCTCTTCCAATTTCTCACGGGTGGGAATGCCGTCCCTTTCGTCCCAACCATGAGCTCTATAATAGTCGGTCAGCAATGCATCATATTTGTCCCTATCTAACAGAGAATCTTTCATTGGTCCTGAAGGAAGAGGATCTTCAAATTCCCGGTTCGGAGGATAATCGTCCTTCCGCCTCACCCCCTCCCTGACAATAAAGGCTCTTTCCACATTGTAAACTCTCTCGGCTGCTTTGAGTAGATCTTTTCCACTCATCTCAATTCCTGTAGCTGCCGAGAAAACCTCAGCAAACAGGTCAGCTCCTATACAATAGGGAGAAGCCCAATGACTGAAGAACTTACAAACCTCCAACATATCAGATAGAGCTGAATTATATTCATTATAAATAACCTGCTGCTCTTTATGTTTATAAATAGTTCGATCAGCCGCTTCTCTATATCCATAGAATTTTTCAGCTTCCTCAGGACTAAGATCATGCTCAGCATGGTGACTACTTCTCAGATGATCTGAGCCTCTGGTGGAAGTGGAATGAGCTAAGGCATGTCCAGCACCGCTTCCTCGGAAGGACTCATGAAACTCTAATCCCTTTATTGTTAGAGCATACTTCTCAGCTTCCCTGCCTATCTTTTGAGCAGCTCTTAGTTCACCTTCCGCTAAAATGTTACCAAATCCTTGCCGCTTAGCGATTAGCTCAACCATCCTTATGATGGCTTCAGAATCTCCCCATCTCAAAGGAAACCCGATGTCTTTCTCAGTAATTATCTCTCTCTGATAAAGTTCCATAGCAAAAGCTATTACCCGGCCAGTGGAGTCACAATCCAAGCCATACCGATTGGCGAGTTCGGCTGCTTTGATGACGGAGGAAAGATCGGTGTTAAGACACATAGAACCAAAGGAGACAATGGATTCGAATTCAGGACCTTCTCCGTAAAGACCGGCATAGCGTCCTTCTTTTATGCGAAAACGAGGAAGACACTGTACCGGGCAGGAGAAATCTCCGAGCATCTTAATACGATACCTATTGTGAAAAAACCTTGGATCCAACTTATCCGCATCCTCCCAATTGGCAGCCTGATGATGTTTGGTTCCCAGCTTGCTGTGTTTATGATGCCATGACCAGAGCATACCATAGGTCCCGGCCCTCTCGCCAGCATGGAATCCTGTCTGAAAAGAGTTAACTTTCAGGAGCTGGGCGCATTTCTTTGTTGCTTGCATAAACTTTTCCGGATGAGCGATCTTGATTCCCTGAATTCCTCTTACAGCGATAGCTTTAAGATTTTTAGATCCCATCACCGCTCCTATACCTCCTCTAGCTGCTGAGTGTTTAAGAGAAGTCCTAATACTGGCCAGGCGAACCAGGTTTTCTCCGGCTTGCCCTATACAGACAACTTCCACCCGAGGATCTCCCAGCTCTTTTCTTATCCTTTGCTGCGTCTGCCATGTATCCAGACCCCATAATTCTCGTGCGTCAACGAGCTTTGCCTCTCCATCCTTAATCCAGAGATAAACAGGTTTTTTTGCTTTTCCCTGAATCACCAGATGATCAAATCCGGAAAACTTTAATTCCGGAGCCCAGTGGCCTCCACAGTTGGAGTCACCTAAAAAACCCAGAGGAGATTTTGCAGTAAGATTAAATCTTCCTGCTCCGGGAGCTAAAGTACCAGTGAGGGGACCACTGCCAAAAATAAGATAATTAGATGGATCTAAGGCATCAGTCCCTCTCTTAAGCTCATCAAAAAGAACCTTGACGTTAATACCCCTCCCACCTATAAAATTTATTCTGAGTTTCTCCGGCAGTGGAATAATCTCCATCTTCTCTCTGGAAAGATCCACTCTCAATATCTTACCCTGCCAACCGTACATATCTTACCTCCCCTATAATAATTTCTTTCTTTCTGATTATCTCTTCTACTTTTTTATCTTATTCACACATTAGTAAGAACGGAAAAGGCTTTCTCGGCTCCTTTAGTTTTTTTTTCCATATAAGATTTAGTTACAGAAACATATTGAAGAGCTTCCCTGGGACACCATTCTACACATTGAGGATTTCCCTCGCAGAGATCACATGTAAACACTCTTTTTCTTTTGCTATCATAGAAAATAGCCTGAAAAGGGCAGACTTTTATACAAATTCTGCACCCATCGCAGTTCTTTTCATCCACTATTACTGCCCCGGTATCCTTATCCCTTTTTATAGCTCCTTTAGGACAGACACTAGCGCAGAAAAGAACCTCACACTGCTGACATACCAAAGGTACTTCCAGCATTTCCCTCCTCAAAATCTGGATTCTTGATCTAGCTGGATTACACTCTCCTTCTTTGACAAGTGAACAAACCACTTCACATATTCTGCAGGCCCCACACTTATCGGGATCTAAGATAAGAATTTTCTCCATTTGAATTCTCCCCTCATACATTTCTCCCCGGAAGCGGAAAATGAATCGAACCTTGTTGGTGAGAGAGGAAAGCTCCTCTCTCACCAGGAATTAAACACACTTTATTTCTTACTTCTTCTGTATGGTAATTGCTCCTTCAGGACATACACTGGCACATAAACCGCAAGCTTCGCACTTTTCTTCATCTACTGCAGGATAATCATCCATTGACATAGCCTCGTGGAAGCAGACCTTCTGACACCACTCACATAGACTGCATTTATCTTTATCTACCACCGCAATCTTACTGGAGGTACCGCCAACCATAACCGGAACCTCCCTTTCTATCTCATCACCAGGAATAATATTCTTAAGAGCTATACCTTTAAGTTCCTTTAAATTCCTATAGCCTTTCTCTTCCATCCATTTTTCCGTTTCTCTAAGCCAATTAGTAATCTCCTCAAATCCCTTAACCATAATAGCTGTACAGGTCTGAACTGTGTCTGCTCCTACCATAATCGCCATTATAGGATCCTGCCAATTCCAATATCCATTAGTAGCACTGATAGGAATCTTAAGTCCTGCTTCCCTTGCCTTAGCTATCCATCTTAGACTCAAAGGAAGCATAAAGGGACCTCCGAATCCAGAATAACAACCCCATTCAATTGGCCGTGCCTTATCAATATCTATCATCAATCCCATTAACCTGTTATGAATAGTAACTGCATCTGCACCTGCCCTCTCACACATCTTAGCTATAGCAGCTACATTCCCGGATTGTGGTGTCATCTTAGGGATAATGGGGATATCAAGTTTTTTTCTAACTAATTTTGTTATTTTTTCCGCTGCTTCAGGAACAGACCCCACAGCAGTGCCAATATGCTCTTCGACTTCTGCTGCATGAGGACAGGAAAAGTTTAACTCGCACATATCCGCTTTTGAGCCCTGGATTATCTCACATTGCTCTTCCCAGCCTTTCTCAACACCGCCCATAATACTGGCTATCACCGCTACATTCTCTCCAACCAGTTCCTTAGTTTTATTAATGTACCACTCAAATTTATCGTAAGGCCAAACTGTGGATTGCTCAATTGAATAAAGAGTAAAGGAATCAGGATATTTAGCTGCTTTGCCTTTACCAGTTGGATGCCAATTAAGAAGTGTAAATCGAGGACGCGCATAGTTATAAGCTGGAGCTGCCTCTTTAGCAAAGAGAGTCTTTAAGACCACACCTCCCGCTCCGGCATCTGCCGCCTTTTTACAAGCAGTGGGGTCATGGGTAGGAGTAGCTGATGCCGCTATAATAGGACTTTTCATCCTAACACCACAATACTCTACTGTTAAATCGACTTTACTCAATCTATATCTCCTTTTCATTAATTAAAATTTTTTTTACCTTATTTCTTTTATTTCTATTTCTTTACTGTTTTCAGGAAATATTTCACCTCCTTCAGACTTTTTATTTTCTAATTTATCCCTTCTTAAATTCTACCTGGGGAATACCATCCTTAACAACAACAAATTTATCATCCAGTATTATAGTAGGTTTTCTTATAATCATATCTATATGGATAGGAGCCTGATTAACACCTCCCAAACTTGTATTATCTCCCAGAGCAATATGACCCGTTCTCCAGGCACTCTCATCCTCAGTTAAAACGCCTATAATTTTACTTTTGGGATTAAGTCCGACGGCAATCTCAGCTATAGCATAAACGTTGGGATTGCATTTCTCTTCAAGAATATTTCTTAACTCTTCCGCTTGACCTTCTCCCGTAATTTCTACAGCTTTACCTTCTTCAACAACAATTTTTATCGGTTCCCTTATAATCCCTAAAAGGGAAGCGCTTCCGTCAACAACAATGACTCCCTTTGCAGTATTTTCCAGAGGAGGAACATTTACTTCCACTAAAGGCATACCCATACATTCTCCTGGTTTATGGCATATCCCTGTATCAACATTAGCTATTCTTCCTTCAATATCAGCCTCAAGGTCTGTACCTCCAGGAGCGGTGAATCTTATCTTCTTAGCTTTAGTAAATGCTTCACCAATTCTCTCTACACCAGGTTTTTGTCTTTGAAAATCGATCATCATCGCTTCTCTCATCAGTATCTCTTCAGTAGCTCCGCTAAGCGTCAGCACTCGCGCCCCCTGAGCACAAGCTTCTACTCTGGCTTTAGTATGATACATTGTAATCTTGGTAGGAGTAATAATAACATCCGCTACCTTCATTGCTGAAGCAATAGGTTTAGGAGGTTCCTCTCCCAATTTTCTTACACTCATAATAGCAATGGTTACCTCTGCCCCTCTTTCTTGAGCTGCTATTGCCAGAACCTGTGCCAAAGATACTTTAGTTGTGTCTGTTACTATTAAAACATTTTCTCCTTGTTGAACATTGGCACAAGTGGTAACTATGTTTCTAGCGCCTTTCAACATCTCCATATATTTCATATTCATTCTTATAGTCCCTCCTTCCGAGACGAGATTAAGCGGTCAATAAGCCTTTTTTCAGCCTTTAGAACATGGTTTCTACACATCTCTTCCGCCTTCTTAATATCTCGAGAATTTAATGCTTCCAAAATACTTCTATGCTCCTCTAAGGAAACCATCCAGGAAGAGTGTAGAGAAAGACCCATTTTTTGATGTCTTCTCACGGGTAAAAGTATGCTCTCATAAACTTTAGCGAGATTGTCGTTTTTACTAAGACTTACTATTTTTTGATGAAAGGAAAGGTTGTATTTGGTAACTTTCTTAAAGTTATTTTCTCTAATTGATTTCTCCATCAAATCAAGTATCGACTCTAATTGAGAAAGATCTTCGTGTGTTATATGAGAAATTGCTAATTGAGCAGCAAAACCCTCTATCATTGCTCTTATCTCATATATTTCTTTTGTCTCCTTTAAAGATATTTCTGAAACATAAGCACCTTTTCTTGGAATAAGAGTAATTAAATGCTCTAACTCTAAAATTCGGAAGGCTTCCCTTATTGGCTGGCGACTAATACCTAAACTCTCAGCTAATTTACTTTCTACTAATTTTTCTCCAGGCTTCAATTTCCCTAAGATGATAAGCTCCCTGACTTTATCGGCAACTCTTGAAGTTAATAGTTTTGAATCCGGAATCTCAATTTTAAGGTCTAATTTTTTAATTTTTAAATCTCCATTTATTGTATAAAGTTTTCTGTATACAGTTTAAATTATTTATATTTTTTTGTCAAGAGTTTCTCGGGACTTTTCCCCTCCGTTGCTGTATATCCGCTTTGAATTGTTTCCGCTCGTCTTCTCGTTTCGGGAAAAATTTAAACTCGGAGGCTTTGCCTCCTCAAACATAAATTTTTCTTTTTCCTCAACTCAAAGACTCGTTAAGGTAGCTCCTATAAGGCTCCTTCGGGGAAAGTCCCTCGATACCTATTAAACCCCTGAGCTAACACTTTCCTATGTATATCAAGAGTTTTTTGCCTTCATCAACGAAAAAATCTTTATGAGGCCTCTGATTACACAGATTTTTAAAAATGATTACACTGATTTAGTAAGGATAATCTATCTGTGTAATCTGGATTTTTATCTGCGAAATCAGAGATT
>JGI24025J20009_10000098_pt1 | contig 62956 bp, 49 predicted proteins | sample Cruoilmetagenom3_FD_20009 | JGI IMG/M metagenome (IMG submission 20009)
CCCCTAGCTACCATCACCCCATTTCGGTGGTAAAAAGGCCTCATGGGCGCAATGTAACATATCCTGAATGTTCTTGCAAGATGATGTATGCAGGCGAAATAACAGGTGACTGCCGAAGCTCTCTGCTTACCTAGGCTTTCCCTATCCGGAATACCTTTGTGCCACAAACAGGGCAGACACCTTGTACTGCTGGCCTACCATTCTTAAGTGTGATTTGCTTGGAATTCTTTATTTCTACCTTCTTTCGGCACTTCATACAATAAGCTGTTGCCATGATATCCTCCTTCCTGATTCCAAATATTCTATATTGTTACTACATCAGCAAAGATATGTCAATAGTACTTTAGTCAGAGGTAAAACATTTTTACCTTAGAGCTTCATATATTACCAAAACGACGCTGACGGCATTTATATTGCTTAAAAGCCTCTTCAATCTCTTTTTGTCCAAAATCGGGCCACAGCACCGGAGTAAAATAAAGCTCACTATAGGCGGCTTGCCACAAAAGAAAGTTGCTCAAGCGAAGCTCACCGCCAGTGCGGATAACTAAATCTGGGTCAGGGATATCATGAGTATACAAATACTGGCTAAACAAAGCCTGATCTACTTTGTCAGCGATGATATTGCTGCTGATAATGTCTCTGGCTGCCTGTATAATTTCATCGCGTCCACCATAATCGATGGCAAGACATAGTGTAAGCCCGGTATTATGCCTGGTTAGTTTGACTGCTGCTGTAATTTTTTCCCCTAGCTTCCGAGATAGCTTATCTGCATCACCCAGGTGTAGCAGCCTGATATTTTCCTGGTGAAAGGCATGAGCTTCTCTGTTGATTCTTGTTGCCAGAAGGTTGAATAAAGCTGTAACTTCTGCTCTGGGACGATTCCAGTTCTCGGTGGAGAAAGCATAAAGGGTCAGATATCTTACTCCATAGTTGGCGAAAATCCTCACCACTGTGTGAATATTGTCACCCCCAGCCTCGTGTCCTTCAAGCCGGGACAGTCCACGTTTTCTTGCCCATCTACCGTTGCCATCCATAATGATAGCTACATGCCTGGGAGGGTAATTTGCTTCAGTCACAAATTGGCCTCCCAGGGAAGAATATGCCGAGCCTTTCGCCAGGGATGGGCTAAACGGTATTTCAATGCAGTCATAAGTAACTTACTGTGCCAATCGAAGGAAAAACTGGGTGAATTGAGCAAAGTCTCCGTTATCCCATCAGAATCCAGTATATTAAATACTCGCTCAATCTGATGGTCACCTAGTTTAGAATAAACACATCTGGCTCTATAGTCAAGAGAGATTTCCTTACCTATTTTTGCCTTCCATGCCTTCTGATAGCCAGAGAGTTTGCCTGTGGTTAAATCGTCACTGCTGAGAGACTCGCTGAGCACCTCGGCAGCTATGGCGGCACCAATATGCCCAAAATAGATGCCGCCAGCAGTGCTTGGCTTTACCTGGCCGGCGGCATCACCAATAACTAGTATCCTGTCTCCGTAGGTACGGGGCAAAGTTTGCAGGGGGATGGCTTTTTGTTTTATTTCAGTATTTTGGCTTATTATCCTGTTCTGGGGAGAAAGGCTGAGGAGGAATTTTTGCAGGTGCAATTTGGCTTGAGATGTTGCCAGGAGTCCAGCTAAGACTTTATCTGGTGAAATGGGCACCAGCCAGGCAAACGAACCTGGCGCTATTTGCTGGCCGAAGTATATTTCAACTTCATCAATACCCCGAGCTTCCATTTCTACCTGAGCCCCGGTGAGGAAATGATTGATCTTGCCCAAAGCCAAGTGTTGGGATAGCCCTGATTTGAAACCATCGGCCAGGATTGCAGCTCTGGCGGCAAATATTTCCTTTGATTTGTGGCATAAAGCTTCAATTTGCACACGGTCTCTTTTTACAGTAACGGTAATGACGCGTGAGGAAAAGAAATAGCTGGCGCCCTCAGTCTGAGCTTTGCGAGCGATGGCCTGGTCAAAGGAAGGCCTGTCAACAATANAAGCCTGAATTTTTTCAGTCTGCAGCCGCAAACATTTCCCTGAAGGGGAGAAGAACTTAGCTGAGTTTGCCCTGTTTGATATCACCTCCGGGTTGATGTCGAAGGAATCAAAGCATTCAGTGCTGATTATTCCTGTACAGCAAACATCGAGCCCCGGCGCACTTTTCTGCTCCAGAACGGCCACGCGGTAACCTGACGAAGCCAGTTGGCAGGAAGCATAGCTTCCCGCTGGTCCCGCTCCCACTACTATGACGTCATAAAATTGATTTGACAACCCAGTGTGCTCGTTCAAACCTTCTCTTGTATAATGCTATCATATTACAGTGGTAGAAAATCAACTTTTGAAAAGGGGGAATTCAATTCAAACAAATCTACGAAGTTGAAAGCTGCTTGGATTTTGATATTTCGGAGGTGGTGGAGGATACTGCTTACAATACTGGTGTCGCTATGGTGATTTGATGTATAGTTAACTTTCAAAGGGAAGTTGCCATGTCTGTGATATTAGATAAGATTGATAGTCCTGCTGACCTTAAAACATTGAGCTATGGTGAACTAAATCAGCTTTGTGCTGAGCTCAGAGAAAAGATGGTGAGCACAGTAAGTGTTACCGGTGGGCATCTGGCCTCCAGCCTGGGAGCAGTTGAGCTTAGCGTCGCCTTACATCGAGTATTTGACAGCCCCAAAGATAAGATAATCTGGGATGTAGGGCATCAGAGCTATGCCCATAAACTGCTTACAGGACGAAAAGAGCAGTTTTCTTCCCTGCGGCAGTATGGAGGGCTGTCCGGTTTTCCTGACCCCAGTGAGAGCCCTCACGATTCTTTCGTTGCCGGTCATGGAGGCAATTCTATGTCCGCTGCCCTGGGTATGGCTCTGGCTCGTGATATCGCTCATGATGATTATCACGTGGTGGCTGTCATTGGCGATGGCTGCCTAACTTGTGGCATGGTTTACGAAGCATTAAATCATGCCGGCCACTGTGGCACGAAGTTGATTGTCTTACTCAATGATAATGGTATGTCCATTTCACCCACTGTGGGAGCATTGTCTCGACATCTGAACGTGCTGCGGACCAGCCGCAGCTACAAGCAGGCTAAGGACAAAACGAACCAGTTACTTTCTCTCACGCCTGGAGGGAGAAAGTTAAATTGGATATTAAACCGCTTTAAAGAAGGAGCCAAAGCGGTCGTTATGCCCACCATGATATGGGAGCAACTCGGGTTTACTTACTTGGGCCCAATAAATGGTCACAGCATTGCCGAGGTTGAAACCGCTCTTATCAAGGCCAAGAATTACCACAAGCCGGTGGTTATCCACGCGATAACGACCAAGGGCAAAGGTTATCAGCCGGCAGAAGAAGACCCTGTCAGCTTTCATGGTGTATCTCCCCAGGGCAAGATATTGAGAACGGTACCTACTTATAGCGAGATATCCGCCCAAACAGTCGGCAGGATACTCAGAGATAACTCCAGAGTAGTCGTGGTGGCTGCTGCTATGCTTGAGGGCAATGGCTTGTCTTCCTTAGCTCGAGAATTCCCCCAGCGTATCCATGATGTGGGGATTTCTGAGCAGCATGCAGTTACTTTGGCTGCTGGCTTGGCTTCCCGGGGTCTCATCCCCATTGTAGCTATATATTCTACATTCCTGCAGCGTGCTTTTGATCAGATGTTGCACGATGTCTGTCTCCCCGATCTGCCGGTCATTTTTGCCCTTGACCGCAGTGGTATCGTAGGAGAAGACGGTAAAACACACCAGGGGATATTCGACCTATCTTACCTCAGTTTGATGCCCAATATGATTGTTTCCGCTCCCGGGGATGAGGATGAGCTTCAACATTTGTTCTATACCGCACTGGAAGCTGGACATCCCATGGCGATTCGCTATCCTCGGGGTTGCGGAGCGGGAATTCCCTTGAAAAAGGAGTTCCGTAGTATCCCTGTAGGCAAGGGTGAGTTGATAAAGGAAGGTAAGGATATAGCTATAATGGCCATTGGCTCAACTGTTATGCCTTCTCTGGAAGCCGCAGAGCATTTGACTGCTTATGGAATTGATGCCTTGGTAGTTAATGCCCGCTTTGTCAGACCTCTGGATGAAGAGCTTATTCTGGAGGCTGTCAGCTATACCGGGAAGATAGTCACGGTGGAGGATAATGTTCTCAGCGGAGGTTTTGGTGCCTCGGTGCTGGAGTTGCTGGAGAAGGCTAAAATCTCAGATATTAAAGTAAAGCGGTTGGGCATTCCTGATGAATTTGTCACTCATGGAAAACAGGATTTCCTGCGCTCACTTTATCATCTCGATGCGCAGGGTATCGCCGCAGAATGCGCTGATTTTCTAGCTGACGTTCAGCCAGAGGTGCAGGGAAAGTTCAGCGCCGCTGTCTTCAAGCGCTAATTCGCTGTTTTCATGTTGCCTACCCCCGCTATGGAAGTACCCTGGCCAGTATACTCTGCTCTTTAAACAGGGGAAATCTGATGCTGATTGACACGCTAAGTCTTTCTTCAGGGATAAGTTCTCTCCTGCGGTACCAGCCAATGCCTGTTATATTATGGAGAGAAGAGCACCGTCGGAAGTCCCGAGATGATGCGAGCTATGTTGGAAGGGAAAAGGGCATATAGAGGTGATTTTTTCTGAAAATTCCCGAATAGTGGGCTAAAATTGTTGTCAATTAGGTACTTCAGTGTTATCTTTCTAAGTACCTTATTCATATGAAATTTTAATGAATGCTAGTATCAGTAAAAGGCGGCGCTTATTTGGCACCAGTGGCATCAGGGGTGTGGTTCATCAGGATATCACTCCGGGTTTTTGCCGTGAAGTTGCCCGAGCACTGGGCACTACCTTGCCAACGCAGTCTAAAGTTTGTATTGCCACTGATACCAGGCAGAGCCGTGAGTTAATCAAAGAAGCGGTCATATCTGGTTTTTGCTCTACAGGCATTGATGTGACTGACCTGGGAATTTTGCCAACGCCAGCGCTATCCCTGCTCACCAGGGAAATGGACTTCGATACCGGAGTCATGATTACAGCTTCACATAATCCACCAGAATATAATGGCATCAAGCTCTTCAATAAAGATGCTGTGGGGTACAGCCATGCTCAGGAAATGGAGGTGGAAAGGCTTTATTTTAGCGGAAAGTTCCGTGCCGGGAATGGGATTTCAGAGAAAGTATGTGATGGGAAAGAACGATATCTTTCCTTTATTAAAGCTCAGCTTTCTCCCTGGAAGACCGATCATGAGTTAAAGCTGGTTGTTGACCCTGGCAACGGGGCTGCTTCTGGTTTTGCCAGTTATATCTTCAGCCAGATGGGCCTCAATGTGCTCCCTATAAATGACCAGCCTGATGGTCTTTTCCCGGGAAGAAACCCNGAACCCAAAGAGGATACGCTTCAGCGAACTATTGAGTTCTTAAGGCAGCANGAAGGTGATTTAGCTGTCTGTTTTGACGGCGATGCNGACCGGGTTGTCTTCTGTGACAGAGAGGGTTTTCTGGGATTTAACGAGATGATTGCCTTTATATCAAGGTTAACGCTCAAGAAAACAAAAAAGAAAACAGTGGCCACCACTGTGGAAACGGGGAGACTTGTTGACTTAGCACTGAATGACTTGGGTGGGGAAGTGGTGCGGGGTAAGGTAGGTGATGTCAACGTGGCTTATTTAGCCCGGGAGTGTAATGCAGCTCTGGGTGTGGAAGGTGTCGGTGTTTATATCTTTCCTGAGCTGGGTTACTATCCCGATAGCATCTTTGCTGTGCTCAGCCTGTTAAATGAGTTGGATGATGCCAGGGAAATCCGGGAATTCTTCCAGGGAATCCCCAGGCTCTTCTTTCAAAAGAGTAAAGTTGTCTGTCCTGCTGAGCTCGAAGAGCCAGTGATGGCTCAAGTGAGAGATCACTCGCTAATGCTTAAAATAGACAAGCAGCCCAAGATAAACGCTATTGATGGAGTAAGGCTGGAGTTTCCTGATTCATGGGTGCTGATCAGACCCAGCGGCACTGAGCCTGCCATCCGGGTGATCGCTGAGTCAGCATCAATAGTACAGGTGAGTGAACTCATAAGGAAGGGGAGTGAGCTTGTGCAAAGCCTTGTGGAGGCCACCCGATGAAACCAAACCGCTTTCAACCTAAAGCTGTTTTTCTCTGTGGGGCATTAGCAAAAGAATGTTTTCTATCACCGTGGATAAGATCCTTCTAGATTTTCTGGGCAAGCCTTTGCTCCAGTACCAGATAGAAATGGCAAAGGAAGCAGGATTAAAGCACTTTGTATTCATCGTAAATCCCCAAAATATGGAAAAGGTAAGGCAGATAGCTGATAATATTTCTGATATCGATGTTGAGCTTGCTCTCCAGGAAAAGCCGCTGGGCATTGCTGATGCCTTGAAAAGCGCCGCACCTCTTCTCCAGGGGTCAATTCTGGTAATAAATCCCAATGATGTCTTCGCAAGTTCCGCATATAGCAAGATCAGATCTGAAAGCTGTCAGCTCTCGACTGTCAGCTCTTGTATGCTGGGCTATCGAGTTGACAGGTACTTTCCCGGTGGCTACCTTGAAGTGAATTCCCAGAACGAGCTGCTTCACATTGTGGAGAAGCCTGAGCCAGATGAAGAGCCAAGCGACCTGGTCAATATCTTGATTCACCTTCATAATGAGCCTGTAAAGCTTCTGGAGTGTATCAAAACTGTCCACAGCGATAAAGATGATGTTTATGAATGTGCCCTGGACAGTATGGTACAGGAAGGGCGTAAAATCAAGGTGATTTCTTACGATGATTTCTGGATGCCCATTAAATATCCCTGGCATATCTTCAAGGTGATGGAATATTTCCTGGATAAGGGTGAACCTTACATTTCTCCCACAGCTCGTATCTCTGATAAAGCAAGCATTGATGGAAAGGTTATCTTGAGTGACAAGGTTAAGGTACTGGAAAATGCTGTGATCAGAGGCCCGGTATACATTGGCCCCAATTCCATCATTGGCAACAACTCCCTGGTGCGGGACCATAGCCACATCGGTGCTAACTCTGTTGTGGGTTACTCTACTGAAATAAAACACTCCTATATTGGAGATAACTGCTGGTTCCACTCCAATTACGTAGGTGATTCCATCATAGGTGATGATTGTTCTTTCGGCAGTGGCACTATAACAGCTAACTTCCGCCTTGATGAAGAGAATATCTACATAATAATTGATGGCAGTCGTGTGGACACCGGGTATGACAAGCTGGGTGCCATAATTGGCAAAGGTTGCCGCGTTGGAGTAAATGCCTGCCTCATGCCTGGAATTCGAATTGGCCACAACTCTTTTGTGGGACCACATGTATGTCTCAATGAGGACCTGGCGACAAATAAAGCGGTTATGATTGAGCCCCGATACCAGGTTGTGGATAATGGAACACAATTAACTCAGGATAAAAGACAGGAATTATTGAAGAGGTTAGGAGAGTAAAGTGAAAGTGAAATCCTGTTGATGAGGAAGGGTTTTATGAGTTATTATGTAGCGGCTGAAAATGTGTGGCATTATTGGTTATTGCGGTAAAGAGCCAGCAGCCTCCCTTGTCTTCCGGGCACTGAAGTTGCTGGAATATCGCGGCTATGATTCTGCGGGCATGGCCGCCATACATGATGGGCAACTGCTGATAAAAAAGGATGCCGGGAAGATTGACGAGGTCAATCAGAAACACAATCTGGAGGCTCTTCCTGGGAGCATAGCTATTGCGCATACTCGCTGGGCGACTCATGGCGGTGTCACTCAAGCTAATGCCCACCCCCATTCGGATTGCAATGGCAGAGTAGCGGTGGTTCACAATGGTATTATTGAGAATTATCAAGAGCTCCGTCAGGACCTCATCAGCAAAGGACACTGTTTCAGCTCGGAAACTGACAGCGAAATTATTCCTCATCTCATTGAGGAGGAGCTAAAAAATGGCTGCTCTTCATTGGAACATGCTGTTTTAGCCATCGCTCCCCAACTCGAAGGTTCTTATGCTTTTGTGGCTTTTTCCCTTGAGGAGCCTGGCAAACTCGTGGGCACCAGGAAAAATAATCCCTTGATTGTTGGCATTGGTGACCAGGGTTATTACATTAGCAGCGATGCCATGGCGTTCTCTAAAGATGCTCATCGGCTAATTACTTTAGAGGATACCGAAGTAGTGGTGCTGACATCAGATAAAATGGAATTCTTTGATGCTGTGGGAAATAAGCTCACCAAGCAAGTCAGTGAACTTGATAGAGGCTGGGTGGATACCGGAAAAAATAGTTATCCTTTCTTCATGCTCAAGGAGATAATGGAGCAGCCCCAGGCACTAGAAAAAACAATAAAGCAAGATGAGAGCAAATTCACCAGGGTCGCTCTGGATATCTTGAGGGCCAAGCAGGTGATAATTACTGCTTGTGGCACCTCCCGTTATGCTGCCCTGGTAGGTAGATACCTTTTTTCCAAAGTAGGCCGCATGTTTTCTGATGTTGTCATGGCCTCCGAGTTCGGCTATTTTGCTGACTCGGTGGATAAGAATACCGTGGTCATAGCTGTATCTCAGAGTGGCGAGACCGCTGATGTGATTGAAGGAGTAAAAGCAGCTAAAGCTGCTGGCGCTGAAATTATCTCCATTGTCAACCGACCGAATTCCATGCTAGCAGCCCTGAGCCACCATGTTATTCGCCTTAATTGTGGTCCCGAAGTAGGAGTAGCAGCTACGAAAACTTTCTTATGCCAGTTAGCCGTGTTTTACCTCTTATCCTTCTCCATGGTTAACTCTTTTAGTGAGGCGCAAAACAAACTTAACACTGTGTGCAGCAAGGTAAGCGAAGCCTTGAGAGAGAACAGCGATAAGCTGATTGAACTCAGCCAGAAGTTGAAAGCCAGGGATGACTTTTATTACATTGGCCGGGGAATTAACTTTTCTATTGCCACTGAAGGTGCTCTGAAGCTCAAGGAGATTTCCTATATCCACGCTGAAGGGATGCCTGCCGGAGAGCTTAAGCATGGTACTCTTGCTCTCATTGAAGAAAACACGCCAGTGGTGGTTATCTGTCCTGCTGACTATACCTATGCTGAAACTCTGAGCAATGCTATGGAAGCCAAGTCCCGTGGGGCTTACATCATCGGCGTTTCTGACAAAGAGAGTGACATCTTCGATTTCTGGATCAAGGTTCCTCAGGTTGATGAGTTACTATATCCCATGGTTGCTGTAGTTCCTCTGCAGTTACTGGCTTATCATCTGGCCATTGCTCGAGGATGCGACCCTGACAAGCCACGCAATCTGGCGAAATCCGTTACTGTGAAGTAGCTCTCAGCCTGTTCGCAAGTTGTACTTCGAGAAACGCTCTTGATCTCTTATCCTGGTTCATTTTTCATTTACGTTGCTCTAGCGGTTATAACCTGTTGAGGGATAGAATAGACTGCATCTTTGAGTGGATATTGTGCTTTACAAGACTGAGGTTTGTGGCTAAAATAAGTGTGGTTTTTTGCGGGTGTAACTCAGCGGTAGAGTGCTTGCTTCCCAAGCAAGATGTCGCGGGTCCGAATCCCGTCACCCGCTCCAGCATGAGTAAGGAAGTGTGCTTGCTTGTATTCAACGCTGAGAAATATCAGAGTGATTTTGTACCATCTACACTTACCAAAATACGGCAAATCGACTTTACTTGATATATTTTACGGGCTCCTTAATTTCCTGCTTGGCAGATAATTTGTAACAGAGTTAATGAAGGGGAAGAGCGATGTTTAAGAAACTGACGGTGATTCCGGAACTGTGTTGTGGTTGTGGTATCTGTGAGCTCGTGTGTGCTATCGAGCATTTTGGAGTCAACAATCCCAAGAAGGCAGCGATAAGGGTGATGAATACCTATCCTCACCCTGTTGTGAGGATGCCAGTCGTGTGCAGCCAGTGTCGCGAGCCCCCGTGTGCCGAGGTATGCCCCACCGATTGTCTCCAGTGGATAGATGGCGTTGTGAAGCTGGATGACGAGGACTGTATTTCCTGTTATAAATGTGTCGAGGCCTGTCCTTTTGGGGCAATGTATGCCCATGGGGATTGTGAGCTGCCTATCAAGTGTGATATGTGTGGAGGCGATCCTAAGTGTGTCCAGAAATGTCCTACGGATGCACTCAGGCTCATACCTGCGGGTGTTCTTGGTGAAACCAAACGCCTGAACAATGTCCTTAGCTACACTCAAATGAAAGAAATTGAGTTCTATGAGAAAGGTGAAAAGAAAACCATTCAATACGCTGATATAGGTAAGGAAGAATTGTGAGCATAAAGAGTGGATACTTCAAGAAACTCCTGAAGGTGGATNTGAGCGAAGGTNCTGCCGAGCGCTGTGACCTGCCCGATGCCTTCTTGGAAAGATATATCGGTGGGCGTGGTTTTGGCGCCAAGCTNGTCTGGGATAATTTGAAGAATCACGATTTCAAATTAGACCCTCTTGACGCGGAAAATCTGCTGGTTATAGCTCCAGGCCCTCTTACTGGAGTTTACCTCCCCTCATCGGGAAAGAACTCCTTTATCGCGCTTTCACCAGCGACTGGTCTCTATGGTGATTCCTCCGTTGGTGGTGGCTTCGGCGTTGAACTGCGGCAGACAGGGATAGATGCTCTCACCATCATTGGCAGGTCGCCAGAACTCTCCGTCCTTTTTCTTGATAACAGCGAAACGAACATACTTCCTATGCCTGACCTCAAAGGGAAAAGCTGTCTGGAAGCGGAAGGTATTATCAAGGAGCGCTTGGGCACGCACGATGTCCACGTTGCCGTCATTGGTGTGGCTGGAGAAAACCTGGTGAANTTCGCTTGTGCCAATGCTGANTGGGGACGCAACGTTGGCAGGACGGGGATAGGNGCTGTTATGGGTTCCAAAAACCTCAAGGCAGTCGTGGTGCGTGGGCAGCAAGACCTGCCAACTTATGATATTGCTGGCCTGGTGGCGGAGGCCGACAGGGCTTATAAGTACCTCAGAGAACATAAATATTTCAAGATGTGGCAGCAGGAAGGGTTGATGAATGTCATCGAGTATGCCAATGAGAAAGGAATTCTACCCGCCTACAATTTCAAAGACAGTGTCTTTGCCAGACATGACCAGGTAAATGGCGCGACGATGGTTGAGCACTACAAGATAGGCGATAGTGCCTGTTTTGCCTGTTCCATGTGTTGCAGCAATATCTGCCTGGTAAAGAATGGCAAGTATAGAGGAACGGTAATTGAGGGGCCGGAATATGAATCATGCGCTATGCTGGGACCGAACCTGGGAATTGACAATTTCGCCGCCATACTTGCGGCAAATCAACTCTGCGACGAACTGGGAATAGACACCATTTCCACGGGTAACATTGTGGGAGCAGTGATAGAAGGATACGAGAAGGGTATATTATCGCTCTCTGACCTCGATGGTATGGAGATTACCTGGGGTGATGAAGGTGCTATCTTAGAACTGATGCGGAAAATCGCCCATCGGCAGGGGATTGGCGACGTGCTTGCTGATGGCTCTCGCCGTATTATTGATGAGTGGCCTGAGATGGACAAGCTTATCCTTCAGGTCAAGGGCCTTGAGCAATCGGCCTATGATTGCCGCGGTGGCAGCTCAATGGCACTGGCCTATGCTACTTCGGATATAGGTGCACATCACACACGAGCGTGGACCATTGCCAAGGAAATAGAAGAAGGCCAGAACTGGACTGATGAGGACAAAGTCGACGTGGTTATCTATAATCAGCAGGTGCGCTCCCTGTTCGATATGCTCGGCGTCTGCCGCCTGCCCTGGGTGGAACTGGGGTTGAATGAGAAGCACTACCAAAACTTCTACAGGTACATAACTGGCAATGAACTCTCACTGGAGCAGCTCATTACCCTCTCGAACGATGTTTATGATCTGACGCGCCTGATAAATACCCACCTCGGCGCCAGTCGCAAGGATGATAGCCTTCCCTATAAGGTCTGGGCCAAGCCGGCCCTTACAGGTCCCAATGCGGGCAAGGTAGTTGACAGAGAATATTTCCAGAAGCTCCTTTCCCTGTACTACCGCAAGCGGGGCTGGAATGGAAACGGCATTCCTCAAGTCCACACAGAAAAGAAGTTTGACAATTAACTGCTGCCACTGCCGTGGAAACTGCTACAGCGGACAGGCCTCTCACTTCCGTCCTCTAGTATTTCTTGCCAAATCATTGCTTGTTGCTTCTTTACTTATGGTATTCTAAGCTGATATGCTTTATTGAGAATCATGAGCTGTCTGGATTACTCCGCCTCCAAAATCCCGGGTTGAGGATGTCGCTATACTTGTCATTCTGGCTGAATTGTGAGAGGTAGCTAATATGTCTGCTGGTAACAAAAACAGAGAGAAAAAGTTCCAATTATGGGGGTGGATTCTTTTTCTAGTGTGCGCCGTTTTCTTTATAGCCTCAAGTATCGAGGATAATAATATTCTGAGCCTCGTTGGCAGCATTATTTTCTTTATTGCCTGTGTGGTCTTCCTCATTCCTTTAGTAGTAAAGGGAAGCAGAGATGAGGATAATTAAAGCTGTGGGTTAAAGGAAGTGAGGTAAATAGATTGTATTCATTTGACAAGAATTGGCAGCACTGGTTTCCTGAAAGTGGAGGCAAGGAGCCTGTGCGACATGGACGCAGCACCAGGATAATCTTAATTGTAGTTGCGGTCATAATTTTATTCATTGTCCTGAATATATCAAAGGGGTTCTATACTGAGTGGCTGTGGTTTGACAGTCTGGGCTATAGCAGTGTCTATGCCACTATTCTGAAAACAAGGATACTGCTCTTTTTTGCCGCCGCCATCATCTTTGCTGCCTTGTTCTTGGGAAATCTGGCGCTGGCCGCTCGTCTGTCACCCATCAGAGGGACGCATTTTTGGCCCTGGAATATAGCGCAACGACCGCAGCCGATACACAAGTGGAGTATCATTCTGGGGACAGCGCTGCTCAGTATAATATTTGGGCTGGTAGCCCAGGGCAACTGGGAACTTCTGCTTCGGTTCTTCAATGGACAGCCCTTTGGTGTTACTGATCCTGTTTTCGGTAGGGAAATAGCTTTCTATGTTTTCTCGCTGCCATTTTTCCAGTGGTTGAAAGGCTGGTTCACGGCTGCACTGATAATCACCTTTATCGCTGTTGCCGTGGTATATTTCCTCAGTTATAAAGGCTATAATCTCAAATTCGATTTTGCTAGGCCGGTGTTGTTCCATGGCGGTGGACTGGCCATGGCGATCCTGGGCCTTTTTGCCTGGGGTTACTGGCTTGGCATATGGGAACTGGTTTTCTCTAAAAGAGGGGTAGTCTTCGGAGCCAGCTACGCTGATATGCATGCGCAGCTTCCGGCGCAATGGATTCTCTTTTCGGTAGTTATTGTATGTATAGCAGTCATTCTGGCTTCTATATTGCGGCGCAAACTTCGCTGGATTCTGTATGCTATTGGGGGATGGATAGCGGCTATCATCATCGTTGGGGTGATCTTTCCCAGCCTAGTGCAGCGTTTCCAGGTGCAGCCCAGCGAATTGACTACAGAAAAGCCCTATATCGAGTACAATATCCAGTTTACCAGGGAGGCCTTCGCTCTGAGCCAGGTTGAAGAAGAATCTTTTCCTGCGGAGAAGGCTCCAAGTTACCAGGATGTAGCCCAAAATAAGGAAACCGTTGATAATATCAGGCTCTGGGACCATCGCCCGCTAAAAGACACTTATAATCAGATCCAGGCGATTCGGCTTTATTATGACTTCCAGGATGTCGATNTTGACCGCTATACCATNGATGATAATTATCGGCAGGTTATGCTGTCGGCACGAGAATTATCTGCGGAGAAATTGTCCGGGCAAGCACAGACCTGGGTCAACCGCCGGCTGCAGTTCACTCATGGCTATGGTATTGTTCTAAGCCCTGTTAATGAAGTCAGCGCTGAGGGTCTGCCTGTATTGANGGTAAAGGATATACCCCCCGTGGGTGAATTCAATATAGAGCGNCCTCAGATATACTTTGGAGAGAAAACAGATGATTATGTGATTGTGAATACAAAGACCCAGGAGTTTGACTATCCCATGGGTGAGGATAATGTCTATGGTTGTTACCAGGGCAAAGATGGAGTCAATATAGGCAGTTTCATCCACCGATTAGTCTATGCCTGGCAACTCGGCGACTTTAATATCCTTATCAGTGGCGAGTTAACTCCAGATAGCCGGGTACTTTATTATCGCAACATCAGCGAAAGGGTGAATCACCTGGCGCCATTTTTGAAACTGGACAGTGATCCTTATCCAGTGGTGATGAATGGAGGTTTATTCTGGATACAGGATGCCTATACTACCACTGACCGCTATCCTTATTCTAAGCCGCTGGGAAATCTGAACTACATTCGCAACAGCGTTAAGGCAGTTGTTGATGCCTATGACGGCAGTGTCACTTTCTATGTCATGGATCCCGGGGATGCTTTAATACGTACTTACCAGTCTATCTTTCCTGCCCTTTTTGTCTCTGCGGAACAGATGCCTGAGTCTCTGAGAGTTCATCTCCGTTATCCTGAGGATATGTTCGATATCCAGGCCTCCGTTTATCAAAGCTATCATATGACTGACGCCCGGGTATTTTACAATCAGGAAGACTTGTGGACTGTGCCCAAAGAAGTCTATGCCGGGAGCGAGCAGCTTATGGAGCCCTACTATATTATCATGCGTCTGCCTGATGGGGAGAAGGAGGAATTCCTGCTCATGTTGCCTTTCACTCCGGTGAACAAGAATAATACCATTGGTTGGCTTGCTGCCCGCTGTGATGGAGAAAATTACGGGAAACTGCTTGCCTACCACTTTCCCAAAGAGCGGCTGGTGTACGGTCCCAGCCAGATTGAGAATCGAATCCAGCAGGATACTGTTATCACTGAGCAGCTTGCGCTGTGGGGTCGTGGTGGTTCTCGAGTTATCCGCGGCAACATGCTTATGATTCCTTTAGGCAAATCAAATCTATATGTGGAGCCAGTCTTCCTTCAGGCGGAGGCTGGCGGGCTTCCAGAGTTGAAGCGAGTTATTGTGGCTGCTGGTGAGCAGATAGCCATGGAGCAGACATTAAAGGAAAGCATCGCGGCTATCTTTGAGGTTGAGGCACCACCGACTGAACCTGTGGAGCCCCCAGGCCCAACAGAACCAGAGGAGCAGGTAAGCGCTGAGGTGGCCAGTCTAATTGAGGAAGCGCAGCAGCATTATGAGAAGGCTCAACAGTATCTTAAGGATGGTGATTGGGCTGGTTATGGGAAAGAGTTAGATAACCTGAAAAGGGTTTTGGACCGGCTGGCGGAACTCACTGCTGAAGTTAAGGAATAGTATATTGACGCAGCGATGGACATGTACTCAACTCAGAAGGGACAAAGCTCACCAGAGGTGCGATATCCTTGCGGCATACTGGCTGAAATAGAAGGCGTTTTTTTGAGACTGCATCAGTGGTAATTGACAAGGTTATCAGAGTGCTGGAGAGAGAATATGGGCCTCGTGAATGGCAGTCGAGTGGGGATCCCGTTGATGTCCTCATAGCCACTATCCTTTCTCAGAATACCTCGGATATAAATTCAAAGCGTGCTTTTGATTCTCTTCTGTTTGCTTTTGGCAGTTGGGAGCTTGGGGCACACGCTCCTTTAGAACATATCGCTCAGGTCATCAAATCTGGAGGTTTGTCCAGAATTAAGGCGATGAGAATAAAGCAAATACTCAATGAAATTGAAAAAGAGCAAGGCTATATAGGTCTTGATTTCCTCAACGGTATGAATATGTCTGAAGCTGAGGATTATCTGCTGCACCTGCCTGGTGTGGGTCAAAAAACAGCTAGCTGTGTATTACTTTTTGCCCTGGGCAAGCCATGCCTGCCGGTGGATACGCATGTCTTCAGGGTGGCGAAAAGGTTGGGCTTGCTCAGCTCCGAAGTTTCTATTGAGAAAGCACATAGCTTGCTGCAAAGGCAGGTCTTGCCGTCCAAGGTTTATCAATTCCATCTGCATATGATAGAGCATGGCCGGAGGGTATGTCATGCCAGACAACCTCGCTGCAATATTTGTGTGTTGAAAGAAGGATGTCTTAACTGGCAGAATGAGCAGGAGAAGTTAAGGAGTTAACCCAGTTTTCCTGTTCATCTGGCCTGCAAGTCAGCAGCCGAAAAGAAGGAGACATTTTGCCATCCTGGCATAGAAAGGATACTCATACCCTGGATTCGAAGCCGGAAAAGGAGGGACTCTATTATGGCTGGGTCATAGTGGGGGCTCTTGTTCTTATGGGAATTGTTGGGCATGGCATAGTACGCTTCTCTTTTGGAGTCTTTTTTAAATACTTGCAGGAGGATTTTGGCTGGGACAGAGCATCAACCTCGGGAGTTTTCTCAGCTTACATGGTGCTCTGCCCTGTGTTTACTATCCTTGGAGGATGGGCTCTGGACAGGTATGGACCGAGAAAGATTTTCACTGCCGCCAGCTTCTTTACCTGTCTCGGCTTGTTGTTAACCAGCCAGGTTACGGCACCATGGCATTTATTCCTGACCTACAGCTTGTTGTTGGCGATGGGTACAGGATGTCTTTATGTTGTTTCCATGACAACGGTCTCCAAATGGTTTATAGAAAGGCGGGGGTTGGCATCAGGCATTGTCAGTTGTGGCGCTGGCATTGGCATGATGGTGATGCCTCCAATCGCAGCCCTCCTTATTTCTGGCTATGGATGGCACACCTCCTGCAGCATCATGGCGCTTATGGCCTTTGTCATCATGATTCCCTGTGCCTCGCTGATGAAAAACCCTCCTGGTGCGGCAGTAGCTTTACCTGATGCCGGTGCGTTAGGAAATGTAGCCAGGGAACTTTCCCTGACACAGGCAGCAAGGCTCAGGAATTTCTGGCTCCAGATGTCTGTATTGTTTACGTTCTCTGCCTGTATGTTCTCGGTGAATACCCATATAGTCCCCCATGCTCTTGACCTGGGCGTGGGTTCTGTGGAGGCAGCCTTGCTGCTCAGTTGCATTGGTGGTGGCAGTATTCTGGGAAGAGTTGCAGTAGGCAGACTCTGCGACAGTATTGGTGGGAAAAAAGCATTCCTGATTTGTGCCTTGCTCTTGATGGTGGCGATGTTGTGGCTTATGAAGTCGTCCAGTCTATGGATGCTCTATACCTTCGCTGTTGTTTTTGGTTTTGCTTTTGGGGGAACTGCTCCTGCGAATGTGGTCCTCATCGGAGAAAACTTTGGGGTGGTTCACATGGGGCTGATCATGGCAGTAATAAATGCTGGCTGGGAAACAGGTGGCGCCTTGGGCCCTATCCTGACGGGCTATATCTTTGATATTAGGGGCAGCTATGTTTCTGCCTTCGGAGCCGGGGCGCTATTTGCGCTATTAGCTACTATTTTAATTCTTTTGTTGAAAACGCCAGGTAGCTATAATCCGTCTAAATAGGAGTGTGATCTTGGTAGTAAGATATTTTTCCTTGACATGAGCTCTGGGGGGTATTGACGCAGAGCCATATATATATATATTATTATATTTCTTAGAATAGATTGGGTATTTTCTTATCCCCGGTTTAGGAAGCTGGCCCAACGGAGGTGGAAAAAATGAGTGTTTGAGAATGTGAAGCAAGAGCGTTGAAATCAACCGCAAAAGAACACAATTGATGTATAAATGAAAGGAGGTGAGAAGTGAAAAAAATTATTTATTGCGTGATAGCAGCAACTTTGGTGGCTAGTTTATGCCTGGGTTGTGCCCCAGCGCCAACTGGACCTGTAGAAATTGGGTCTGCTTGCTTTTTGCCGGCAACTCATTCTATAGGTGGTGCTGCCCCCCTCTATGTTGATATGGTGAATGATAAATTTGCCGGTAAAATTGAATGGAAGCATCTCGGTGGACCGGAGATTATAGCCGGTCTCGACCAGTTTGCAGCGGTAAAAGGTGGCACGCTTGATGCCAGTTTCCTGGTGACTGCCTATTACTTTGGAGAAGTCCCTGAGGCTTATTGTGTTTACCTTTCACAGATAAGTAATCCCGAAGAATGGGACAATGGGGCTCGGGCTCTGATAGATGAGATTCACCAGGAAAAAGGGATTAAGGTCTTGGGTAGATGGTTGAGCAAGATGCCATTCTATATCTGGGTTAATAAACCGGTTAGCAAGATGAGTGACTTGGAAGGATTGAAGTTGCGGGGTGGGGGTATTTGCTATGATCCCTTCTTCAAGGCACTGGGCGCTGCTCCGGTTCAGGTTCCTCCTCCGGATGTGTACAGCGCCCTGGAAAGACATGTCATCGATGGCTTTGGCTGGCCGATGCAGGGGGTTAGCGACTATGGCTGGACTGACGTAACCAAGTATTGCATTGACCACCCCTACTATCACCACAACAATGGACTGATAATAATGAATCTGGATAAGTGGAACAGCTTACCTAAGGATGTACAGAATTCATTGGAAGAAGCGACCAAGGCGTGGGAGACAGCGGTTATGGAGTCCTATCATCAGTCAGAGTGGGACAAGTACCGACAGGACTTCCTGGATGCTGGTGGCACGTTTATTAAGTTCTCAGAGGCAGATGCCGCAGCCTATAAGAAACTGGCTTATGATGAGCCATGGAAGTTCCAAAAGGAAGCATGCGACACACACTATAACCAGTTGAGAGAACTCTTAACATAGTAGGCTGCATATTCCGAACTTGGACTGAATGGTCAAATAAGGGAGGGGTATCAGGATTGTAGATACTGATACCCCTCGTAGGTATCAAGACAAGCTTTAGTGGATTATGAAAACAGATAACAAGCTGCTGGTAAAAGCCAGGGACATCTTTGACAGGGTGCTTGATGCCGGGGCTGTGGGCTCGGCTACCCTTATTATGTTCATCATGCTGGGTATCTGCGCTGAGGTGGTGCTCAGGCGATTGGGGCATCCTCAAATATGGGAGATAGAGGTAACTGAATATTGCTTACTTTATATTACCTTTCTTGGCACAGCCTGGCTATTGAGGGATGAAGGCCATGTCAAGGTAGATATTATTACCAATGCCATAAATTCCAAAGCTCGAGCACGGCTTGGCATTATCACTTCTGTGATTGGCTCGGCTATGAGTCTGTATCTCGTGGTATGGGGAGGGAAAGTGACATTGGCTTATCTCCAGCGTGGTGTTGTCCAGTGCACGCCAATGCTCACGCCGACGTATATTGTTCTCCTGATTATTCCTCTGGGCAGTATCCCTTTATTTGTCCAGTTTTTGAGAAGAACCCATAGCTATCTGAAAGCATTGAAATCTTCAGCCAACGGAGAAAGAAAGTAATTATGATAGCCGGCGCTATTATAGGTTCAGGTGACGAGTGATGGAGTGGTACTTAGCTTTAGCGGTTATCGTGGGTGCTTTCGTTATTATGCTGGCAATGGGTATGCCGGTGGCTTTCTCCCTCCTCTTCGTGAACATAATAGGCGTGCTTTTGTGGTGGGGTGGTGAAGCTGGTTTGGAGCAGCTCATCCTCAGCATTGCCAGTTCGGTAACCAGCTTTTCTCTGATGCCAGTGCCTATGTTCATNCTTATCGGTGAGGTGGTATTCCATACTGGTGTGGCTTCGCGNGCCATTGAGGCTCTGGATGCGTGGNTGGGGCGGATGCCTGGAAGNTTGTCCTTCCTGGCTGTGTTTGCCGGCACTATATTTGCCACTTTGAGTGGCTCATCGGTGGCTGGTGTCGCCACGCTGGGTTCGGTACTGGTGCCCGAGATGGAAGAGCGTGGCTACAAGAAGCCCATGACGCTGGGACCCATTCTTGGTGCCGGAGGTTTATCTATAATGATTCCACCCAGTGCCCTGGGCGTTCTTTTGGCCTGCCTGGCCAGAATCTCGGTTGGAGCTATTCTGATAGCCATTATCGTACCTGGCTTGTTGATGGCACTTTTTTACATTATCTATATTTTCATAAGAGCTAAACTTCAACCTTGGCTTGCTCCTCCCTATGAAAAGCCTCCTGTGCCTCTGGCGAAGAAAAGTGCTGACTTCGGCCGATATGTGCTGCCATTGGCCATCATCGTTTTCTTCGTCATCGGAGTCGTTTTTCTGGGCTTGGGCAGTCCATCGGAGGCAGCCGCTTTAGGCGCTCTGGCCTCCTTTGTTCTGGCTGCCTGCTATAAAAAACTCAACTGGGAAACATTGAAGAGGTCGCTTGGTACCACTACCAGAATCACCGTTATGATGTTTATGATTTTCACTGGAGCAACCGCCTTTTCCCAAATTCTGGCTTTTACCGGTGCTACCACAGGTTTATGTCATTTCTTTGTCGGGCTTCCTGTGCCTCGTCTGGGGCTCGTCATAATTATGCAGCTTATTTTGCTGGCAATGGGTACCTTTATGGAGCCGCTCGCTATAATGATGGTCACGATACCAATATACTTGCCTGTCATCGCAAGCGTGGGATTTAATCCGCTGTGGTTCGGGACAATAATGCTCCTTAATATGGAGATGGCGACCTTATCACCACCCTTTGGCCTCGCTTTATTTGCCATGAAGGGCGTGGCTCCCTCAGATACAACAATGGGGGATATCTATAAAGCTGCGATTCCATTCCTGGGGCTTCAAATACTGGTCATGGGGTTGATGATGGTTTTCCCATCACTATCGCTGTGGCTCCCAGGTCAAATGATTGTCCATTGAGAAAATTATCGTTGCTATGAAAGATACTGCTGTTGATGTCCAGCCTGGCGTTGGAAGAAAAAGAGTAGGAATATTGTATCCTTCCTCCGGGGTCTCGGAATATGAATTCCAAAAGCTGCTTCCACAAAGAGTATCTCTTCATGTCACCCGAATTCCCATGAAGATGCCTACCTATGAAGCAGAGCTGCATATGGCAGATGCCGTGGAGGAAGCGTCCAAGCTGCTGGCTGATGCCAGGGTGGATATAATTGCTTTTGCCTGCACTGCGGGTAGTTTTATTAAAGGCAGAGGATATGACCAGGAAATAGTGGACAGGATTGTTCAAGCTACAGGTTTGCCTGCCACTACTATGACCACTGCAGTAGTAGCCGGATTGAGAGCTCTGGGCATGAAGAAGCTAGTCCTGCTGAGCCCGTATGCGGAACAGATGAACGAGCTGCAGAAAGCTTTCCTGGAGGATACCGGATTCGAGATACTGCGTCACAGAGGCCTGGGATTGGGAGATTGCCTGCAACAATATGAAATGGAGCCGCCACACTGGTATAAACTGATTAAGGAAATGCAGCATCCTCAGGCAGATGGCTACTTGATAAGCTGTGGTGGTATCAGAGTTGTTGATATCATAGAGCAAACAGAGATAGCTCTGGGGAAGCCGGTGATTACCAGTAACCAGGCTCTGGTCTGGCATTGCCTGAGGAAGATAGGAATACAGGAAGATGTGAAAGGATGTGGTATCTTGCTGAGAACTCCGCTCGAAATGTAATTCAGTTGATGTGGGCGAATAAAATATATATTATGCGATAAATTTTCGAGAGCAGAGTGAGATAATAATGTCCGAGAAGGAACTGCACGAATTAGGAATCTCAAAATGGCACAAGCTTGAAGTCGCTGTGAAGAATGGTGATAAGGATGAGGCTCTGAGGCTGATAGATTTGCTTAAAGAGAACACTGTCAAGTTCAGCAAGGCCAATATTGAATGGATTGACATGCTCCTTACAACGCTGGCAGAGAGGTTGGGTGAAGATGTCGTCTATGAAATGATGAAAGCTCAAAATGATCGCACTCGTAAATATCTCTGGAAAGGTGTAAGCGTTGAGAAGTTTCATTCTGAAGCTGAAGAAAGGCTAAAAACGCTTTGCGACATCTTGACTGCAGCACATGGCCTAAATATAGAGATAACCGAGGATGAAGAGAAGTTTATTATCAAGTTTCCCTGTGATACAGGAGCAAAACTAATTGCACGAGGGGATTATGGAAAGACCAAATGGAAGCATCCGTGGTCACATAATGAGGAAGGGTTCTGCTACTATTGCAGCCATTGTGTGGTGAGTTGGGAAATGGCCATTATTGAGGCTCGTGGATATCCTGCCTGGATTTCATTGCCTCCAGGGAAGCCAGGTGAGCAGTGTACTATACTTATCTATAAAGACGCCAGGGCTATTCCAGAAAAGTACTATAGGATGGTAGGGATGGATAGGAGGGGAAAAGTATAAGTGCTTCAAATAAAAGCGCACGTATTATCAAATGAGCAATTGGCTGAGGGTTTCTGGTGCATAAGACTGGAGGCGCCGCAAATTGCTTCTGAGATAAAACCGGGACAGTTCATTAATGTAAAGGTAACGGAGTCCAATGACCCCCTTTTTAGACGTCCATTTGGTGTTTTCAGGCGTGTCAATCTGAACGAAGACGAATTTGGAATTGAGGTGGTTTATGAGGTTGTGGGCAAAGGCACCAGGTTAATGACTAGCTTAAGGGAGGGTGATGAATTAGATGTAATTGGGCCTTTGGGGCACGGATTTGAATGGGAATGTGATAAAAAGGTTCATATTCTGGTGGGTGGTGGAGTTGGCTCGCCAACCCTTTTCATGTTGGGAGAGGAAATTTCAGAAGTGGTAGTCGAACATAAGCTCGAGTTAATTGTTTTACTTGATGCTAGGACAAAGAAACACCTGATATTGGAACAGGAATTTAGAACACTTAACGCCAAAGTCCTGGTTGCAACTCATGATGGTACCCATGGTTACCACGGCTATGTTACAGAAATGCTGAAGGATTATATCGATAAGGGAGAGATTTCCTCTGATTGTGTCATTTATGCCTGCGGGCCGGAACTGATGTTCAAGGCATTGACTCCAATTTGTAGACAATACCGTATTCCGGCTCAAGTGTGTATGGAAAGACGTATGGGATGTGGGATAGGTGCCTGTCTTTCCTGCGCGTGTAAGGTTGATAAGAACGGCGTACTGAAATATAGAGACCTGGGATGTTCCCACATTCAATTCAGTCCCGAAGAAGACTTTGGCTATGCCCTAGTTTGTCAGGATGGACCGGTGTTTAATATTGACGAGGTGATACTTGATGAATAACGACACCGTTGATTTATCTGTGACTTTGGGCAAGATAAGGTTAAAAAATCCGGTAATGCCCGCCTCAGGGACATTCGGATATGGAAGCGAGTTTGCTGACTTCGTAAACCTCGAGGACCTGGGGGCGATCATTGTGAAGTGTATCACCCTGAAGCCGAGATTGGGCAGTTTCCAGAACAGGTTAGCGGAGATTCCGTGTGGTAGTCTTTGCTCCATCGGGCTTCAGAACGTGGGGGTGGATAGATTCATAAAAGAAAAGCTTCCCTATCTGCGGCAATTTAGAACGCCAGTGATAGTAAATGTTGGTGGCGAAAGTATCGAGGAATTTGCCAAAGTAACCGAAATTCTGAATAAAGTGGAAGGCATTGTCGGGATAGAAATAAATATTTCCTGTCCCAATGTGAAGAGAGGAGGGATGCACTTTGGCGTGGACCCTGATGCCACCTTTGGAGTTGTTAAATCAGTTAGAAACGCTACTGATTTAACGGTGATAGCTAAGTTAACACCGAATGTAAGCGATATCACAGTGTTCGCAAAGGCATGTGAGGAAGCAGGGGCTGATGCAATTTCCTTGATTAATGGTCTGGTTGGCATGGCTATTGATATCAACACGCGTAAGTCTAAGCTGGGGGAAAATTTAACTGGTGGTGTAACTGGACCTTGTCTCAAACCTATTGCCCTCAGGATGGTGTGGCAAGTTGCTCAAAATGTGAACATACCGGTCATTGGCGTCGGTGGCATTACTGGTGCTGGGGATGCATTAGAATTTCTCATAGCAGGAGCCACAGCTATTGAAATAGGCACGTATAACCTGATAGACCCCAGAGTGACGATTAAGACCATAGAAGGCATCAGGAAATACTTAATGGAGAAGAGAATAAACAGCCTCAGTGACATCATCGGAAGCTTTGAGAGGTGAAGTGATACTTGATTTAGAATGGTCGCTAACCAGAGATTCTTTGAGATTTTGCAGGAGGGATAAAAAATGCGGATTTGGTATCAGAGTTCTACATCATTGGGGCTTGATCCAATGTGGAATCCATATCTAGAATCATTAAAAAAACATGTCAAAGAGGTAGCCAGAGCAGGCACCACAGTGGATATTCATGGAGTTGAGGTTATGCATCCACTTATGGAACGCTCCTGCTACGCCGAATATTTGAACCAATCTCAAATCATAAATAATGCAATTAGCGCTGAGAAAGGAAGCTATGATGTCTTTTGTGTGGGATGTACTTTGGATCCTGGTTTCCTCGAAGTCAGGGAAGTTGTGGATATTCCTGTAGCCTTTCTTTCTGAGAGCTGCCTTCACTTAGCTTCTATTCTCGCTGATAAATTTTCTCTGCTCTCTTATAATAAGGCTGTGCTGTTAGCACTGGGGCGAAAAATAAGGCAATATGGTATGGAACAACAATTTATATCCTGTAGTTCCTTCGAACTCAGCATGTCAGACCTTATCAGTGGATTTCAGAATCCAGAGCCCATTATTGATGTAGTGAGACAAGCAGGCAGGGAGGCTATTGAAAAGGGAGCCGGAATATTACTAAGCGCCTGTAATATCCTCAACATGGTATTAGTTAACTCCGGTTTTAGAGAAATCGATGGGGTCCCCATTCTGGACACCGCTGGAGCTCTGGTAAAGGCGGGTGAATTTATGGCGGATTTGAAGCAAGCTGGCATTTCTAGAGGCAGTTCAGGGGCATATGCCCCTCTGGCAAAGGAAGAATTGACGAGTATAAGAAAAACATATGGCTTGGAATAAGCAAGTCTCTTTTAATAGCGTACATGAATGATGTTGGGCTGGATGCAATTTTACATAAAAATACGAAATATGAGGATATCTTTCCGTTATATTTGCTGCAATATTGAGTATCGAAGTGACATTGTATATAGCATTGAAACCGTGAAATGAAGCAATATCATATAATAGGTAGAGAAACGCATAATGTAGATGGTTTTGCCAAGGCTACCGGGCAGGCATTATATACCTCCGATATCCTCTTGCCGAGAATGCTTTATGGCAAAATTTTAAGAAGCCCTTACCCTCATGCCAGGATTCTCAATATTGACACCAGTAAAGCTGAGAAGTTGCCGGGAGTGAAAACAGTCATTGCCGCTGAAGATACCGGGGAACATAAACAGGGCTGTTGGCGGCGTTATCGTGAGCTTTGCGATGAGCCAGTCCTTTGTCTCGACAAAGTTCGTTATATAGGAGATCCAGTAGCAGCAGTAGCGGCTGTTGATGAGGATACTGCCGAAGAGGCGCTTAATTGGATCAGAGTGGATTATGAACTGTTGCCTGCAGTATTTGAGCCGATAGAGGCAATGAAGGAAGGGGCTCCGCTAATTCACGATGGTGTCAAAAACAACGTTAATGTAACTCGTCATATTGAATGGGGTGATGTAGATGAAGCTTTTAAAGATGCTGAGTATATACGCGAAGATGAATTCACACTTCCAGCGCAAAGCCATGTTCCTATGGAAACTCACTGCACTGTAGCTAGCTTTGATGGGGGCAGCAATAGGCTGACGGTCTGGACTTCTACCCAGTGTCCCTATTATGTGCAATGCCTGCTGGCTGAAACACTGGAGATGAAGGAAGGTGATGTCAGGATAATAAAGCCACATGTTGGAGGAGGCTTTGGCGGTAAGAATGAGTTGTTTGCTGATCAGTTCTGTTCTGCTTTCCTGTCCAGAAAGACTGGTAGGCCAGTAAAAATAGTCCTTAGTAGAGAGGAGGACTTCTACGCTACGCGGCGCAGAACGCCCTTGCATTGTTATTTGAAACTTGGTGCTAAAAGGGATGGCACCTTACTTGCTAAAGAAGTCAAAGTATTTGCTGATGGAGGAGCCTATACTTCTATGGGAGCCACTTGTCTTTACCTTACTGGTTGGTTCTCAGCTTTTCCTTATAAGTACCCTAACTATAGATATGATGGTTACAAGGTTTATACGAATAAAAACCCTTCATCCTCAATGCGAGGATTTGGAGCTGTCCAGGCAGTGTTTGCTGGTGAACAGCAGATAGATATGCTAGCTGAAGATCTGGGACTTGACCCTATAGAGATTCGGCAAAAAAATGCCATGACACCTGGCTATGTAATTCCAGGTCAGGCCACTATAGGTAGTTGTGGTCTTCCTCAAGCTCTCAACAAAATCGAAGAGGTCATCGAAGAACGAGGCAAATTGCCTGCCAACCGGGGTATAGGCATAGCCAGCTATGGCTATAATACCGGGGGTGTTTTTAATTGGTTTAACACTCCTTATGCTTTCTCCGCCGCTGAAGTCAGAATAAATATTGATGGCATGGTTGATCTTTATACGTTAGCGGCGGACATAGGACAGGGTGCTAACACCACGATGTGTATGATTGCCGCAGAAGAATTGGGGGTGTGTCTTGAGGATATCAGGCTACACACAGGCGATACCGATATATGCCCTTCTGATCTTGGTGCCTGGGCCAGTAGAGAAACCTTGATGATGGGGAATGCCGTAAAAATGGCGGCTCTAGATGCCAAGCGACAGCTCTTTGAAGTTGCTGCTGTGAAGCTGAGCCCAAATATCATTTATGACTTTGAGGCTAAAGACAGAAGAATCTACTTTAAGGATCGTCCTGAAAAAGGCTTATCTTATTATGAGGTTGTCAAGAATGCTATAAGAGGCAAAGGTGGGGTATGCGTTGTTGGTAGAGGGCATTACACTCCTCATGGAAAGGGTATGATAGCGCCTGCTTTCAGTTTTGGGGTCCAGGCTATAGAAGTGGAGGTGGATGAAGAGACAGGGCATGTGAAAGTGATAAAGGTGACCACAGCCCATGATTGTGGTCAGGCAATAAACCCTTTAGCTGTTGAAGGCCAAATTGAAGGGTCAATATCTATGGGAATGGGATATGGCCTATATGAGGAGCTTTTGACTGAGGAAGGCAAAGTAGTTAATGCTGACCTTACAGGCTATAAGCTTGTTACCACGCTTGATATGCCGGAAACAGAGTCATTTATAGTTGAAACTTATGAGCCCGAGGGGCCATTTGGAGCCAAAGAGGCTGGTGAAGGGCTCACATGTCCCACTGCTGGCGCCCTGGCCAATGCTATCTACCATGCTGTGGGAGTAAGGATCAAGGATGCTCCCATAACCCCGGAGAAGATTCTCAAGGCATTAAAAGAAAAGGGGAGAGATGGTAAATAATGTGACTGCGGCTGGGCCATAAAACAGCAAGGTCATTTTACAAATACGCAGGAAAGAGAGGTAATCAAAGTGAGAATTGGAATCGATGTAGGTGGCACCTTTACCGATGTGGTCTTGGTGGATGACGAAGGTAGGTTTTATTACACTAAAGCTACTACTACTCACTATGATTTAGCAGAAGGAGTCTTGAATGGGCTGGCTGATATCCTGCAAATGTCGGGCAAGTCCTTTTGTGAGACGGATACTATCGTTCATGGTACCACCATCGGCACCAACGCTATTGTGGAAGGTAAAGGGGCCAGAGCAGGCCTCATTACCACAAAGGACTTTGAAGATGTTCTGGAAATCAGGCGAGTAGCACGTCCCAAGGAAGCCGCTTATGACTTTGAAGTGGATAATCCTCCCCCTTTGGTGCCACGCTATTTAAGAAAGGGTGTCACTGAACGGATAGATAACAAAGGAGAGGAAGTAGTTCCTTTAGATGAAGCTTCAGTACGTGAAGTTGTGGATTTCTTTAAGAGAGAAAAGGTAGAGGCAGTGGTGATTTCCCTGCTCTTTTCCTTTCTTAATCCCAGCCATGAGCTTAGAGTGGCTGAAATATGTCGGGAAGTGATGCCTGGTATAGATGTTTCATTGTCTCACGAGGTATGCCCCGAGTTTCGAGAGTATGAACGGACCTGCACTACAGTAATGAATGGTTATTTGGGACCTGTGATAAGCAAGTACATGGATAATCTGGTTTCTCGCTTGGAAGAGAAATATGGCAAGATTGACCTGCATATCATGCAGAGTAATGGTGGTTCCATGACCGTCAATGTAGCAAAACACTACGCTGCCAATTTGATTAACTCTGGGCCCGCTGCTGGTGCCATAGCTTCTGCTTTCATTACCAAACTTATGGGCGGGGAGTTGGCAGTAGGTGCGGATATGGGCGGGACTACTTTTGACATCAGTATCATTGATGGAGGAGTGCCCAGAAGTACTACCTGGGGAGGAGTAACTGAATATCCTATTAAGTTGCCTATGGTTGATATGAAAACCATTGGTGCTGGAGGAGGCAGCATTGCCTGGATGGATGAAATGGGGGCGCTCAATGTGGGACCTCAGAGTGCTGGTTCTCAGCCGGGGCCTGCTTGTTATGGGACTGGAGGTGAATTACCCACGATAACTGACGCCAATTTAGTCTTAAATCGTCTTGATCCCGAGTATTTTTTGGGTGGCCGGCAGGAAATATATCCCCAAAAAGCTTATCAGGCTATCAAAGAACATGTAGCTGATAAAATGGGTGTTTCCGTGGAGGAGGCAGCTCTTGGCATTGTTAGAATCGCCAATGCCAATATGGCCAAGGGCATTAGTGGCAGTTCTGTAGAGAAAGGTTATGACTTGAGGGAGTTCATGTTAATAGCCTTTGGTGGTGCCTGTTCCCTGCACGCGGCTGAAATAGCCAGGGAGTTACACATTCCACAGGTAGTTGCACCTCCTATGTCTGGTTTGTATTCTGCTGTGGGATTGGTTGTAGCTGACATACAGCATGATTATGTTAAAACAATGAAGGTAAGGATGAATGAGTTTACAGGTGAAGAGTTGCAGGCTGTTTTCCGGGAACTTGAAGAAAAGGGTATCTGGCAGCTTAAAGATGAAAAGGTAACAGAGGAAGATATGGTGCTGGAGTGGTCAGCAGATATGCGTTATGAGGGGCAATCGTGGGAGTTAAACATTCCCATATCGTGCACTACTACTATAGGCCCGCAGGAAATGGCAAAGATCGAATCGGTCTTTCATGAGGAACATCAGAAGGCTTATTCCTACTCTAACCCTGGGGAAATATTGGAGTTCGTGAATTTCAGGGTAAGGGCTAAAGGTAAAGCTACTGAAGCGACTCTACCTCGCTATCCCAGTGTCCCAACATCTCCCTCTGAGGCATTAAAAGAGCGGAGAACGGTTTGGCTTGATAACGGTCCTGCTGAAATTCCTATCTATGAGAGGGACCGCTTTGGATCCGGCTCAATAGTAGAAGGTCCTTGCCTTATAGAGGAAAGAGTCTCTACGACATTTGTGCCCGTGGGATGTGTCTGTCATATTGATAAGTTCAAAAATTTGGTGGTCGATGTTAAATCTGATGAGTAGTGATTAAGAACAGACAAAAAGGAAATGGAGGATGACAATGGCTAAATATAAAGCAGATCCAGTTACCATGCAGGTTATTCGCTATGCCTTGGAGGCAGTGGCAGATGACATGGGCCATGCATTGCAGCGCATGGGGCGGAGTACCATCGTCAAGGAAATTATGGATTTTAATTGTGCTGTCCTTGGCCGTGAAGGGGATATTCTGGCTCAAGCTCACCTGTGCCCACTGATGATGTTCAGTTTACCTCGCACCTGCTATAACATAGTAAATCACTATCCTCCAGATTCTTGGCAGGAGGGTGATGTTGTGGTGACAAATGATCCCTATCTGGGCGGTCAGCATTTACTCGATGTACAATTTTTCTCCCCGGTAATTCATGAGGGTAAACATGTGAGTTTTGTAGCTAATATCTGTCATCAATTAGACATGGGGGGGGCAGTTCCTGGTGGTGTAGCTGGAGGGCTCACGGAGATATTTCAGGAAGGACTACGCATCCCTTTCGTCAAAATTTGCAAAGGGGGGAAAGAAGATGAAGAACTCTTCTCCTTTATTGGCACTAACATCCGCATTCCAGATAAGACCCTTTCTGACTTTAGAGCGCAAATTGCCACTACCAATGTTGGGGTGAATCGGGTAAAGGAGATCATAGATAAATATGGACTGAATGTCTTTCAGAAGTGTACAGACATGCTAATAGAGTATAGCGAAAAGAGAATCCGCCGCTTCATCGCTGAACTTCCCGATGGTGATTACACTGGAGAAGATTGGCTAGATGATGATGGTCATACTGATGAGCCGATCAAGCTTCAAGTCAACGTACAGGTACGGGGCGATAGCATGAAGGTCGATTTTAAAGGTAGTGCTCCCCAAGTTCGCGGTAATATCAATTGTCCCTGGTCTTGTAGTGAAGGGGCTGTATTCTATACCACAGTGGGGTTAATAGATCCATATATGCCAATAAATTCTGGCTGTTTTCGTCCCATTGAGGTGGTGCCTGATAAAGGACTTATTACTTGTCCTCTCCCCCCACGAGGGGTTACTGCACGGAGCCAGACGATGACCAAGATTACCGAAGCTATGCTGAGAGCTATGGCTCCGATTGTACCCAACCGTGTAGTTTCTGGCAGTCATGGTCAAGCCTGTACTTGTAGTTTTAGCGGCATTCATCCTGAAACTGGAAGGCCCTTTGGGTACATAGAAATTCAAGGAGGGGGTTGTGGCGCCAGGCCTGATAAAGATGGTGCTGATGGGCAGGATTTGCATCTGGGGCGCTTCATGAATACCCCTATAGAGGCTGTTGAAATGGAGTATCCGGTTACCATTGAGCGCTATGGGTTCATTCCTGATTCTGGTGGAGCTGGGAAGTGGCGGGGAGGGCTCAGCCTGCGCCGAGATATTCGCTTTCACAGCGATGTTACTTTCGCCCGTTATTCAGATAGGCGGAAGTTTGCTCCTCAAGGTCTCTTTGGCGGCCAAGAAGGAGCCAAGGGAGATATGGTTCTCAATTCGGGAACAGATAAGGAAGAGCGTCCCAAGTCTAAGGGAGTCAGCGAGATAAAAGCTGGTGAGCTTCTCAGCATTCGTTTACCCGGAAGCGGTGGTTATGGTTTTCCCTGGCAACGAGATCCTGAGAAAGTAAGTTGGGATGTTATCAATGGAAAGGTCAGTTCTGAGTCTGCCAGGGAGAATTATCTTGTAGCGCTAAATCGAGATCTCACGGTAAATGAAAAGAAGACCCGGAGTTTGCGGGCTAAAAAACATAAGTGAAAATTTGAGAGGAATACGATGAAAGGTAAGACTGAAGTCAAGAGGGCTATTTGTTTTGGTTGTTGGTTACAGGGAGGAGTATTAGCCACAGTTGAAGATGGGAAAGTGGTTAAGATTGAGGGTGAGCCAGACCATCCGGTAAATCGAGGCTGGATCTGCGAGAGATCTAAGGCATTTATTGAGCATCTTTATCATCCAGACCGTTTAAACTACCCTTTAAAGAGAGTTGGTGCACGAGGAGAAAATAAGTGGCAGAAGATTTCATGGGAACAGGGTCTGGATGAAATAGCTGAAAAGCTGAGAAGGATAAAAGAGAACTATGGTGCAGAGGCCATTGCGACTACTGCTGGCACAGGACGCTCCAGCCATAGGATTTTTGCATCGAGATTTATGAACCTCTTAGGGAGTCCCAATAGTGCTAACGCGGGGCAGTGGTGTTCTGTTGTATCTCGCCTTATTCATTGCGCTATTTATGGGGTTGGGGCAGGCAGGTCTGTCAAACCATCATGCAAGTGTGCTGTAATATGGGGACAGAATCCTGAAGAGTCTGTACCTTGTGTCTACACAGAGACTCTCCAGGCTAAACGTAAAGGGACGAAGTTTATCGTTATTGATCCCAAGTACTCTGAGACTGTAGCTCAGCTTGCTGACCTGTGGCTGCAAATTAGGCCTGGCACTGATGCTGCTTTAGCATTGGGGTGGCTAAATGTAATCATAGAAGAAGAGCTCTATGATAAAGAATTCGTTGATAAGTGGTGCTCTGGGTTTGATGAGTTAAAAGATAGAGTAAAGAAGTATCCTCCGGATAAGGTGGCTGAAATAACTTGGATACCAAAGGATAAAATAATAGAGTCAGCAAGGATGTATGCTACGAGCAAGCCAGCATCTATTCAATGGGGTGTGAAAACCGATATGCAAGGGAGGAATGTGACCTCTATCACCCATGCCAAGTGCATCTTGCGTGCCATAACTGGTAATCTTGATGTAATCGGAGGGGATATGCTGGCAGGGCCCTGTGAGAAAGCTAATTATGGACCGGTATTTGAATATTTGGATATGATGCCTCCTGAGCAGAGAAAGAAGCAGTTAGGTGCGGATCGGCATAAACTTTGGGGCTGGCCTGGCTGGGAACTGATTGATGAAGTCACCAGGCCTTATTGGTATGGAAAAGGGGTTGCCTCCTCTTTTGTGCCTGCCTGCCATGAGCCGGATATATGGCAGGCCATAATTACGGCTAAGCCATATCCCGTTAAAGCTTTGATTTGTGGAAGCAATAACCTTCTCGTGGCTTATCCTAACACCAAGCAAGTTTACAAAGCGCTGAAGAGCTCGAATCTCGACCTTTTTGTGGTTTTGGAACAGTGGATGACTCCGACTGCTATGCTCGCTGACTATGTATTCCCAGCAACTAACTGGTTGGAGATGCCTGTCATGTATACCCAGACTTATCAAGGGCATGGTAATAAGGTTTCTATAGGCGAAAAGGTGGTTGAGCCATTATATGAGCGTAAGCCTGACTATTACTTCTATCAGGGATTAGGTTTAAGATTGGGGCAGGAAAAGTATTGGCGCAAAACGCTGGAAGAAGAGTGGGATTGGTGTATTGAGCCTTTGCTTAATGAAATGGGCTATAGCTCATCTGCTGAGTTTGCCCGAAGAGAGCGATGGTGGATCCCTCCTGCTGTGGAAAAGAGATATGAGACAATTGACCCCAAAACTGGAGGACCCAAAGGATTCGCCACGCATACAGGAAAAGTTGAGCTCTATTCAACTATTCTTGAGAGACTTGGCTATGATCCGCTGCCTTATTATGAAGAGCCACCAGAAACACCCCGAAGCGAACCTGAATTACTTAAGGATTATCCGCTCATTCTCATGACTGGAGCTAGATTCAGACCTATGCATCACTCGGAGCACAGACAAATACCATCACTTCGTCGTTTGTATCCCGAGCCGACGGTTGAGATTCACCCGGATAGGGCTCGCCGGTTGGGGATTGGTGAAGGAGATTGGGTTATCATTGAAACCCTGAGGGGGAAGATAAAACAAAGAGCTAAGCTCACTTCTAAGATACATCCGAGAATGGTTGAGGTTCAGCATGGTTGGTGGTTTCCAGAAGAGATTGCTGACGATCCTGTGTTGTACCGGGTATTCGAATCAAATGCTAATGTCTTGACCCCTGATGAGGATAAATACTGTGACCCTCCCACCGGAGCACCGGCATTTTTACCTCTGTTGTGTAAGGTTTATCGTGCTACCTAAGCGATGAGGACTAGCCCAGAGTAAATGAATCTCTGCTGATGGCAGCAAGGTATTGTAAGGCTTGTTTCAAGTCTTCTGGTAAAGGGCTGGCAAATTCTCGGTACTGATTGTTTGAAGGAAGGTGGAAGCCCAGGCAATAAGCATGGACAAATTGTCTGTTGAGAAAGGGCGCTTTTACACCGTAAACTGTGTCACCAACTACAGGATAGCCGATAGCTGCCAGATGTACCCTGATTTGATGAGTGCGTCCTGTCAAGGGAACTACTTCAATTAAGGTATAGCTACCCAAATATTCCCTGACTGTGTATTTGGTGCTGGCTTCTTTTCCTCCTTCAGTTATGGTCATTCGTTTGCGATGATGTGGGTCACGACCTATGGGAGCCTCAATTATTCCTTGTCTTGGGGATAACTTGCCTTTCACCAGAACCAGATATCCCTTTTTTACAGTGTGGTTTTTGAATTGGATACTTAGTTCTTCCCGGGAAAAGTCGTTTTTAGCAATTATGATGAGCCCTGATGTATCTTTGTCTAACCTGTGGACTATACCGGCGCGTGTTAGCTCACCGCTTGTAGTAATAGTAGGGCAATAAGCTAAAATGGCATTGACTAAAGTATGATTGGGGTGTCCCGGGGCTGGGTGAGTAATCAGCCCAGATGGTTTATCAAGCACCAGTATATCTTCATCTTCATAAATTACGCTTATAGGGATTGATTCAGGCGAAGGGTGGGTGAGCGGGGGAGGAAGTATCACAGTTATTTGGTCAGTTTTGTTTAACTTTTGACTTGCTTTTGCAGCTTGCCCATTTACCAGAATATAGCTTTGATGGCTCAACTTTTTTATGTAAGAACGCGAGAATTGTGGCAAGACTTGGGCTAAGTATTTATCCAGGCGGCTCCCTGCTATAGGCGTATTGAACTGGAGTGTTTCAATCTGCGCTTTTGTGTCCATGTTTATATATCTTTTTGAATAATCCAGATTGATATAGTGAGAAAATAAACAGAATGATACCTATCACTATGGCAGAATCAGCTAAATTGAAGGCTGGCCAGTAGAAAATGTGCTGTATATGAATTTCAATGAAGTCAGTTACACAGCCACAGCGGAGACGGTCTATCAGATTTCCTACAGCACCACCCAAAATCAAACCAACAGATACAATACTCAGAGTCCTGCTTGGAGATAAGTGATGTAGAAACATCAGGATAACAACTAAGCTGGCTATGGTAATCGTGATGAGAAGAAATGTTTGGTTAGCAAATAATCCGAAGGAAGCTCCGTAATTTTCAAGATGAACTAAGTTAAGGAATCCTGGGAGCAACTCCATTTGGGGTGAATTAGCCCTAACCCAGAGCTTACTCAACTGGTCGAAGAGAACTACCAGAGAGGTTACAAGCAAAGATAGGGCAATCTTCCCTTTATCCTGTCCTTTTTGCATCCTTTGCTTGATGTGCTTTGCAGTTCAGACATAAACTTGCCTGAGGCAAAGCTTCAAGGCGAGCTCGCTCTATGGGTTGGCCGCAAGAGTCACATAATCCATAAGTGCCTGCTTCATATTTCTGTAAGGCATGCTCTATCTCGGCAAAAGAAGCTCTTAATCTTTGTTCCAGAGCCATTCTTTTCTCCAGCTCCAATGCTCCATCTGCCTCTTCCTCTCTTTTGCCAAAGGGGCTGCCTTCTCTTCTTTCTGCCATTGGCTGGGAGCGAGCTGTTAATTCCTCCAACTTTTGCGATATTTGTATTTTCTCTTTCTTTAGCTTTTCATAGAGCTCTGTTAACTCGGCCACGTCACGCCTCCTCCGAATTTATTACTATTATCCTACGCTACATCAGGCTTCCAAGCAAGTGGAAATTTTGGAAGTCAGTAGCTGCCGCTCTAGTTAGCTGAAGGCCTTCCTTATGTTGGGGTGTAGGGCTTCATTAAATTTATTTACTGCTTCACGTCTGATTCCAGTGAGCTCCTTTTGTTTTGCCTCAAACTCAGCTGTGGAGTAAAGCTTCTCAGGGTGCAAATAGATATCATCTACATGCCTTATGGATTTTGGAATTTTAAATCCTGTAGGTGAATCCATCCAGTCTTCGAGGCCTTCTCTCAATAAGGAATCCAGTATGGCTGTAGTATGTTCCACACTTATATCTTTATAGTGTTCCCCTTCACCGATTCCTCCAGTATTTATTAAATAGTAGTTCATGTGAGGAAGGCCTTTTGCTATTTCATAGAATATATTGGCATGTTGTGCTCTGTTGCCTGCTACAAAGGGGTCATAAAAAAACACGCTCTTAATTTTTCCTGCCTGGGTAGGGTCACCTGCTGAAGATTCCACTGATTGACCTAAAATCATAAGTGCTGTCGCTTGCTCCAAACTCAATTTTGATATTGCTGGTATCAAGGGGCCTCTGGTGATGAGAATGATGTTGTCAATCCTATCCACGTCAATATTGAGACTAGCATGAAGGACATTTTCCCTCCGGATGACAGCTCTTCCGTTTGATGTTCTTTCAAAATTATAGAAATCGAAATCTCCAGCTCCATTGACATAGATGTTCTCGCCTACTGTTTCTGGCTTTAATAAGCCATAATATGTTTCCAGTTGGTTTCCTGGATTTACGCCTTCTGTTTTTGCAAATATTCCTCCCGCTTCAAAACCGTAAAAGTAACCATTCGGCATGAGGGTTCCACCATCATCCTGAACGAGCCACGATTTTTCCTTCCCCTTCCTGGCGAGGATTTTGCTGGTTAGGGTTGTTTTTCCATTAGCGCTGAGAGCAAGGAGCAGTGACCTTGTGGTTTTATAATCGCCATGGGTTGTTTGAAGATAATCCTCACGGCAACCAGCATGCAGGAAAATTCCGCCTCTTTTAGTTTTGCTGACCCAATCCTCGGCGGCGAAAACTCCTTTCTTATATTCACCGATGTAATTGCCATTCCTGACTATCTTGATAACTCTCCCGTCATCTAGCATGGCAAGCCTGATGGTGATATCCTTTTCGGGAAGTGCTTTAAATTTATTACTTTCGAAAGCTTCATCAGCAAACATTATGATTTGATATGTTGGCTGCTTTATTTCTTTCTTTACTGGCAGAAATAAATTTGTTCCACCATAAGCCACATGGGCAAATCGCTCAGGAACAATCAACCTCACCGTCGTTTCGCTATTCTTATTACCCACGATTCTGTCAACAGAAATCAATTTTTCTTTGGCTAACACCATCTCAGTTCGAGCCAGTAGTTTTAATTCTTCCTCTCCAAAATGGTCGTCAACACTATTTTTAGTGAATAGTGCTGCCCTTGAAGAAGGTTCACTTTCAGCGACGTAATTGCCATATTTAGTTTTCCTTACCCAGGGCTGTTGCTCTACAAGCAGTCTTAATTCTTCGCTGCTGGGATTATCTATTAATCTATTTTCTTCTATTGCTTTGTTTCTGATTCTAGTGGCAGTTCGCCAAAATTCTTCTAAATCAAATGCTGACATCTTGTTAAATCATGCTCCTTTGTTGATTGGCAATTACCTCTCCCCTCGAGGGGAGCAAATTCAATGGGAGGCTCTCAGACCTTGTATTTGCTATTTATACTTCACGGAATTCGCCTTCTACTGTCCCTCCCTCGTCAGGACCTTTACTGCCACCTTCTGTACCGGGCGGGGGTTGTTGATATACTGAGGCTCCAACTTTTTGCATAGCCTGTGATAACTCCTGCATGGCATTATGGATGGAGCTCATATCCTGTCCCTGGAGAGCAGAACGCGTATTGGCTATCTTAGATTCTATTTCCTGTTTTACATCTGCTGGTACCTTTTCTCCGTAATCTCGGAGAGTCTTTTCGGCAGTGTAGGCCAGATTATCAGCAGAGTTGCGTAATTCCGCTTCCTCCTTGCGCTTGGTATCCTCAGCAGCGTGAGTTTCTGCCGCTTGTCTCATTTGTTCCATCTCTTCCTTGCTCAGTCCACTGGGAGAAGTGATGGTGATTTTTTGTTCCTTGCCTGTGCCTTTATCAAGAGCACTAACTTTGAGGATGCCATTGGCATCTATGTCGAAGGTCACCTCAATTTGAGGCATGCCCCGTGGTGCGGGCAAGATACCATCAAGCATGAAGCGCCCCAGAGTCCGGTTGTCCGCTGCCATAGGGCGTTCTCCCTGAAGGACATGTATTTCAACGCTTGGTTGGTTATCAGCAGCTGTACTGAAGATTTGGCTCTTTGAAGTTGGGATGGTGGTATTGCGTGGAATAAGCGGTGTAGCTACCGCACCTAAAGTTTCTATGCCTAAAGTAAGCGGGGTGACATCGAGAAGAAGGACTTCTCCTACTTCGCCTTTAAGCACTCCAGCCTGAATCGCTGCTCCTCTGGCTACAACTTCGTCAGGATTAATTCCCTTGGATGGCTCTTTGCCAAAGAATTGTCTTACCTTTTCTTGAACCAAGGGCATCCTGGTCTGCCCACCTACCAGGAGAATTTCGTTGATCTGAGCCGGGGTTAATTTTGCATCTTGAAGTGCTTGGTGACAAGGTTCCAGAGTTTGCTCTACTAAATCCATGACTAATTGGTCTAGTTTGGATCGTGTCAGCGTGATATTAAGATGCTTTGGTCCCGAGGCATCGGCGGTAATAAAGGGGAGATTTATCTCAGTTTGTTGCACTGTGGAGAGCTCACTCTTTGCTCTTTCTGCCGCCTCCTTGAGTCGCTGCACTGCCATGCGGTCATTTCTTAAGTCAATTCCTTGGTCCTTTTTAAATTCATCACAGAGCCATTCGACAATACGTTGGTCGAAGTCCTCACCACCTAAATGGGTATTGCCGCTTGTGGATTTGACTTGAAAAGTGCCCTCGCCTACTTCAAGAATGGAGATATCAAATGTGCCCCCACCGAGGTCATACACTGCCATAGTTCCCTCTTTCTTCTTGTCTGAACCATATGCTAGGGCAGCAGCAGTGGGCTCATTGATGATGCGGATGACGTTCAGCCCAGCAATTGTGCCTGCGTCTTTGGTAGCCTGACGTTGGCTGTCATTAAAATAGGCAGGTACCGTAATCACCGCGTCTGTCACTTTGTCACCAAGATAAGCTTCAGCATCAACTTTAATTTTCTGCAAAATCATTGCTGATATCTCCTGGGGGGTATATTTCTTTCCACCCATAACCATTTCAACTTTCTCATCAGAGCTGTGAATTACCTTATAAGGGACACGATGAACGTCCTCTTCTATAGGTAGCTCTCGCCCCATCGGCTCATTCCATTTTCGCCCCATGAAGCGCTTAATGGCGTAGATGGTGTTTTCGGGGTTAACGATAGCCTGACGTTTGGCTACTTGGCCTACCAGCCTCTCCCCATTTTTACTTATTGCTACTACTGAAGGGAATAAATTTGAACCTTCTGAACTAGGAATAAGTTTTGGTTGCCCCCCCTCCATAACAGCAACTTCACTTAAAGTTGTTCCTAAATCAATACCTACTGCTTTTCCCATATTTATCCTTCCTTTTCTTGCTCAATTTTTTCTTCTTTACCTTTGCCTACGACAACGACGCTGGGGCGAAGAAGGTTATCCTTGAATTTATAACCTTTACGGATTTCCTCAATAACTATACCTTCTTCTCCCTCCCGTTGTGCTGCTGCTTCATGCAATCGGGGATCAAAAGATTCTCTTCTAGCTTTGATCTCAGATAGCCCTTGAGTCTCCAGAACTGTTTTCATCTTATTATAAATGAGTCTCATGCCCTCAGTCCAACTCGATTTGGCGAATTTTGCAGGCATAGAAGTGAAAGCTCTCTCAAAGTCATCTAGGATAGGTAGCAGGTTCGAGACGAGCGCTTTATTAGCAAATTCAATTATTTCTTTTTTCTCTTGTTCAGCACGTTTCATGTAGTTACTGAAGTCAGCTTGAGTTCTTTGCCAATCAGCTAGGTATTTCTCTGCTTTATCCCTTTCTTCTGTTAAAGCCTGCTCAAGCATTTCCCTGTCATCAGCTTGTTCAAGTTCCATCTCAATCCTTTCATTATTATTATTCGCCAACTCGAGTCCTCCTCAAAAATACTGGGCTATTCTGTTATTCAGCAATGCTGTGAAGTAATTGAGCGAAGATATAGTTTTGTTATAATCCATTCGTTTTGGTCCTACTACACCGAGGAGACCGCTAGCTGTACCAGGTATTCCATAGTCATTGACTATCAGGCTTAAATCCTGCAATAATGCCTCTGGATTTTCCTTGCCGATGATTATTTTTATCTTCCCTCTTCGGATAAGTGCCTGGCTGGATATTATCTTGAGCCATTCTTCGCTCTCTAGTACCTCCAAAATACTAGGCACTTTAGGGTTATTAGAAAACTCGGGATGGCTCAGCATGAGGCGCAATCCCTCAAGGTGAGGTTTGCCACATATCTGTTTATCTTCAGCAGCCATCATTTCCGCTAAACACTTGGATATTTGTTTCTCTTCAGGAGAAAGTTTCACTTTGCTAGCTATAATCTCATTGCTGTCCATACCCGCATAGGTAGAGTTGAATTTATTAGCCAGTCTTGTCAGCTCGTCTTGAGTAAAGGCTCTCTTAGAGGGCAGCACTTTTTGCAACACTTCTGCTTCATATAAAACCAGAATGAATAAAACCAAGAAATCCTGTAAGGCTACTAAGTCCAAGTGTTTGAAGTGCTGGCGAGTTCCTTTAGGTGAAGTTACCACTACCATGTTGCAGGCTAAATGTGCCAGAAGTGCTGCTGCCAGTTTTAACCATTGCTCCACCTCCTCTTTTGCTTCCCAAAAAAGCTGATAAATAGCGTCTTGCTCCGATGGAGGCAGCTCGATGTCCTCGCTCATTGATTCCACATAGTAACGGTAAGCCTTATCGGTGGGGATGCTTCCTGCTGAAGTGTGAGGATGAATGATATAACCCTCTTGTTCTAAGCAGGCCATGTCGTTGCGGATGGTCGCCGAACTCACGCCCAACCCATATTTATCCACAATACTTCCAGAAGCTATAGGCATTGCCTGGCGAACATAATCCTCCACTATTATTTTAAGAACAGTTTTTTCTCTTTCTGTCAGAATCAATTAGCACTCTCCTTCGTTGATTGCTAATTAGTGGTAATATATCATTATCGGGTATATACTGTCAACAGAATTGATACTAATACTGAAGCTATGTGGTAAGGATAGCAATGAAGGGTCTTAATGCTAGAGATATGGCAGTTCTTGAGGAAGAGGAGATTAAATTAAAGTCAATCACTCATGGCAAACTCACCTGGTTGTATATTGAAAAACCTAGTGTTAAAGAAGTTGAGTTCTTAACTCAGCATTTCAATTTTCATCCTCTTGACTTGGAAGATGTCCTTAGCCGGCTACAGCGTCCCAAGATCGATGAGTATGACGACTATCTTTTCCTAGTTCTCCATTTCCCTGTATTTGATAAGGGGAATCGGGTAACCAGGCCCAGTGAGGTAGATATCTTTGTTGGCGAGGATTATGTTATTACTGTTCATTGCTCCGGCGATCTGAAACCTCTTGCAGCGTTTTTCAAATTGTGTCAGACTGATGAAGGAAACCGGCAGCATTATATGGGGCGAAGTTCGGGGTTTCTCCTCTATCACATTCTCGATCGCTTAACGAACTATTGCTTCCCCATCCTTAATAAAGTTATAGAAAATATTGAAGAAATAGAAGATGTCATTTTTACTCGAACCACCCCGAGCACAGTTCGCCAGATTTCTTTGCTGCGACGTGATCTGATTTCCTTTCGCCGCGTCATTCGCCCGCAGATAGGGGTAATTGAGACACTTGAAAAAGAAGAATATCCCTTTTTTAAAGAAGACCAGGAAATTTACTTTGGTGATGTTGCTGACCATATCCGCAAGATTTGGGATGGTCTCGAAGATTGCAAGGAAGTTGTCGATGGGCTTGCTGAGACCAGCAATTGGTTAACCTCGCATCGAATTCAGGAGATAATGCGAGTCTTAACCATTGTCATGGCGATTTTGGCACCGCTTACCTTATTGTCTGGCATTTTTGGCATGAATGTCCCTTTGCCCGGTGGGGTAGATTCTGGCAGTCTCTTGCCGCTGGGCATTTTGCTTTCTATCATGGCGCTTGTTGGTACGGGCATGTTCATTTACCTCCGGCGCCGCCGATGGCTTTAAGAGGTGTAATGACTTCATCTCGACCAGTTGATGAAGTTAAATTCATTGCTGATCACAACGTAGGTAAATTGGCTAAGCTATTGAGAATGTTTGGCTATGATACCTTATTCTTCACTGCCAAAGATGACAATGAGATGGTCAGAATAGCCTTTAAAGAAAGCAGAGTGATTTTAACCAGAGACACTCAAATTATGAAGAGGCGGTTGGTGTGTGATGGAGACTTAAAGGCTTTATTCATCGCTGAGAATAACTCGAAGGAACAGCTACTTCAGGTGCTGAGGGCTTTGCACTTGAATCGTTTCAAGCCATTTTCCCTGTGCCTTGAGTGCAATCAACCACTCATACCTCGAAGTAGAGAAGAGGTAAAGAGTTTAGTCCCCATTCGTGTTCTTAACAATTACAACCATTATATGGAATGTCCTTCATGTCATCGCATTTACTGGCAGGGCACGCATTGGCAGGCAATGACTGAGAAGTTAGAAGACTTTAAGAGGAGGGTTGTTATGGCGGAGTTCGAGTCGTGATGATATACTAACCTTCGTGTTCGGTCTAAAGTTTACAGATTGAAAAATCATGTTATTGGCCATTGATATTGGGAATACCGGCATTAAGCTGGGGATATTTGATGATGATAAGCTAGTAGCTACTTGGACTTTAGCTACCAGTATCCAGCGTACATCAGATGAATATGGTGTGCTTTTGCTCAATCTTATGCAGCAAGAAAAGCTTCTGCTTTCAAAGATTGAGGGTGTTTCCTTGTGTGGTGTTGTTCCCCCATTGGTACCGACATTTGTGAATCTCTGTCAAAAATATCTACACTATAAACCTCTGGTGGTTGAGGCTGGTGTGAAAACTGGCATACGGATCCGTTTGGATAATCCCAGGGAAGTGGGAACTGATAGAGTAACAGGTGCTGTTGCTGCGCACTATCTTTATGGGAAGCCAGTAATAATCATTGATTTTGGTACTGCCATTACCTTTGACATTATTTCTGAAGATGGCGATTATCTTGGCGGGGCTATTATTCCCGGTATCAATATAGCTCTGGAAGCATTATTCACTCGTACTGCCATGCTTCCGCGGATAGAATTAATTCGCCCCAAAAAAATCATTGGAAGAAATACTGTATCAGCCATGCAGTCAGGCATAATGTTTGGCTACAATAGTCTTGTAGAGGGCATGGTACAGAAGATAGAGAAAGAATTGGGAGCTAAAAGTAAGGTGGTAGCTACCGGCGGCTATGCTTATCAAATAGCCGAAGAAACACCTGCGATCGATGTTGTAAACCCTGATTTGGTATTGATAGGGCTGCGTCTTATTTATGAGATGAATAGGGGGAACAATGCTTAAGGACAAGACTATCGTGTTAGGGATAACCGGAAGTATTGCTGCTTGTAAAGCAGCAGACCTTGCCAGTCAATTAGTCCAGAAAGGGGCAAGTGTCAATGTGATTATGACTAAGGAAGCAGGTCAGTTTGTATCGCCTCTTACCTTTCGCGGTATCACCCGGAGACCTGTGGTTACCGAAATGTTCACCAGCTCTGAGTTCGGCATCGACCATATCTCCTTAGCTGGTGCAGCAGATTTGGTGATTATTGCTCCTGCCACAGCTAATACCATTGCTAAGTTAGCTGCTGGCATTGCTGATGACATATTATGCAGTACTGTGCTGGCAGCCCAAGCACCAGTAATTATAGCGCCAGCCATGGATGTAAATATGTATGAGAATCAGGTTACACAGGATAACCTTTCCAAACTTAAATCTCGCAGTTTTGTCATTGTGGGGCCAGTTTCAGGCAGATTGGCTTCGGGGAAGAAAGGGTTAGGGCGATTTGCTGATGTTAGTGATGTTGTAGGCACTGTTTGCCAGATTCTGGGAAGGAATGGCGACTTGGCTCACAAACGCATCATAGTCACTGCTGGTGGTACACAGGAGCCTATTGACCCAGTTCGCTATATCAGTAACCACTCTTCGGGGAAGATGGGTTATGCTTTGGCTGAGGCAGCTCGTGACCGTGGAGCCGAAGTAACTCTGATTACAGCTCCTACTTTGCTTGATAAACCTATTGGAGTAGAAGTGTTTAATGTCAGTACTGCCCAGCAAATGTATCAGATGGTGAAAGATACTATCTCGGAGGCGAATGCTCTCATTATGGCAGCAGCTGTAGCTGATTATCGCCCGATAAGCATAGCCCAAGATAAGATTAAAAAAAGAGATGCTGGATTAACCGTGAAACTGGAGCTTACTCCGGATATTCTAGGCAGTGTTAAGGGGGATTTTGTTAGGGTAGGCTTCGCTGCTGAAAGCGAGAATTTGGTGGAAAATGCCAAACACAAGCTCCAACAAAAACAACTTGATATTATTGTAGCCAATGACATCACAGCTAGTGATGCTGGCTTTGGTGTTGATACCAACAAGGTAATTATAATTGACCGAGAGGGTAAAATTGACAGCCTACCTCTTCTACCTAAGCGAGTAGTAGCTGATAAGATTTTGAATAAAGTAGTTACCTTACTTCATTAGAGGCTTACCGGTCAAAAATCAACAGCCTGATTCTCTGAATTGGTAGTAGCTAAACTGGGAGATAAAGAAGCGTGTCAATCATAATTCCTAAAGTATATGAGCCAGGCAAAATAGAAAGGAAATGGTACCAGTTCTGGCATAAGCAAGGTTACTTCACCCCCAAAATAGACCCTGAAAGAAAACCGTTTGTTGTTATCATGCCCCCGCCCAATGTGACAGGTGAACTTCACCTGGGACATGCCCTAACAGATACTCTGGAGGATATCATGGTTAGGTGGCACAGGATGAAGGGGGAACCTACTTTGTGGTTGCCCGGAACTGACCATGCTGGAATTGCCACACAGGTGGTTACAGAGCAAAAATTAGCCAAACAGGGACTGAGCAAGAATGGCCTGGGTAGGGAAGAGTTCCTCAAGACAGCCTGGGAGTGGGCGAATAAGAGTAGAGAGGCGATTAATCATCAACACCAGGTAATAGGAGCCTCCTGTGATTGGACCAGAGAAAGGTTTACCTTGGATGAAAAACCCAGCAGGGCGGTTCGCACCGCTTTTGTTCGTCTCTATAATAAAGGGTTGGTCTACCGGGGGGAACGAATGATAAACTGGTGCCCCCGCTGCCTGACTGCTCTTTCTGACCTCGAAGTAACGCACAAGGACATTGCCGGGCACCTTTATTATATTCGCTATCCCCTGAAAAACCATGGCTTTATCACCGTGGCTACCACCAGGCCGGAGACTTTTTTTGGCGATACTGCTGTAGCGGTCAATACTGAAGATGAGCACTACAAGGATTTGATAGGCAAGCATGTCATTTTGCCTATCATAAATAGAGAAATCCCTGTAATTGCTGATGCTGCTGTTGATGTTTCTTTTGGCACCGGGGCATTGAAGATAACTCCAGCTCATGACCCCACCGACTTTGAGGTAGCTGAACGGCACAATTTGCCATTAGTAAACATCATGAACCTCGATGCTACTATGAACGAAAATGCTGGCCCTTATGTAGATTTGGAGCGATTTATTTGCCGCGGCGAAGTAGTGGCTGAATTAGAACATGAAGGCCTCTTGGAGAAAATTGAGCCTTATGCGCATTCGGTAGGGCATTGTAGCCGCTGTCAGACAATGATTGAGCCTAGAGTCAGTTGGCAATGGTTTGTTCGGACAGAACCTCTTGCTGCCGAAGCTATTAAAGCTGTCGAGGAAGGCAGCATCACGATAATTCCAGAGCGCTTCAACAAGATATATTTTGACTGGATGAAAAATATCAGAGACTGGTGCATCAGCCGACAGTTATGGTGGGGACATCGCATACCTGTATGGTATTGCCATGATTGCGGCGAATTGACAGTTGCTGTGGATGAACCCTCTCATTGTGTACACTGTGGCTCAAAACAAATCGTTCAGGACACTGATGTTCTTGATACTTGGTTTAGTTCCGCATTATGGACGCACTCGACGCTGGGTTGGCCTGAGGATACTGATGATCTCCGCTATTTTTATCCCACCTCAGTGATGGAAACTGGCTATGATATCTTATTTTTCTGGGTTGCTAGAATGATTATGATGGGACTTGAAGATACTAGTGAAATACCTTTCCACACTGTTTATCTTCATGGGTTGCTCAGAGATGAAAGTGGCGACAAAATGAGCAAGTTGAAGGGAAATGTCATCAACCCGCTCCAGGCTATAGAGGAATATGGCGTTGATGCCCTTCGCTTTGCTCTAACTACGGGAAGTTCGCCTGGCAACGATATCAATCTAGGTGAAGGAAAGTTGAAATCCAGCCGCAACTTTGTCAACAAATTATGGAATACCAGTCGATTTATTCTCAAGAGTATAGATGCTCATGGGATAGCTGATGATTCCCAGTTGATAGCTTCCACTATAGAAGACCGCTGGATCAATAGCCAGTTGAGCCGTCTTATCCGGGGTGTGAACTGGTTGATGGAAGATTTTCAGTTCGGTGAAGCAGCTCAGCAAATTTACGATTTTATTTGGTCAGAGTTCTGTGACTGGTATATCGAAATTGCCAAGATACGTTTTCACAGCAGCTCGAAGCCTTCGCCTTTACCTTTCTTGATTAATACATTGGAGAAATCATTGCGTCTTCTGCATCCTTTCATGCCTTTTGTTACTGAGGAGTTATGGCAGAGCTTAAAGGAACATTCGCCTGATAAAGTCCAAATGCCAGATTCTATAATGATAGCTCCCTATCCTGCTGCTGACACAGCTATTGATCCAGAAGCGGAGCAAGTTATGAACTGCGTCATGGAGATCGTTCGCTCTGTCCGTAATGCTCGTGCTGAGCATAAAGTGAAGATGGATAAGTGGATTGAAGCTGAAATTTATACCGATGAGCTTCTCCCCCACCTTATTTGGCAAAAAGACATCATGGAGAAATTAGCTCGGGTCAAGCCACTAGCTATTCTAAGTAGGCAGAGAAGGAAGCCTGGTAGGGGTGAAGCACTGATCCTGGTATTAAAAGAAGCAGAGGTGGTTCTGCCCTGGGCTGGCATGGTAGACGTGCAAGTTGAGCGCGAAAGATTGACGAAAGAAAGCGAGCTAACCGAAGCTAGAATTAGGACACTGGAGACACGGTTGAAAGACGAAGTTTTCTTATCCAAGGCCCCACCGCGCGTTCAGGAAAAGGGAAAAGAAAAACTTGCTATGCTTCAAGACAAGCTGCAGAGGCTGTATTTGGAACTATCTCAACTTTCCTCGGAGTGACGCTGCAATGCGGCTTTCAACTTTGAATAATAGTATAATTTTGACAGAGCCCTTTTAGTATCGCTGGCCACGCAGGATTTATCACATCTTTTTATGCGATATTTGAACAGCCAGTAAATAAATTCATCCAATTCACTTAAACCAATGGAGCGAGATAGATGGTAATGTCTCTCTTTTCTGAAATTCTTCAGTAATGCTGCTTGTGTGGCACCATAAATGTGTTGATAAGCGTCATCAATAACAATTCCATCATCGTTCAAGCCCAGAACTCTCTTTCTTTTCCGAATCTCCTCTGTGATAGCCAGAATCAGGAATTGTTCTATAAGTATGCCGTAAAGGTAATTAAGGTAAGCTTGGTATTTAGCTCCGCCTATTAGCGACTTGAATTTGTCTTTGCTTAATTCAATTGGTGGCTTGTCAAAAAAGAGGAGTTCAATGGCTTCTTTTTCGGGAATATACTCGCTAATTTCTTCACACAATCGTTCCGCTAAGATTAACCAATCAAAAGCTTCGTTATCAATAAGATAGTTATAGTGTCGTCCTTTATAGTCCTCTTCAGAGCTCTCCCATAGCTTGATGGCCTCCAGCAGAGCTATGTACCAGTGCTTGCCTTCGGCTATAGCCTGTTTCAAATGTTGGATAGCTTGAGCGTCCCCTGCTTTGATGGACAAGATGCCTTTCTCCTTGACAATTAAAGGTAGTCACCTCTATTCCCATTAATTATACTCTTGCTATTTTGCAATGCTCAAGGCAGTAGTTGCCAGCCATTATTCTCAGCAAACTGCTGTAAGTTTTTGTCAGGATAAGTTGCGATGGGATGCCCTACTAGCTTCAACAGAGAGATATCAAAGATGCTATCAGCGTAAGCGAAACTTGAGCTGAGGTCTACATTGAGGTCATTTTGGTTGATAAATTTTTGGAACAGCTTGGCTTTGCCCTCACCAAAACAGATGGGCTTGCTGACTTTTCCACTATATATGTCGTCAACTATCTCTAATTCTGTGCCAATTATGTTTGACACGCCTAATCTCTGGCCCACAATTTCCAGTAGCTGCCTAATGGTAGCAGAAATAAGTAGCACTATATGTCCCTGCTGTTTATGCTGTTGCAGGATATTGACAATATCACTGCGTAGTAATTCGGTTAGATAGTTATCAACTACCCATTGAGAAATTTCAAAAATCTCCTTTTTACTGGCTCCTTTAAAGATGTTATTGAAATCCTCTGCCCACTTCAAGATATATTTCTCTCGGCTTAACAACTTGCATTTCACCAGTAGCCATAAAGCCATATGGGTAATCATGAATACCAATAGTGATGGCATCTTGCGCTTCCTATATTTTGTGTAATACTTGTGGAAGCCCTTCCAGATGTGGCCGCGGCATAGAGTGCCGTCCAGGTCAAAAAGAGCTACAATGTTATGCATCGCAATTACTCGGGATTAGTCTCTGAATTGATTCCTCCTTTTGTATTGAAAAGCAAGCAGTTCCTTTAGAGGCAAGGTGTTTAATATATGTTCAGGTTCACACCAGGCTCGCCGAGCAACACCGAGCCCAAAGCGCATAAAACTCAAATGAGCAGTGCTGTGAGCATCAGTCTCAATGGCAAGCTTTACTCCCAACTCTCTGGCTCGAAAGGCATGAATATCGTTTAAATCGAGACGACTGGGCATGGCGTTGATTTCTAAGACCTTATTATGCTTGAGTGCTGCCTGGAAGATAACTTCTAAATTTATGGCTACAGGTTCGCGCTCGCCCAGGAGACGACCGGTGGGATGAGCTATGATATCAACATCGGGATTCTCCACAGCGATTAATACCCTTTTTGTCATTTTAGCCTCGTCTTGAATCAAAGCAGAATGCACAGCAGCAATAACTATATCTAAATCAGATAAGATTTCATGTGGCAGGTCCAAACTGCCATCCGCTCGAATGTCAACTTCTATGCCACTGAACACACGTATGCCATCCAGGCTTTCATTAAGCATCCTGATTTCAGCAATCTGTTTTCTGAGCCTCTCCACATCGAGCCCATGAGCGATACCACGTCCCATGGAGTGGTCAGTAATTGCGATGTACTGATAGCCTAAATCGGCCGCAGCTAAAGCCATCTCTTCGATGGAATTATGTCCATCACTCCAATCACTATGGACATGAAGGTCTCCTTTTATATCGGATAATTCCACCAATCTTGGTATCGTCCCCTGTTCAGCTTTTTCTATCTCATCTCTGGCTTCCCTAAGCTCAGGCGGAATGTATTGGAGTCCTAAACGATGGTAAAAGTCCTCTTCATCGGCAAACTTTTCCAGCTTATCTGTAGCCAGTTCAGTAATGCCGTACTCACTGAGTTTTAACCCTTGTCTGCGCCCTCTTTCCCTCAAGGAAATATTGTGCTGCTTGCTGCCTGTGAAGTACTGAAGCAGGGAGCCAAAGCAATCGTGATCCACCATTCTCAAGTCAACCTGCAATCCTCCAGAAGTAATAGCGCTTGATTTGGTTGGCCCCTTGGCTAGTACCTGCCCCATGCGGGGTAAAGCAACAAAAGCATTGATAATCTCCTCGGGTTTATCAGCAGTGCCCATGAGGTCAATATCACCCAGCGTTTCCCTGAAGCGGCGCAGACTGCCAGCATAGGTCAAATTCCTCACCCCAGGGACGGAGCGAAGAGAGCCGAGAATGTTCTCTACGATAGGTAAGGCTTCGCCAACAGGAATACGCTGGTCTTTGCGGTGCAGGGCTTGGATCTGTTGTAGTATAGTAGTTGCTGTTTTATCACCAAGGCGAAAAAGCCCAGCCACTCGGCCATCTTTGATTGCCTGCTCCAACTCGTCAACTGAGCTTACTCCCAATTCACTGGAAAGCCTGTTAGCTGTCTTAGGGCCAATTCCTGGAATAGATAGGAGATTGGTTATTCCAGCGGGAAACTCAGCCTTGAGTTTCTCGTAGTAATCCAGTTTCTCTGTGGTAACTAGCTCAGTAGTCTTCTTAGCTATTGCCTCACCCACGCCGGGGATATTTCTCAAGTTCTCCCCCTCATCAATCATAATCTTTATTTCCTTGGGATAATGCTCAATAGCCCTGGCTGCTTTCTGATAGGCACGGATCTTGAAAGCAATCTCTCCCTTAAGCTCTAGAAGGTCAGCAATATCACTGAATACTTTGGCAATAGCTGTGTTTTTCATTGGTTTTGTTCTCGGAGCAAATTTCAGTTTAAACTCTGTGAGACTTTCTGTTGACCTTGCATCTCATACGTGATGTTTTTATGGTTCAGCTTCGACATACTGGCAAAAAGATTCTACAAGCTGTTCCTTCTCAATGTCTTTGGGGGTTTCCAGTTACATATCTTCAAAATTGAAAACTCCGTTTCCGTTTGTCAGGCAGAGGTAGATATCTATTATAGATTCCTTCCGCAGCAGTATTTATATTTCTTTCCAGAGCCACAGGGACAGGGGTCATTGCGGCCAATCTTTTTCTTGCCGGCTATTACTGGTTGTCTTTGACGCGGGGGCTCCCTTTTAATACTCACATGATAGATGCTGTGGACGATATCGTGCTGAATGCTGGCTAGGAGAGCTTCAAATAAGACATGCCCCTCTCTTTTATAAACTACCAATGGATTTTGCTGGCCGGCAGCTTGCAGCCCTATTCCCTGGCGCATGTGCTCCATAGCGGTAAGATGCTCCATCCATAGCTTATCAATGACTCTGAGCATTACAAGACGCTCCACAATACGCATATTGTCAGTACCTAACTCCTGCTCTCGCTGTTCGTAAAGCTCCACAGCATAATTGCTCAGTTTTTCCGTGATTTGCTTGCTATTAAGCTCTGAAAGGCCATCACTTCTGAACTTGGATGGTAGGGGGAGGATAGTGGAGATATCTTCGAGCAAGCCAGATAGGTCCAGCTCATTTAGATTATGGTCAAAGTGAGCATTTACCAGGTTTTGGATTTCGCCTTGAATCATGGATATTATATTTGCTTTGAGGTCAGCACCGCTGAGGATTTTTCTTCTCTCCTCATAAATTACCTCACGGTGCTTGTTGACTACATCATCGTATTCCACAAGGTGTTTACGAATATCAAAGTTGTAGCCTTCCATCTGAACCTGGGCATTTGTTATTGCCTTGGTAACCAAAGGATGCTCGATAGGCGTATTCTCGTCCATGCCAGCCCATTGCATCAATCCCTTAGCGCGGTCGCCGCCAAAGCGGTGCATAATCTCGTCTTCCAGAGAAGCGTAGAAGCGGGAGCTGCCTGGGTCACCTTGCCTTCCTGCCCTCCCTCGAAGCTGGTTATCCACGCGTCTGGCTTCGTAATGTTCTGTACCGACAATATGCAGCCCACCAAGTTCAACTACCTTGTTATGCTCCTCGAGCCATTCATTTGAGTCACGCTCTTCAGGACTGCCTCCCAGTATGATATCCACACCTCGCCCTGCCATGTGTGTTGCTACGGTTACTGCTCCCAGGCGCCCTGCTTGAGCGATTATCCCCGCCTCCTTTTCATGATTTTTGGCATTTAATACCTGATGTGATATGCCCTTTCTAGTTAATGAATCCGACAGCCGCTCTGACTTCTCAATGGATGTTGTGCCTATCAAGACAGGTCTTTTCTGATTATGCAATTGCTCGATTTCTCTAACTGCAGCCTTGAACTTGGCTTCTTCATCCTTGTAAACCTGGTCAGCATGTTCGTTGCGAATCAGTGGCTTGTTTGGGGGTATAACCACCACTTCCAGTTTATAAATCTTGTACAGCTCTTCAGCTTCGGTAGCAGCAGTGCCAGTCATACCTGCTAATTTCTGGTAGAGGCGGAAATAATTCTGGAAGGTGATGGTAGCTACAGTAACGCTTTCCCGTTGTATCTTCACTCCCTCTTTAGCTTCGATAGCTTGATGTAATCCTTCAGAGTAGCGGCGACCGAACATCAACCTGCCAGTAAATTCATCAACGATAACGACCTGTCCATTCTTAACGACATAATCATGGTCTCTCTTAAATAAGGCGCGAGCCTTAAGTGCGCCCTCCAGATATTGCGTAAGAAAGTAATTTGATGGGTCATAGAGACTAGGTTCTTTGAGCAGGCCTGTCTTTTTCAATGACATCTCCATTTTGTTGATGCCGACATCGGTGAGGCTGGCGGTGCGTGTTCTTTCATCAATAGTGTAATCCTCGTCTTTGACGAGGCGAGAGGCGAGTTGGGCAAAAGTATAATACTTCTGTGTCGCTTCTTCAGCAGGTCCGCTGATAATTAGTGGAGTTCTGGCTTCATCAATCAGGATGTTGTCAACTTCGTCAACGATGGCGTAGTCAAGAGGACGCTGCACGCACTGGGACGAATCCAAAACCAGATTGTCTCTGAGATAATCAAAGCCAAACTCGTTATTGGTGCCATAGGTGATATCCGCCTCGTAAGCCTGGCGGCGGGTAATGGGGCGAAGATATTTCCATTTGGTGTCTTGGGAATCATCATAATCTCTGTCATAAATGTAAGAAGGGGAAGGTTGGTCTGGAGACTGCTGGGCAGTGATAGAAGCAACGCTTATTCCCAGAGCGTGATAGATGGGGCCCATCCAGTGACAGTCACGCTTGGCGAGATAATCATTGACCGTGACCAGATGGCAACCTTTGCCAGTAAGGGCATTGAGATAGAGTGGCAAAGTAGCCACAAGAGTTTTCCCTTCACCGGTCTTCATCTCAGCTATCTTGCCCTCATGAAGGACAACACCACCCATTAACTGGACATCAAAATGCCGTTGCTTTATGGTTCGTTTGGCTGCTTCTCTAACGGCAGCATAGGCTTCAGGTAACAATTCATCCAGACTTTCACTATCGCCTAACCTTGCCTTGAATTCATCAGTCTTGGTTCTAAGTTCGGCATCGGTGAGTTTTTCAAACTCTGGCTCCAGTGAGTTTATTCGAGATACAAGAGGGCGAAAGCGCTTCAGTTCTTTCTCATTAGAGTCAATTAAACCACTTAACCACCTAAACATTATCCTTTCCTACTCAAACATTGCTCCCACGGATAAGCCAGTATGTATGCGGTGGATTGCTTCACCAATAAGTGAAGCTATGGGTAAGACAGTAATTTTGTCCAACTTCTTATTGCCATTAACAGGTATAGTATCAGTAACCACAACCTCTTTTACCGGGCTAGAGGCTATTCTTTGGATAGCCGGACCTGAGAAAACGGGGTGGGTGCAGCAGGCGTAAACCTCAGTAGCACCATGCTCTATAAGGCTATTTACTACACCAGCCAGAGAGCCTGCAGTGTCAATTTCATCATCAACAGTCAAGGCACGCATCCCCTCTACCTCGCCAATAACGTTCAAAGTTTCAGTAGCATCATTATTCCCCAGTCGCCTCTTCTCAATAATAGCTAGAGGTGCATTAAGCGTGGCGGCTAGATCGCGCGCTCGCTTGGAGATGCCGATATCGGTAGCCACCACCACTAAATCAGCCAGGTCTTTTTCCTTGAAGTATTGAGAAAGAAGAGATGAAGCAGTTAGCTCATCGACAGGTATATTGAAGAATCCTTGAATCTGAGCGGCGTGCAAATCTATGGTTAGTAAACGATTAGCACCAGCAGTGGTGAGAAGATCAGCTACCAGACGAGCAGTGATGGGCACTCGAGGTTGATCTTTCTTGTCAGTACGGCCATAACCATAATAGGGGATAACGGCGGTGATTCTCCCCGCTGAAGCTCGCTTAAAGGCATCCAGCATTATTAATAGCTCAACCAGGCTCCTGTTAACCGGGGAGCAAATCGGTTGAATGATAAAAACATCTCGCTGGCGAACATTCTCCAGGATGCGTACGAAAATATTTTCATTGCTGAATTCGAAAATCTCAGCTTGGCCTGAAGGTATACCCAGATAGTCACATACAGACTTTGCCAGCTTGGGGTGTGCATTACCGCTGAATACTTTCAATTCATCCATGGTTACCTCTTTTTTATCTGGATTTTGGCTTGATTATAGCACGAAATCAGTCATCGTTCTTAATGAATAACCTTGGAGGTGGAATCGTTTAAGTCGCTGTTTTCTGCTGAGGTGCCTTTATAATAAACGAGCAGGCCACGGCTATAAAAAGGATCACTGCTCCTATCACGATAACTGTGTCATAACTTTGGGTGGCGTCAAAAGTAGAACCAGCTATGAGAGGTCCGATTGCCCCGCCAATACCTGGAGCTAATGATAATACTCCAAAAATGGTGCCATGGAATTTAATCCCAAACCAGTCGGCGATTACTGCAGGAAACAAAACCATGCAGCTGCCATAACCAAAGCCGAAAATACTTGAGAAGAGGTAAAATTGCCACGCTTGTGTCGCTTTAAGTAACCACAGCATGATAACGGCCATCAAAAAGTAACCAATAAAGAAGCCTGCCCTTCTACCAATTTTGTCTGATACACTGCCCATAGCCATCCTGCCCAGAATGCTGACGCCACCTACAAGACCGACAACAGTAGCAGCAATCATTGGCGTAATGCCCATNTCAGTGGCATACGCTTTTAAATGAACCATTATCAGTTGAANGGCAAAATTGAGGGAAGTATACATGGCAAATAANNTCCAGAATGCCTTGGTTTTTATTGCCTGGGTGAGTGTGAAATCAACTGCTGGTGATGAACTATCGTGTTTATCTTCCTCTACTATTTCCTCTACGCCATCAGGGAGGAGTCCTTTCTCTGATGGCTCAAGCCTCATCATTTGAGAGATGGGAAGTCCTATGACTAAAAGAATAGCGGCGATGATGAGGTAGGAGGCGCGCCAATCAAATTGGGAGATGAGAAATTGGGCGAAAGGTGCTAGAGCCAGTATCCCGATGCCTATTCCGGCGGTGGTGATTCCCAGTGCCATTCCTCTTTTTGCTACAAACCAGCGAGATACTGTAGAAGCTATGGGCACATAACCAAAGCCAGCACCAGTGCCAAGCATGATTCCGTAGAATATATAAAGCTGCCAGGGTGCTTTGATGGTGGACATCAAGGCATAGCCAGCACTCAAAGCAATAATAGAAATGGCGAGCGTTAACCGGGGTCCGTATTTATCATTCAGCCTGCCTGATATCAGGTAAGTAATGCTATGCCAAAGCATAAACAGAGAATATCCTCCGGAGACCATAGCTCTGGTCCAATTCAAGTTTTGGCATAGCTCGGTAAAAAAGATCCCATATGAATACTGGAAGCCCCATTCTAGAAGTAAGATTGTGCTACCGATAGCAACTATAATCCACCCGTAGAAAATACCAGTCTTTGCTTTATGGGGCATAATTTTTATGGAAGTGATGCTTTATTCAGTTCCGGGAAGGGGAAAATACTGGCACATTTCCCTTACTTCGCGGCGAATTTGTCCCCTGACTTGCTCATCTTGGGGGGAAGAGAGCACCTGAGAAATGAGGAAAGCAACTCGTTTTATTTCCTCCGCGCCGAAGCCTCTGGTAGTTATTGCCGGAGTACCCAACCTGATGCCGCTGGTAACGCGTGGTGGTTTGGGATCAAAAGGAATGGTGTTCCTATTGACAAAAATGCCAGCCATTTCTAGAGCCTCTTCAGCTTCCTTGCCACTTATCCCCAATGGAGAAACATCAACAGCAACTATGTGGTTATCTGTTCCTCCTGAGACAATGCGCATTCCATAGTTTTGGAGCTCGGAAGCTAAAATCTTGGCGTTTTGTAATACGGAGCGTTGATAATCAACAAATTCTGGCTGCATGGCTCTGAGAAAACACAGAGCCTTGGCGGCAATGATATGCATAAAAGGGCCACCCTGCATTCTGGGGAAAACAGCAGCGTCAATAGCTGAAGCTAGCTCTTTTCGGCACAAAATAAAACCACCTCGAGGACCGCGTAGCGTTTTTTGGGTGGTTGAAGTAACTACTTGGGCATAGGGAATGGGAGAAGGATGAAGTCCCGCAGCCACTATGCCTGCAATATGTGCTATGTCAGCCAAGAGTTTGGCGCCGACTTTTTCAGCTATATATCCGAAACGTTCAAAATCAATGGTGCGCGGGTAAGCGCTTGCTCCAGTTATAATAAGTTTGGGCGTGTATTTTAGCGCCAGTTTTTCTATCTCATCATAGTCGAGCTTTTCAGTCTTGGCATCAACCCCATAGGGGATAAAGTTATACCACTTGCCTGAGAAATTGACTTTCGAACCATGCGTGAGATGTCCACCATGACTGAGGCTCAAACCCATAATAGTATCACCATGTTCCACCAACGCAGAGTAAGCTGCCATATTAGCTTGACTCCCACTATGAGGTTGAACATTGGCATGCTCGGCTTTGAAGAGTTTTCTGGCTCTCTCTATAGCCAAGTTTTCCACCGCATCTACGTAGGCGCAACCACCATAATAACGATGCCCAGGATATCCTTCAGCATATTTATCGGTCATAAGGCAGCTTTGAGCCTCGATCACTGAAGGGTGAATGTGATTTTCTGAAGCAATGAGATTTATCGTGTTTGTCTGTCTTTCTGTTTCTAATTCTATGATTCGGGATAATTCACTATCACATTGCGGGAGAAGGGATGCTTTGTTTAGTTTCACAATTACGGCATGATACTATTTATTCTGTTAGCAGTCAAAAAAGCGCCAATTTTGTGAATTTCCAAAGGCCTTTTGATAGTAAATTAATAGTGAATTTGACAAAAATGAACGAGAGCCTTAGAATATTATTGTTTTCAGTGGCACTTTAACAATTGAATAGTGGAAGGAAGGTTTAAAAGAGAGTTTGATCCTGGCTCAGAATAAACGTTGGCGGTGCGCCTTATGCATGCAAGTCGAACGAAGTTGTATTCTTTGGAGTGCAACTTAGTGGCGAACGGCTGAGTAACACATAAGTAACCTACCTTGAAGTGGGGAGTAAGCTACCGAAAGGTAGTCTAATACCGCATGTGGTAATTGAACCTATGTTCAATTACTAAAGCTGTAAAGCGCTTTAAGATGGGCTTGTGGCTGATTAGCTAGTTGGCAGGGTAATGGCCTACCAAGGTAATGATCAGTAGCTGGTCTGAGAGGATGGTCAGCCAGATGGGGACTGAGACACGGCCCCAACTCCTACGGGAGGCAGCAGCAAGGAATCTTGGGCAATGGGCGAAAGCCTGACCCAGCGACACCGCGTGAGGGAGGAAGGCCTTCGGGTTGTAAACCTCTTTTCTAGGGAAAGAATTTTGACGGTACCCTAGGAATAAGTCTTGGCTAACTACGTGCCAGCAGCCGCGGTAATACGTAGAAGGCGAACGTTATTCGGATTTACTGGGCGTAAAGAGGGTGTAGGCGGTTCTTTAAGTCAGGTGTGAAATCTTCTGACTCAATCAGAAGGGGTCATTTGATACTGAGGGACTTGAGGGCAGGAGAAGGAAACGGAATTCCCGGAGTAGCGGTGAAATGCGTAGATATCGGGAAGAACACCAGAGGCGAAAGCGGTTTCCTAGACTGTTCCTGACGCTGAGGCCCGAAAGCGTGGGGAGCGAAGCGGATTAGATACCCGCGTAGTCCACGCCCTAAACGGTGGACACTAGACATGGGAGGCATCGACCCCTGCTGTGTCGAAGTTAACGCGTTAAGTGTCCCGCCTGGGGAGTACGACCGCAAGGTTGAAACTCAAAGGAATTGACGGGGGCCCGCACAAGCAGCGGAGCGTGTGGTTTAATTCGATGATACACGAAGAACCTTACCAGGGTTTGCTATGTTAGAAGTAGGAATCTGAAAGGAGGACGACCTGTATCCAATCAGGAACTAACACAGGTGCTGCATGGCTGTCGTCAGCTCGTGCCGTGAGGTGTTGGGTTAAGTCCCGCAACGAGCGCAACCCTTGTCCTGTGTTAAATTCTCACAGGAGACTGCCTTGTACAGCAAGGAGGAAGGAGAGGATGACGTCAAGTCAGCATGGCCTTTATATCCTGGGCTACACACACGCTACAATGGATGATACAAAGGGTTGCCAAGGAGCGATCCGGAGCTAATCCCAGAAAATCATCCTCAGTTCGGATTGCAGGCTGAAATCGCCTGCATGAAGTTGGAGTTGCTAGTAACCGCAGGTCAGCTATACTGCGGTGAATACGTTCTCGGGCCTTGTACACACCGCCCGTCACGTCATGGGAGCTGGTAACACCTGAAATCAACGGGCTGACCTGCTTTTTAGTAGGAGGCAGTTGACGAGGGTGGGGTTGGTGACTGTGACGAAGTCGTAACAAGGCAGCCGTACGGGAACGTGTGGCTGAATCACCTCCTTTCTAAGGAGTCGAGAGGCAAGTATCTCGCGATTCTGAGGTCGATCCATGGATTATCAACATCTATGGTTTAGTATTGAATTTTCTTCCTTCCACTATCCAGTTGTTAAAGCTACTGAAACACAATAGCCACAATCCAGCAGCAAGGTGGATAGTTTCGGCAACACTTGTTAAGTGTAGACATTGACGAGACAAGATTATCACCAAGTTCTGCAGTCCGGTTTTTTGTGTTTGGGGCGTCCTTCCTAGGGTAGTCGCCGAGTTAACTTTCTTATCCGCTGGTCATGGTGGCATAGAAGTTTTTCTTTATTATAGCTAACAAGGGCTGGGTGAATAGATAACCTGATAGATTTGTTCTGACAGGTCTCAATGAATTCCTGGGGATTGAGGCTACCGAGAGTTCCATTAAACACCTGTCTCAATCGGCTAACGGACTGAAATTCTCCATCAGCATTAATATAGCCACAATTTATGAGTTTACGTCGGCTAATTACACCATGTTTATTTTTCAATAGCTGCACAACCAATCTCAGAAAAAGAGTAAAAGCGGTATCACCGATAGTTACCCTATTCCCATTTACAAGCAAGATATTTCTGGCTCTTGCCTCAGTATCTCCAGTGATAAAAATAGGAAATCTACACTTGTAGCCATAGCGAGAGAATTCCAATTGCTCTGGCTTTGAGAGAATGTGCGTCGGTATATGCTGAATACGCCAGTTACCGGTAAACAGGCTTTCCAGCTCACTTATTTTCATAATCCCTACGAAGAAATTAGGATCACTCTCTCCCATGGTATTAATATCCCTACTGAACATGTCTACTCGTACCCTGTTGGAGGAAGGCAGATCAGGAGCAAAACAGGATCATCACTGTTAGTTAGTCTTAAAATGCTGAGACGTCTCCAGCTTCCTGAGAACTGCGATGACTTTGCCTTGGATTTCCACATTTTGGGGTTGGCAGTAGATTGGTTCCATTCCCCTGTTTGCTGGTTGAAGTCTTAGATGATCTGACTCCTGATAAATTTTCTTTAAGGTTACCTCTTGCCTATCCTTAAGCCATACGGCAACCATTTCCCCATCTTCGGCAGTGTTAGCATTCTTCAATATGACGATATCGCCGTCATCGACCAATGCATCAATCATGGACGTTCCTTTCACCTTAAGAGCATATACTTCGACTTCTCGTGGTAACAGGTCAGCCGGCACGTCTATCGTGTCAATAGCTACGTTGTGCCAGGTATCCGCTGTGGGAGCAGGTATTGGCTTGCCCGCAGCAATGGTGCCCAGTAACGGCATAGTTTGAGTTCTTCTGCCCATACCTGAAACTTTAATACCACGTGTTACTTCGGCATCACGCCTGATGTAGCCTTCGTGTTCCAGAACTTTGAGATGATATTCCACTACCGACTTTGCACTGATCTGACATGCCCTTTGTATCTCGCTCATTGTAGGTGGATAGTCCCTCTCATGGATAAAGTCAGCGATAAACTTTAATATTCGGTTGCGCTTGTCACACGTCTTCATTGCAAATCAGAAGATAATTCTATAGGATGCTTGTCCTATTTGTCAAGGGGATTTCGGTGTAGAATAGCTTTTGCGATTGAAAATTAGCTAACTAAAATTGCGGGAAGATGTGGATGGTGGATTATGCGGGACTACAAGACATACGTCATTGTGAATTCAGCCTGGCAGCTAGTGCTGTGTATCTCTGTTTGACGCGGTTATTCCTGATAGCAAGAGCAACGGCACGCTTGTCGCCAATAAGCACCATCAGTTTCCTGGCTCTGGTCATCGCTGTGTAGAGCAGGTTTCGCTGAAGCATGATATAGTGCTGGGGAAGTATAGGAACTATTACAGCAGGGTATTCACTGCCCTGTGACTTATGAATCGAGATAGTATAAGCTAACACCAGCTCGTCAATATTGCTCAAGTCATAGCTTAACAGTCTATCCTCAAACTTTACCTTCATTGCCTGTTCTTCCAGGTCAATTAACGCTATTATACCGATGTCCCCGTTAAACACTTCTTTCTCATAATTATTCCTGATTTGCATCACCCTGTCACCAATGCGAAATATCCTTCCCCCACGAAGTATCTCCTCTCCCTGAGGATTGAGGACTTTCTGCAATTCGGCATTCAGATTTGTAACTCCAACTATTCCCCTATGCATAGGTGTCATTACTTGGATATCACTCACTGGATTGAGATGGAAAGCCTTGGGCAAGCTTTGAGTACATAGGTTCTTTATGATCTGCAAGACCTTTTGTGGATCATGTTGCTCAATGAAATAAAAGTCTGCTCTCTTACCCCCAATTGTTTTTGTAGCGATAAATTGTCCTCGGTTTACCCGGTGGGCATTCACCACGATTAAGCTCTCCTGTGCCTGCCGAAAGACCTGACTTAGCTTAACAACATCCACCATGCCCGAGTCAATAATATCTTTCAGCACATTCCCTGGCCCCACAGAGGGGAGTTGATCCGCATCTCCAACCAGCAAAAGTGTTGCCTGTGGTGGTATCGCTTTAAGAAGATGATTCATCAACAGGATATCTACCATGGATATCTCATCAACAACTACCAGGTCGATATCTAGGGGGTTATCTTCGTTGCGTTTAAACCTGCCCTCTTTAGGGCTGTATTCAAGCAAGCGATGAATTGTCTTTGCTTCTCTACCGGAAACCTCCGATAATCTCTGGGCTGCCCTACCTGTAGGTGAGGCCAAAACAATGCGCTGCTCCTTTCTCTCTAGTATCTGGATAAGACTTTTCACCAGGGTCGTCTTCCCTGTTCCTGGCCCACCTGTTATCACCATCACCTTGCTCCTTATCGCTTTTCTGAGAGCCTCACTCTGTGCTTCGGCAAGTTCCATCCTGTTTACCTTCTGAACCCAATCAATAGCTCTCTCCACATCTATGGGAATAAGTTGTCGAGGACACTTGAGGAGAGCTTTTAGCCTCTTTGCCACATTTACTTCAGCAACCTGCAGGGGAGTGAGATATACTGCCTGATGCCTCTCATGCTCCTCAATTGCTACACGACCATCATTCCTTAGCTTGGCCAGGGCTGAATCTATTACAGCTGTATCTACCTGAAGCAATGCTTTTGCCTTAGTTACAAGCTCTTCATATGGATAATAGACATGGCCCTCGTCAACAAGTTCGCTGAGAGTATGTATTATGCCTGCCTCGGCTCTTATCTGGGAGAAAGGGTCAATGCCCATATTGCGTGCAATCTTATCCGCAGTCTTAAAACCGATGCCGCTTATATCCAATGCAAGACGATAAGGGTTCTCTTTCACCATGCTGATGGATCGGTCTCCATATGCCTTATATATCTTCACGGCATATGTGGAACTCACTCCTTGCCCCTGTAGAAAGATCATGACATCTCTTATTTCTTTCTGCTCCTCCCATGCCTTTGTGATTCTCTCCACCCTGATGGGGCCAATGCCCTCCGCTTCGAGAAGCCTCTGAGGGTCATCCTGGATAATATCCAGGGTCTCTAGTCCAAACTTAGCCACTAACCTCTTAGCCATTATCGGACCGATTCCCTTAACCAACCCTGAGCCAAGGTATTTCTCAATTCCCGTGATAGTAGAAGGAAGCACCGAAAGGCAATTTTCTACCTGAAATTGCTTGCCGAACTTAGCGTTCACCGACCATCTGCCTCTTAACCTTAATGTCTCACCTGGGTTAGGTGAGGGTATGTTACCCACGATGGTAACCAGTTTGGATTGCTCTGGCACCTCGAGTCTCGCAACTGTGAAATTACCCTCTTCACTGAAGTAAACTATGCGCTCGACCACCCCCTCAATAACTGATTGGCTTCTCATAGTTTCACTGATGACCATTACTGTTGTACCCCACTGCGTCTACTATAGCAGATTGCTCTCATTCTAGGAATATGCCTGCCAGACCACTTATCCTAAAGTAAGCCGGGAGGGACTTGATAAACTTGAACTGACACAGTGGTGATATTATTACCATAATGCAATAATGAAGAATTGGAGGAAATTTTCATGGCGATAACACTGGCACAACTAGTTAGGGAGGCGAGGATGCGGCTGGGCAGGATGACACAGGGGGAACTCGGTCAGCTAACGGGCACTAGCCTGGAGAACATAACTGCCATTGAGAACAGGCGAAACCGTCAGCCAAGCCCGGAAGTTATTGCTGGCCTTTCCCGGGCACTTGACCTCCCTGTTGAGGATATTTATGCTGCTATTACTGGCACACTCAATCATCTGCCCTGGGAAAAGGTGGGAGACCTTGACCTGAAAGACCCAGAATTTGAGTTCATGTTTCGCCAGGTGGATAGTCTGCTTGATGGAGAGGCTAGAGAAAGAGTCAAGGCTTTCATCCGCTTCACTCTGGATGAGGAAAGAAAAAGGCGAAGGCATGAGATAGAGAAAAGGAAGGCAGCGGCAACTTGAGCTTCAAGCGAAATGGCGAGACTGGCTGTAGATAAAGCAAAAGATGCTCATAAGCGCCATCCCGGTTTATCCTTCCCTGTTGACATGGAACTACTCGCCCATGCTGAGGGCTGTGAGCTGCTTAACTGGCCGTTCCTCGAGCCGGTCAAGGAAGTGAAACAAGGGCGCTGGATAGGAATTGCCACAGGGCTTGATGAGAGGCAGCAGCGTTATCTTATTGCTCACGCCTTGGCTCATCACCTGATGCATCGTGGTAACCAACTATCATTTCGCGACTGGCAGAAAAGCGACACCTTGAAACAGGAACACGAGGCTGAGGAGTGCGCTGCCCATATCTTGATGCCAGAGCTAGAACTGAAAAGGGTAGGCAATGTGCCAGTCTGGGAACTGGTTGAGATGCTGTGTATACGCACGGGTATCCACCGATGAGCAGGCAGCAAGAGACCTCTCCATCCCCTTTCAGCTAGAAAGATGCCGCTGCTATGCCCAGGGTAAGGGTTGGGAAGTGGTCAAAGAGTTTGTCGATGCCGGGGAAAGCACTAGCCCGGATTGGAAGCATTCCGAACTTTTCTTTGAGAAGAAGCAACTTATCCCAGCTTTGCAGCAACTACTGAT